>ODAK010001944.1_pt1 | contig 21954 bp, 22 predicted proteins | sample 1539591 | NCBI WGS metagenome assembly ODAK01 (sample SAMEA3539303, study PRJEB22396) | soil metagenome | biome: tundra; feature: field; material: soil | place: USA | collected 2010-05 | depth 0.15 m | reverse complement strand
ACGTAAAATTCTACGTGGTTCAGCGCAATATTCTGAATAATATCAATGATTTCAACGTTATTCCTCCACTGATAATCCCCTCCCCTACGGGACGCCATCTCACCTCCACCCAACCATTCTCTCTCGCCTGCTGATCCGATGGGAGACAGCCATCACGATCTGACTGCCACACTGACCACCGCACCGGTCATGGTGGTCGCCACATGTCGCTGTTCAGAAATCCCCCTCGCTGACCATCGATGAAAGCTGGCTTTCAACCGTGGTTTCCACACTCAGATTAGCCGTGTCCAGAACCATCTGTTTTGTGAACAGCCGGAGGCTCGGTTGCCCCGACGCCATAGGGTGTCTGCGTCCGCCTGCCACCCATTGCGGAAACTCAAATCGAGATACTGCCGTGCGACGGCGCGGTTTGACAAAATCCCCGCCGCAAGGCGGTAATCCCAGCGACAAAGCAGCACGGACCGCATTCATGAACCATGTCAGCGCCACGTCCCGAGGCCTCGATCCCGTTGCGCGGGCACGGGAGATCGGGCCCGCGATCACCGAGGCCGCTGACCAGATCGAACGCGATCAGGACATCCCGGCACCGCTGCTGGCGAAAATCATCGAGGCGCGGCTGCCCAGGATGTTGCTGCCGCGTTCGGCGGGGGGCGATGAGATCGAGCCGTGGATCTATCTGCGAGCGATAGAGGAGATCAGCCGGCATGACGGCTCGGTCGGCTGGAACCTGTTCGTCGCCAACAGCGCGGCACTGATCGCACCGTTCATTCCGCTCAGTGCGGCGAAGGCGATCTACGACGACCCGCGCGGCTGGATCGCCTGGGGACCGCCGAACCAGTATACCGCGGCCGCCGTTCCGGGTGGGTATCGGATCAGCGGCCAATGGCATTTCGCCAGCGGATCGCGGCAGGCCACCTGGATGGGCGCCCATGGTCACGTCATCGAACCGGATGGCAGCCAGCGTCTGAACCGAGCAGGCCGGCCGACGGTGAAGACGTTGCTGTTCCCGAAGCATAAGGCGACGCCGATCCACGACTGGGACACACTCGGCATGCGCGGCACGGCCTCCGACGGCTATCGCCTGGATGACGTGTTCGTAGCGGAGGAATTCACCGGCACCCGCGAAGATCCCAGCCTGCGGCGCGACTCTGGCCCGCTGTACGCCTTTACCATGCAAGGGCTTTACTCGGTTGGCGTCGCCGGTGTCGCGTTGGGCATCGCGCGCGCCATGCTCGACGAGTTCATCGCGCTGGCGAAAGCAAAGACCCCGCGTGGCCTGATCCGGATGGCGGACATGCCGGTCGTGCAATCGGACCTCGCGCACCGTGAGGCCGCGCTCGGTTCCGGCCGCGCCTGGCTGGCGGAGATACTGAAAGATGTCTGGGACTCCGCCGGCGACATCGCCCCAATCGACACCGCCGCCCGCATCCGTGTTCGACTGGGCTGCGCGCAGGCGATCAAATCCGCGATCGAAACGGCGGATTATGTTTACAAGGCGGCGGGCGTGTCGGCGATCTTCAAGGGCACACCGTTCGAACGCCGGTTCCGCGACATGCACACGCTGTCGCAACAAATCCAGTCGCGCGACGCGCACTTCGAAATGGTCGGCAAGATCATGTTCAACGGCGATCCGGATGGATTGTTTTTGTAATCGACACACAATCGGGAAAGGGCTCCACCCATGGCCGCTATCACATTGGCTCAGGCACAGACGATCGTTTCGGCGGGACTGGCGGTTTCGCGCGAAAAGAAATTCAATCCAATGGCGATCCTGGTGCTGGATGCCCGCGGCGTGCCGAAAGCCTATGGCGCCGAAGACGGCACCGCGCTGCGCCGCTACGACATCGCGCACGGCAAGGCGTACGGCGCGCTGGCGATGGGTGTCGGCTCGAAAACTCTGGGCGTGCGCGCGGTGGAGCGGCCGCATTTCCTCGCCGCTGTCAATGGCGCGATCGGTGGCGCGATGGTGCCGGTCGCGGGCGGCGTGCTGGTCCGCGTCGATGGCGAGATCGTCGGCTGTGTCGGCGTGACCGGCGACAGCTCCGACAATGACGACCTCGCCGCGCGCACCGGCATCGCCGCCGCTGGGTTGACCGCCGACCCGTCCTGATCCCACCGGGGTTGGCGGCGATTCCAGGGGCCACGCCAGGCACTTGTTAACCCGTTCGTGCCTACCATCGGCCGGTCACGATCGAGGGAGCACGGACGTGGACGGTCTTGTCGCGGCGCCACCGGAGACGCAACGCGTTCTGGCATTTAACATCGTGAACGATCCGGTCGCCACGCAAGGCGCGGCCGAGTTCACCAGCGGGTTCGAGGAGGGCACGATCCGCTTCTTCGACCTCGTGTTGCCCGAATGCGACCAGATGATCGATTTTGGCGCCTATATCGGCTTCACCGCGCTGCACGCCGCCTCCCGCGGGGTCGAGGTGTTCGCGTTCGAACCAAATCCGGTTTCGCACGATCTGTTGGTGCGCAATGTCGCCGCCAACCCCCTGCTGGCGCCGCGCATGCATTTGTTCCGTCATGGCATCGGGCCACGCGACGAGGACGCGGTGCTGTACGTGAAGGCGCGCGCGGATTCCGGTGCCTCGCTACATCGAACGATCGAGCGCGGGTCGATCATCCACGGCGTACCCGCGGCGACCATCCATCTGCGCGATGCGTCCGCCGTGCTGCGAGAACTAAGGGTGGATCGCCGCACATTGTTAAAAATCGACATCGAGGGTGCGGAATATCAGGTCCTGCCGGTGATCGCGCCGCTTCTGTCGGAGGCGAGACCCTGGCTGCATATTTCGTTTCATCCCTTCAATCTGATTCATGCGGACGATCCGTACCACACTGAATTGTTACGCCTGCGCGGGATGTTGGACGCCGCTGAGGCACTGGCGGAGTACCGGTACCTGCACGTGTACTCCCGCGGGGTGTGGGAAACGGTCGCGGCGGACGACCGTCTGGAATTCCTGCGCCACTATCTGCTGCGCGCGAAACCGGTCCCGCGCATCCGGACGCCGCAGTACGGGTTCGTCGACGCCGTCGCGTTTTCCGAGTCGCCGTTGCCCGTCGTTGGGTAAAGTTGCAACGAACGCTTCACGCCGCCTCGTACAACGCCAGGAACCCATCCGCCATTTCGGCGCGCGACGGTGGCGCCGGGACCGCGGCGTGCAACCGCTGCCACAACCCATCCTCGGTGCAGGCTCGCCGGATGGTGGCGGCGAGTGACGCCGGATCGCCCATCTCGAAATGCAGTCCGTCGACCTCGTGTGTGACCCGCTCCGCCATCCCACCGACATTCGAGCAAATCACCGGCCGGCCGAACATCCACGCCTCCGAAATGACGAGGCCGAAAATCTCCCACCACACCGAGGGCACGATCGTCCAGTCCACCCGCGCCATGCGCGACTGGATCTGATCGAGGCTATAGGCGCCATTGAACGAAACGATCCGCTCCGCCGCCGGCAGCAGCCGCTCGGCTTCCTGAAACGTCTCGATTTCGCGGCGAACCGGGGCCGAGGCGTGCTGGATGCCGCCACCATTGATGTCGATACGAAACTGGGTGAACCCGGTCTCACGCAACAGGCTCACCGCCCGCAGCAACACGGTGACGCCCTTGTCGTCGTGCAACAGACCGAAGAAGCCGAAACGATTCCGCGGTCCGTCGGGTGGCGTCAGCATGGGCCGCACGACACGGGAACGCTGGCCGTTGGTCACATGACTGATCCGGTCCCGAGGAATGCCCCAGTTCACGTACGGCTCGATCATGAAACGGCTGGGGCAGGTGAACCGGTCCACGTGGCTCAGGTGACGCTCCAGCCACATCTTTCGGATCAGGAACTCGTCCGGCTGACGGTCCGGCAAACATTGGTGGCAACGTACCGGACTGGCGCGGTCGCATAACGAGCGGTCGGTACGCCGGACCATATGTCCGTCGGCGGCGCAAATCGCGGCGAACTCGTGGAACGTGAACAGAATGCGGCATGATGGCAGGATCCGCCGGACGGTGCCGATCAGATCGAGGCCGATGGACATGAAATGGTGAAAATGCACGACATCCGGTTCTATCGCCCGCAGCAGCGCGATGAACCTGTCGACCAACAACGGCTCATTATTGCGATGCAACCAATAGTCGTGGTCGGTCTGATGCAGCAAATACACGCCGTCCCGCCCATCGAACCCGGTGATCCCCGCTTTCGGCTGATGCACGTCGCCCGCGTCGCGATCCACGGCGGCGAGCATGGTGCATTCAACACCCGCCCTGGTGCGCAACTCGTCGAACAGTTCCTGGCAGACCACCGGCGAGCCGCCAAGGACCAGTTCCGGATGCCCGAGACTGATCAGCAGGATTTTTTCGACTTCACTCATGCGTTCATGATCCAACGCCGACCGCCAGCGGGGCAGCAGCATCGGTTCGGTTGAGCAAAGCCGGCTCCGGGCCCAACAGATCCGGCACGATCATCGCATCCCATTGGCGATGGAGCAGCCATGAATTGAGGATCGCACCGCCTTTCGACGGCTCGGCGCGGACTGGCTGCCGCCGCTCGAAATGCCACATCGGCAATGGATGGATCCAGGCCGGCACGCCGCGGCTCAGGCTGCGCAGGCAGAGATCGATGTCCTCATGCGCGGCGCGGGCGTAGTGCCGGGTGAAACCGCCGAGTACTTCGAACCATGCGCGGTCGACGGAGAGGAAGGCGGCGGAGACGCCGGTGACCGGTCGTGCCCGAGGCCACGACCGCGAGGCCGAAGGTGCCGGATGGGCCACCGATTTCAACTGGACCGCCGTGATCCGCCGCGGCAGATCGTGCGGTCTGGCCTGCAACGACGTCTCCTGCTCGAAGTAATACCCGCCATGCGACAGGGAGCCGTCCGGATGATACAACGATCCACCGAACAGCCGGGTTTGTGCCGCTGGCGCACCGTCCAGCAACATGGAGTGGCGCGTTGCCCAATCCGCTTCCCGAGGTAGCACGGCCTGATCCATGAAGATCAGCCGGTCGGAGCGTGCGATGTCCGCGGCGGCATCCTCACCAGTGCCGGCGGGATCGCCCTCCGGCTGCAACACGAGGGTCAACGCCAGGCCCAGAGTCGCTTCCGCGATCCGTGCCGCGCGCAACGCCGGCTCGAACTGATCGGCGTTCGTGACGACGACGATGAACTCATACTCGTCCGCTCCGGGACCGCCGCCGGCCAAAGCCAGACGCGGAACGATCTGATCCGCGCCACCGCGCGATGTCGTGATGATCGAGCCCCGAAAGCGGCCGCGGGAGGGGCCAAACCGCTCAATCAATCGCCGCACCCGCGCCTGCTCGACGATCAGCCGGTTGATCGCCGCGATCTGCACGCCGACATGCTGGTCCAGGATGCCGTAAATCACCTCCGGATCCAGTTCGCCGGCGGCGGCGGTCGGCAGCGCGGCGAGGGCCAGGTCACGCAAATCCGCATCGCTGGCGACAACGGGGTCTCGCCGTGCCTGGGTTTCGATGCCGCTCGCGAACCGGAATATCGGCGCGTTGACGGCCCGTGGGTTGATCAGGGGCGCATCGGCGCCACCGACCGGGGCCGCGACCAACAGGAAGCCGAACCGGTAGCCTGGCGGAGCTTCCAGTGTCCGCTCGACGTCGGTACGCACGAGACGCGGAAAGGCGGTCCAGTTGTGTCGAATTTGAGGCCGAGTCTCGAGATTGATCTCCGTCAGTTGATCGAACCGGTCATTGCTCCATCCGGTCATCAGCGTGGATCCGGATGGCGAGATGGTCAGCGTGTCGATGGCGAGTTGCGGCGCCGCCGGGCCGGCATAGGCCGCGAGCAGAGCACGGTACTCGGCCTTTTCCAGCCGCATCTCAGCCCGCCCGGCTTTGCGAAAATGCTCCAGTCCGGAGGTCAGTACGCCGCGGCGGACCGCCTCGGCGATGTCCGGAAAGGCGCGGAGATAAGTGGTTTCGTCAAAATCGGGGTCCACGGCATCATCAGACCCGGGGGGGGCCTCGATGAGGTCGTTATCGTGCGCGAACTCGTCCCCATCTTCGCGCATGACGTCTTCGCGCATGACGTCGTCGCGCACGGCATCGTCGCGCTCGTCGGCCGGAATGACAGCTCTCACGATTCTGGGACGGATGGCCACGGCGAACTCAACCGCGAACCGACTGGGGCCGGCATGAGCGCAATGCGAGTCTCCATTGTTGACCTGGACGGGCGGTTGAAAGCAATCTACGGACTAAATCTCGCGTGTCCATTCGTGTGCCCGGATACCCCTTAGGATACAATCCCGATTTAATGACAATCGCTCTTGTATGCAACCATAGATGGTGGAACGCGGGCGATTTCATGGCGTGGCCCGTGGCGCGCAATGGCCGTAGCTCCCGCGCGGTCCCTTGCCGGGAGGCGGCGTGACTCCAGCCAGCCCGAAAGCCGCACCGCGTGATCCGATCGAGGCGGCCGTGTTCGAGGTGTTTCAGGACCTCGTGGACCGCGTGCCGTCGCCGTCGGAGCGCGCGGAGTGGACCGGCAAACTGGCTCGCGGCGTGCCGGTGCGGGAGTTGCGGGCGCTGTTGGAAGCCACGCCGGAGCACGCCACGTCCCGGACCCTGAGCAAGGAAATCCGCGCGATTCAGGAAACCGGGCTGTTCGACGACGTCTGGTACCGGCACCGCTATCCCGACGTGGACGCGGCCGGGTTGACGCCGCTGCGGCATTATGCCGAGCATGGCGTGCGAGAGGATCGGGCGCCCAATCCCTGGTTCGATCCGATCTGGTATCGCAACACCCATCGTCTTCAGGCCCATGAAATTCCACTGTTTCATTACGTGTCGGTCGGCGAGCCAGGCGGCCTCCGCCCATCCCCCAATTTTGATCCTTATTGGTATCGCACCACCTACAAACTGGGTTTGAAGCGATCTCCGCTCGCCGATTTTTGCCGGCGGCGGCGCGGTCAGACCGTGGCGCCCAGTGCGGCGATGTGGTCGGCTCTGGGGTTGCCGGAACCGGTGTTGACCGATGTCGCCGATGACGTGTTCCTGAGTATCGGCGACGTGCCGGCGGATTATGTGGTGCTGCGTGACCAGGGCCTGTTCGACGAGAATTATTATGCCTTGCACAGCGGTGACGTGCTGGCGACCGGCGCCGATCTGCTGCGGCACTATTGTGAGTTCGGGTGGCGGGAACAGCGGCAGCCGAATTTTTATTTCGATAGCCAATGGTACTCCGCCACCAACCCGGAAGTCGAGGAACTGGGCGTCAACCCGCTGGCGCATTATCTGCTGGTGGGGGAGCCGGAGGGGCGGCGGCCGATCGTGTTTTTCGATCCGTTTTGGTATCGGGAAGCTTACGATGTGCCGGAGGAGTTGTCCGCTCTGGCGCATTTCCTGGCGCATCGGCGGGAGGGGAAAGTGTCCCCCAATCAGTTCTTTGATCCGGCGTATTACGCGACCCAAAAGAACGAGCCGATCCGGCCGGGTCGCGATCCGTTCGCGCGGTTTTTGGTCGCGGGTCTGACCGAGAATTTCTCGCCGTCGCCGAATTTCGATCTGATGGACTGGCGGCGCCGGTCGATGGGCCGGGTGACACGGAATTTCAGGCATTTGTTGGATCCGGCGAAGGATAATCCGCTGGTGCATTATTTGTTGTCGACGTATCGTTGAGGGATCGGAAACGTTCCGGTACCATCATGGTGTCGCGCGTTCCCGGTCGCGGCCTGTACACTTCGTCATCACGTTCCCACATTGGCCTGTGATCTTCCCACGACATCCCCGCACTTGTCCCCGGGGATCAATCGCGGCGAAGTGCTGACGCGGGTTCCCGGGACGAGCAGAGGTCAGGGCGACAATCGATCCGTCCAATACGGGACGCCACCCTACTCCCCGGCCTTGGCGCGGCGCGCGGCGAGGCGATCGATTTCCGTCTGCACCGCCGCGGCTGCCTGGCCGACGAACTGAACGTGATGGTCGCGGGCGTAAACGTAACTTTCCTGGCGCCATTCGCGCGAGCCCTGAAAATGCGGGTGCACATAGCGCGCCATCAATTCATAGTGCCGTTGTGTCGCGCCGAAATCAGCCCAGTTGTGGGCGAGTTCGAGAATCGCGCCGAAACCGCCGGAGCCTTTCAGAAGTCGTTCGATATGCGCGATGGCATCGTCCGGGGTGCCGATGCAGGCATTGCCGCTCTCGGTCAGGAATTTGAAACGATCGGTGATATCGCCCGGCACGATCGGGAACGTTGCGACGTCGCGGAAGTAGTCGCAGAAGTGATCCAGGCCGAACTTCACGTTCTCGCGCGCCTGCTCGCGGGTCTCGGCGATATGGAACAGGGTGACAAGCCGCCATTTGTCACGGTTCGGCTGATGGTGATTGAGGCGGGCCTGCTCACTGTAGAGCGACCAGTTCTCGACGTGATGCACCATGGCGTCGTGGCCGGTGCCGCCGATCGACAGCATGCCAATTCCGTGACGTCCGGCGGCGAGCGCGCCCGCGGGGGAACGTGCGGCCGCGACGGCCATCTCCATGACCGGCTGTGTGTAGCTCGGCAATTGCAGTTTGGCCTCGTCCAGGGTGTACCAGTCGGTCTGCTGGGTGACGGTCTCACCCTTTAGCAACGACACGATGACGTCGAGCGATTCGTTCATCATCCGGCGTTGGTTTTCCGGCTTGATCCCAATCTTCTTCGCGTCATGCACAAGCGCGCCGGGTCCAACGCCCAACATGGCGCGGCCGCGGGTCATGTGATCGAGTTGCACGGCGCGGTCCGCCAGAATGAAAGGGTTATGGTACGGCAACGACACCACGCCGGTGCCGAGCTTGATGTGTTTCGTCCGCTCGGCGGCGGCGGCGATGAACACCTCGGGCGAACCGATGATTTCGAAGCCGCCGGAGTGGTGCTCGCCGATCCAGGCCTCATGGTAGTTCAGCTTGTCGAGATGCTGGAGCAATTCCATGTCGCGTTCCAGCGCCAGCGTGGGGTTCTCGCCGAGGGCGTGAAACGGGGCCAGGAAGATGCCGCTGCGCAGGTAGCTCATGTGGGACGGTCCTTGTACGGGTTGCCGGCAGGCTATCACACATCCAGCCGGTACGTCTCGCCATCGCGCACGATGCGTCCGGCGGTGGCGCCGGCGAAGTGCGTACCGATGACGAGCACCGGGGTGCCCGCCAGGCGTTCGAACATGATGCGTCGGGTGCGGATGCCCTGCGCTTTATCGGTGTCGGCGGTGGTGTCCCATTCCGGATGCGCGATCTGGCAGGGATGGTGCATGAAGTCGCCGGTGATCATGCCGCGTTCGCCGCGCGATTCGATCATGACACTGACATGGCCCGGCGTATGGCCAACGGTCGGCAGCAAACTGATTTCGGCACCGATCCGGTGGTCGTATTCCACCAGCGTGGCGAGGCCCGCGTCCAGGATCGGCGTCACGGAATCGGCCATCACGTGCGGCATATCTTCGCGGGTCGAGGCCTTGGCCCAATGTTCGTGTTCGATGCGACCGAACAAATAGCGGGCGTTGGGGAAGGTGGGGACCCACTTGCCGTCCACCTTCATCGTGTTCCAGCCGACATGATCGACATGGAGATGGGTACACAGCACGGTGTCGATCGATTCCCTGGCGAACCCCTGATCGGCGATGTCCCCGAGGAACTTCGTTTGCATGTTGTTCCAATGCGGGATGCGGCGATTCTCCTTGTCATTGCCGAGACAGGTGTCGACGACCAGGCGATGCGTCGGGGTTTGGATCAGCAACGAATGAATACTCATCCGCAGCCGTCCGTTCTCGTCGGCGAAATGCGGCCGCAGCCAGGCAATCGGTTTGATCGCTTCGGGTGTGGCCTGAGGCAGCAGGAAGCGGCTGCCGCCGGTGACCTCCAGTTCGATGACCTTGGTGATGGTGACGTCACCAATGCGCCATTTGCTCATGCGTTTTCTCCCGCGACTGAAGCGATCTTCGCATCCGTCTCGCGCGCTGTCACTTCGCGAACCATTCGATCCACGCGCCATGCGGATCGGTCCAGGCGGTTGGCTCGCCATTGACCGACAACAGAAAGGCGCCTTTTGGCCCCGCGAGGCCGGGGTGGAAAACGCGCGGCGTTTCGTTGCTGATCCACACCCCGTTCAGGTCTCGCACGATGCCGCCGAAACGGGCGCGGGCGTCCGGAGCCGCGATATAGGCGAGAACCGCGGTGTGGAACACGACGAGCGTCGCATCTGGCGGCGCCTCGGCCGCGAGCGCCGGGAGCGAGGTCAGCAGATCACCGCTGACGATGCGTGGCGGGTCCGCGCGGGCGACGGCGATTGCCGCGTGCAGCCGGCTGGCGCGGTCGGGCTGATCCGGCCAGACCAGAGTTTCCAGCCAGGCCATGTCGTCATCGTCACGAACGTCGAGCGGATTGAGATCGAGACCGGCGCGCCAGACAATCTCTGGGTGCGTAGTGGGAACCGGCGTCGCGGCGTTGGTTCGGCAGGGCAACAGCGGCTTCGGCCCGAACGGCCGATGTCCGTCATACGCGTAGCCGTAGCGATCCGGCAGCAAACAGAGACCGGCCGACGCACCGACCTCGATCAGTGCCAGCGGCCCAGGCAACAGTGAAAGTACCGGCAGCAGGACCGCGCATCGGCTGGGCTCGTTGGTCTGGGTTCGGCGGTTTAGCATTTCGGCACGGATTGCCTCCTTCCGCGCGAGGAAAGCGGCATGGAAGTCACCCGGGTTGGTTTGGATACCGCACACGAAACGGACGGCGGCCAGCAGCAGATTGGGTTGTTGTTTCGCCGCCGGCAGTTCCGCCAGGAACGTCAGGATATCCGGATCCGATGCGACGCCATTCGCCAGTGTCTCGTAGAGAGGTGAGTGGCCCCTGGCCTCGGTTTCGGCGAAGCGGCGGAACCGTCTGGCGATGGCGCCGGTCATGTCAGCGCGCCCGCACGAACTGAAACACGCACAGCGACACCAGCATCACCGCCGCACCCAACGCCTGAAGCGGCGTCAGCACCTCCCCCAATAGCAGCATACTGAGGATGGTCGTTACCAGTGGTTCCAGGTTCATGATGAACGCCGTGCGGAAGGGACCGACTCGGTTGGTTGAAATATAAATGAGCAACGTTGATAGCGTGCTGCCGGCGCTGCTGCCGGCGAATGCGGCCCACCCAAGCAGGCTGTTCGGTGTCCGCCAGTCGCCAATGACCACGGAGCCAATCACGAACAGCAACGTTGATGGCACCATCGAATACCACGTCGTCACCCGCGCATCGGTGCCATTGAGCCAGGCGCGGGTCATCAGCAACGAAACGACCCGAAAACCGGCGGCGCCCAAAGCCCAGACAATGCCGAGCCCAGAGAGATTGTGGTACTCGGAGCCCAGCATCAGCGCGAGACCAAGGAACGCGGTCACCGCGGTCAGCAGCGCGGGCCAGCCGAGCCGGTCGACGCCGGTGATGCCTCCACCGATGCCGGTCAGCAGCGGATATGCGAAATACGCCAGGATCGCGATCGAAACGGGCAGCAGCGAGATCGCTTTCATCAGGCCAAACATCGTGCCCGCGAACAGCACGCCGATGATGCAGGCGATCAGCCGTTGCCGGTGCGTGTGCCAGATCGGCGGTGGCCGCATCCGCAGCCACACGAACATGAATGCGACCACCAACACACCGCGCAACGACACCATCGTCATGACATCCATTCCGGAGGCGAAGACGACCTTGATCAGAATATCGACACTGCTGAACGACAACGCCGCGACGACGCCTGGCCAAAGCTCGCCCAACCGGACGTTGCGTGCGAGGGTCGCGGAACTCATGACGTGAGAATGCGAACACAGGGGGGATCGGCTTCAGGATCGACCTCGACGATCGCGCCGTCCGGAACCGCCTGGGTGATATCCGTCGCGAACCCCGACACCATCGTGAAGTCGGCCAGCGTCGCACCCTGGGCCTTGATGTGGGCCTGGGACATGGGGACGAAATCCTCGGCGCCGAGACATATGCCGACTTTGCTCTGCTGCTCGATGGCCCATTGGCACATCGGTCCCGCGGCGCCGGACACTTCGGTGGCACCATTCCGGAAGGCGGCTTCTTCGTCGGTCAGGCGCATTGGTTATCCCTTCCAGTCGTGCAGGAACGCTTCCACGACGGACAGGAAGCCAGCCGGATTGTCGGCGTGCAACCAATGACCGGCGTTCTTCACGCTGACGAAACGGGCGGTGGGGAACAGGGCACGAATAACGGGCCGGTGTTCCGGTTGCACATAGTCGGAGTGTGCGCCGGAAACGAACAGGGTCGGGCCGGAGTAAGTGCCAGCCGGGGTCTCCCAGCCTTCAAGATCCGGGATCGCGGTGGCGATCTCGTCCAGGCCGATGCGCCAGTGGGGTTGTGGGCCAAATTGAAGGTTCTGGATCAGGAACGTTCGCACGGACGGGATGGGGACGGCATCAGTGAGTGCCGCCTCAGCTTCAGCGCGGGTGAGGCCAGCGCGCAGTGGGATCGCGCGCATGGCATCGGCGACGGCTGCGTTTTCGTGTTGGTACGGGACCGGCGCGATGTCAGCGACCAGCAATCGGGCGACTCGTTCCGGAGCCATGACGGCGATTGTCATCGCGGTCTTGCCACCCATTGAATGCCCGATCACCGCGGCACGTTCGACCCCAAGCGCGTCCAATGTTTCCAGCACATCGGCGGCGAGCGTCTGGTATCGCATGCCGGCCACGTGCGGGCTGGCGCCGTGATTGCGTGCATCCATCGCGATCACGTGGAACAGCGGGGACAACGCGCGCTGCACGGTACCGAAGTTGCGGGCGGCGCCAAACAGGCCGTGCAGCAACACGATGGGCAAGCCTGAGCCGGTGTCGACATGGTTCAAGAGCATTCTGTTTCCTTAACTCAAGGGCGACGGCCGCACACGTCTGTCCGCGGGTCGGTGCAGACCATGAATAATGTGACACCGCACGATTGCAGCTTGACACAGAGGGTGTTTCAGGCCCATATACTCAGTTGTCCACAAGGAAGGAGGGTGCATAAAAAACATGACTCCACCGGGTATAGTATGGAGCCGCCGAAACACCTGGCAGCGGCGGTATCTCCAGAAGTCCAGGATTTGCCCGACGTTTATCGTTTCGGGCGTGCGGAGCAAACGCTCTCGCATTTAACCCCCGTGGTCCGCATCACGCGCACGGGGGTTTTTGCTTTGATTGACCCCGCACCGCACCAAAGTTAGCCGGCAACGTTCCGGGCATGGCACAAGCCGGACATCGTTTCGCCGTTAGCCTCCGACAACCGCGCCAATCGCCGCCAACACCCCCGCCTGGCATGGCTCGATCACTGGCAGCCCCACCGCATCGGCGATCGCCGCCCGGTGATGCGCCATCCCGGTGCATCCCAACACCACAGCGCCCGCTCCCGCCGCCGCCAGTTCCCGGCCCGCCGCGATCAACCGCGCCCGCGCCAGTTCGGCATCGAGCAGCGTCTCCATTGTCACGTTCAACGCCACCTCGGCGGCCAGCCGGTCCGCCAGCCCCATCGCCCGCAGCGCCAGCATATGCCGCGCTTTCGACGCCTCCACGATCGCGATCACGCCGAACCGTTCCGCCCGCGCGACCGCCGCCACCACCGCCGAACGGAACACTCCAAACACCGGCCGATCGGTGACCGCGCGTGCCGCCTCGATCCCGGGATCGGACGCACAAGCGATGACGTAGGCGTCAGCGGGTTCGTCAGAGATCAGGCGGCACATCGGCTCCACCACCGCATGCCAGTCGCGCCAGGAGTAAATCGCCGGCGGCCCCTCGGCCAACGTCGCGACCTCCAGCTTCGGGCCGCCCGCGAACCGGAACGGCGCGATCGCCGCGTCGATCCCCGCCGAGCAATCGCCGGAGCAATTCGGATTGATCACCAGAATGCGTGCCATCGCCGCACCATTCCGCCAGAATCCATCCAACACAACCCTCCCGCGCTCTCTCCTGGGCTGGTGTTGCACCGCAGCATTGACTATCTGATGATCACCCTGTCGCGAGGACTGACTTATGACCACGGAACGGTGGGAACCCGACCGCTCGACGCCGCCCAACTCCTGGCCGATGCCAACGCTCGGCACGGCGATCGGACGAGGCCTGCGCGGGCACTGCCCAGCGTGCGGGAAGGGCAAGATTTTCAATGGGTTTCTGAAGGTGGCGGCGGTTTGCCATGAGTGTGGCGCTCCGCTCGGCCTGGCGCGCGCGGACGATGCGCCGCCCTATTTCACCATTTTGATCGTGGGCCATATCATCATCCCGCTGTTGTTCATCGTCGAGCGCTCGACGAATCAACTGCCGCTGTGGATCATGTCGGCGATTTTTCTGCCGCTGACCCTGGGGCTGGCCGTCGGCCTGATCCGGCCAATCAAGGGGGGTACGGTCGGGCTGATGCTCAACCTGAACATGCTGAAGTCCGATCCCACGGCGATATGACCCCCACCCCGACATGACGATCCAACGCGTCATCCTGGACGACGATTCCCGGGGGGCGCTGCCGCCGTTCATCGAGGCCGACCGGGAGCAAGCGGTCGCCGACCTCGCCGCCGCGAACCATTTCCGGGTGTTCGGCCGGGATGGGGTGAAAACCAAGGGCCCCTATGTCCTGCACCTGACCATCACCGACGGCAGGCTGATCTTCGACATCCGTGACCAGGACGATGCACCGATGATCGCGATTGGTCTGGCGCTCGGCCCGTTCCGCCGGCTGGTGAAGGACTATCAAATGCTCGTCGACAGTCATATCAAGGCGGTCGAGGAAGGGCGCGAGGGTCGCATTCAGGCTATCGATATGGGCCGACGCGGCCTGCACAATGAGGGCGCGGTACTGATGACGGAACGGCTGGCGGGCAAGATCGATATTGATTTCGACACGGCCCGGCGGTTGTTCACGCTGGTCTGTGTGCTGGCGCAGCGGGTGTCGGCGCGATGAAAGTGGCCCTATGAAGGTGGGGGGCATCGCGTATCGCTCGGTGTGGGTGGACCCTGACGACGGCTGGTCCGTTCACATCTTCGACCAGACCAAATTGCCGTGGTCGCTGGAGATTCTTCGACTGACCACGTGCGACCAGATCGCCCATGCGATCCGGAGCATGCAGGTCCGCGGCGCCCCGTTGATCGGCGCGGCCGCCGCGTACGGGCTGTGCCTCGCTCTGCGCGAGGACGCCTCCACCGACGCGATGGAGCGGGACGCGGCGATGCTCGCTGAAACCCGTCCCACGGCGATCAATTTGCGTTGGGCTTTGGACCGGATGCTGATCCGGCTGCGCAACACGGGTTCCGCCGGTCGGGTCGCCACCGCTTATGCCGAGGCGGCCGCGATCGCCGACGAGGACGCGACACAGAACGAGGCGATCGGCCGCCACGGTTTGCCGTTGATCCAGGAGAAAGCCGCCAAGGGGCAGGCTCCAAGGCGGCCGGTTCCAAGGGGGCCGGTTAACGTGCTGACCCATTGCAATGCCGGTTGGCTGGCGACGGTCGACTGGGGGACGGCTCTGGCGCCGATCTACATGGCGCACGATGCCGGGATCGACATCCACGTCTGGGTCGATGAAACCCGCCCGCGCAACCAGGGCGCCGCGCTGACCGCCTGGGAACTGGGCTCGCACGGTGTGAAGCACACGGTGATCGCGGATAACGCCGGTGGGCATTTAATGCAGCACGGGATGGTGGATCTGGCGATCGTCGGGACCGATCGGGTGACGCGCGCCGGCGATGTCGCCAATAAGATCGGCACCTACCTTAAGGCGCTGGCCGCACGAGACAATAACGTGCCGTTCTGGGTCGCGCTGCCGTCAACCACGATCGACTGGACGGTCGCCGATGGTGTGCTGGAAATCCCGATCGAGGAACGCTCTGCCGCCGAGGTAACCGATGTGACCGGCCGGATGGTGGACGGAACCATCGCCACGGTGCGGGTGGCCGCCTCGGGAAGCCCGGCAGCGAATCCGGCGTTCGATGTGACGCCGGCTCGGCTGGTGACGGGCTTGATCACTGAGCGTGGGCGGTGCGACGCGAGCGCGGAGGGGCTGCTTGGCCTGTTCCCCGAGCAGCGGACATAATCGCCGCCTGACGCGGATCGTCCGCGTGCTCGTGTTGGGGATACCGCTGGTGTCAGGCTGCACGGACCTATCGCAGATCCCGCCGTTCGCGCGAGTGCCCTACGCGCCGTTCTCCCGCGCCGCTGTCGTGGCGGTGGCTCTGCGGGAGTGGCGGCTGTTCGGATCGCCAGTCAACGATGACGATCACGTCACCCCGGATAAGCCCGAACGCGCCGAGGGGCTGTGGCAGCGCGTGGGCGAATATTGGTTTCTGGGCCTGAACCGGAATGCGCCTGAGTCCGGCTGGACCGGCAAACACGACGGGAACGGCAATGTGTTTCCGCCGGAGGACGATGGCGAATACGCCTGGTCGGCCGCGTTCGTTTCATACGTGATGCGAATCGCCGGAGCCGCGGATGCATTCCCCTATGCGGCGGATCACGCGTTTTATATGAACGCGGCGAAGCGCATGGCATTGGGCACCGATCACCGCTGGCTGGTCACCGCCGAGCGGCCCGACGCCTACGCTCCGGTTCCAGGCGATTTGATCTGTCACGGCCGAGGCCGCGCCGCGTCGTTACGCTATGACAATCTGCCAGCGGCGGAGCTGTTTCCCGCGCATTGCGATATCGTTGTTAATACGGCGAATGCCGGGGTGATCAGCGTGATCGGCGGCAATATCAACGATGCCGTCACGATGCGTCATGTTCCGGTGACGCCAGATGGCAAGCTGGCTCGGCCAGATGGTGTGGTGTTGGACCAGCGGCAGACGTGGATGGCGGTCTTGCGGGTGCATGAGCCGGTGGCCGGTTACTGATGCCGCGACAACACTGAAGCGTCCGGTCATCCGCGCGGCCTCAACAGCAGGTCTCAAAGCCGAAGCGCTACCCGTCGGATTTCCAGCCGTGGCGTCCCAAAGTTGATCAGCAGGCACAGATGCATCCTGGTCACATTGAGATAGTTCAGACATTGGCGGCAATGCACGTCGTCCAGCGCCGTAACCGCCTTGAGCTCAACCAGCAAAACATCCTCGACCAACAGATCACCCCGGCTATCCCGCGTTGTTGTGCCGCCGTCAGCCCGGTCTCGCGCACTTCGTGAGCCAAAGCATTCTTATAAACCTTCTCAGCAAATCCTGATCCGAGAGTCTTGCCGACGGTCAGCACACTGGCGACGACGCGCCGGGACAGAATGTTCAAAGCTTCTTCGTCAATGTGCATCCAAGGTAAACCGCGATGTCTTGCCGAGTTCCCGCCAGAAGAATCTTGCCAGGACCTTCACGACGCCCGACCTCACTCCGCGGCGACTTCAACCCCTTCCAGTGCCGGTGCCAGTTGACCCAGCCGAGCCCAGGTTCGGGCCCACATGGCGAGACAAATGACGACACCGATCAGCACCGGGATTTGCAATCCCAACACCTCCGCCGCCGCGCCGTAAATCAACGCACCCATCGCCGGGGCCGCCCGCGTGATCATCCCCCACAGACTCAGCACCCGTCCCACCATCGCCGGCGATGCCGAACTCTGCATCAGCGTCTGACACGAAATGCCGTGCATGGTCGTCGCCGCGCCCATCGCCGCGATGCACGCCACGCCCAGAGGAAACCACCGCGTCGCGACAAACCCCGCGGTCGCCAAAGCCAGCAGCATCCCGCATCCCACCGCGATGCGCGCCAGCCCATTGATACGGCCGCGTATCGCCACCAAAAATCCGCCGGCCATCGCGGCGCAGCCCATGGTGCTCGCCAGTGTCGCCAACCCCTCGGCACCGCGGCCGAACAGCAGCGAGACGTAGGGCGGCAACATTTCTCCCACCGCGCGCAGGGTCATACCGACCGTGGCGGCGAACAGCAGCAATGGACCGATCCCGGGATGGCGGGTCACGTAGCGCAACCCCTCCAGCGCGTCGTGCAGTACCGAGCCTCCGCCGCGGGTGCCCATCCGCACCGCCGGATCCAGCCGCAACATCGTCATCGTCACGCTGGCGTAAAAAAACCCCGCGGCGTTGACGGCGATCGACGGCACCACGCCCCAGGCCGCGATCATCGGCCCCGAGATCGCCGGCCCGAGGAACCGCGCCACGTTATAGGTCAAACTGTTCAGCGCCACCGCGCCGGGAAGATACTGTCGCGGAACAAGTCCCGGAATCAAACATTGCCGGGCCGGCTGAGCGAACGTCTCCGCGGCACCGTTACAGAACGACAACAGCGCCATGAACTCGATCCGGATCGTTCCGGTCAGGATCAGTGCTATCAGGATTACCGACTGCGCCATCGCCACGTATTGCGACGCCATCGTCAGCTTCACCCGATCCATGCGGTCGGCCACCGCCCCCGCGATGGGGGAGATCACGACCGACGGCACCAGATTGCAGAACGCGATGACGCCGACCCACAATGTCGAGTGCGTCAGCTCCCACGCCATCCAGTCGGTGGCGATCCGTTGTACCCATGAACCGGTCCAGCAGACCACGCTGCCGGAATAAAAGATCCGTGCGTTACGCTGCGCCAGAACACCGCCGACGGCCGCGAAACTTGCCACGCCGTTGCATGCTCCCCCAGGGCCGCGCCGCGATCAGCGGCCCGCCGGCGCGGCACCACTTGTGGCATTGCGCTCGCAGTCGGCCAGGCTCTGTTCGTAGGCGAACTGACTGGAGAGTCCGCGATTCGGCACCCCGGGCTGGTAATTGGCCGAAAACGGCGTGTTCACCGATGGGTTCGCGGCGTAAATATCGCCCCGGTCGCGGATGTCATACATTTCGTTCACTCGCCGCCGACAGGCCTGTTGCGTCGCGAGGTCGGTTGGCCCCGCGGCGGCCGTCCCGCTCGGGCCCACGGCGTCACTGCTGGTGCGTCCGCCCAGAGGTCCCCCGGAGCACGCCGACAACGCCAGTATGGCCAGCACCAGAAGTGGGTGAAAAACGGCGCGGCTCATGCGGAGGCTCCTGTCAGGCGTTGGGACGTGTACCGGGCGAGGCGGGCGCGGAATCCGGTCTGATCGAAGCGCGCCTCAGGTGTCAGCGGCTCGGTCGCCGCGGCATGCAGCAGCGCCGGATCGGGCTCGGCCCCATCCCGCGCCAACCGCACCAGCGGCACGGCCCATGGCGACCGGGCCAGCAGATCGATCAGCGCGAGCAGCCGGAGGCACAGCGACAAGCCCTGCCGCGTGCCGATGCCATAAATCGCGTCCAGCGCCCCGGCCCAACAACTGGCGTCGCGGTCGGCGAGCACCAGATCGGAATGCCCCCCATCCTCCCGCAAAAAACGAAACACCCTGACCGCGCCCCATTGCTCGGCCAGCGCGGCATGGCGGGCAGCGTACCACGCACGCTCCAGGTCGCGTCGAGTGACCGGAGGCAGCGCCTCGGGCGGCAGATCGACCAGATAGGTCAGCGCGCCGTCGGGCGAGGCGCCGACCCGGATCGAGTGGGTGTAGTCTTGTGATTCCATCGCGGGCAGGATGGACCGTCGCGCCGCGCCGCGCCAGAGGATGGCTGATTGAGAACTGACGTGGCAGGCAGAGCGGCTGGCTCCGCGTGCCTGTGCTTGCCAAGGAATTCGCCTGTGACTTATCCAGGACCGGCGAGCAGGGCAGTTCTTCGCCGGGAGATGTCATCATGTCGAACGAGTTGTATCGCCTGACCGCGACCGAGGCCGCACGGCAAATCGCGGCGGGCAGCCTGAAGCCCACCGATCTCGTGGCAGCGTGCCTGGACCGCATCGCCGCGCGAGAGCCGGTGATCCACGCCTTCGCGCACCTCGATCCGGCGGCCGTGCATGCCGCCGTGCCGAGGGCCGGCAAGCTGCACGGCATTCCGGTGGGGGTGAAGGACGTGCTCGACACCGGGGACATGCCGAGCGGCTACGGGTCGCCAATCTGGGAGGGGTGGCGGCCACGAGCCGACTCCGCACCGGTGGCCTGGGCTCGCGCGACCGGCGGCGTCGTGATCGGCAAGACCGTGACGACCGAGTTCGCGACAAGAAAACCTGGCCCCACCGCCAATCCGGCCAATCCGGGACATACGCCGGGCGGCTCATCCTCGGGCTCGGCGGCGGGTGTCGCGGACGGCATGTTTCCGGTGGCGTTCGGTACGCAAACGGCAGGCAGCATCATCCGGCCGGCGGCGTATTGCGGGGTGGTCGGGTACAAGCCCAGTTATGGGATGATCAGCCGGATCGGGATGAAGATCATGTCTGATAGTTTGGATACCGTTGGGGTCATGGCGCGCTCGGTCGCCGACTGCGCATTCTTTGCCGGCGCCGTCTCCGGCCGCGATCTCGGCACCCCAGACAGCCATCCTGGGCGGGCGCCGCGGATCGGAATTTGCCGGTCGCCATCATGGGATTTGGCCAGGCCGGAGACCCAGGCGCTGTTGACGCGTGTGGAAACCGCATTGACGCGTGCCGGCGCCGCGGTGGAGGCGCGGGAGCTGCCGGATGCGTTCGCCGCGCTGAAAACCGCCCATCCCATCATCATGAACGCCGAATCCGCACGCGCACTGGGGTGGGAACTGGCAACGCATCCGGACGGCATCAGCGAGGGTCTGCGCGAACGCATGGCATTCGGTCTGAACCAGACCGAGGCGGCACTGACCGAGGCCTACGACGTTTTCGCCAGCACTCAGCACGCGTTTCCCGATGCCATATTTGGGCTCGACGTGCTGGTCACGCCATCGGCACCGGGAGAAGCTCCGGCGGGACTGGAATGGACCGGCGATCCCGCGTTTAATTTCATTTGGACATCGTTACACATACCGTGCGTGACCGTGCCGGCGGGGACTGGCCCGAACGGGCTACCGCTGGGGATACAGATCGTCGGCCGGCGCGGTGACGATCGCGCGGTGCTGGCCTGGGCTCGGTGGGTGCAGGCAGCGCTAGGGTGAAGCCTGGTTGACGGCGTGTACTTTAATCCACGCCGAGAACGCGGTGAGGAAGTTCTCGAAAAACTTCCGCGTGCTCTCGTTCGTCAGCGCGCCTTTATCGTCAAACAGATTGGCCGCGCCGCCGACGTACGCCTCCGGCTGCTGCATCATGGGCACATTCAGGAACACCATCGACTGCCGTAGATGATGGTTGGCCCCGAAAGCCCCGAGGGCCCCCGGCGCCACCGACATCACGGCGCCTGGTTTCCCGCTCCAGACGCTTTGCCCATACGGGCGGGAGCCAACGTCGATCGCGTTCTTCAATACGCCAGGAACCGAGCGGTTATATTCTGGCGTAACGAACAACACCGCATCCGCGGCCTTTACCTTTTCGCGAAACGCGAGCCAGGCCTGGGGCGGCGAATCATCGAGGTCCTGATTGTACAGCGGAATCTGTCCAATCTCGACGATCTCCAGTTCCATCCCCTCCGGCGCCAACGCGGCGAGGGCGAGGGCGGCGCGGCGATTGAAGCTGCCCGCGCGGAGACTACCAACCAGGACCGCCACTTTCTGGCTCGTGCTCATGTTGATTTCCTTCTCGGTGGATCGATGGATAGATACCGGATTGCGTCGCTGTCGCGCATTTCGTTCGGACGCAGCATGAATATGATATCTCGTCAAAGTGGCAAATGCCAGGCCCAAAATCACGGGCAAGCAACGTCACCCCCCTCATGGGAGCGTCGTCTGTTTATCCTCGCGGTCTCGGAGGATGCGACGGGAAGATTTAACTCTGTCACACGAGCTTAAAACTTAGATCTTTTTTTCCGCGCCACCGCCAGGTTGATCTTTCCGCACCTGTTCTTTCCCAACCGGGACCCGCTGACCGGAACACTGGCCGCATTCAGCACCTGGTTCATCGGTTTCATCGGCCGGCCGATCGGTGCCGCGATCTTCGACTGCGCGGTGGTCAGCCTCTTGTCCGCGGTCATGATGCGTGACCACGGCAGGCAGGGCATCTCAAAGGAGTATGACGCGGCGCAAAGTGCCACGGCCTCTCGCCATCCCCACCGATCGCGGGA
>ODAK010001943.1_pt1 | contig 21957 bp, 19 predicted proteins | sample 1539591 | NCBI WGS metagenome assembly ODAK01 (sample SAMEA3539303, study PRJEB22396) | soil metagenome | biome: tundra; feature: field; material: soil | place: USA | collected 2010-05 | depth 0.15 m | reverse complement strand
CCGTCGTCTCGGAGGCCATCGTCGCGCCCAGGAACACGCCGTGCTCCCAGTCGAAGGCCTCGTGCACGAGCGGAACCACGGTCGAGCGACGCCCGCCGAACAGGAACGCATCGATCGGCACACCGGCGGGGTCCTCCCACTCGGGCGCCATCGCGGGGTCCTGCGACGCGGCGACGCAGAAGCGCGCGTTGGGGTGCGCCGCGGGCGTCTGGGACTCCGGCGTCCAGTCCTTGCCGTGCCAATCGACGAGATGCGACGGCGGAGTCTTGGTCATCCCCTCCCACCACACATCGCCGTCGTCGGTCCGGGCGCAGTTGGTGAACACGGTGTTGGCAGCGATCATGGCCATCGCGTTGGGGTTGGTGACCTGGCTGGTACCGGGCGCGACGCCGAAGAAGCCGGCCTCCGGGTTGATCGCGTACAGCCGTCCGTCGGCCCCGTACTTCATCCAGGCGATGTCGTCGCCGACCGTCTCGACCTTCCAGCCCGCGATCGTCGGGATCAGCATCGCCAGGTTCGTCTTGCCGCAGGCGGACGGGAACGCTCCGGCGACGTACTTCACGACGCCCTCCGGCGAGGTCAGCTTGAGGATCAGCATGTGCTCCGCGAGCCAGCCCTCGTCGCGAGCCATCACGGAGGCGATTCGCAGCGCAAAGCACTTCTTGCCGAGCAGCGCGTTGCCGCCGTAGCCCGATCCGTAGGACCAGATCTCGCGCGTCTCGGGGAAGTGCACGATGTACTTGTTCTCGGCGTTGCACGGCCATGCGACATCCGCCTCCCCATCGGCGAGGGGCGCGCCGACGGAGTGCAGGCACGGGACGAACTCGCCGTGCTCGCCGATCACCTCGAGCGGGCCGCGACCGGCTCGCGTCATGATCGCCATGCTCGCCGCGACGTACGCCGAGTCGGTGATCTCCACGCCGACGTGCGCGATCGCAGACCCAAGCGGCCCCATCGAGAAGGGCACGACGTACATCGTGCGACCCTTCATCGAGCCGCTGAACAGCCGGCGCAGGGTCTCGCGCATCTCCGTCGGGTCGCACCAGTTGTTGGTCGGTCCGGCGTCCACCTCGCGCTCCGAGCAGATGAACGTGCGGTCCTCGACGCGCGCGACGTCACCCGGGTCCGAGCAGGCGAGGAAGGAGCGGGGCCGTCGCACGGGATCGAGCGTGGTGAACGTGCCGGCATCCAGCAGCGTTTGGCACAGTTGCTCGAACGCCTCCGCTGACCCGTCGAACCATCGCACGCTGTCGGGCCGGGTCAGCGCCGCGACCTCCTCGACCCACGCGAGCAGCTTCGCGTTGTTCGTCGCTGCCGCGGCCTCGATCACGATGCGTTGACTCCTTTGCCGGTGTCCTGGTCTGTGTCGGGCAAGCTCATCCAACTAACGAACGCAAAAAGCGCCCCAAGGAGCGCAAGTTCTCAATCCATTTCCGGGCGGCGACCGGTGAAGACGCACAGCATACCGACCGATCGGCGTCTGCGGTGTTTCATATCGCTCGCGCGCGACCGACGGCGCGGCGCGGCGCCCGCGCGGGCGCCAGGGCGTCATCGGCCGAGCCCGGCGATGCCGGCGTCCATATGCTTGGACCCCGATGCATCACGACGTGACGTGGAGGCGCTACCGGCGCCGCGCTAGCCTCAGCCTAAGCTTGAGCCTGATGGTCGGCGCGCTCGCAGTCGGGGTGGCGCTTGCCGCGAGCGCCAAGACGATCCGCGTCAGCCGCAGCGGAACGTCGGCGACGCTGACCTACGAGGCGAGCAGCGCCGGCCAGGGCGAGCCCTACTCGCAGCTGCATCTCACAATCGCTCGCCGCGGTCGCAGCGCGTTCGACGGCCCGGTCGACGCGATCGTCTGCGGCAAGAGCTGTTGGCCGGCTGTCGGGATCGCCGGAAACCCGGTTCTGCGGATCGCCGACCTCGAGCACGACGGCTCGCCCGACGTGAGTCTCAACCTCTACAGCGGGGGCGCCCACTGCTGTTCGATCACCCAGGTCTACCGCTATGAGCCGGGCAGTCAGAGCTACGCGATCGTCCAGCACGACTTCGCCGACCCCGGCTCGCTGCTGCGGACGCTCGGCGGCGCCTACGTGTTCTTCTCCGCCGACGACCGCTTCGCCTACGCCTTCACCTCGTTCGCGTACTCGGGGCTGCCGCTGGCGATCTGGAGCTTCGCCACGGGCCGCTTCGTCGACGTGACGGCGCGGTTCCCGGCGCAACTCGCCGCCGACGCCGCGCGCCAGTACCACGCCTACCTGGCAAACCGCCGTCAGGGCTTCGGACTCGGCTTCATCGCCGCCTGGGCCGCCGATCAGGATCTGCTCGGCCGCAGCGCGCTGGTCGCCCGGACGCTCGCGGCGCGGAGTCGTGCAGGCGACCTGCGCAGCGCCGACGGCTTCGCGAAGCAGGGCGACGCCTTCATCGCCCAACTCCAGCGCTTCCTCGTCACGAACGGCTACACGAGCTAGTGGCGCGCTAGTGCAGCGCATCGACCTGCAGTCGCACTCGCGCCACTCCGACGGCGAGCTGGCCGTCGGCGATCTGGTCGCTGCCGCCGCCGCGGCCGGCGTCGAGCTGTTGGCGCTCAGTGACCACGACACCGTCGACGGGATCGAGGAGGCCCGCGAGGCCGCCGTGGCCCACGGCATCGGGCTGCTTCCGGCGACCGAGATCTCGGCGGTCGACGCGGGCTACGAGGACCTGCACGTCCTCGGCTACGGCATCGACCACCACGATCGGCTGCTGCTCGAGCGCCTGAGCGGCGCGCGCGCGGACCGCGAACTGCGCGCCGAGCGCATGGCCGGCCTGCTCGTCGACCTCGGCTACGCGATCGACGACAGCGCGCTGGCCGTGCGCCGAGCCGCCGGCAAGCCGGTCGGCCGCCCCCACCTTGCAGCCGCCGTGCTCGCCCACCCCGGCAACGCGGAGCGCCTCGCGAGCGAGGGGCACAGCGACGTCTCCACGTTCATCCCCGCCTACCTGATCCCGGGTGCGCCTGCCTACGCGCGGCGCACGCGTCCGACGGTGAGCGAGGCGATCGGCTGGATCCACGACGCCGGCGGGCTCGCCTTCTGGGCGCATCCGTTCTGGGACATCGCAACGGACGCCGAGGTGCTCGAGGCACTCGACCGCTACCACGCCGCGGCGCTCGATGGCGTGGAGTGCTTCTACGTCGCCCACGACGAGCATCAGACCGTGCTGCTCGCGGACCGCGCCGCGCAACTGGGCCTGCTGCGCAGCGCGTCTTCGGACTTCCACGGACCGCACCACCGTCTGTTCAGCCGCTTCCTCGCGTATCAGCTTTACGGCCGCACACCGGAACTCGGCACGCTGAGGGGCGAGGACTGAGAAGGCGCGCCGCCGGGATCGTCGAGCCACGACCCGCGATGGCGCGTGAGGAGCAGGAGAGCGCAGATCGTCGTCGAAACCTCCCGTCGCCGTGCGGGTGGTCGTCGGGCAGCGGCCGCAGACAGCGTGGCGCAACAGACTGATCCTGATGTAGCCCGGCGGCGGTTCCCGGGCACTCGCGTGGAGTTCGTGACGGTCAGGGGCGCGCAGTTGCGCCTCGCGGCTTCACGCAGTTTAATAGACTCTTAACGAAGCACAACATAATTCACCGTCTCCGCAACCTGCAAGGATCCGCCGTGTCGCTATGTCAATGAGCACCCTTCGCAAGCCGCTCGCGCACGAAGCGCGGCGCAGCCCCAACGGCCACGCCCCCCACGCGGCGGATGTCGTCCGGCTGCACGCGCGGTCGCGCGTGCAGGCGCGTCCGACGCATCTTCGCCGGTTGGAGTCTGAGGCGGTGCATGTGTTGCGGGAGGTGGCGGCGGGGTTTGAGCGGCCGGTGTTGTTGTTTTCTGGCGGTAAGGACTCGATCGTGCTGTTGCGGCTGGCTGAGAAGGCGTTTCGTCCGGGGCGTTTCCCGTTTCCGCTGATGCACATCGATACCGGCGAGAACTTCCCCGAGGCGATCGAGTTTCGCGACCGCCGCGTCAGCGCGCTCGGCGAACGCCTGATCGTCGCCCGCGTCCAAGACTCGATCGACGCGGGCCGCGTGATCGAAGAACAAGGACCGCGCGCCTCACGCAACCGCCTGCAAACCACGACGCTGTTGGACGCGATCGCCGAACACCGCTTCGACGCCGCGATCGGCGGCGCACGCCGCGACGAAGAACGCGCCCGCGCCAAAGAACGCGTGTTCAGCTTCCGCAACGACTTCGGCCACTGGGACCCCAAACACCAACGCCCCGAACTATGGAACCTCTACAACACCCAAATCGCCGCCGGCGAACACGTCCGCGTATTCCCGCTGTCTAACTGGACCGAACTCGACATCTGGGAATACATCCACGACGAAGCGCTCGAAGTCCCCTCAATCTACTTCTCCCACACCCGCCAAACCTTCACCCGCGACGGCATGCTCTACGCCTACCGCCCCGGCCAACAACTCCTGCCCGGCGAAACGCCGGTCAGCGAAACCGTCCGCTACCGCACCGTCGGCGACATGAGCTGCACCGGCGCGACCCGCTCCACCGCCACCACAATCACCCAAATCGTCCAAGAAATCGCCGCCACCCGAATCACCGAACGCGGCGAAACCCGCGCCGACGACAAAACCTCAGAAGCCGCCATGGAAGACCGCAAAAAAGACGGATACTTCTAACGTGGCCGCACACGCTGATACGCCGCGCGATCGTCGTCGGCAATGACGCTCGATCTGCTGCGCTTCACGACCGCGGGTTCGGTCGACGACGGCAAGAGCACGCTGATCGGCCGCCTGCTGTTTGACTCCAAGCAGGTCTTCGAGGACCAGCTGGAGCACGTCACCGAGGTCTCGCGCCAGCGTGGCAACAGCGAGGTCGACCTCGCGCTGCTGACCGACGGCCTGCGCGCCGAGCGCGAGCAGGGCATCACGATCGACGTCGCCTATCGCTACTTCACGACCCCGCGGCGTCGCTTCATCATCGCCGACTGTCCCGGCCACCAGCAGTACACCCGCAACATGGTCACCGGCGCATCGACCGCCGACCTGGCGGTGATCCTGCTCGACGCGCGGCGCGGGGTGCTCGAGCAGTCCAAGCGCCACGCCTTCATCAGCGCGCTGCTCGGGATCCCCCACCTCGTCGTCGCGGTCAACAAGATGGATCTGGTCGACTACGCCCAGGAGCGGTTCTCGGAGATCGTCGCCGAGTTCGCGCCGTTCCTCGAGAAGCTCGGCGTCGCCAACTGCCTGCACATCCCGATCTCGGCGCTCCGCGGCGACAATGTCGTCGTGCGCTCCGAGAAGATGCCCTGGTACACGGGGCCGACGTTGCTGCACCACCTCGAAGAGGTGGAGGTCTCCTACGACCACCCCTACGACGTGCCGGCGCGCTTCCCGGTGCAGTGGGTCGTGCGGACCGGCGGTGCCGACGGCGAGTACCGCGGCTACGCCGGGCAGCTCGCGAGCGGGGCGCTGCGCACCGGCGAGGACGTCGTCGTGCTCCCCGGCGGGCATCGCACACGAATCGCCGCGATCGACACCTACGAGGGCGAACTCGACGAAGCGGTCGCGCCGCTGTCGCTGACGCTGCGTCTCGACGACGATCTCGACGTCGCCCGCGGCGAGCTGATCGCCGGCGCGAGCGAGCAGCCGGTCGTCGCGCGCGAGTTCGACGCCGACATCTGCTGGCTGGCCAGCGCGCCACTGCGGGCCGGCGGGCGCTACGCGATCAAGCACACCTCACGGACCGCGACGGCGATCATCGACGCACTGCTCGATCGCGTCGATGTGCACACGCTCGAGCGCGAGCCGAAGCCGGACCAGCTCGAGCTGAACGACATCGGCCGGGTCACCGTGCGGACGAGCGTTCCGCTGGTCATCGATCCCTACGCGCGCAACCGGCGCACCGGGAGCTTTGTCCTGATCGACGAGGCGACGAACGCCACCGTCGGTGCGGGAATGATCGCCGCTGAATAAAGTCCCCGTCGGTGTTCTCGAAGGTCCTGGTCGCCAACCGCGGCGAGATCGCGGTTCGAATCATTCGCGCGCTCGAAGAGCTCGGGATCGAGAGCGTCGCGGTCTATTCGGAGCCTGATCGTGACGCGATCCACGTGGCGCGCGCCGACGAGGCCTATCTGCTCGGCGGCGGCGCGCCGGCCGAGAGCTATCTGAACGCCGCGCGCATCCTCGAGGTGGCGCACGAATCCGGCGCCGAGGCGATCCATCCCGGATACGGATTCCTCGCCGAGAGCGCGCCCTTCGCCGCGCTCTGCGAGGAACAGGGCATCGTGTTCGTCGGACCGCCCGCCTCGGCGATCGAGGCGATGGGGTCCAAGGTTCGCGCCCGCGAGCTGATGGCCGCCGCCGGCGTGCCGATCATCCCGGGCACGACGGCCCCGGTCAAGACGGTCGCCGCGGCCCGCAGGATCATCGCCGCCGAGATCGGCTTCCCGGTCGCCGTGAAGGCAGTCGCCGGAGGCGGCGGCAAGGGCCTTCGCGTCGCCGCGGCCGCCGGTCAGCTGGCCGAGGCGTTCGAGGGCGCCGCACGCGAGGGCGAGCGGTTCTTCGGCGACGCGACGGTCTATCTCGAGCGCTACCTGTCCGACCCGCGCCACGTCGAGGTGCAGGTGCTCGCCGACGCCCACGGCAACATCGTGCACCTGGGCGAGCGTGATTGCTCGGTCCAGCGTCGTCACCAGAAGCTCATCGAGGAATCGCCGGCGCCGCCGGGGGTCGTCGACGCCGCGCTGCGCGAGCGGATCGGCGCCGCGGCGATCGACGCCGCGCGCGCCGTCGACTACCGCGGCGCGGGCACCGTCGAGGGCCTGCTCGCCGACGGCGAGTACTACTTCCTCGAGATGAACACGCGGGTGCAGGTCGAGCACAGCGTGACCGAGATGACGACCGGGGTCGACATCGTCAAGACCGGCATCCGCGTCGCCGCCGGCGAGGTGCTGCCGCTGCGCCAAGAGGACGTCGTGCTGCGCGGGCACGCGATCGAGTGCCGGATCAACGCCGAGGACGCCGCACGGCGGTTCGTCCCCAGCCCGGGGCGCATCACGAGCTACCTGGAGCCGTCGGGACCCGGGGTCCGCGTGGACTCCGGCGTGCGCGCGGGCTCCGAGGTCTCGTCGACCTACGACCCGATGGTTGCGAAGCTGATCGTCTGGGACAGCGACCGCGACGCGGCGACGCGGCGGATGCTGCGCGCGCTGGGCGAGTTCGAGATCACCGGGCTGGCCACGCTGATCCCGTTCCACGAGCGTCTGCTTGCAACCGAGCAGTGGGCGAGGGGGGAGACCTGCCGCGAGCTGCTCGAGGACGATCAGTGGCTCTCGGCGATCGCCGCCGCGCCACCGCTCGCCGAGAGCACGGCGCCGGAGGCGGTGACCCACGACTACACGGTCGAGGTTGGCGGGCGCCGCTTCGATGTGCGCGTGATCGGCCCCCCCAACGGCGCGCGGGGCGGCCGCGCTGCGCCCGCCGGCGCGTCGAGGCCGAAGGCCAAGCGCGCTCCACGCGCCACCGCCGGCCCCGGCGGCGACGTGCTCGCCAGCCCGATGCAGGGGACGGTGCTGAAGATCGCGGTCGAGACCGGCGCGAAGGTCGAGGAGGGCGCCCTGATCGCGATCATCGAGGCGATGAAGATGGAGAACGAGATCACCGCCCACAAGGCCGGCACGGTCAGGGCGCTGCCGATCTCGGTCGGAGCCTCGGTCGCCTCCGGGGATGCGCTCGCGGTGATCGAGTCGTAGTGGTTGGGGCGCGGAGCTCGGTCGTCAATCCGGCGGGGGACGGTGTGCGGCGATCGCGACGGCGTGCCGCGCGTGGCGGGCAGCAGCGGTGATCGAGGTCTGGCCCGCGCAGCCGCACGAGGCTGCCCAGGTCACGCGGCTCCTGATCGCGTTTCGCGACTGGCTGGAGTCGGATCTGCCGCCCGACGACGCGTTCGCCGCCTCGGTCGCGCGCCTGATCGCCGAACCCGGCGCCGAGTTCCTGCTCGGCAGCATCGGCCGCGACGCCTCGCCGTGCGGCGTCTGCCAGCTGCGCTTTCGCCACTCGGTCTGGACGGACTCACCGGATTGCTGGCTCGAGGATCTGTTCGTCGAGGAGCACGCTCGCGGGCAGGGCGTCGGCGGCGCGCTGGTGGTCGCCGCCTTCGAGCGTGCCCGCGCGCGCGGTGCGCGGCGGATCGAGCTGGACACCAACGAGCACAACCACGGCGCGATCGCGCTCTATGAGTCGCTCGGCTTCTCCTCCTCGAGCAAGGCCCACGGAAGCCTGACCGGGCGCGACGTGTTCATGGGGCGTCAGCTTCCCTGAGCCGCGCGACGTTCGCCGCGTGCAGGCGGCGTTGCTCGGCGTCACGGCGACCGGCCGGCAGCGCCGCGGCGGCCGGCCGGCGCTCGCGCAGCGCCTCGAGGTAGTCGCGGTCCTCGCGCAGCGGCGCCCGGGCGGCCGGCCCGTCGATCGGGCCGCCGTGGCCGGGGACGACGTGCTCGGCCGCCTCGGCGAGCGGCTCGAGCCGCGTCAGCGTTGCCAGGTAGCCGTCGATCGAGGCCTCCGGCGTGGGAATCTCGGCGGGCGAGAGATAGTCGCCGCACACCAGGATCCTCGCCCACGGGATCCAGATAGCCATGCCGTCGACGGTGTGCCCATCGGCCGGATGAAGCTCGAGCTCCCGCTCGCCCAGGCCGCAGTAGCCGGGCACGGGCAACGCCTCGACCGAGCCGAGCGCGAGTGGCGCCGGGCGAGCGACGTAGTGGCGCTCGTCGAAGTCGCGCAGCGCGCGCTGGGCCGCACCCGGGTGTGCTCTGAGCCGCGCCGCGGTCGTCTCGGCGACGCCGAGCGCGGCGCCGGGAAACGCCAGGCGACCCAGCAGATGGTCCCAGTCGCCGTGCGTGGCGAGCAGCCCGCTGAATCGGAACCGCGCCTGCTCGAGCAGCGCCGGCAGCAGCTCGAGCTCGTCGGGAAACACCGGCGAGTCGATCACGAACGCCTCCGCGCCGCTGCGCACCACCGTGGCGGTCGTCCGCCAGACGCGGCTCTCGACGACGATCACGTCCTCGTGGACGCCGATCGCGCGCACGGCGGCTAGTGGTTCCCGCCGGGAGCTCGGCCGTGAATCCGGCGAGCGAAAACCGAGAACGGCATGGACGCAGGAAGGGGCGGCACCGACGGCGTAGCCGTTGGTGGGCAGCGCCATTGCCCCGACCGAGGACGCCGCCGGGCGCTGGTTTGCAGCCGCCGGGACGCGGCCCAGCTTCCGGCGGGGAGCACCTATACGACGCCGAGGAGCTTGGCCGCTTCGCGCAGGTTCGGGACCTCGGCGGTCGGCTTGCGCTGGCCGGCGTCGAGCGTCTCCTTGTGGCGGTTGACCCAGATCACCGGGATCTTCGCCTTCACGCAGGGCTCGACGTCGTGGTAGTAGCTCGACGCCACGTGGACCCAGCCCTTCTTCCCGCCGACCCGGCGCGCGCACTCGTTGAAGTGGGCGAGGTCGGGCTTGTAGGAGCGCACCTGCTGCGCCGTCACGACGAGGTCGAAGTCGATCGGGATGTTGCGGCGCGTCTGGCCGAGCAGCTTGTCGTCGATGTTCGAGATCAGACCGAGCCGGTACTTCTTCGCGAGCTTCTCAAGCTGGGCGCGGGTCTCCCGGAAGAGCACCCAGTGCTGCACCGAATCGGGCAGGAATCCCGAGCGAGACGGCTCGAGCGGCCAGCCGAGGCGCTTTGAGATCTCCACCGCGGTGCGACGCAGCACCTCGGCGTACAGCTCGTAGGAGCCCCCCTCGATCTGCCGCGCGATCTCGTGAAACAGCGGTATGACCTCGTCGCGCTCGATCGTGAAGCCGTCGCGGGCCGCCTCGGCCGCGAAGGCGTCCCAGATGCCACTCTCCCAGTCGATCAGGGTTCCGTAGACGTCGAATGTGATGAACGTCGTCTTTGCTGGCAGTGGCATGGAGAGGTGGTGCTCCTCGCTGACGGGGATGAACCCCAATTATGAACGTCGAATAGAGTCCGCGCCCGCTGATGGATCTGCTCGAGTACCAGGGAAAGCAGCTGTTCGCCCGCCACGGCATCCCCGTGCCGTCCGGAGAGCCCGCGCGCACCGTCGAGGAGGCGGTTGCCGCCGCCTGCCGCATCGGGTTTCCCTGCGCGATCAAGGCGCAGGTCCAGGTCGGCGGGCGCGGCAAGCTCGGCGGGATCAAGTTCGCGGCCGACGAGTCGCAGGCGCGCGAGCACGCCGCCGCGATCCTCGGTATGGACATCAAGGGCCTGGTAGTGCGCGAGCTGTGGGTCGAGGGGGCGTCGCAGATCGAGGAGGAGTACTACGCCTCGTTCGTGTTCGACCGCGGCGCCAAGGCGCCGCTCGCGCTGCTCTCGACGCGCGGCGGCATGGACATCGAGCAGGTGGCGGCCGAGGCGCCGGAGGCGATCGCTTCGCTGCACGTCGACCCGCTGCTCGGCTTTCAGCCCTTTCACGGCCGGCGCCTCGCCTTCGAGGCGGGGATCCCCGCCGATCTCGTGCGCCCGGCCGGTGCCTTCCTCGAGCAGCTCTACGCCGCGTTCGTCGCCGAGGAGGCGATGCTGGTCGAGGTCAACCCGCTGATCGTCACCCCGCAGCGGACGCTCGTGGCGCTCGACGCGAAGGTCACCCTCGACGGCAACTCGCTGTACCGCCATCCCGACAACGCAGCGCTGCGCGACCTTTCCAGCGAGGACCCGCAGGAGCAGATGGCCAAGGAGCGTGACCTGACCTACGTCAAGCTCGATGGCGACATCGGCATCCTCGGAAACGGCGCGGGCCTCGTGATGTCGACGCTCGACCTCGTCGCCCAGCACGGCGGGGCACCGGCGAACTTCCTCGACGCCGGCGGCGGCGCGAAGGCCGACGCGATCACCGCCGCGGTCGAGGTGATCGTCTGGGATCCGAACGTCAAGGCCGTGCTGTTCAACATCTTCGGCGGGATCACGCGCTGCGACGAGGTCGCGCGCGGACTGATCGAGGCGTTCGAGCAGATCAAGCCGACGATCCCGTTCGTCGTGCGCCTCGACGGGACCAACGGCGAGGAGGGGCGCGCACTGCTCCAGGCGGCCGCCCTGCCGAACGTGCATGCGGCCAGCACGATGGACGAGGCGGCGGCGCGCGTCGTCGAGCTTGCCCGATGAGCGTCATCGTCGATCGCGACACGCGGCTGTGCGTGTCCGGGATCACCGGGCGCGAGGGCAGCTTTCACTCACTCAACAACCGTGCCTACGGCACGAACGTGGTCTCCGGCGTGACGCCCGGCAAGGGCGGCCAGGACGTCGAGGGAATCCCGGTCTTCAACACCTTCCACGAAGCGGTCGCCGCCACGCAGGCCAACACGGCGATGATCTTCGTGCCGCCGCCGTTCGCCGCCGACTCGATCCTCGAGGCCGCCGAGTCCGGCATCACGACGATCATCGCCATCACCGAGGGGATTCCCGCGCATGACGAGTTGCGCGTCTACACGCACCTGGGGCGCACGCCGCAGGTGCGTCTGATCGGTCCCAACTGTCCCGGCGTGCTGTCCCCCGGCAAGGCGAACGTCGGCATCATCCCGGCGGCGTTCTTCCGCCCGGGCAACGTCGGGGTCGTATCCCGCTCGGGGACGCTCACCTACCAGGTCGGCAACGAGTTGGCCCAGCGCGGCTTCGGCAACTCCTCGATCGTCGGCATCGGCGGCGACCCGGTACCCGGGTCGAGCTTCGTCGACATCATCGACCTCTTCCAGGCCGACCCCGAAACCGAGTTGATCGTGATGAGCGGGGAGATCGGCGGCGATGCCGAGGAGACGGCTGCCGCCCACATCGCGGCGGAGATCTCCAAGCCCGTCGTTGCCTACATCGCCGGCTTCACCGCGCCGCCGGGCAAGACGATGGGCCACGCCGGTGCGATCGTCTCCGGCTCGCGCGGCACCGCCGCGGCCAAGGCCGAGGCGCTCGAGGCGGCGGGCGTGCGGGTCGCCAAGACCCCGACGCAGGTTGCAGAGATCGCCGTCGAGCTGCTGGGCGGATGATCGGATGGAGTTGACCGGTCTCTCATTCGCGCGTGGCGCGCCCTCGCTGGACATCATCGACGTCGATGGCCTGGCGGCGGCTGCGCAGCGAGCGTTCGCGAATGACCCGGGCGGCATGACCGCTTACGGCACGGCCGTCGGCTACGTCCCGTTGCGCCGCTGGATCGCCGAACGCCACGGCGTCGAGGAAGCCCAGGTGCTCGTCACGAACGGCTCGATGCAGGCCGACGCGTTCCTCTTCGACGAGCTGGTCGCCGCCGGTGACGAGGTGATCGTCGAACGACCGAGCTACGACCGGACGCTGCTCGCGCTGCGTCAGCGCGGCGCCGCGCTCACGGCGATTCCGATCGAGCCCGACGGGATCAACCTCGAGGGACTCGCGGCGGCGCTCGACGGCGGCGTCAGGCCGAAGCTCGCCCACATCATCCCCAACTTCCACAACCCGGCCGGCTACACGCTGTCGGGCCCCAAGCGCGAGCGCCTGCTCGCCTTGGCACGCGAGTACGCGTTCACGATCTTCGAGGATGACCCGTATATCCAGCTGCGCTTTCGCGGCGAGACGCTGCCGACGATGTTCTCCCTCGACGGCGGCGAGGGGACCGTCGTCTACGCCTCCTCGTTCTCGAAGACGGTCTGCCCCGGGATTCGCGTCGGCTTCCTGATCGGCCCCCGCGAGCTGATCGAGCGGATCGTCGTGCGGGCGACCAACACCTACATCTCCCCGAGCATGGTCGACGCCGCGATCGTCTACGAGTTCTGCGTCTCCGGGGCGATCGAGCGCTCGATCGAGCGGGTTCGCGGCGCGCTGGAGCAGCGGGTCGACGCCCTCGCGGCGGCGCTCGAGGAGCAGATCCCGGGCGCCTCGTTCGTCGTCCCGCACGGCGGCTACTTCCTCTGGGTGAAGCTGCCCGACGGCGTCGAGCCGGCCGCCGTCCTGCGCGCCGCCGCCGAGCGCAAGCTGGCGCTCGTCAGCGGCGACGACTTCGTGCTCGACGGTGGCTCCGGTGCGGTCCGACTCGCCTTCTCCGGGGTCACGCCCGAGGAGATCCGCGAGGGCGTGTCGCGCCTCGCGGCGGCGCTGGCAGCACTCTGAGCGCCTCGTAGGGCTTCCCCCGGTTCACCGCGGGCGGCGGGCCCGGCGTTCTCAACATCTTCACGGCCCGGTTACGAGAGGGATACCTGCCGGGCGCGGCCGAGTTCGAGACTCGCGGATGGCCGTGTCCCTACTCGGAGGTGTTTCAGGCGATGAACGCTCATAGCGCAGTCCGGATCGCACGCATCATCAGTCGCAGGAGATCGATCCCCGGATCGCCCGCGCGACGTTGGCGCCGGCGGGTCCTCACGCTCGGCGCGGTCGGGTTGGCCGCCTCCGGCGTCCTCCTGGCGAGCATCTTCGCGAGTGCCTCCTCGGCTGGGGCACCGGGGGCCGGCTGGGCCGCGGCCGACCGCGACGGCCTGGGCGTCCGGCCGGGAGCGATCAAGCACGTCTGGCTGATCATCCTCGAGAACAAGTCCTACGACGCGACCTTCACCGGCCTCAACAACAACACCTACCTGTGGCAGACGCTGCCGTCGCAGGGAGTCCTGCTGAAGAACTACTACGGCACCGGCCACTTCAGCCTCGACAACTACGTCTCCATGGTCAGCGGCCAGGCGACCCAGCCCGACACGCAGGCGGACTGCCCCAACTACGACCAGTTCGCGGGCAAGGTCGACACGTCGGGCTCGCTCTGGACGAACCCGAACTACGGCCAGCTGGTCTCCGCGGCCGGACCCAACGCGGCGGCCGGCACCAACGGCTGCGTCTACCCGTCGAGCGTGCCGACGCTGTTCAACCAGCTCGACGCGGCGGGGGTCGGCTGGAAGGGCTACGCCCAGGACCTCGGCAATGCCGACGCGAGCGGGCCGACCCACGACGCCGGCGCGCAGTACTGCGGCGCTCCGTACGCGACGCCGAGCGCCTCGCCGACGACGAGCACGGGGCAGCCCAACACCGCGCAGCCCAATCCGGGCAGCGCGAACGCGACCGACCAGTACGTCCCCAAACACTTCCCGTTCCCGTGGTTCGAGTCGCTGCTGGCGTCGGGGGACTGCAACTCCGCGCACATCGCCAACTTCTTCGACCCCGCCAACGGTCTGTACCACGACCTGCAGAGCGAGGCGACGACCCCGGCCTTCAGCTGGATCTCGCCGAACAACTGCAGCGACGCCCATGACGCCGTCTGCCACGGCAACAACCTGTCCGGCGGCTTCTCGGACCCGAACACGCCGAAGGCTCCGCTGAACAACACGGGCGGGCTGTACGCATCCGACCTGTTCCTCGAGCACGTGATTCCCGAGATCGAGGCGTCACCGGCGTTCAAGGACGGCGGCCTGATCGACATCACCTTCGACGAGGCCTTCCCGCCGTTCACCTACACCGGAAACAGCTTCGTCAACTCGACGGCGGTGTCGCCGAACGCCGCCGCCTCGATCAGCTCGGACTCGGCCGCCGAGACCCTGTTCGGGCATGGCGTGAACGCCGAGCCGACGGGGCCGAACACACCGCTGGCCAAGGACGCCGCCGGCAACGAACTGTACCCCGGACCCGGTGACAACTCGTTCGTGGACCGCCCGAGCAGCTGTGTCGCCCAGACGATCCCGTCGCAGCCGCTGGGAACCTGCATCCTCGGCGGCGGCAGCAACGTCCCCGGTGCGCGCACCGACGCCGGGGCGAGCGCCGCGGCCAACACCGCCACGATCGTCGACAACGCGGTCGTGGCGACCGACGCCGGCCGAGCGGTGACCGGCGCCGGCATCCCGGCGGGCGCGCTCGTCGGCAAGGTCACCGACACGCCGACGATCCCGGCCAGCTCCACCGACCCCGCCGACGTCGGGTTCTTCACGCTCGTGGACGCGACGGGTAAGGCGCTCGACACGACCGGCCCGGTGAGCGGAGTCGTCCTCGGTGCCCGCACGCCGAGCAGCGACCCGCTGTTCGACGCAACCGACGCCACGACCGGCGGCGGCGACACCGGGAGCGTGCTGATCAGCCCCTACATCACTCCCGGGACGGTGAGCACGGTCGACTACAACCACTACAGCTGGCTGCGCACGATGGAGGACCTGTTCAACGTGGGCCACGCCTCACCGGGCCTCGACGGCGAGGGTCACATCGGCTACGCCGCGCAGCCCGGCCTCGCACCGTTCGGCCCTGACGTGTTCAACAACCCGGCGGGCCAGCAGTAGCAGGGCGGCGGCGTTTGATTGCCGATCCGCAGCCGACGTCTCGCGGCGGGAGCCGGGCATTCGGGCCCTGCTCTCGCCGCGCGCTCGGCCTCGGCGCCGTCGCGCTCGTGGTGGCGCTCGCCGTCTCGGCCGCCGTGGTGCTGATCCGGCCCGGCGGCTTGGCCGGCGCATCGCCGGCTGCCCGCTCGACCGCGAAGTACGGGCAGATCCCGGCGTGGCTGCCAAGGGCCGCCGTCCCCGTCGGGCGGACCGTCGAGGCGAGCGCCGCCCATCCCTGGCTCGCGATCGAGGGCGACACGGTGTCGGTCCTCCTCGCCCACGGGCGGGTGATGGCGACGACCGTCGGGCCGGCCGTTCCACAGCAGGGCGCCTTCCCGGTGCCCGCGACGACCCCGTGCGCCTTCACCGTCACCCTCACGGCGGCGTCGGGAGCCGTCCCGGTCAGCCCGCGGGCGTTCACGATCCTCGATGAGCTCGGGCATCTGCACGATCCTCGGGTGACGGCCGCGGGCGGCGGCTCGCCACCCGCGCGGGTGGCGCGTGGCCGGACCGTCACGCTGACCGTGACCGCGGTGCTGCCGACCGGCAACGGGCGGCTGCGGTGGGCGCCCGCGGGAGCCACGCCGATCGTCTCGTGGGACTTTGACGTCGAGATCGATTGACGAGCGCACGCCTCGGCGGACCGTCCGCCGGCCGCGGCGGTCGACAGCGCAGGCGCGGAGCTCAGCGCCCGTAGCGCTGCAGCCCGAGCACGAGCTGCTCGGGCAGTGCGACGCGCGGCGGCGGCGAGGGATCGGCCGTGACCGAGACCGTCTCGGCGACGCTGCGCGTGATCGTGGCATGCCGATCCGCGGTCGCGACGACGATCTCGTCGTCGCCCGAGCGCGCGATCGTGCCTTCGAGGCCCGGCTCCAGGCCGGCCTTGCGCAGGTAGTGCAGCAGATCCTCAGCCTCGTTCTCGAAGCGCAGCACGCGGATCGTCGCGCCCTCGCTGACGTCGGCCAGGGGCACGCCGGGAACGCGCGTGCCGACCCGGATCGGGTGCCCGTGCGGGCACGTCGTGGCATCGCCGATCGCCGCCAGCATCCGCTGCTCGAGCACCGGCGACATCGCATGCTCGAGGCGCTCGGCCTCCTCGTGAACCTCGTCCCACGGTATCCCGAGGACATCGGTCAGGAATCGCTCGATCAGGCGGTGGCGACCGACGATCTCCTCGGCCTGGCGCTCGCCTTCGGCGGTGAAGCTGATCACCTTGTCGGGACCGCGGGTGATCAGCTCACCGCGCTCCAGGCGACCGATCATCTCGTGGACCGTCGGCGCCGACAGCTGCATCGCTCGCGCGACGTTCGCGCCGGTCATCTGCAGCCCGGCCTCGTAGAGCCAGAACAGCGTTTCAAGGTACTCGCGCTCCGCACCGGTGAGCTCCGCTGTGGCCATCACGGGTGACTCTAGCGAGCGGCGCTACGCTGGCCGGGGATGCGTTTCGGAATCGAGCCCCAACTCGCGCGTGCCGCCTCCGCGCTGCCGGTCGGGCCGGAGTGGTGTTACGAGCAGAAGTACGACGGATTTCGCGCGATCGCGTTCGTCGACGGCGAGGAGCTGGTGCTCCAGTCGCGCGGCGCAAAGGATCTCACCCGCTACTTTCCGGAGCTCGCGCTCCCACCTGGGCGCTACGTGCTCGACGGCGAGATCGTGATCGACGGCGACGGTCCCGGCCAGGCCTTCGGTGCGCTGCAGCAGCGGATCCACCCCGCCGCCTCGCGCATCGAGCGCCTCGCGCGCGAGCTGCCCGCGTCCTTCGTCGCCTTCGATCTGCTCGAGCTCGACGGCCGGGATCTGCTCGATCAGCCATTCGAGCGCCGCCGCCAGGGGCTCGAGCAGCTCGCCGGCGTGCGGCGCTCCGAGCTGGTCCGGGATCCCGCCGCGGCACAGCGCTGGCTCGAGCAGACCGAGGGTGTCGTCGCGAAGCGTCTCGACGCCGCCTACGCCCCCGGGAAGCGCACCGCGATGGTCAAGGTCAAGCGGCTGCGCACGATCGACTGCGTGATCGTCGGCTACCGGCCGGGCGTCGACCCCAACACCGTCGGCTCGCTGATCCTGGGGCTCTATCAGCCCGACGGGCAGCTGCGGCCGGTGGGGCACAGCTCAGCGTTCTCGGCCAAGCGCAAGCGGGAGCTGCGCGGCGAGCTGGCGGCCTACGAAACCGGTGAGCGCGGGAGCGGCGAGCCGAGCCGCTGGAGCGCCGACCGCGAGCTCGAATGGGTGGCGCTGCGCCCGGAGCTGGTCGTCGAGGTCAGCTACGACCACGTCAGCGACGGGCGGATCCGTCACGGCACGAAGATCGTCCGCTGGCGCGATGACAAGCCGCCGGCCGAGTGCACGATCGATCAGCTGCGCTGAGTCCGGCGACCCTTGGCCCGCGACGGCGCCACGCGGGTTGCCTCGTCCGGCCCCTTGGGGAAGTTCGGCGGCCACGGCGCATCGCGCAGGCCGGCCGCGGAGTCGCGCGCCGCGAGCTCGAGCAGGCTGTCGAGCGAGCCGGCGTGCTCGTCGATCGTCGCCGACGGATCGCCGCGGTCGCGCAGCCGCCCGGGCACGGTGTCCAGTCGCAGCTCGGCGGGGTCGACGTCGGGCAGCTCCTCCCAGTCGATCGGACACGACACCCGCGCGTCGGCCACCGCCCGAACCGAGTAGGCCGAGGCGACGGTGCGATCGCGCGCGTTCTGGTTGTAGTCGACGAAGACCCCGACGCGCTCCTCCTTCCACCACTTGCTCGTCGCGCGACCGGGCATTCGCCGTTCGACCTCGCGGGCGAGCGCGAGCGCCGCGAGGCGAACGTCCTCGAAGCGCCGCTGGGGATGGACCCGCACGTTGACATGAACGCCGCGCGAGCCGGAGGTCTTGGGGAAGCCGACGAGACCGTGCTCATCGAGCACCTCGCGAACGCACGCGGCGACCGCGCGAACCTCGTCGAAGGGCACCCCGGGCGTCGGGTCGAGGTCGACGCGCAGCTCGTCGGGGTGATCGAGGTCGCGTCGACGCACCGGCCACGGGTTCCAGTCGATCACGCCGAGGTTCACCCCCCAGGCGAGGTGCGCGGCGTCGGACACGACGAGCTCTCGCGCCGAACGCCCGCTCGGAAAATGCACGGTCGCCGTGGTCAGCCACGGCGGAGCGCTGTCGGGCACCCGCTTCTGAAAGAAGAACTCGCCCGTCACGCCGTTGACCCACCGCTTCATCGTCGTCGGGCGCTCGCGCAGGTGGCGCACCACCGCCTCCTCGCACTCCAGGTAGTAGTGCACGAGATCGAGCTTGGTGAAACCCGGCTCCGGAAAGAACAGCTTTGACGGGTTGGAGATCCGCACCTCGCGCCCGGCCGCCTCGATCGTGATCGCCTCGGACTTGGAGTTCATCCGCGAGCTCCGTGCGTGCGGGTGGGTCCGCCGCCGCCAGACGTGCGTAGGCCGTTTTCGGACGGACTCCAGTTCATCGCCTGAGAGAATGCCGCACGATGGCCCTGCATGACCGGCCGGTCCTGGTCGCTCCCGACTCCTTCAAGGGAACGCTGACCGCGCAGCAGGTCGCGGCGGCGATCGGCCGCGGACTGGTGCGTGCCGGCCTGCCGGACCCGGACCTCGCCCCCGTCGCCGACGGCGGCGAGGGGACGATGGAGGTGTTGCTCGGTCGGCTCGGCGGCGAGGTCGTCACCGTCGCTGCCAGCGATCCGCTCGGGCGCGAGGTCGCGGCCGGCCTGGCGCTGCTCGGCGACGGCCGGACCGCCCTCGTCGAGGTTGCCGCGGCGAGCGGGCTGGCGCTGGTCGCGCCCGAGGAGCGTGACGCCGAGGCCGCCTCGAGCGCGGGCACGGGCCAGCTGATCGCCGCAGCGGTGGCGACCGGTGCCGCCCATGTGCTGGTCGCCGCCGGCGGGAGCGCGACGACCGACGGCGGACGCGGGGCGATCGAGGCGATCGCCGACGCCGGAGGCCTCGGTCGAGCCCGCATCACCGTGCTCTGCGACGTGCGGACGCCGTTCGAACAGGCGGCGAGCGTGTTCGGGCCGCAGAAGGGAGCCGACGGAGCGGCGGTCGCACGGCTGGAGCGGCGCCTGGCGGCGTTCGGCCTGCCGCGCGAGGTGCCGATGACCGGCGCCGCGGGCGGACTCGCCGGCGGGCTGTGGGCGACGTTCGGCGCCGAGTTGGTCGCCGGAGCGCCGTTCGTGCTCGACGCGCTGGACTTCGATCGGCGGATGCTTGCGAGCCGCGCGGTGATCGTCGGCGAGGGTCGGCTCGACGCGACCAGCCTGCAGGGCAAGATCGCCGCCGAGATCGCAACCCGCGCGCGCCAGCACGGAGTGCCGGCCCACGCGATCGTCGGCAGCTGCGCGATCGATCGGTTCGACGCCAGGATCCTCGACCTGCAGGAGATTCTCGAGGCCGGTGACGAGGCCGCGATCGAGCAGGCCGCCGCGGCGCTCGCCCACGTGATCTGAGCGCGACCGCTACGCTCGCACGATCACCGAGAACGTTGGAGAAGCGACCGCGACGGCGCGGCCTGCCGTGCTCAGCCGCGCGCAGGTATCGCTGTCCGGCGCCCGTCGCGCGGTCGTCATCGGCGCCGGCTCCTTCGGTAGCGCGATCGCGGTGCTGCTCGCCCGCGCAGGCGTCCGCACGACGCTGCAGACGCGCACCGAGCACCAGGCGGTGGAGCTGAACGAAAGCCGCGTCAACGAGGCCTACCTGTCCGGTGTCGAGCTGCCCTCGCAGCTGCGCATCGAAGCGGTTTCGAGCGGCGTGTCGCGCGCCGACTTCGTCTTCCTGGCGGTGCCCTCGACGAGCCTCGCCGTGGCGATCGCGGGCCTGCAGACCGCCGGCCTCGGACACCGTGCCGCGGTCGTCTCGCTCTCCAAGGGGCTCGTGCCCCCGGACGGCGAGGCGCCGACCACCGCGCTGCGCGCCCGCTTCGGGGCGCACCGCGTCGCGTGCATCGGAGGGCCCGCCCACGCGCAGGAGATGGTCCATGCCGGAGCCGGACTCGTCGCCGCCGCCTTCGACGAGGCGCTCGCCGAGGCACTCGCCGGGATCTTCAACCGCGCGGGCGTCGTCTGTGAGCTCTCCAACGACCCGATCGGGGTCGAGCTCGCGGGCGTCGCCAAGAACGCTGCGGCGCTCGCCGCCGGAGCGACAGAGGCTCAGGGGCTGAACGCGGCCGGCGCGGCGGCCGGCCACATCTTCGCCGAGGTCTGGCGCTTCGCCGAGGCGGCGGGCGCGCGCCCGGAGTCCTTCATCGGCCTGGCCGGCGCGGGCGATCTCGTCGCGACCGCGCTCGCGCCGATGAGCCGCAACCGCCGCGCCGGCGAGCTGCTCGCCGAGGGCGTCGCACCGGCCGAGATCCAGGCTCGCGTCGCCCAGGCCGTCGAAGCGCTCCAGTCGGTGCCGCTGCTCGCCCACTCGATCGAGCGAGCCGGCTTCAGCGCGCCGGTGACCGGCGGGCTGTCGCGGTTGATCGATGGCGAGCTGCCGCTCGCCGACTGGGTCGCGCTGGTCCGCGCCACCGTGCCGCCGCGAGCTCGCTGGCAACGCTCGCGCGGCTTCTGGCAGCGGCTGCGCGAGCGCCTCACGTGACGGTTGCGCGGCGCTCCGCGAGCGTCGTGATCACCGCCTCGTAGACGCCCGCCCCGTATCCCGCCTCGGCGACGCGCACGTTCGAATGGGCGCCGAGCGCCTCGCGCATCGTCGGGTCGTGCTCGAGCGCGTTGGCCACCAGCCAGAAGCTGCCCACGACGGCGGCCACCGCGAGGTCCTCGCGCGAGTCGCCGACGGCGGCGGTGTCCTCGCGGCGCAGCCCCCGCGCGCGCATGTGGCGCGCCACCGCCGCCGCCTTCGAGCCGCCGGCGGGGATCAGGTGGTAGGCGCGCAGCTGCCCGAGCGTGTCCGACTGGCGGTGCACGCCGCCGTTGTCGACGAGCCGCAGATGCCCGTGACCGCGCTCGCGCAGCAGCGCGTCGGCCTCCGCCGCATCGATCAGGCCACGGAAGAGGTGCGAGATCTCGCGTCCGCGGTGCCACGGATCGTGGTATTCGAGCCGTCCCGCGTAGCGCTCCAGCAGCATCGCGGGCGCCCCCGAGTCCTCGATCTGCTGATACACGGTGCGCTCGCCGGCGACCAGCTCGGTCAGCCACAGCTGCTCCCCGTCCAGCTCGAGCACGCAACCGGCCTCGTAGATGAACGCACGCTGGCCGAGCAGGCGAGCATCCTCGGCGACCTGGGCGCGACGGCGCCCGCTCATCAACACCACCTCGACGTCGGCGCGCAGGCAGGCTTCGATCGCGCGGACGCCGAGCAGCGAGATACCGCCGTCGCCGTCGTGCAACAGCGACGCGCCGCGTCCGAGCAGCGTGCCGTCGAGATCGAGGTAGAGCGCGCCGCTCACCGCGCGCTGACCATCGGCGGGCGTTCCGCCAGCGGCGCGTCGAAGGCGCGCTCGTCGAGCAGCAGCGGCGCGGCATCGAGCTCGAGCAGGCGCCCCTCGCGCTCGAGCCGCATGGCCAGGACCTTCAGCACGGCGTACGCCATCGGGCTGAGGTCGAGCAGCGGTTGGTGGCTGTTGTGGTGGATGTCGAGGTCGACCTGGGCCATCCCGTCGAGGCCGACCTGCTCGAGCACGTCGAGCAGCATCGCGATCTCGACGCCGTAGCCCGTCG
>ODAK010001938.1_pt1 | contig 22020 bp, 19 predicted proteins | sample 1539591 | NCBI WGS metagenome assembly ODAK01 (sample SAMEA3539303, study PRJEB22396) | soil metagenome | biome: tundra; feature: field; material: soil | place: USA | collected 2010-05 | depth 0.15 m | reverse complement strand
TCGATATAAAGCAAGTATAAACCAATCTCAATTATGTGTCAAGGGGATAATCGTCGACATTCTTGATGTTGTAGTCAGTCAGAACAGAGAGAAATACCGAACCTTCGGGCACGGTACCGCTGCTGACGGAAAACGTGGGATCTCCTGGCGCCGTCTTGTAGTCAAAAGCGCCGAAGTCGTAGAGGTAAACATCGTAGCCGTTGGCGCCCGCATCGACCGACTGGGTACTGGGCAAATAGGCACTCAGCGGATGGGAGGGGCCGCCGAAATTAAACGTTGATAGATAGTTGCTTAGAAATCCGCTGTTCCATTCCGTGCTGCTGAACAACGATGCAGCCCCGGAAGGGTTGGCGGTGTTGGCGGCGTTCAATGTGAGGGAGAAGCCGGCATTGTGGTTGTCCGGGACTAACTGAATCAGCCAGAAGTCTCCGTGTCCACGATCCAGGTTACCGGCGTAACTGAAGGCGAATGTTGGCGGATTGTCATTGGTTGGGGTTATCGTACCGTTATCAGTACACAGTCCTGCTGGCGCTACGCAGTAACCATGTAGCGTATCCGCGCTAGCGAGCAAGGCACCCACTATCAAAACTAAGGCAAGACAAACTAGCGTGCGTAATATTCTCATACTTTCATCCATCTTTCCTGAAACTCTTGCACTTTCGGCTTTTGGGATGCCCGATCCAACGTCCCACGCGCCTCAAGGTCTTGAAGGTAAGCAGAGAAGTACCCACCAATCATTTGGTTTGGCGTGAATACTCAGCGGGTCCACCAACGCTGCGCTGTGCCAGGCAACGGTCACCAATAGGGATCGCCGTCAGGCCCGACACTCGCATGTTACGTTGCCTACCGAGCTTCTCGGCTCTTTCCTTCGACTCTAGTTTCGCCAAAAGCTGCCGCAGTCAAGAGCAGTTGACGAGGTAGTACAGGACACGGAATCAGCTTGTATTCAGCAGTTGACTTCGGATCCTGAAGCTGGGGGGAGGGATGCAAGTATTCAAAGCACGATTGCTGCCAATCCAATAGAGGTGCAAGTCATTTGTTTTGACGGAAGCGCGGAAGGTTTAATTTCACAGGTGCGCACAGAGTTGCACAATAGAGGAGCAAAAGGTTCACTTGTAGTTGGATAAATACCCGTGAGTGCCATAATGGGTGGCAGGCAGCTAGTAGGCGCGTTCCCAAATGTGAACTACTTCCCACTCTAGGAAGCTTGGCGTAGCTATCAAGGCTAGGGTGATGAGTGCCGATATGCAACCAGTAGCCATATCTGAGGCGAGGTGGTATGGGAAGCGAGCAGCAGCAGTTTTTCTCAGCGGGAATTAGTGATTGGGTTGCTTTTGTCAGCTGGCAGTAGCAGAAAAGGGCACATGCGTGGCATGAGATCGAATTTACTGCACAACCGGAGCGGACAGAGCCTAATTGAAACTGCGCTACTGCTTCCGATCATGCTGACCATTGTCTGCAACGCCGTCAATATAGGATATTTCTTTTATGTCGCGCTAAACCTGGCTACCGCTTCCAGACAAGGTGTAGAGTATTCGATTCAGGGCCCCGCCAGTTTTCAGCAATTGCAGTTGCCCAGTGCCTCTTCCGTCAGCTCACTGGTTTACGGTGACATCACTGGCGCGATGCCCTCCACAGTCAATACTCCAACCCAAGTATGCAGCTTGTTCTTAGGACTAAACCTCAGCGGCAGAGGGACTGCGACCCAAGTGCCAAATTGTGCAAGCTATGGAAGAGCAGGCAGTTTTTCTGCGCCCGACCCAGATCCCGAAGCGCCCTACCTGGTGCTCAATCGGGTGGGCATTCAATACACGGTGACACCGCTTATACCTGGGACGGTGTTTAATGTTGTCTTGCCGCCTTCCCTCACATTTGTACGAGTGGTGGAAATGCGGGTCATGGAGTAGCTCTCATGCCTGAGCAATTGCTGCATGTGCGGGCGGCGAGAGGTTTCTGGAAGGAGCAACGGGGAACTGTCCTGATTGAGTTTGCCATTTCACTCCTGCTCGTCCTGACGATACTTTTCACGACACTGGAGCTCTGCAGCGCAGTCTACACCTACACCGTGCTCGCCGATGCGGCCAATGAGGGCGTGCGTTATGCCATCGTCCACAGCTCCGATACCAGCGGCGCCGTCAGTAAAGTGAAGAAGTATGCTGCTTACTCGATGCATGATGTGTCAAAGATCGTAGTTTCGGTGACCTACCCTGACGGTTTTTCAGTCCCGCCCAATCGGGTGGCAGTATCGGTGACCTACCAGTACGTTCCATACATCGGCCATTTCATGGCGAACCCTCCAACAATGTCTGCTTATGCGCAAGGCAGGCTGGTGTACTGACTATGAAAAACTCCAGCAACCATAATCGCGGGAGAGAACAAGGACAGATCATTGTCTTCGTAGTTCTGGCGATGAGCTCATTCCTGCTCGGGCTGATCGGCTTTGCCACCGATTACACCCGCCTCTGGTACCAACGACAAGCCATACAAGGTGCGGCCGATGCCACCTGCCAGGCGGGAGGAATGGACCTGTTACTTTACGCGGAGGGACAGGCAACCCCCAAAATGAATTTTACTCCGAGCCCCGGGGGGACAATCAATTGTGCTTCGGCTCCCACCGCCGCTCCTTGCATTATCGCGAAGTTTAACGGGTATGACGGCGCCGTGGCAGCCAATAAGGTCGTGATGTCCTTTCCAACAACGGTTTCCGGCGCCCCGGCGCCGCCCCCCGGAGTGGCCGTACCCTACATCCAGATCGACATCACCGAGCAGGTACCGGTGTACTTTTCGCGTTTGTTGACGAGAAAAAGTACGTCGGCAGTGAGTACGAGTGCCACCTGCGGCCTAAGCGCGCCGGCCGGGCCGGTACCTATTGCGGTGTTGCACCCGACAGACCCGCTAGCCATAAACATGAGCGGGACCCAGGCCACCATCAGCATCATTGGGGGACCGCAGCGAAGCATACAAGTGAACTCAAGCAACACGCCTAGTACCGTGAACCTGTCCACCATTGATCTGCATCTAGCCGGACCCAACAATACCGGCGGCGATTTTGCTGTCTTCGGAGGTCCGGTAGCTGCGCCGGGCAGCGTTAACTTCGGATCAACCGGTAATTGGGTCTATCCGGCCACTCCAGTTTCCGATCCTTATGCGCAAGTCAGCGCTCCGTCCAAACCCGCAACTGGTACCAAGTGGCCGGCGAAGAAAGGGGTGCCGTGCGGTACGCTTGGCCCGGGTTGCTACAAATACGACGGATGTCCGGATACGAACGGCTGCGATGAATATTCGCGCGGGTACTATACATCCGGGATCACGGTAAAGAATGTTACCGCGATTTTCCAGCCGGGAGTTTATTACCTTGCTGGGCAGGGATTGCAGTTGCAGTCGAATGGAAACGTTCGCACCAGTACCGCGGTCGGAGACGGTTCCGGAGGCGTCGTCTTTTTCTTCTCGGGCGCTGCCACTCTAAGTGTGGCAGCCAACTCCGGCAACGGGACGACGGACGCTTACTACCTTAGCGGCTCCGCGTCCCCCAACGGTGTGCCATCGCGCGCCCTGCAGTGTCCGGGCGGGGCCGCGAATCCACCGGGATTGCCAGCGACGGTTAATGGCAACGTTTTGCTGGGCCCTTGTACTGGGACCTACGGAGATCCGACCAGCCAATATCGCGGCTTTGCATTCTTTCAGGACCGCTCCGCCGCGGCCGCGCCGTCGTGGCAGGGTGGTGGAAGTACTCTGGTTGCAGGGTTCATGTATTTTCATCAATGCCGAGGCGATGGCACGGGCCTGAACTGCTCGGCCCCAGGTGCGGGTGGCTACGGAACCACGTTCAACTTGGGAGGGAATCCCGGCTCAGGTTCCTATACCGTGGGCAGCATTGTTACTGACAGGATTGCCATGAATGGCAATCCCGGCATAAGCATGATACTAAGTCCACTTAAAATGTTTGGCCAAATGAAAGTGGTATTTCTGAAGTAAAACAGGTTTAGACTCCGCCCGAATCCATAGCCAGTGCCATCTCGAAGGGCTCTCAGAAACGCCCATGCCCTGCAGAAAGTAACGCTGGAAATCAGCGCTTGCCATTCAGCTCACTTTGCGAGCCGGCCTTTTACTTTCTTGCAGGACCTCTGGTGTGGCCATACGACCGTCGCTTGGCACGCCCTGGCCATCGCCGCCGGAATGCTGGGCTGCCTGCTCGGCGTAGTCCATCGATGGCACGGAGATTACGCTCGCCTCGCCGGTAATCAGCCGAGCCGAACGCTCGTACGTGAGATAGCTCCACGCCCACTGCAACATCACCAGGACACGGTTGCGGAAGCCAATCAGGAACAGGACGTGGATGAACAACCACGACAACCAGGCGAGGTACCCGGAGATGTGCACCTTGCCGAACTGGGCAACGGCGGCCGCGCGGCCAATCGTCGCCAGAGAACCCTTGTCAACATAACGAAAGTTTTCGCGCGCGTTGCCGGCCAGGTCAGCCGCAACCTGACCCGCCACCCACCGGCCCTGTTGCATGGCCACCGGAGCGACGCCAGGCAGCGGCTTGTCGGCTGCATCCTTCAGGCTGGCCAAGTCGCCGATGACGAAGACCTCGCGATGTCCGGGGATGCTCAGGTCGGGCTCGACCAGCACGCGTCCGGCGCGGTCGAGCGGAGCGCCGAGAGCACGGCCCAGAGGTGACGCCGACACTCCAGCGGCCCACAGCACGGTTGTGGCGGGCACCACTTCCTCGCCGATAAAAACCTCGCCGGAGCGAACATCGGTCACGGCTGAGTTGGTGCGCACCTCGACGCCGAGGCGTTGCAGTTGCTTCACAGCGCTTTGGCGCAAGTCGGCGGGATAGGCGCTGAGCACGGAGGGGCCGGCCTCGACCAGCAGAACGCGGGTCCTCGCCGGTTCAATGTGGCGGAAATCCTCGGACAGCGATTTGCGCGCGATTTCAGCCAAGGTGCCTGCAAGCTCGACGCCAGTGGGCCCCGCGCCTACCACCACGAAACTCAGCGGCCGATGATGGCCAGTCAATGCCGCTTCGCGTTCTGCCAGTTCGTATGCCAGCAGAATGCGGCGCCGCATTTCCAGCGCGTCTTCCACCGTCTTCAATCCCGGAGCGAACGGCTCCCAATCGTCATGCCCGAAGTAGGCGTGAGTCGCGCCCGCTGCAACGACGAGATAATCGTAAGCAAGCTCGAATCCGTGCAGCTTGACGGTGCGCCGTTCGAGGTCAAAGCCCAGCACGTCGCCCAACAGAACTTCGACGTTCTCATGCTTGGCAAAAATCCCGCGTATGGGCGCTGCGATCTCTGCCGGCGACAATCCGGCGGTCGCCACCTGGTAGAGCAGCGGCTGAAAGGTGTGGTGGTTCTTGCGGTCTACCAGGGTGATCTCGACAGGCAGACGCGCCAGGAACTTGACGGCCTCCAGACCGCCAAATCCGCCTCCCACAACGACGACGTGCGGACGTGATTTCGCAGACATAGCTCTACCGAATGAGATGCGCGACAGCATGGGCGGGTGGCAATTTCACTTGCCAAAAGCGGGGCCATTGCGGCGTTTTATCTGTGATAGATTGAAGGTGTGGGCCCGTAGCTCAGTTGGTAGAGCAACGCACTTTTAATGCGTGGGTCGCAGGTTCGATTCCTGCCGGGCTCACCATGTTCTAAGCTGTTCACCCTTCCTTTTGGACCACCACCGCGGTTCCATACGCGAGGACTTCGGTCACGCCCTGCATCACCTCGGTCGCATCGTAGCGCATGCCGATGACTGCGTTGGCGCCAAGTTCAGCAGCGTGCTGGAGCATGAGGTCGAAGGCGTGCCCACGCGTCTGCTCGCACAAGTTGGTTAGCAGCGTGATGTTTCCGCCGATAAGCGTTTGCAGGCTCGCTCCGATGGTGCCCACGATGGAGCGCGAGCGCACGATGATGCCGCGCACCAGTCCCAGATTGCGGACGATCTTATAGCCATCAAGTACGAACGCGGTGGTGACCATGCTGTGCGGAACGCCGGAGGCGGCATAAGGTGCGGGAGGCGCTGTCTGAGTGCTCATAAATTCGTTCCTCCAGAGACTGAAGGCAGCATAGCACGCGCTTATTGCAGCGATCCTCGGCAGGGCGCCACCACCGAGTACACTCGATGAAGACACTCGGTTTTGTGCGTTGACTCAGTTGCGAAAAACAGATAATGCCAACTTAGCGATGGTGCTGTCCCTCAGCTTCGTTCTGGGGATGGCCGTGGCCCTCGCGGTTTACTTCGCGTGGAGGCTAAACGTCGGAGAACTTCAGGCGCACGGCTTCCTGACCGCGATTGGATTGATCATCTGTCCGCCTTTTGTGTTGTCGCTGGTAATCGGCCCCACTCCCGATTCCGATCTGGCACTGGTGCTGATAGTGGGTACCATCGTCTTCGCCAATGCATTTCTCTACGCCGGGGTGGCCGCAGGCGGCTACTTTATCTTCAGCCTCACGGCGAAGAAGAGAGCGCGGCAATAAATGTCCCTCACCGACAACTGACTACAGACAACTGACTACTGGGTTATCCCGCCGGTTGCTGCTGCGTCATGCAATGCAGCGCGCCCAGTCCCCAGATCAGGTCACGGCAATAAATTCCCACAATCTCGCGATCGGGGAATACTGTGGCCAGCGTGTTCAGCGCGACGCGGTCGTTGGGATCGCTGAATAAAGGCACGAGCACCAGCTTATTGGCGATGTAGAAATTGGCGTAGCTGGCAGGCAAGCGCTGTCCGCGGAAGTACACCGGAGCCGGCATTGGGAGCTTCACCACCCGCAGGGGATGGCCCGACTGGTCCGTGCTCTTCTTTAGCCAGCGGAAGTTGTCGCTTAGCGGCTCGTGGTTGGGATCGTCAGGGTCAGGCTCGTACGCTGTCACCACCGTCGTTGGCGTGACAAAGCGAGTGATATCGTCAACGTGTCCATGGGTGTCGTCGCCGGCGATGCCGCGGTCCAGCCAGATCACTTTCTCCACCCCCAGGTAGTCGGCGAAAATTTCTTCCAGTTCCTCCCGCGTCACGCCCGGATTGCGCTGCTGCACGTCGCTCAGCAGGCACTCTTCGGTGGTGATGAGCGTCCCGCATCCATTGACGTCGATGCTTCCGCCCTCCAATACCACCTGGCGCGGGTGCCCGTTCACTTTGACTTGCGGCTCCCATGCCGGCACGCGCAGGCGATTGGTGATTTCACCCGCGATGGTCGCGTCGAGCTTCCAATCGTTGTACTTGGCCCAGGCGTTGAAGCGCCATGCGGTGGCCGCCACAGCAGGGAAGTCTCTGGTCGCGCGGGAATCGCGCCGCAGAAAGATGGGGCCCGAGTCGCGTGTCCAACCGCGATTGGTAGGAATGTGGTGAAAGCGAATTGTCCCGGCAGGTTTGCCTGGCGTCGCGGCTCTTTGCGAGAGAACGTGGGCGCGAATCAGCAGCTCTCGAACCTTGGCTTCCGCCTCCACGTCCTCGACCAGAACGTTGACGCGCTCCACCCGCGCCAGCTGCCGAACGATTTCCGCGTACACCCACGGGATGGGCTCGAACCTGCCCGGCCAGTCCGTGCGGTTGTGCGGCCACGCGATCCACGTCGCCTCGTGGGCTTCCCACTCGGCTGGCATACGGTAGCCGAGGGCGGCCGGGGTTTGCGAAAATTTCCGAGGCTTGGACATTCGCACGGCTATACCAGGAATCTCTGCGTAATCGGGCCGTACGCATCCACGCGGCGATCGCGCCAGAAGGGCCAGTTGCGGCGAACCTCCTCGATCCGCTGCAGGTCCACCTCCGCGATCAGCACCTCTTCTTTGTCGTGCGAGGCCTGCGCGACTAGCTGTCCAAAGGGATCGGCGATGAACGATCCGCCCCAGAACTCAAGGCCCTTGCCCGGCGCAATGTTGCCGCGAACGTTGCCCGTCTCAAAGCCGACGCGATTGGGCACGGCGACATAAACTCCATTGGCTATGGCGTGCGCGCGCTGTATCGTCTTCCATGCGTCGTATTGCGCTTCCCCGTACTGTGCCTTCTCGTCAGGATGCCATCCAATTGCCGTGGGATAGAAGAGCACGTTCGCGCCCTGAAGCGCGGTCAAGCGCGCTGCCTCGGGATACCATTGGTCCCAGCAGACCAACGTCCCGATTTTGCCGAAGCCAGTTTCGAAACTCTTGAACCCCAGATCGCCTGGCGTGAAGTAATACTTTTCGTAATACAGGGGATCGTCGGGAATGTGCATCTTGCGGTAAATGCCGGCCAGCTTGCCATCCGCATTGAGAATGGCCGCGGTGTTGTGATAGATGCCGGGGGCGCGCCGCTCGAACAGGGACGCGACGATGGTGATCTTCAATTCACGAGCAAGATCGCCGAGGCGCGCCGTCGTGGGACCAGGAATGGGCTCCGCCAGGTCGAAGAGCGCGAGATCTTCACGCTGACAGAAATACTGCGTCTGAAACAATTCGGGCAGGCAGACCACTTCGGCGTCTTTAGCGGCGGCATCGCGAATGTGAGCAATAGCGCGTTCCAGGTTCTGTTCTGGCTCTGGCGTGCACGACATCTGCACGATGCCGAGATGGAAATTCCGTTCCGCCAAACTTTAGCTCCAATGCGAAATGCCTTTCAAGAATAGCATCCCGTGCGCGCGGGTTCGCGACCTGAATCGATTGTTACTTCACGATTACAATTCGTCGCACGCGTGCCCGTGCATTGACGGAAGACGCGTCAAGCTTGTAGCTTCGATTGTTCGACTAAGACATTCGCGGACCGGCATTGGTAATCCATCGAGGTGAAGCTTGGCTGACGAAGATAGGACCCACGGCGAAGGCGTGGATCGCAAACTCCACGATCCCATTTCCGACAAGCTGATTCCGCTGGAGCCGCTTGATCTCTCGAAGATCCACACCGTGGATGACCTGGTCCGCGCCATGGGCAACACCGCATTCACCGGGCGGCAGGTGGGAGAAGGCGCTGAAGTTCTGGAAGCCATGGCTCGCGACAAGGACTGTTTCGTGGTGATGACGCTGGCCGGCGCCATGACGGTCGCGAAGCAAGGGCTGATCGTCACCGATCTGATCGATCATGGAGTGGTGAAGGCCGTGGTCTCCACCGGCGCGCTGATGGCGCACGGCCTGGTTGAGGCCGCCGGGCGGTCGCACTTCCGCTACGACCCCAAGATGGACGACACCGAACTTTATGAGGCCGGCTACAACCGCGTGTACGACACGCTGGAGCCTGAGACCAACCTCGACTTTGTCGAGACTATTGTCGCCCGCATCCTCAAAAACTGGGACCACAGCGAGACGCTCTGCTCGTACAAATTGAATCGTGAAATCGGCCGCTACCTGAGCGAGCACGTGAAGGATCGCGGCATCCTGAAGTCGGCCTACGAGAAAAATGTTCCCGTGTTCGTACCCGCGTTCAGCGATTCAGAGATCGGCCTCGACGTCGCCCTGCACAACCGTATGCGCCGCAAGAACAATATTCCTCCGCTACGCTTCGATCCCTTCGAAGACCTCGAATATTACGCCGAGACGCTGTTGCAGCAGGAGCGCCTGGGGATTTTGACTATCGGCGGTGGTGTACCGCGAAACTGGGCGCAACAGTTTGGTCCATTCATAGAATTGCGCCATCGGCGTGGCGGCGAAGACCTGCCCCTGAAGCGCTTCCACTATGGCGTGCGCATCTGCCCTGAACCGGTGAACTGGGGCGGGCTGTCGGGATGCACCTACAGCGAAGCCGTGTCGTGGGGCAAGTTTGTTCCGCCTGAAGAGGGTGGGCGCTTCGCCGAAGTGTTGCTGGATGCGACGGTGGGACTGCCGCTGATCGCGGGCGCGGTGCTGGAGAGGATCAGAAACAGGGGCTAGGGATCAGGGAGCAGCGGCTAGGGAATAGGGATTAGTTTCAAGTAACGATGGCACCGTTCCGGCTCCGGTTCAGGCCCGGCAAGGTCTAAACTCCGGAGCCGGCGCAGGCTTCCGCGGAAATGTTGAGTACCGTCGCAACGCGATTTAGTCGCATTTGAAATGCAAAATCAAAACTCGACACTAACCACTGGCTACTGACCACCAGCCACTATCCCTTCACCTCGCGGAATGTCATGTTCTCTGCCTTACAACCTGTTCTACGTTTCCAGTCGAAGAAAAGTTCAGCATACGACTTGGTGATGTAGTCCGCCGGCTTCACGCCAAGTTCGCGAGCGATGCGGTCGATCCAGCGTGATTTGCCTTCGATCTCAGCGAGATCACCGATGGGCGTGTGATCTAGCACGACATGCCCCGTGTCGTCGCTCCATTCGGCGCGAAACTTTTCGTATACGAACGACGGCGAGTAGCCCAACGCTCGCAGGAGCGCGTCCATCTGCTTGCCATCGGAGACACCCGTCTCCAATTCACCGCGAGACTTGTGCCTTCCCAGTTTGCTCTTGGCCTTGTGCGTCAACCTCCATTTCCCGCCGTAGTCGCGCAGCCGCAGCAACTCGCCCTTGCGGCGCAGCTTCTGGCCAGGAAGATCGTAAAGGGTATTGACCTCGTGGGTGGCTGGCGTCTCCTCGTGAAAGCCCAACTCGCGCAGTTTCTGCTCAAGCGCTTTCAGATCGGAGACAAGAAACTTGATTTCGACTTCCTGGGGAGTGGCCATGAGGGAAGTGTAAATCAGGAAAACCTGCTTTTCGCTGTTCGCTGTTCGCCGTTCGCTCTTCGCTCAACCAGGGCAGACATTGTGGGGCGAGCAGTGTTTTGACTCAGGTGACTTCCGATACAAGCGTGCTCAAAGGTCAGGGCATTGTTTGGCGAATAGCGAAAAGCGAACAGCGGCATCCTTCAGCTTTCCCGTTCCACCACAAACTCCGGCACCCACAGCAGCACGCGCTTGATTTCGGAATCGGGGAAGGTGCAGATGGCTTCGCGCGCTTTATTGCTGAACTCAAGCGCCCGCGCGTAGGCGGCGTCGATGGAGCCGTTGCGGTTCAAGATGGCGACGATGTCGGCAGGCGTGATGCCGTTGAAGCCACCGTTACAGAGGACAGACTCGATGGTCTCGCGCTCTGCCGGAGTGCAGTGTTCCAACGCGTGCAGCACCGCCATGGTGGCCTTACCTTCGCGCAGGTCGCTGGCAACCGGCTTGCCCAGCACTTCTTCAGACGCTGTGAGGTCGAGCACGTCGTCAACGATCTGGAAGGCCATGCCCAGGTTGCGTCCATACTCGGCCAGGCGATGCTGATCGACTTCGCTGGCATTCGCCAGAATACCTCCCATCTTCATGCAGACCGAAAATAGGCAGGCAGTCTTGCGGTGGATGAGTTCGAAGTGCTCGTCCATCGTGATGGCCTTGCCCAGCCGTTCGATCTGCAGCAATTCCCCTTCGACCATTGCCTGGGTCAGATCGATGAGCGCGTCGAGGATATGAAAATTGCGCTCTTGCACGGCAATTTTGAATGCCTGCATATAGAGCCAGTCGCCCGCGAGGACGCACTTGGAATTGCCCCATTGGGTGTTGGCTGCCGGGCGGCCGCGGCGCGTCTGGGCTTCGTCGATGATGTCGTCGTGGACGAGCGTGGCGGTGTGTATGATCTCGACCACCGCCCCCAGCTTGATCGCCCCGTGGCCGGTGTAGTTCATCAGCTTGCAGGAAAGCAGCAACAGCGCAGGGCGCAGCCGTTTACCGCCGCCGGCGCGCAGGTATTCCCCGATTTCCGTGATCGCCCGCACGCTCGACACGGTGTCGCGGCCGAACTCGCGCTCGATGGCGGCGAGGTCGTCGTGCAACAGGTCGAACACTTCCTTAGCGTTGCGGGTTACAGTCGTATTCAAACGGATTCGCCCTGTCAGTTGGATCGATAGTTCGTGAACTGCATGTCAATGCCGAAATCGTTCTGTTTCAGCAATGCAATGATTTCCTGAAGTGTATCGCGGTCTTTGCCGCTGACGCGAACCAGGTCCCCCTGGATCGCTGCCTGTACTTTTTTCTTCGAGTTCTTAATCAGTTTGACGATCTCTCGCGCCTTTTCAATCGGGATACCTTGCTGCATGCTGACGCGCTGGCGCACAGTCGAGCCGGCGGCGGGTTCGATGGCGCCGTAGGTCAGCGCCTTGAGCGAAACCCCCCGCTTCACCAGCTTCCCCTGCAGGACGTCGTTCACCGCCTTCAGCTTGTACTCGTCAGCCGAGGCGAGCACCAAGCCTTCCTTCTCCTCGATCTTGATATCCGACTTCGAGTCCTTCAAATCGTAGCGCGTGTGAATCTCCTTCAACGCCTGCTGCACGGCGTTGGAAACTTCCTGCATATCAACTTTGCTGACGACATCGAACGATTCAGCCATAGGTTTCAAGTGTAGCAAGAGACGCGGCGTTTGCCGCAATCGCAACAAGACGCCAGGCACTCCCGGGTAGGGAAGCGTAGCACCTCAGTTGGATTTTGTAAGCCGGAAAAAATTATAGAAATTGGCGGTCGTCTGCTGTCCGATTTCCTCGCCGGAAAGATTACGAAGCTGGCCGATCTGGCGGGCCACTTCCACCACTAACGCCGGTTCATTGCGCTTACCGCGATGCGGCGCCGGAGCCAGATACGGGCAATCAGTCTCGATGAACATGCGATCGAGCGGGACCATGCTGGCCGAGTCACGAATATTCTGCGTCTTGGGGAACGTGATGTTGCCGGCGAAAGAAACCATGAATCCCAGGTCAAGCGCGGCGCGGGCATGATCGACGGTCCCGGTGAAACAGTGCAGCACGCCGCCAAATCCGCTTGTCGCCCAGTTTTCCCCGGTCAGGCGCAACACGTCGTCCCAGGCGCTCCCACTGTTGTTGGAGGGGCGGCAGTGAATGATGATGGGCAGCTTGGCCGCGCGGGCCATATCCATTTGCTGCAGGAAGACCCGTTGCTGCACGTCGCGAGGCGAGTGGTCGTAAAAATAATCAAGGCCGATCTCGCCCCAGGCGATTACCTTGGGTGATTTCGCTAAGCGTTCGAGTTCGTCAAAGTCCGGCTGTTTGGCCAGTTCGGCTTCGTGAGGATGAACTCCGACCGTCGCGTAAATCCAGTCGTACTGCTGTGCGAGCTTGACGGCGCAGTCGAGCGTGCCCGTTCCCGGTCCGTCGCCATTGCCGATGGCGAGCAGGGTACTGACGCCCGCTTGGTTGGCACGAGCAATGACTTCGGCGCGGTCCGCGTCGAAGCGCTTGCCATCGAGATGCGCGTGGGAGTCGGTGTACATCGGAAGCAGCCTTCAGCTTTCAGCCGTCAGCATTCAGCGAAAACGCATTCTGCGCATCGGACTCGGTCTCGTGGTTGTCCTTGTCGCTTCGGGGGTGCCCCTAACTGAAGGCTGATAGCTGATAGCTGACGGCTGCCTTACTTCAGCTTCGCCCCGGCCGGCACGTCCTCCAAAAATCCCGCCAGCACTGGCTGGCCATCGTCGCCAACGGACGCGGCCACGATCATACCGTTCGACTCCAGCCCGCGCAGCTTACGCGGCTGCAGATTGGCCACGATCACGACCTTGCGTCCGATGAGCTTCTCCGGATCGTATGCCTTGGCAATTCCGGCGACGACCTGCCGCACTTCGCTGCCGATGTCGACTTCCAGGCGAAGCAGCTTGTCGGCGCCTTTCACCCGCTCGGCAACTTTCACTTCGCCGACCCGCAATTCGACCTTCAGGAAGTCGTCGATGGTGATCTGATTGTTGCTGGCGGCAGGCGAAACGGCGCCTCCACCTTGGCCACCCGTGGCAGGTGTGGTTTTCGCGCTCACGATTGCACCAGCCTCCGTGGGCGACGGCCCACCAGCGGCTTGCGTAGCGGGTTGCCCCGGCTGGGCGCCGGCCGGCTGCGGTCCCGCCGTCGTTTTCTCACTCGCTTGCGCTATGTCGGCGGAGCGCTGCTGTTCCATCTGTTGCATCCTTTCAACGGTGCTCTTGTCCGCACGCGGGAATACGCCTTCCACCTTGCCCAGCTTGGTGCCCAGTTGCAATTGACCCCATGCCAGAGTTCGCAGATCGAAGTGGCTGATCTCGCCCAGCCCGAGCTGTGCCCAGATGCGAGCCGTTGCCTCTGGAATAATCGGATGCACCAGCGCCGTTACTACCCGTAGCGCCTCGGCCGACGTGTAGAGAATGGTTGCGAGACGGGCGCGCGAGTTTTTATCTTCGCGTTCGGCGACCGCCCAGGGCTCGTTCTCGACGATGTACTTGTTGACGGCGGCCACCAGAGACCACGCCGTCTCCAGCGCTCGCGAGAACTGGAATTGCTCGAACTGGGCGTGGAAGTCGGCGATGGTTTTCTGCGCCAGTTCGGCGATGACTTCATCCGCAGGTGCACGCTCGCTGGGCGAGGGATAGGGCACTTCGCCTTCAAAATAGCGGGTGATCATGCTGAGCGTGCGGCTCGACAAGTTACCCAGGTCGTTGGCCAGATCGGCATTGAAACGCTGCACCAGCGCATCGAAGCTGAACGATCCATCCTGCCCGAAGACAATTTCACGCAGCAAAAAGTAGCGCAAGGCGTCGCCGCCGAGGGTGTCGAGAACGGTCTCGCTGCGAACGATGTTGCCGCGCGATTTCGACATCTTGCTTTCTTCGAAGAGCAGCCAGCCGTGCGCGATAATTGACCTCGGCAGAGGCAGACCGGCGGCCAGCAAAAATGCCGGCCAATAGACGCAATGGAAGCGCACGATTTCTTTGCCGATCATGTGCACATCGGCCGGCCAGTAGCGCTCCAGTTTTTGCTGGTCCGCGGGATCGTCGGAGCCAAATCCGATCGCGGTCAGGTAATTGGCCAGCGCATCCAGCCAGACATAAATCACGTGCTTGGGATCGCCCGGCACGGGAATGCCCCACTTGAATGACGTCCGGCTGACGGAGAGATCGCGCAGTCCGCTGCGCACGAAAGCGATCACCTCGTTGCGCCGGGTTTCCGGACGAATGAAGTCGGGGTTGTCGCTGTAGTACTGCAACAGGCGATCTTGCATCGCCGAAAGCTTGAAGAAGTAATTCTCCTCGTGCACGGTTTCGGTGGGCCGTCCACATTCAGGGCAGGGAGCGCCGGCGCCGACGGCATCGACGTAAAGCTCGTCGAAGACGCAATATTGCCCGCTGTAGGACCCCTTGTAGATGTAGCCGCGCTCGTGCAGGCGCGTGAACAGGGCCTGCACACCGCGAACATGGCGCGGTTCCGTGGTGCGAATGAAGTCGTCGTAGGAGATCTTCATGCGGTCCCACAGCGCACGGAATTCGCCGGAGATCTTGGCTACGAACTCCCGGGGTGAGCAGCCGGCAGCGGCGGCCGAGCGCTCAATCTTCTGGCCATGTTCGTCGGTGCCCGTCAGGAACCAGGTGTCCACGCCCATCATGCGCTGGCGGCGGGCAATGGTATCGCACACCACCGTGGTATAGGTGTGCCCGATGTGAGGCCGCGCATTCACGTAATAGATGGGCGTCGTGATGTAAAACTTTTCGCGATTATCCATTCTTCTGGTCCAGGTACATGCGGATGGCTTCCTGCATCACCGTCTTCAACGGGAGGTGATGCTCGACGGCGATACGCCGGCAGTCCTCGTATTCGGGTGCGTACTGCGAGACGGCGCCGTTGAGGTGTGCGACCTTCATGCGCACCTCGCCCCAGGGCGTGACTACTGCCTCGTGGCGACGGGGCAGCGCATAGCGCTTCTCATGCCGCGTGCGCACTCCCAGCGTGCTGCTTTCGCGGAACAACAGCGCGCGCAACTTCGCTTCGTGCTCGGGTCGCGACAGCACTGTCAATACTGTGCCGGGACGATTCTTCTTCATCTGCACCGGCGCAGTGAAGACGTCCAGCGCTCCTTCGGCGAATGCCAAATCGACTATATAGCCGATTAACTGCGGATTGAGGTCGTCCAGATTTGCTTCCAGTATGGCGATCTCTTCTTCCTCGGGGTCACTCTCGCCGCTCTTGCCTGCGCCAATGACCGCTGCCTGGGTCTCGCCGACACTGAGCCGCAAAACATTGGCATGGGCAGGGAAGTCGCGTGCTCCCGCGCCGCAGCCTATGCGTTCTGTTGTCATGACCGGTCGAGGTCCGAAGCTTGAGACTAACACTTTGACGATGGCCGCTCCGGTTGGCGTGACCAACTCCTTCTGAATGTCTCCAGAATAAATCGGCATATCCTTCAGCAGTTGGAGAGTGGCTGGAGCTGGGACGGGCATGACACCGTGCGCGCAGGCAACCGTTCCGCCGCCCACATTCAGTGGCGAAGCGACGAACTGATCGACTTCCAGCGCCTCGGCGCCAACTGCGGCACAGACAATATCCACGATCGCGTCGGCGGCACCAACTTCGTGGAAGTGGATCTGCTCCGCGTTGACGTTGTGTACCGTGGCCTCGACCGCGCCCAGCGCCAGGAAGATCTCACTGGCCGTCCGGCGGGCGTACTCGCTGATGGGCGCTGCGGCGATAATGCGCAGGATCTCGCTCAGGCTGCGGCCATGGTGCTGGTCGTGGCCATGCCCATGCGCAATTTGTGGCTCGGACTCGTGGCCTCCGGCGTGCTGCTGCGCCCAGAACTCCTCGCGCGGCAGGTCTTTCTGGCCGTTTACCACTACGTCGAATTTTGTTGCCGAAATTCCGCCGCGGTGAACGCGCGAGTGCTCCAGTTCAGCTCCGAGGTTGAGCCCCGCGACGGTCTTCTGAAAGAGCTCGAACGGAACTCCGGCATCGAGCAGCGCGCCCAGAAACATGTCGCCGCTGATTCCGGAGAAACATTCGAGATAGGCAATGCGCATGGAAATTGCTCAGATTCTTCATCATAGGGAACGCTGAAATCAGCGTCAAACCTGCGTGGGCTTCGGCATTTGCTATCCTGCTGATGTCCTCCGAAATTCTTATTCACCACAGAGGCACGAAGGACACAGAGAAGAATCCTGTCAGCTAAAGGCTAAGAGCTAAAGGCTAAGAGCTAAAGGCCAAGAGCGATTCAATGTACCTAGAACAGCAAAAGAAGCTGGCCAGCCATGTGCTCGCCTTCCTGCGCGAGAGATACCAGATCGAACTGGCCAACCTCGTCATCGAGCAACCGCCCAAGGTTGAGATGGGCGAGTTTGCCCTGCCTGTGTCGTTTGAACTGGCCAAGCGGCTGCGCAAAGCTCCGCGCAAGATTGCCGAGGAGATTGTGACCGCATTGCCGCTGCCCGATGGATTCGAGAAACTGGAAGTCGCGGGCGCCGGTTATATCAATGCGCGATTGAAGCGGGACCTCGCTGCCCATGCTCTTGCCCGCGGCGAGACCATCGGAGCTCCCAGTCACGCCGGTGAGGGCGCTGCCAATGTCAGCGGCAAAATCCTGGTCGAGCACACCAGCATCAATCCCAACAAGGCAGCACATATTGGGCATCTGCGAAACGCCATCCTCGGTGACACCTTCGTCCGCCTGTTACGGGCGGCTGGGCATCCGGTTGATGTTCAAAACTATATCGACAACACCGGAGTGCAGGTTGCCGATGTCGTGGTCGGTTTCCTTTACCTGGAGAAGAAATCGAAACAGGACATTGTCGAACTGATAACTTCAACGCCGCATTTTGATTTTTACTGTTGGGACCTCTACGCGCGGGTCTCGCGGTGGTACGAAGAGGACAAAGGAAACCTTAAAGCTAGACTTGAAGCTTTACATGCCATAGAACACGGAGGAAATGACATGGCGTGGGCCGCTGGGTTGATCTCGTCGGCCGTACTGCGCCGTCATATGGAGACCATGGACCGGCTCGACATCGAGTACGATTTTCTCCCGCGCGAAAGCGAGATTCTCCGCCTGCACTTCTGGGATGCGGCCTTTCAGCAGTTGAAGGAAAAAGGCGTCCTCTATTTCGAGACTGAGGGCAAGAACAAGGGTTGCTGGGTGATGACGCGGCCTACCTCGTCGAAGACTGGCGATCCCACCCTTTCGCCAAAGGAAGGCGAAAGGATGGGGCACCCAAATTCGGAAGAGGAGAACTCTGGTCCCGACGAGGATGCCAAGGTCATCGTGCGTTCGAATGGAACGGTCGGGTACGTAGGCAAAGACATTGCCTACCATCTCTGGAAGTTCGGCCTGTTGGGCCTGGACTTCGGCTATCGCAAGTTCTACCGCTATCCGAACAACCACGAAGTCTGGATTTCGGCTGAGCACGGCGAGAGCGATCATCCGCATTTCGGCAACGTCGCGGCGATTTACAACGTCATTGACTCGCGCCAGGCCGATCCGCAGAACACCGTGATCGAGGCCCTCCGGCTGCTCGGTCACACGGAGCAGGCCGCGCACTACACGCACTTCTCGTACGAGATGGTCGCGCTCACTCCGCGCTGCGCCATGGAGCTAGGCTACGACGTCAGTGACGAAGACCGCGCCAAGTCCTACATCGAGGTTTCGGGACGCAAGGGTTTCGGAGTCAAGGCTGACGACCTGCTCGACGCGCTGATCGCGGCGGCCAAGGAAGAAGTGGACAGCCGGCATCCCGAGCTGGACGAGCCGGACCGCGCGCACATCAGCGAGCAAATCGCCATCGGCGCTCTGCGCTACTTCATGCTGAAGTTCACCAAGCAGTCGGTGATCGCGTTCGACTTCAAAGAGGCTTTGGCCTTCGAGGGCGAGACCGGCCCCTACGCTCAGTATGCAGTCGTACGCGCCAGCAACATTTTTCGCAAGGCGGGTGTGGATCCTGAGCAAGCGCTTGCTGCCGACGTGGACTACGCGCGCTTTTTCGGCGACGAGAGCGGCACAGAGATATGGGAGCTGTGGTTGCTGGCAGGGAAGACGTCATTTGTGGTCGAGCAGTGTATCGCGACCACGGAGCCGGCGTTCGCGGCCAAACACGCCTTCCAGCTGGCGCAGCAGTTCAACAACTTTTACCATCGCCACCACATCCTTACCGAAGCCGACGAGGGCCGACAGAAGTTTCTGCTGGCCACAGCGGCGGTGGTCCGCCGCGAGTTGATCAGAGTGCTGGGCGTGATGGGAATCACCGTCCCGCCGGTGATGTAACAGGGGACATGTGGCCGGCGGAAGCAGCAAAGATGCGAATGTCTAAAAGTAATAGCTGATGGCTGATAGCTGATGGCTGCTCACTACCACGTGCTATACGCGGTGCCTTCGCTGGAGGATTGATCGCTACCGCTATGCACGTCGATGATTCCCGGCTCGGTCTGATCGGGAGACATGATGCTGTCGTCGGTAACCGGCACCCAGCTATCGCGGGTGTTGGTGAAGGGGTCCTTGGGGAGTTGCTTAAGATATCCGGCGTCCACCAGTTCCTGCAAGGATTGCGGGGCCTTCTGCTTGTCGAGCGTGTACTGATCGATCAGCGATCTCAGGGTGTAGAGGTCGTCGCGCAGCGCAGTCTCTTTGGCGTGCAAAATGGACGACGAATAGTTCGGTATGGCGAGCGAGAGCAGAATCACGATGATGCTGATCACCACCATCAACTCGATCAGAGTGAAGCCGCGTTGTCGCAAGCGCCGGTTCATGGTCGCACCCTAGGAAATCACCACGTCTTGTACTTTGTGCCGTCCAAGCCAGTGCCTTCGGATTTAGTGTACACATCAAAAACGCTCTGCCCGCCCCAGGAATCCGAATCGGGATCATCCTGCATCGAGCGCAAGCCCCATTCATCCTTGCCCGTCATGGGATCCACCGGGATCCGCCGCAGGAAACGGATCTTCTTTCCATTGGAGTCCACGCCCTTCACCAGCGTGTCGAGATCGGGGGGATATCCCTGGCTGTCCAGCTTGGTCTGGAATGCGCCCCGGTCGGCAGCGTCCTTGTAGCGGTCGATGGCGTCCCGCACCTCCCACAAATCGCGGCGCAGATCGCGCTCCTTGTTGCGCTGGATGGCGACACGCAGCACGGGAGTTGCGACGGCGGTCAGGACCATCAGGATAGTCATCGCCACGATCAATTCGACCAGGGTGAAACCGTTCCTGCGGACCGCTCGAGGGGCCGGGGACTGCGGATGAAATGGTCCGGATTCAGGCACACTGCTTCTCTCAGCAGCCAAACCGCAACTGGAAAGATTAACGGGCACCACTCTTAGTTTAGTCCTTCCCGGGACTGATTTCGCAATCAACCCGCTCGGTTGCCGCCGAAGTACGCAGGCTCGCGACGATGATGACACGTCCGGGATCCTGCCGGTTAGACGCTGCTCCTAATGGACCGTCACGATGGCTTGAGAGCCGCTGGCGGGGACGTTTTGCATGCTGGCATTCTTCACTCCCGCCCGGTTAACGTTCAAGGTTGCCTGCCCTGGAGCTTTCGCCTGGAACGTGATCGTAAACACCGCCCCGTCGCCGCTAACGCCGGCGCTCCCCGGGGGACGTGAGGCGGTGAGCTGCAGAATGCCGGCCATGCTGTCATCGCGGTTGACCAGCGCGACGGTCTGCCCGTCCTGCGCCAGCAGCGTTCCATTGGAGACGTTCAACACCTGCAACACTCGTGGGTTGTAGAGAATCTGCACCGGGACCGAATACACATTCTGCGCGCCGGTCAGGTTCACATTCACGGTGAAGGTGGAACCCACAGCCTGGTCCAGCATAGGCGGGTCAAAGCTCACGATCGCACTGCCCGGAGGGGCCGATGCGGTGGAAGGCTGCGTGGCGGTGGCTGGCGTCGAGCCGGCTGGCGGCTGCGGGGGATTGACTTGTGCTCCGGGTGGATTGCCGGGCGGGCCGGAGGGTTGCGTGGGGCGCGGTTGCTGGTCGGGCGCCTGATTCATGCCGTGATGCAGCGATATGGTATTGGCGGTGCCGACGTCAATCGCTTTGACGTTGCTGTCGTTCAAATCCTGGGCACGCACGATATGCGGAATCAGGATGAAAACGATTTCGTTGTCGTTGACCTGTTTGGTCTCCTCGGCGAAGAGGTATTTGAAGAGCGGGATGGACGCCAACCCTGGAATTCCCGACAGCGATTTGGTCTGCGTGGATTCAAGGATACCGCCCATGATGTTCACTTCGCCTTCCCGGAGGCGAATTTCCTGCTCGATCTTGCGCTGCCCGATCACCGGCTGCTGAATGCCGCCAATGTTCTGGTAGGAGTCAACGGCCGAGATATCCATGGAAAGCTTCAGGGTGACTTCCTCTAGCCCGTGCACGTGTGGCGTAATGTCGATATTCACGCCAACGTCAATGTAGTTGAACTGAGTGTTGACCAGCGGATTGATACCGACGCCGCCAATACCGGGCTGGAACGAACCAGTGGCCACGGGCACACGCTCGCCGATCTTCAGCGAAGCCTTCTGACCATCGGCGGCGCGGATTTGTGGCTGTTGGATGAGCTTGCTACTGCTGTCGCTCATCAAAAAATTCGCCGTAGCCGCCGGGATGGTTACCTGGAAATTCGTGGCGTTAAGGTGCGCGAGATCATTCAGGCTGAGGCTGCCAGTAGTGCCGGTGGTGGCGGTCCCGCCATTGCCCGCATTGCCAGTCACCGTGGTGGTGGTGGTGGTCGTGTTGTTCGGCTGTAATTGCACGGTGACGCTACCTGGCGGATTGATGCCGAGATTGCGCAACTTGTTGCGGGTGACTTGCATGATCGCAACTTCCACCACCACCTCGGGCCGCCCTTTGTCGAGATCGTTGATCAGCTTCTCGGCCATCGCAATCTGATCGGGCGTCCCACGCACAACGATCGCCTGCTGTGAGGGAAACTGTTGCAGACGCTGGGTATCGAGCAAAGTTCGCAGAATATTAACCAGGTCTTGCAATTCATTGGGCTGCGAGAGATTCGTCAGATAAAAAGTGCGGATGACGCTCTGTTCCAGTTCCTTGCGCTTGGCGGGCGTGTCAGCAGCAACGAAGATGGTATTGGGAGTGACCGGCCGCCAGAAAGTCTTTGATTCCAGCGCCGTGATCTCCAGCGCTTCTTCCAAGGTGACCCCGTTAAGGTCCACGCGAATTTTTTTCGAAGTGTAATCAGGATCGAACAGTATGTTCACGCCCGCCAATTTGCCGATGGTGTCATAAACCGTCTTGGCGTCTTCGGTCAGCTTTAAGGTGATGGGCGTCTGTGAAATGGGAGTCAGCTCGACCGGTCCGGCGGCTTCCTCC
>ODAK010001937.1_pt1 | contig 22029 bp, 22 predicted proteins | sample 1539591 | NCBI WGS metagenome assembly ODAK01 (sample SAMEA3539303, study PRJEB22396) | soil metagenome | biome: tundra; feature: field; material: soil | place: USA | collected 2010-05 | depth 0.15 m | reverse complement strand
GTATCGGCAGGCCCAGGGGATGGCGGAAGAGGGCCGTCACCGCGAACCAGTCGGCCACGCCTCCGACCATGGAGGCCTCCGCGCCGGCCTGCACGTAGCCGGGAAGGACCCCGTGGACGCCGGCCGCGGTCACGGCCACGAACAGGACCGTTACCCCCGCGAGGAGCGCAGTGGCCCGCCGGCGCGCGGCGGCCAGGCCGCGGGCCTGCAGCGCCGCCGGCTCATGCCCGGGCGCGGGCACCGGCGAAGCGGGCATCGGTGCGGTAGGTTCCATCTGGCAGCCTCCGGTCAGTCCGCGGTACAGGGCGGAAAACGACAATCAGATCTGCCAACGATATTGACCAGGCCCACGTCCCAGCCGAGATGGGGTAGCTCAGCCGGGTCGACGGCGCCTGAGGCTGCGGCGCCCTCAGCCTCGGCAGGGTGCGTGATCACCAAGCTCTACGACCAGTCAGCCGAGCACAACGACCTGGTCATCGAAGGTCCCGGTGGTGCCGCTGGGCAGGATGTCGGCGCCAATGCCGCCGCACTGCCGGTCGTGGCTGGCGGCCACAAGGTGTACGGCCTCTACATCGCCGGGCAAACCGGTTACCGGGATAACAGCACGCATGGGGTCGCGGTTAACGGCGAGCCTGAGGGCATGTACATGGTGGCCAGCGGCACCCACGTCAACTCTGGCTGCTGCTATGACTTCGGTAACGCGGAAACGAATACCAGGGACAACGGCAACGGGCACATGGACGCAGTTAATCTCGGCACGGAGTGTTACTTCACGCCGTGTACCGGAAGTGGCCCCTGGGTCGAAGCCGACATGGAAAACGGCCTGTTCTCCGGCGGTAACGGCCCTAACACCGCCAACGACGGCAACAGCAGCGATTTTGTCACCGCGCTGCTGAAGAACAATGGCAAGACCACCTACGCGCTCAAAGGCGGGAACGCGCAATCCGGCGGCCTGACGACTTGGTGGAACGGCGCCCTTCCCGATATCGGCGGCTACACGCCGATGCATCAGGAAGGCGCGATCGTGCTTGGCACCGGCGGGGACAACAGCAACGCCTCGGTCGGCACATTCTTCGAGGGCGTGATGACGGCGGGGTATCCGACGGACGCCGCCGACAATGCCGTCCAGGCCAACATCGTCTCGGCCGGCTACTCCGGGGCGTCGGCCGGCGGCACGCCGCCCGCGGGGACGATCACCGGTCCCGGCGGGCAGTGCGTCGACATCATCGGCGACGACACCGGAACGGACGGCGCGGTGGCCGATCTGTGGAACTGCCAGTCGTACGCCATCGACCAGCACTGGACGCACAACTCCGACGACTCGCTCAGCACGCTCGGACGCTGCCTCGACATCGACGGGGACGGTACCGCCGTCGGCACGAAGGTCGAGCTATGGGACTGCAACGGCGTGGGCGGCCAGAAATGGGTCCAGCAGTCCAACGGGTCCCTGCTGAACCCGCAGTCCGGCCTGTGCCTCGATGACCCGGGCGGCAACACCGCGAACGGCACCCAGCTGCAGATCTGGACCTGCAACGGCGCCGCAGCTCAGCAATTCGCGCTGAGCTAGCGACGGGGCGGGAGGTCCGCCTACTGACAGGTGGGCCTCCCGCCATTAATCGTTGTGATTCAGGCGTTAGGCGGCGTACAGCGGACAGGGGACGCCGTAGTTGCCGTAGTAGCCGTTGATGGCAAACACCTGACCGCTGTTGAACTTGCAGTTATGCCCGGAGCCGTAATCCAGCCGCTGGACCCAGATGTAGCCATAGCGCTGGTGAGCCGGAGGAAGATTAGCCACGTCAGTTTATCCGGGAATCCAGGATAATTGACTTATGATGCATCAGGGATTATGCGGAACGGCGGGTGCTGTCTGCAGGCGCCTCCAGTATCGCCGGCCTGACCTGGAGGACCGACCGACCGATCCCCCCGACCGCAGCGAGACTCCTGCTGTTTCTGCGTCAGGCGGGGCCGTTCGGTTAAAAGTGGGCAGACTGCAAAGGGAACAGCCTGCCCACCACAGACGACGGAGGCACCCGCGTGGCCACCACCACCACCATGGCCGAACTACCCTCGCTCAAGGGCCAGGAACTGGGCACCAGTCCGTGGATCGAGATCACCCAGGAGCGGGTGAACACCTTCGCCGACGCCACCGACGACCACCAGTGGATCCACGTCGACGTGGAGCGGGCGAAGCAGGAGAGCCCGTTCGGGGGGCCGGTCGCCCACGGCTTCCTCACCCTCTCGCTGCTCAGCCCCCTGTGGTCGCAGGTGCTCACCGTCACCGACGCGACCACGGTCGTCAACTACGGCCTGAACAAGGTCCGCTTCCCTTCCCCGGTACCCGTCGGCGGCAAGATCCGGCTGACCGCGACCCTCACCGACGTGGCGGAAGCCAAGGGCGGCCTGCAAGTCACGGTCAGCGCCGTGATCGAGCTCGAAGGCAGCGATAAGCCAGCCTGCGTCGCAGAACTTATCCTCCGCTGCTGCGCCTGATAACCCGCACCGTGGCCGATTCGGTGGTTGCCGTGCAACTCACCAGGCAGCATGTGGTTGACGTTTTGCCAAGGCAGGATTGCCGGAGATGGCTGACCAGGCCCTGCATGACCTGCCCGACCCGGTTGACAGTGAACAGGCGGTGGCGGTCGACCTCGACGGCGCGCTCCTGGCCACTGCCGAGGTCCGCTACCCGACGACCGCACCCCGGCCCGGCTGGGCTGAACAGGACCCGGGCGATTGGTGGAAGGCCGCGTGCACCAGCACGGCGTCATCTATCCTCGGGCACCCGCACGCCAGCAGGTGGCGCGCTACCTCATGACGTGCGTGGCTCACCTGGTCCGCCTGACCGTGGAACGCGCGCGTGAACCGGATTGTCTCCACCGCTGCCCTGGTCACTGCGGTCTCCCCTCTGCCGTGGAACGTTCCCGTCGTGTCCCTGCGGGCGTAGCGTTGACACCGACCACACACCGGCCGTACCGGCATCGGCGGCAGGTGTGACATGAGCGAGCTAGCCGCGAAAGTGAGCTACAGCCCCTCGCTGGTCGCGATGATCGAGACCGGGCGGCGCAGCCCGTCAAAGAAGCTCGCTGAATTGCTCGACGTGGTGTTCGGTCTCCCGGGGACGTTCGCGAGGCTGGAGAAGCGGCTCCGCGACGTGCCGTTCCCTGCGTCGTTCCGCCCGTTCGTCCCGCACGAGGCAGAGGCAACCTCGCTGCAATGGTATGAGCACTCGATAGTCCCCGGGCTGCTCCAGACCGAGGCGTATGCGAGAGCGGTGCTGTCCACCAAGCCGAACACAGCCGAAGACGAGATAGAGGAACTGGTGGCGGCGCGGATGCGACGTCAGGAAGTCCTGCGCCGCGAGGACCCGCCCCTGTTGTGGTTCCTGATCGATGAGGGGGTCCTTTACCGGGAGGTTGGCACAGCCGAAGTCATGCGTGATCTGCTCATGCACCTAGCTGAGATGTCACGCGGTCCTAACATCACGATCCAGATAGTCCCGTTCAGCGCGGGCGCGCACTCCGGGCTGCTGGGCGCGTTCGTGATAGCGGAGGTGGACGATTCGCCCCCGATTGCGTACCTTGAGACAGCAGCGGAGGGTGAGACGGCAGAGGACCCGACCGTTGTCGCGCGCATAGCGCTGACTTTCGATAATCTCCGGTCCAAGGCGCTGCCTGACGTAGCGTCCAGGGACATGATCATGAGGGTAGCTGAGGAACGATGGAAGGCATGAGCGCCCCCGTGTGGCGCAAGAGCAGCTACAGCGGCGGAGCTAGCGGTAACTGCATTGAGGTCGGCACTACCAAGGACACCGTAGTAGTGCGCGACACCAAGGATCACGGCAACGGTCCCGTGCTCACCTTCGGGCGCGAGGCGTGGGAGGCGTTCGCGTCCGCGATCAAGAGCAGGTTACAGAGAACGCTCCCAGTCAGCCTCGCCGTCAATGCCAGTTCGTTGTGCACGTCAAGACCCGTGGGGGCAGGCTCGGGGGTTGGCGTCGTCGCGTACCTGGTCCCAGAACTTGCGGTAATGCTCGGAACCTGGCGGTCACCGGCTACACTTCCGGGACGACTGGGCTGCCGGAGGGAACCGTGCTGGCCAACGGAGAACTCACTAGGCCGGCTCGGGCCAGGTTCGATGAACCTGCGGCTCGAGCCGTTGCGTCAGTCCAGGTCCCGAGGGTCTTCTCCACCGTAGGCCTGCCCGAGGTACGCCGGATCGAGTTGTGGGAGAGTCACAACGCGGCCGCCCTCATCGGCCTGAGCTGTCACACGACCGGCCCGGATTCGCTTGAGGCGACCGAGCTGAACCTGCAGATCGGCCAGGTCCAGCTGGCGCGGGTGGCCGGCTCCGCGCACGTCATCGAACGAACCGCCGGTGTCATCCGGCGCACTCCCGCTGATGCGATCGCGGTTTACCTCACCTTGCGGGGAGATGCCTGGTTCGAGGACGAAGGCGGCAGCCGGGCGCTGCGGCCGGGGCACGTCCTGATCTGCGACGCGGACCGGCCCTTCGCCCGCGGGTTCGCCCGCGGCCTCGAGGAACTAGCCATCAAGGTGCCACGCCTGGCTTTCACCGAGAACACGGGCCTGGCCTCGCTCCGGTCTCCGATACTCGCCGACTTCCGCTCAGGCGGAGATCCCTATGCCCGGGCTCTGGCGAGCCTGACCGGCCGCGCGGCCCGCTCGGAACGTGCCGTGCCGGCTGACGAACGCACCGTACTGGAGCTGGTCACGGTACTCGCCGTCGGCCGGGACGCCGGTCCGTCGCTGGCCTACCGGGCCGCGGCGCGATCCTTCATCGAGGCGCACCTGCCGGATCCTGGGCTCACGGCCTCCCGGGTGGCCGCCGCCATCGGGATCAGCGAGCGCCACCTGTCCCGCGTCTTCGCCGCCGGCGGGACCAGCATCCCCGGGCACGTCCTGTCCCGCCGTCTCCAGCTGGCGTATGCGATCCTGACCGGCCCCGCGGCGTCGGGCGGCACCGTGGCCGACGTCGCCGCGGCCTGCGGTTTCACCTCGGCCGCGTATTTCTCCCACGTCTTCCGCGAGCACTTCGGCCAGCGTGCAGGCGAGGTCCGGCGCCAGGCGCAGGTCGGGACGCGCACGCCGGCCTGAACCCTCGAAACCGCCGGAGCTTTGCATTTCCGCCATCTCGGCCGCCAGGACCCGGGATTTGCCCAGGTGACCCGTGACACTGGCCGGAAGGGCCTGAGCCGAGGAAGCACCAGGCCGCAGGAGAGGTGGTCACGATGCCCGCGTTCGATGACGGACTTGCCGAGACCGAGCTCCCGCAGGGAACGGTCGAAACCGATGTGCTGATCGTCGGATCAGGACCGGCCGGAGGATCGGCCGCACTGTGCCTGGCCACGCTCGGGATCCCCAACATCATGATCACCAAGTACAGGTGGACAGCCAACACGCCCCGGGCGCACATCACCAACCAGCGCACCATGGAGATCTTCCGTGACCTCGGCATCGAGGCGCAGGTGCTGGCGGACGCCTCGCCGCACGAGATCATCGGCGACACCGTGTTCTGCACCTCGATCGCGGGTGAGGAGATCGGCCGCATCCGCACCTGGGGCACGCATCCGGCCCGCGAGGCCGATTACCAGCTGGCCTCACCGTCCCTGACCTGCGACATCCCGCAGACCTACCTCGAACCCATCCTGGTCGAGAACGCGGCCGCCCGCGGCACCCAGGCCCGCTTCTCCACCGAGTACCTCTCCCACGTTCAGGACGCCGACGGCGTCGACGTGCAGGTGCGCGATCGCCTGACCGGGTGGGTCTACACCATCCGCGCGAAGTACCTCATCGGCGCGGACGGCGCCCGCTCCATGGTCGCGGCGGACCTCGGCCTTCCGATGCAGGGCCAGATGGACATCGCTGGCTCGATGAACATCACGTTCAAGGCCGACATCTCGGCTTACGTGAGCCACCGCCCTTCCGTGCTGTACTGGGTGATCCAGCCGGGCTCGAACGTCGGCGGGATCGGCGCGGGTCTGGTCCGTATGGTCAGGCCGTGGAACGAGTGGCTGATCGTGTGGGGTTATGACATTAGCCAGCCCGCACCGGTGGTTGACGAGGAGGCGGCGCGGCAGATTGTGCGCAACCTGCTCGGCATGCCCGGGCTCGAGGTGGAGATCACCGGCACCTCGCTGTGGGGCAACAACGAGATGTACGCGACGCACCTGCAGGCGGGCCGGGTCTTTTGCGCCGGGGACGCCGTCCACCGCCACCCGCCGAGCAACGGGCTCGGCTCCAACACCTCCGTCCAGGACTCCTACAACCTCGGCTGGAAGCTCGCCGCGGTGCTGCGCGGCCAGGCCGGCGGGTCGCTGCTTGACACCTACTCGGCCGAACGCGCTCCGGTGGCCCGCCAGATCGTGCTGCGAGCCAACAAGTCCAGCCGCGAGTTCGTGCAGTTCTTCGACGCGCTCGGGCTGGCCGAGGCCAAGACCGAGGCGGAGATGATCGAACGCATCGAGGAGCGGAAGGCCAGCACCCCCCGCGGCGAGGCCATCCGGGCCGCCCTGGCCGAGGCGATGGAGCTGAAAAACTACGAATTCAACGCCCACGGTGTCGAGCTCGGACAGTTCTACGCATCGGCGGCGATCGTCTCTGATGGATCGTCCCGGCCCGAACCGGTACGCGACCCCGAGCTGTACTACCAGCCTTCGACCGTGCCCGGGTCCCGGCTGCCGCACGCCTGGGTGGGTGACAGCAGGCACAAGCTCTCCACCCTCGACCTGGCCCCGATGACGAGGTTCACGCTGATCACCGGGATCGCCGGCGAGGCATGGGTCAGTGCTACCGACAAGGTCGCCGATCAGCTCGGCATCCGGCTCCAGGCGGTGGTGATCGGGCCCGGGCGGGAGGTCACCGACCTCTACTTCGACTGGGCCCGGCTGCGCGAGGTCGCGGAGGATGGCGCCATCGTGGTCCGCCCGGACAAGCACATCGGCTGGCGGGCGATGCGCCTGCCGGAGGATCCGGCGGGTGCGCTGGCCGCGGCGATGTCGTCGCTGCTGGGCCGGGAGGCCAGCGGATGAGCGTGCGTTTCGTCCACGAGAGCCAGCCCCAGCGGGTGTGCTTCGGCTCGGGTGAGGCGGCGGAGACCGTGCCGGGGGAGCTCGAGCGGCTGGGTGCGTCGAAGGTGATGGTGATCGCCTCCGAACGCGACCGCGGGCTGGCCGAACGCATCACGGCCAGCGCGCCGGTCGTGCTGCGGTATCACGATGTCGTCATGCATGTCCCGGCCGATGTCGCCTCGCGGGCCCGCGAGGCGGCGGCAGGCGGCGGCGCCGATGCGCTGGTGAGCATCGGCGGCGGCTCGGCCACCGGGCTGGCCAAGGCGATCGCGCTGACCAGCGGAGTGCCGATCGTGGCCGTGCCCACCACCTACGCCGGGTCGGAGGCCACCAGCGTGTGGGGGCTGACCGAAGCCGGGCGCAAGACGACCGGCGTGGATGCGCGCGTCCTGCCGCGGGTGATCGTCTACGACGCGGCGCTGACCGTCTCGCTGCCGGTGCCGGTGAGCGTGGCGTCAGGCCTGAACGCGCTGGCGCACTGCATCGACGCAATGTGGGGGCCGAACGCCGACCCGATCGACCGGGCGCTCGCCACCGAGGGGATCCGCGCGCTGCGGGCCGGCCTGCCCGCCGTGTTCGCCGACCCGGCCAACCTGGACGGGCGTGAGCAGGCACTCTACGCCGCGTACCTATCCGCGACGGCGTTCGCCTCGGCGGGATCGGGGCTGCACCACAAGATCTGCCATGTCCTCGGCGGCGCGTACAACCTGCCGCACGCGCAGACCCACGCGGTGGTGCTGCCGTACGTGCTGGCCTTCAACGGGCCGCCCGCGCCCGAGGCGGAGCGGCGGATCGCCGCCGCGCTGGGCGCCGAACGGGCGGTCGACGGCCTGGAAGAGTTCCGCCGCGAACTCCAGGCACCGCGCGCGCTGCGCGATTATGGCTTCGCGGAGTCCGACATCCCGGCCGCCGCCGAGGCCATCAGGCCGGCCGTGCCGCCGGGCAACCCCAGGCCAGTGACCTCCGGCGACCTGCAGCGCCTACTCCACGCGGCGTGGCAGGGAGCCGACCCCGCGACATGGCCGGCTTAGCTGGCGCTGCGCTGCTGTTCCTGGAGGCCGTGCCAGCGCAGGCCCCAGCGGACGAGCGGCTGAAGCGACGCCATCAGCTCGCTGCCCCGGGGGGTCAGCCGGTAGGTCACCAGCTTCGTCATCCTCGGGCCGCCCCGTGGCGGCCAGCCGCCGGTCGCGCACGTCATGGTCGCGGTGGATTCCGCCGACGCGGACACCGTGCTGGCCCGGCTGCAGCCATTTGCGGAGATCGCCTCGCTGGGCGGCAGCGACGCCAGGATCACCAGCTACGCGGCGGTGATGGCCAACGCGAGCCCGGATCCGCACCGGGGACAGGGCGAACCGGTCACCCGAGCGGGACTGATCAGGCACATCACAGCCGAGTTCGCCCTCGCCATCGAGAAGCTGATGGCCACCGGCATCGTCTACTTCTTCCAGATCCGCTCGCTCGGCGGAGCCGTCGCCGACGTGCCCCCCGACGCCACCGCCTTCGGCCACCGGGACGCCAACTTCGCCGTGGTGGCTTTCGGTACCGACCGCGCCCGCCTGGACGAGGCCTGGGAGGACATGTACCGGCACTTCCGGGGCGTGTACCTCAGCTTCGAGACCGACACACGCACCGAACGTCTCGGCGACGCCTTCCCGGCGGCCACGCTGGAACGGCTGCGCGCGCTCAAGGAGCGCTACGACCCGGACAACGTCTTCCGGGACAACTTCAACATCGCCCCGCCACCCGGCCTGGGCTAACCGGCCGGGTCGGTGAACCGGGAGCGGGCGCCGCTCGAACTCCGCGGTGATCGCCTCGGCCTGGTTCGGGCTGCCGATGAGGGCGCCGATCTCCTGCTGCTCCGCGGCGAACCCCGCTTCCAGGCCCGCCAGGTCCAGGAGCCGCTTGGCCGCCCGGATGGGGCGGGCTGCGGCCGGCGATGGAACGGGCCAGCTCCAGGGCGATCTGCAGGAACGGTGTGGCCCAGCCGGCGCGGACGGCTCCCACGATGACCGGTCATCCGGGATGCGCCGCCTGCGATCTTGACGCCGCAGGAGCAGCAGGCTTCCTGGGCTCACTCGTCCGGATCCGCGCCAGCGGCGGCACGACCGGCCGCGGCGCCTAGGAGGACCAAATGATCGACGTCACGCACCGCTTCACCGAAATCGCCGGGCACCGCATCTTCTACCGGGAAGCCGGGCACCATGATGCGGCCGCCGGCCTGCTGCTGCACGGCGCACCCGCCAGCTCGCACATGTTCCGGCACCTCATACCGCTGCTGGCCGACCGATACCACGTCATCGCACCCGACTATCTCGGCTTCGGCCTGTCCGACTCCCCGTCAGTCGAGGAGTTCGGTTACTCTTTCGACGCCCTCACCGACATCACGGCGGAACTCCTCGATCAGCTCGGCTGCGATCGGTACGCGATGTACGTACAGGACTACGGGGCACCGGTCGGCTGGCGGCTGGCGCTGCGCGACCCCGACCGGGTGAGTGCGATCGTCACCCAGAACGGCAACGCGTACGCCGAGGGCTTCGTACCGGCCTTCTGGGATCCGCTGTGACCTACGCCGAACGCCCCGGCCCCGAGACAGAGCGCCCGCTGCGGCAGGCGCTGAGCCTGGACGCTATCCGGTGGCAGTACCAGCACGGGGGTCGCGTCCTGTAAGCAGGCTCGGGAATCGAGTCATTTGACCGTGGTCCAGAAGCTCACCTGGGTCGAGGATTTGGGGTAAGCCTCCGCTTCGACCGCCCACGGAGCACCCGGCTCGATGGATCTCGTCGCTCCGTCACCGGTTAACTGGCCACGCTCTGACCTCGTCGGTCGCGAGGCGGAACTGGCGATCGCTCCGGGCGCCCGTCCGTTCGGGCTTCATTGCTGCCCGGCCAGGAGGATAGCGAGTTCGCGATGCTGAACGCGTCTGACCCGCACGGGAGGTAACCACGAGCGGAGGGCTCAGCGGGCGGGCGGGGTGGCCTGCAGGCGGTCCAGGACGCTGGAGCTGACGGCGGTCAGCGCGGCGAGCTGGTCGGGGCTGAGCCCGTCGAAGACGAGCTGCCGCACGGTCTCGACGTGAGCCGGCGCGGCCTGCTCGATGGCGGCGCGGCCGGTCTCGGTGAGGACCACGAACGCGCCCCGGGCGTCGGCCGGGCACTCCTGGCGGGCGATCAGCCCCCGCCGCTGCATCCGGGCGAGCTGGTGCGAAACGCGGCTTTGCTCCCAGGCCAGCGCGCTGGCGAGCTCGAATACCCGCCGCCGGCCCTCCGGCGCCTCGCTGAGCTCGACCAGCACCTCGTAGTCGGCCAGGGATATTCCGGCCTCGTCCTGCAGCTGCCGGTTCATCCGGGCGTTCAGCTGGGAGGTCATCCGCAGCAGCCCGCGCCAGGCCTGCTGCTCGTCTTCGGTCAGCCAGCGGCTCATGGTTATCAGGATACCGGAATGAATGACACGTCATGCATGTTGGATGACACATCATCAACTACCGCCCTCAAGGAGATCCGATGACCACCGCGACCGCTCCCGCCCTGACCGACCTGACCGGCACCTACACCATCGACCCGGCGCACACCCGGATCGGCTTCGTCGCCCGCCACGCGATGGTCACCAAGGTGCGCGGCTCGTTCAACGAGTTCGAGGGCACGGCCACCCTGGATGCCGCCAAGCCGGCGGACTCCCGCGTGCAGGTGACGATCACCGCCGCCAGCATCGACACCCGCAACGCCCAGCGCGACGAGCACCTGCGCAGCAACGACTTCCTCGCCATGGATGAGTACCCCCAGATCACCTTCTCCTCGACCGGCGTCCGCCCGGCCGGCGACACCACGTTCGAGGTCACCGGTGACCTGACCATCAAGGGCGTGACCAACCCGATCACGATCCCAGTCAGCTTCGAAGGCGCCGCCAAGGACCCGTTCGGCAACCTGCGCGTCGGGTTCGAAGGCTCCGTCACCATCAACCGCAAGGACTACGGCATCACCTGGAATGCCGCGCTGGAGACCGGTGGCGTGCTGATCAGCGACAAGGTCACCCTGGAGTTCGACGTCTCCGCGATCAAGAACGCCTGACGTCACCACGGCCGCGAAGGAGCCAAGATGAGCAGCGCCACGCTGACCCCTCAGGTCGACGTCCGCCGGGCCGCCGAGCGGTTTAAGACCCGCCTCGGCTGGCTGGACAGCAAGCACAGCTTCAGCTTCAGCCGCCATTACGACCCGGCTAACACCCACCACGGGCTGCTGATGGTCAACAACGACGACATCGTCAAGCCCGGCACGGGCTTCGAGACCCACCCGCACCAGGACATGGAGATCGTCACCTGGGTGCTGCAGGGGTCGCTGGTGCACCAGGACTCCGAAGGCCACACCGGCGTGATCTACCCGGGCCTGGCGCAGCGGATGAGCGCCGGCACCGGCATCTTGCACAGCGAGAAGAACGACTCCTGGCGGCTGGCCGGCGAGGCCCACAGCGACCCGGTGCACTTCGTCCAGATGTGGGTGGTGCCCGACGAGCGCGGCATCACCCCCGGCTATGAGCAGCTAGAGATCGACCATGAGCTGCTCTCGGGCCACCTGGTGACCGTCGCCTCTGGCATGCCCGAGCACGACGGCGCCGCGGCCATCCGGATCAAGAACCGCTACGCCGCGCTGCACGTCGCCCGGCTGCAGCCCGGCCAGAGCGTGCAACTACCCGACGCGCCTTTCGGGCACCTGTTCGTCCCCCGCGGCCGCGTCGCCCTGGAAGGTGCCGGCCCCCTGGACGCCGGCGACGCGGTCCGCCTCACCGCCACCGGCGGGCAGCGGGTCACCGCGACGGAACCGGCCGAGATCCTGGCCTGGGAAATGCACGCCACCCTGAGCTGACCACCTGCCCCCGGCGCGCAGGCAACCAGCCCGATTTCTCCTGAACGAAAGGTGGCTCATGCCCGAAGCCTCGTTCCCGCATGACGGGCAAGACGGCCGGGAGCTCGAGGGTTCCCGGCCGCTGCCCGCCGACGAGAACGGGCCAGCGAACGGCAGGTCACCGAACGCGTCCAAGCTCACCAGGACGGCGTAATCAGCCGCCGCTCTCACTCCCGAGCTGGCGCCGCAGTGCAAACGATAACTACGCAGGTTGTCAGCTCGGCTTCCATCCGGAGCGCGGCGACTCGGGCTCAGGCTGCGCGCCGGTGACGTAGGCCGCCACCTGGCGCACAAATTCCTCAAGGTCGCCCAGGCTCTTCAGCTTGTCGACGACTATTGAGTCATCGACCTCGATGTAGTCATGCACGAGTACGTTGCGGAACCCGACGGCCTTGCGCATCGAGACGGCCAGCTCGGTTGTGAGGACCCCGTGCTCTCCAAGCAGCCGGACGGCGTCGCCGTTGTCGACCGGAGGCCCCCAGCCTTCTGTCGCGCAGATGTGCTGCGCGACATCGACGCAGGCCTCAATGGCTGTAACGAAGGTGTACTTCACGCCGCGCAGCCAGATGGGATCCTGACGGCGCTCCCGGCTGGCCCCGACTTCCTGCCGGAGGACGGCAGTGTCATCGGCAATGCTCCGGAGCAGGCGCAGGACGCGATCTTCGTCTACCACGAGCTACCCGCGCCTGCCGGTGACACTGGCCGCGAACTCCCGGTGCGCGCGGGTAATGCGCGGGAGCTCGTCAAAGTAAATCTTCCTGGTGGTAGCCTCCCACCGGATCCGGCTGACGGGATCATCATCGAAGAGCAGCCTGCCGCGGGCCGCTACTCGCCCGGCCAGCTCCAGCGGCGCATGGTCGAGTACCAGGAGGTCCACGCCGGGTGGCATCAGGATGTCGAAGGCATTCGGCGGCTGGCCGCCGAAGTACGCCGCGATGTCGATGTCCGAATCCGGCCGGTACTGCCCAGAGACGCGACTGCCGTGCAGGTAGGCGAACCGCGCCCCGGCGTTCCTGAGCACGGCAGCGGACTCCGCCATCACCTCTGCTGCCGTGGCTTCATCCATCTCTCCAGTCTGGCAGATCATCGGGATGTCTGTTCGCTGCGGCGCCGCCGCGATGGCCGACCGCCGACGGCTAAGGCACGCAGGCCGGCAACATCGCCCCGTCGAGGGCATTGCGCTTTTCCGGCCGGGCCAGCCGGACATCGGCGACCCCGTAGTCCTCGAGGCGCTCGCCGAACAGGGCGAACGGCTCGGGGAACGCGCTGCGGCCGGCGATGATCTCCGCCCGGCCCGAGCTGATCAGGTCCACCGTGGCGAAGTCCTGGTAGACCCGGACCGGGTCCAGGACGCTGAGCACGGTGACCGCGCTGGTCAGCCGGATCGTACTGGTCCGGGCCGCGATCGCGGCGAGCACCACCGCGGGCGACGACACGGCGAAGTCGTGGCTATGGTGCTCGCCGAGCGCGAACACGTCGAACCCGAGTCGTTCCCCGAGGACGGCGTACTCGACGGTCTGTGAAATGCGCTGCGCGGCCGTGACCTTCCGCCCGGTGTCCAGGCTGGTCTGCAGGTCGCTCAGCGACAAGATGCCGAGTTCCACGGGTGTCTCCATGCTGGTAAAAATGGAACCTAACCTCCACTTGCCTGCATGAGCCTATGTCCGGCCCGCCCGCACCGCGGCAGATGTACCGCGCCCTGCTGCGCTTCACGCAGACCCGGCGCTAACCACCCGCCAGGTGCGGGAGGATCGTCCTGAACTGAAAGGTGGCGAGCAAGCCAAAAATGTCAGCCGGCTCCTCTAGCCTTTCCGCTGTGGAGTCTTCGGACGTGACCTCGCCGCCGGCGGACGGCTCCCGGCGCAGCTTGTTCCGCTACCTGACCGCTGAGGAGTCCGCCGACTACCTGGCGATCATGGATCTCTTCTCGGCCACCCTGCTCACCGATCTGTCCGCCGCCGAGGTCACCGTCCAGCTCGCCGAGCGGGGCCTGAGCATCGACCGCGACGTCGTCGAGGCTCGCGGCCGGCAGCTCGTCGCCTGGGGCAATCTCGTGCCCTCGGTCCGGGACGCGAAGGTCGCTACGGTCGCCGAGTACATTCGATCCCGCTCCCGCTACCAGGTGTCCAAGCTCGGCGGCCGCCTGCACCGTGAGGCGGTGGCCATCCTGCACGCCAGCGACGGCGCGCGGGAGGTGGCCCGGGAACTGCTCGGCCAGATCGTTCAGTCCCTCGACCGCATCCTGGCCATACTGGACCGCCACGAGGTCGACGCCGATGTGCTGGCCGGCGAGGTCACCACGGTCTTCGGCAACCAGCGCCTGTTCACCGACAGCGTCCGGGATTTCTACGCCTACCTGGCCGGCATCCTCAGCCGCTACGACCTCGGCGGCGAGGAGTACGCGCAATTCAAGGAATTGCTGCTGGTGTACATCGACCTGATCACCGCCGACGTCAACCGGCACGCCCCGGCGGTCGCCCACCGGATCGGCCTGGTCCTGAAGCTGATCGATCCGATGCTGGCGACCCTGGCCACGCTGCCGGGCCTCACCCTGCCGGACGGCACGCCGGCCGAGCGAGCGCAGGGCCGGACCCGAGCCGACTGGGAAGAGCTCGCTTACTGGTACGACGCTCACGGCGCTTCGGGCCCGGAGCAGCTTCGGGCGGCCGCGGGGCAAGCCCTCGGCCAGCTCATCACCAACGCCAAGCGCCTGCTCGACTCCTCGGGGACCGGCTTCTCCCGGCGCGCCGACTTCCTCCGGCTCGCCCGCTGGTTCTCCGCCGCCGACGACGACGGCGCCCACCGGCTCTACGCGGCGACGTTCGGCGCCTATCCGGCCCGGCACCTGCTCTTCGGCCCGGACGAACCCGATCCGCGCATCGGGCCGATGACGTCGTGGTGGAATTCCGATCCGGTGCACGTCCCGGTATCCCTGCGGGAACGAGGCGACCGCGCGATGCGCGGACGCACATCCCGGGTACCCGACCCGACCGCCGACCGGCTCCGGCTGACCGCCGAAGCGCGGCATGAGGCCGAGCAACGCCAGGCCGCCGCGGCTGAGCTCGCCCTCACCGGCCGCCTGCACGGCGCCACCATTTCACCGGCGGCCCGCAACCTGCTCCTCGACCTGGTGGCCGAGCTGCTCGCCCGGCATCGCGACGAAACCGTTGACCACGACGTCGGCCTGCGGCTGCGCGCTACTCCCGGCCAGGACACCGTGGTCACCAGCTCCGACGGGACAACCACCTTCGTCGGCCTGAGCTTGTCGGTGTCGGGCACGGCGGAGTTGGCGGGCACGGCGGAGTTGGCGGGCACGGCGGAGTGGGCGCCGAGCGAGGCGGCCGGATGACGGCCCCGCGCGTCTCGACCGCCGGCCTCGATGCCGGCGAGCGGCGAATCGCCGCCCGGCACCTGCTGTCCTCGCCCATTCTCACCGCCGCCCGGCAGCCAGCCGAGCTGGACCTGGTGCGGCGCCATGCCACCGCCCTGAAATCCATGTTCGCCAGCCAGCTCGGGTACCCGCTGATTGTCGAGTCCACCTTTGCCCGCCTGGTGAAGGCGCCGCTCCCGGCTTCCGCGCCGGTCCGCCCGGCGCGGCGCGCGACCGACGACAGCCCCTTTACCGCCGCGACCTACGTCCATCTCGCCCTGGCCTGCGCCGCGCTGCTAGCGCCGGGCGTGGGCGAGCAGATTCTCATCTCGGCGCTGGTCGACCAGATCCGGGCCGACGCCGCGGAGCAGTCGATCACGATCACCGACGGCATCGGCGACCGGCGGCAGCTCGTCACGGCTCTCCGGCTGCTCGTGTCCTGGGGCGTAGTCAGCGAGACGGACGGCTCGCTCACCGCCTGGGGGGAACGTCCCGAGGACGAGGCCCTGCTCAGCATCAACCGCTCGCTGCTGATCCACCTGCTGCCCAGCCCGCTGCACCAGTTCGGCACGGCTGAAGAAACCTGGTCACAGCACAACCCCGAGCCCCCGCGCCGCCGGCTGCGCCAGCGGCTGGTGGAAAACCCGGCGGTCTTCCGGGCCGAGCTTCCCGACGACGAGCTCGACGTGCTGTCCCGGGAACGACATGAGCTCGCCCGCCATATCGACGAGAACTTCGGCCTGGTGCTGGAGGTCCGCGCCGAAGGCGTGCTGGCCTACGACCCGTCCGGGGCGCTCACCGATCTCGACTTTCCCGGCAGCGGCAGCGCCAAGCAGGCGGCCTTGCTGCTGCTCGACGAGCTGACCACGGCTCTGCAGCCGTCAGCCGAGTCCGCGGTCCGCGTCGACGGCGGCCCGCTACCGGGCGCACTCGCCCCGTGGCCGCTGGTCGATGCGGTGCTGGGCGACCTGGCGGCCCGGTACCGCAACGTCTGGAAGGGCGCCTACGGCGAGTCCCTGGACGCGCTCCGGGGTGACGTCGCCGACCTGCTCGAGGCCCTGCGCCTGGGCTGCCGCCTGGACGACGGGCTGGCGATCTTCCCCTTCGCGGCGCGCTACCAGCCCCACGTGCGAACCCAGGCGGCCGCTGCCGCTGAGGAGGAGATACCCGGATGAGTCAGCCACGTGCTCCCCGCCGCTTCGACGAACGCTGGCGGCTCTCCCGGGCCGGCATCGTCAACGTCTGGCACTACCTGGACAACGAGTTCGACCTCAGCGGCGGCCGGATGATCCTGCGGGGCACGAACGGGTCGGGCAAATCCCGGGCCTTGGAGATGCTGCTGCCGTTCCTGCTCGACGCCGACCGCCGCCGGATGGACGCCACCGGCGCGGCCCGGGTCAACCTCGACGAGCTGATGCGCACCGGCGCGCAGGGCCAGGCCAACCGGACCGGCTACCTGTGGCTCGAGCTTGGCAGGCCAGGCGGTTACCTCACCGTCGGGGCGCTGGTGCGGCACAGCCAGTCCGCCAGCAGCACCAAGGTCTGGTACTTCACCACTGCGCTGCGCGTCGGCGACGGCCTGGAGCTGATGTCCAGCTCCCGTGAGCCGCTCTCTCGTGACGCGCTGACCGAGCTGGTCGGGGCGGACCGCATCACCGACTCACCGGGCGTGCACCGGGACCGCATCCGGGCCGAGGTGTTCGGCCTGGGCGGCGAGGCCGGCCGCGACCGCTACGACGGCCTGCTGCAGCTGCTCCATACGCTGCGCGCGCCCGATGTCGGCAACCGCATCGACGAGGGCCGGCTGCCGCAGATCCTGCTGGAATCACTGCCGCCGCTGCACGAGGAGGCTCTGGCCCGGGCCGGCGAGCAGCTCGACGGCCTCACCGAGACCCGCGCCGCCCAGGAACGGCTGGAGAATTCGGCGCAGCAGGTAGCCGCGTTCCTGGCCGTGTACCAGCGGTACGCCGCCGAGACGCTGCGGTCGGTGGCCCGGGACACGGTGGCCGCGGCCGACACGGCGACCGAGGCCGAACGGACCGCCGAGCGCCGGGCGGCCGAATGGGCCGAGGTGGAGGAGCAATCCAGCCGCCTCCAGACGCAGGCCCAGCAGCTCGCCGAGGAACTCCAGGAGATCGACCACGCGCTGGCGGCGATCCAGTCACGGGAGATCTTCAAGACCGCCGACGACCTCGTCCAGCGCGACAAGGCCGAAGCAGCCCTGGCCGCGGCCGCCGACCAGGCGCTCGACGGGGCCGAGCGGGAGCGCGCGAACCACGCGCGCGCGGTAGGCGACGCCGACCGCGCCTTCGGCGAGCTTCGGCAGGCCGCCGAGGACACCGCCGCGGCCCTGTCCGGCGCCCGGGAATGCCTGGCTGACGCCGGCCTGCCCACCGGGGGCCTGCCCGCCGAGGTACGCACGACCGAACGCACGCCTCCGGCCGAGCCGGCCCTGGTACGCAGGAGCCGCCACCGCGACCCGGAGCCGGTCATCCGCCCGGCGGCGCCGCTGGCCGAGATCATCCCGGGCGAGGTCGGCGAGGCGCGGCAGATGGCCGCAGCCGCCGCGGCCAGTGCCGCCGAGCGTTGCTCCCTGGCCGGACGACGGCTCGCCGAGGCCCGGCGGCTCGCCCACGCGCAGCAGCAGGTGCTGCGGGCGGAGGCGGAGGTGGAGGGCCTGCGGGCCGCCGCCGACGAGGACGCCCGGACTGCGCAGGAACGGGCCGCCGAACGGGACGCCACGGCCATCGCCCTGGCCCAGCACTGGCGCACCTGGACCGGTGACCGGGAAACCCGGGAGCTGCTCGGCGATATCGACTGGGCCGCCCATCCGGCCGTCGGCGCGCTGATCCTCGACGTCGAGGCGCTGACCGGACTGGACGACGGCCCCCTGTCCGACCTGGACGAAGCCGCCGGGGATGCCGCCCGCCCGGCCGGTGGCACCGTCGAAGCCGAACGCGCCCGGCTCAACCTCGATGAGAAAGGCGCTCGCGAACTCCAGCGCGCGCTGCGGGCCGAGCGCGATGACCTGGCCGCCGAACGGGATCCGAAGCCAGACGACCCGCCCTGGCTCGCCCCGGAGCGGCCGGGTAAGCCGCTCTGGCGCTGCGTCGACTTCACCGGCCAGCTGACCGACGCCGACCGCGCCGGGCTCGAAGGCGCCCTGCTGTCCGCGGGCCTGCTCAGCGCCGTCGTCCAGCCCGACGGTTCGTTGCGCGCCGCCGACGGCGAACTGCTACTCAGCCCGGGAAACGCCCGGCCCAGCCGGTCGCTGTCGGCCGCGCTACGCCCCGACCCGGCCGCCGGGCTGCCCCCGGAAACGATCACCGGGGTGCTGGCCGCCATCGGCTTCGACGACCCCGCCGCGGAGACCAGCGTCTCCCCGGACGGGAGCTGGCGCAACGGGCCGCTGCGCGGCCGGCACGTCACGGACCGGGCCCGGCACATCGGCGCGGCCGCTCGCGCCGCGCACCGCCGGGAGCGAATCGCGCAGATCGATGCCGAGCTGGCCGAACTCGCCCGGGGCGCCACCCAGCGGAACCAGCGGCGGGCCGAGCTGGACACCCGGACGAGCCGGATCGACGCGCTGGTCCGGTCCGCCCCCCGCACGGCTGACCTGCACGCTGCTCGCCTGATCGCCGCTCAGGAGCTCGTCCGGGCCGGCCGCAGTGCCGCCCGGGCCGGCCAGGAGTCCGCCCGCGCCCGCCAGCTCCGGACCACGTGGGCGACGGAAATGAGTACCCACCAGGCCACCTGCGCTCACCTGGGCCTGCCCGCCGAGACCGAGGCGCTCGACGGCACCGTGGCCGCGGCGCGCCGGGCGCAGGACAGAAGCACCCAGCTGGGCCAGGAGTTCGCGCGCCTGGCCGAGCGCGCGCAGCGGCACGAGGAGCAGCTCCGCCGGGCCGCCGAAGTCGCGTCCGAGCGGGACAGCGCCGAACAGATGGCCGATGACCGCTGGTCGCAGTGGCACACCGCCGCGAGCGAGCTCGCCGCGCAGCACGCGGCCGTCGACCTGCCGCTCGAGCAGGCCAAGGCGGAGCTGGCCCGGACCAAGGCGGCCCGCGAGCAGGCTGAGCGTGACCACCGGGCCGCGGACAAGGCCGCTACCGAACTAGGCCCGCGACTCGGCGACGCGCGGCGGCTCAGCCTGGACGCCACGGAGGACGTCGGCCGCCAGACCAGTCACCTGGTCGACGCCGCACGCCGTTACAACCGGTGCCTCGCCCTCCCCGGCCTGGCCGCCGCGGCGACCGCCGGCGAGCTCGCGGCGATCGTTCACCCGGAGCAGGCCGGCCACGTCAGGTCGGCCGCGCAGGCGACGCTGTCCGTGGTGGCGGCGCCGCGCCAGCCGCCGTCGCTGACCACGGTGCTGAATGCGTTCCGGGAATTCGACCGCGAGGTCTCGGGCCAGCTCGACGTGCGGCACATCCTCGACCAGGGCAACGTACTCGTCATCGAGGTGGCCGGCGCGGGTGAGGAGCAAACCCTGGCCGGGGCGGCCCGGACGCTCACGGCCCGGGTCGAAGCGGGGCGGGCCGCCCTGAGCGAACGGGAGCGGGCCGTGTTCACCCGGTTCGTCCTCGGCGGCGTCGCCGAGGAACTGCGCCGCCGGGTCAATCAGGCCGATCAGCTCATCGGCGCGATGAACGCCAGCCTGCGGCAGATCCGGACCAGCAACGGGATCGGGGTCCGGCTGGGCTGGCGGCTGCGCGAGGACCACGCGACGCTGGGCCGCATTCTCGAGCTCGTCGCCACCTCGGACACCGTCCGCTCCGAAGCCCAGAACGCCGAGCTGACCGAGCTGCTGCGGCAGCGCGTCGAGCAGTTCTACGGCGCCGACCCGAGCAGCGGCTACGCCACCCACCTCGCGGCCGCGCTTGACTACCGGCAGTGGCACGAGGTGGCCGTCACCATCCTCGGCCCGGAGGAAGGGCAGCAGCGCCGGCTGTCCCGGCGGGCGAAGCTGTCCCAGGGCGAGACCCGTTTCGTCTCCTACGTGACCTTGTTCGCGGCCGCGGACGGCTACCTGACCAGCCTCGGTGACGACGGCCGCGCGCTGCGCCTGATCCTGCTCGACGACGCGTTCGCCAAGGTGGACGACGGTACGGTGGCCGAGCTGATGGGCCTGCTCGTCTCGCTCGATCTCGACTTCGTGCTGACCGGCCATGCCCTGTGGGGCTGTTTTCCTGAGGTTCCGCAGCTCGACGTCTACGAAGTCAGGCGCAGTGCCGGCAGTTCGGCGGTCACCACCCATGTGCACTGGGACGGCCGCAACCGGCACCTGCGCAGCACGGCATGATCCCGGTCCCGCCGTCGCTGCGCGGATACCTGCTCGCACCGTCGCTGCAGCCGTTGTGGCCGACCCTGCGCGACCGGCTCCAGCGCAGCGGGCACGCGATACGCGGGTCGGTCGCGGTGCACTTGGACGATGACGGCGCGGACCGGCTCAGCGGCCTGCTCGGGCGGGCGGTAGGAACCGGCCCGGTCCGGGTGAGCCTGGCGGAGCTCGACGCCGCGCTGCGCTCAAGCGCGGCGGAGCGCGGCCTGGTCCCGGTCGTGGCCGAGCTGACCGGCGCTCCGCTCCGGAACCTGCCCGCCGAGCGTGACGCCACCCGGGCCGACCGCCAGCAGCTCTGGGCGCAGCTCGATCAGCTGCTGGTAAAGCATGACCTGGCGGGCCAGGACTGGGTGCCGCCGTGGGCGGAATGGCTCCGTCGCGGCGGCGTGCTGACCCGGCTCCCCGCCACCACGGCGACTGAAAGCCTCACCAGCACCGTCCAGGTTGTCGCCCGTATCCTGGGCGACGCACAGCCGCCAATCGGCCTGGCCGAACTCGCCAGCGAGATCACCGGCGACGCGCACGGCCTCGACGACGGCGCCCCGGCCGCCGCCATGGTGCTGCGCGCGGTCGCGCTCGCGCTGGACACCGCGCCCGCCACGTCGGCGGCCGAGCGCCGACTGCTCTGGCAGCGCTTGGGCGTCAGCACCGACGAGATCTCCGGCACCGTCATCACCTGGGGACTCCGGCCGCCTAGCGCCGACCGCTGGTCGGCCATGATGCGCGAGCGCGCCGACCTGGGCCTGATCACCCACCTGACCGTGCACGAACTCCAGCGCGCGGGTGACCTGACCCGGCCCGGGGAGATCATTTACGCCTGCGAGAACCCTCAGGTGCTGCAGCGCCTGGCCGCGGCCGGGGTGGAGCGCCCGGTGGCATGCCTGTCCGGTAATCCCGCCGCGGCCGGGATAGCTCTGCTCGAGCGGGCCGTGGTGCGCTACCACGGCGACTTTGACTGGCCCGGCATCGCGATCGCCCGGCGCATCTTCGACCGCGGTGCCCGGCCCTGGCGATTCGGGCGCGACGACTACGTCGAGGCGATGGACCGGCTGCCGGCCAGCAGCCGCCTCGGCCTGAGCGGCCGCGCCGAAGCCACGCCGTGGGACGCAGGGCTAGGCGCGGCCATGACGGCCGCCGACGTCGCGGTCCACGAGGAGGCGATCGTCAGCCTGCTGCTCGCCGATCTGCGCTAGCCGGAGTTTCAGTTGATCATGATTTTGTGAGCTGGCCGGGTTGCCGGCTTGACGAGTTTCCCCTGATGACACGCCGAAGATGATCTCCGAACGGTACCTGGGCACCGCCGCGGACATCGCCGCGGCGATGGAGACGCGGGAGGCGG
>ODAK010001936.1_pt1 | contig 22049 bp, 21 predicted proteins | sample 1539591 | NCBI WGS metagenome assembly ODAK01 (sample SAMEA3539303, study PRJEB22396) | soil metagenome | biome: tundra; feature: field; material: soil | place: USA | collected 2010-05 | depth 0.15 m | reverse complement strand
TCCCGTTCAACGGCATGTTTCTCTACGTGCTGTCGGCGCCGGTCTTCCTCGGCGATCTTCTGCACCTGGCGCCGGGCGAGTTCTTCTGGTTCTTCCTGCTGAGCATTGCCGGGATCATGAGCGGCGCCTTTCTCTCCGGCCGCATGGCCGGCCGGATCAAGCCTTCGCGGCAGATCCGCTACGGCTTTCTCATCATGGGCGGCGTTTCGATTGCGAATCTCGCGCTCAACCTGCTCTTCGTTCCCGAGGCCTGGTGGGCGCTCTTTCCGATCGCGTTCTATTCTTTCGGCTGGGCGATGATGGTTCCGGTCGTGACGCTTCTCGTGCTCGACATCGTTCCCGAGCGGCGCGGCATGGCGTCGTCGTTCCAGGCCTGTATCGGCAGCTCGGCCAATGGCGCCGTCGCCGGCGTGATTTCGCCCCTGGTCATGCACTCGACGATCGCTCTGGCGGCCACGTCCCTGGCAATGATGAGCATCGGCGTCTTCGCCTGGCTCTGGGTCAAGCCCCGCTTGGCGCGACAATCGACGCCATGACGCTGTTCCTCGCAGGCATGGTGCTCTTCCTCGGCATCCATTCGATCTCGATCGTGGCGCCGGGCTGGCGCCGCAACCAGGTTGCGCGGCGCGGCGAAGGGGCGTGGAAGGGGATGTATTCGATCGTCGCCGGCGTCGGCCTGGCCCTCCTCATCGTCGGCTATGGCATGGCGCGGCGCGAGCCGGTCGTTCTCTACACCCCTCCGGCGGCGCTGCGCCATGTTGCTCTTCTGGTCATGCTGCCGGTGTTCCCGCTTCTCTTTGCCGCGTATCTGCCGGGCCGCATCCGTGTTGCCGCCCGACATCCTTTTCTGCTCGCGACCAAGCTCTGGGCGACGGCCCATCTGCTGGCCAACGGAACGCTCGTCGACGTGCTGCTGTTCGGCGGTTTCCTCGTCTGGGCGGTCGCCGATCGCATTTCGGTCAGGCGCCGCTCGGCCGCCGAGGCGCACGACGCGCCGACGGCGCCGGCGCGTGCCATGAACGATGCGATCGCGGTCGTCGGCGGCCTCGCTGTCTACGCGGTCATCGTGCTCTGGGCGCACCGCTGGCTGATCGGGGTTTCGCCCCTGGCCTGACGAGCGCGGTCGCGACGCCATGCATGCCATCGCCGCGCGGGACGGACCCCGCTTCGAGGTGGCGCCCTACCGTTTGTCGGGCGCCGTCTACGGCGTTCTCATGAATCATCGTGCCGCGCTTGCCGCGCTCGGCGAAGCGGTCGACAAGGCTCCGTACCTGGGGGCGCCGAAGGACGTCGTTCTCTACATCAAGCCGCGCAACGCGATCGTCGCTCCCGGCCAGGCCGTGCAGGTCGATGCTGCGGCCGGCGCCGTCGAAGTCGGCGCCGCGCTCGGCATCGTCATCGGCCGCACGGCCTGCGCGATCGGCGAAAGCCGGGCGCCCGAGTGCATCGCCGGCTTTGTCATCGTCGGCGACTTCAGCGTTCCGCATGCGTCGTACTTCCGTCCCGCGATCCGGTTCCGGGCGCGCGACGCGTCCTGCGTCATCGGCCCGACGGTCGTCCAAGCGAGCGCGGTGGCCAATGCCGACGCGCTCGGCGTTCGCGTCTTCGTCGAAGGTCGCCTGGTGCACGAAGCGAGCACCGGCGGCACGTTTCGCAGCGTCGCCCGGCTGGTGGCTGACGTCAGCGACTTCATGACGCTCGCCCCGGGCGACCTTTTGCTCGCCGGCGTGGCGCCGGGCGCGCCGCACGTCGGCCCGAATGCGCACGTCGCCATCGAGATCGACGGCCTCGGCCGGCTCGAAGCTCGTACCGCGCTCGCGGAACCGCTCGCATGAAGCGCGCCCGCATCGCCTACTCGGGTGCCATCCACGAAGCGGCGCCAGGTGTGGCTGCGGGCTCGCTTCGCCTCGCCGACGGCCGCGTCGTCGCTGAAGATGCCGTCGTCTGGCTGCCACCATTCGAGGTCGGCACCATCATCGCCCTGGGCCTCAATTACGCCGATCACGCGAAGGAGCTGTCGTTCAACGCGCAGGAAGAGCCGCTCGTCTTTCTCAAAGGAGCCGGTTCGCTCATCGGCCATCGCGGGCAGACCCGACGTCCCGCCGGCGTGACCTTCATGCACTACGAATGCGAGCTCGCGGTCGTGATCGGCCGGCCAGCGAGGAAGATCGCTCGCGCCGACGCGATGGCCCATGTCGCCGGCTATACCGTCGCCAACGACTACGCGATCCGCGACTATCTCGAGAACTGGTACCGCCCGAATCTGCGCGTCAAGAGCCGCGACGGCGGCACGGTGCTCGGCCCCTGGCTCGTCGACGCCGCCGACGTGGCGGCGTCGCCGCAGCTCGAGCTGAAGACCACCGTCAACGGCCGCGTCGTACAGCAGGGCAATACGCGCGACCTCGTGTTCGACATCGCGTTCCTCATCGAATACCTGAGCGGCTTCATGACGCTGCAGCCCGGCGACGTGATACTCACGGGGACGCCCGAAGGCGTCGTCGACGTCGGCGTAGGCGACGAGGTCGTCTGCGAGATCGAAGGTATCGGCCGGCTCGCCAACACCATCGTTGGCGACGAGGTGTTCGGGCGCTGAAACGCGACGGACAAGGGAAGGCGAATGCGAATCCAGCATCTGATCGGGGGCCGCGCGGTCGAGAGCCGCGACTACTTCGAGACGGTGAATCCGGCGACGCAGGAAGTGCTCGCCGAAGTCGCCCGCGGCGGCGCCGGGGAAGTTGCTGCGGCCGTCGCCGCCGCCAAGGCGGCGTTTCCGGCCTGGGCCGGCAAGCCCGCGGCCGAACGCGCCGGCCTGATGCGAAAGCTGGGCGACCTGATCGCCGCCAACGTCGCACCGATCGCAGAGACCGAGACGCGTGACACCGGCCAGGTGATCGGCCAGACGAAGAAGCAGCTCGTGCCGCGCGCCGCCGACAATTTCCACTACTTCGCCGAGATGTGCGTGCGTGTCGACGGCCACACCTATCCGACGCCGACGCACCTCAACTACACGCTCTTCCATCCCGTCGGTGTCTGCGCGCTGATCTCGCCGTGGAACGTGCCCTTCATGACGGCGACGTGGAAGGTCGCGCCCTGTCTGGCCCTGGGCAACACCGCGGTGCTGAAGATGAGCGAGTTGTCGCCGCTCACGGCGGCACGTCTCGGCGAGCTGGCGCTCGAAGCGGGCATCCCCGCGGGCGTGCTCAACATCGTGCACGGGTATGGCGCAGAGGCCGGCGAAGCCCTGGTTTCGCACACCGACGTTCGCGCCATCTCGTTCACGGGCTCGACACGCACCGGCAACCGCATCGTGCAGAGCGCCGGGCTGAAGAAGTTCTCGATGGAGCTTGGCGGCAAGAGCCCGTTCGTCGTCTTCGCCGACGCCGATTTCGAGCGCGCGCTCGACGCGGCGGTCTTCATGATCTTCTCGAACAACGGCGAGCGCTGCACCGCGGGCTCGCGCATCCTGGTCGAGAAGTCGATCTATGCCGAGTTCGCGAAGCGCTTCGTCGAGCGGGCCAGGCGGATCGCGGTCGGCGACCCGCTCGACGAGAAGACGATCGTCGGGCCGATGATCAGCCGCGGTCACCTCGAAAAGGTGCGCGGCTACATCGCGCTCGGCAGCGAGGAGGGCGCGACGATGCTTTGTGGCGGGCTCGGCACGCCCGAGTTGCCGGCCGCCCTTCGCGCCGGAAACTTCGTCGCGCCGACGGTTTTCGCCGACGTCGACAACCGCATGCGGATCGCCCAGGAAGAAATCTTCGGGCCGGTCGCCTGCCTGATCTCCTTCGACGGCGAAGCCGACGCGATCGCCAAGGCCAACGATGTCGTCTACGGCCTGTCGAGCTATGTCTGGACACGTGACCTCGGTCGTGCCCACCGCGTCGCCGCCGCGATCGAGGCGGGCATGTGCTTCGTCAACAGCCAGAATGTCCGCGATCTGCGCCAGCCCTTCGGCGGCACCAAGGCGTCGGGCACCGGCCGTGAAGGCGGGACCTGGAGCTTCGAGGTGTTCTGCGAGCCGAAGAACGTCTGCGTGTCGATCACCGACCATCACATTCCCCGCTGGGGAGCGGCGTGACCGCCGATCCCCAGCGGCGTGAAATGGCGCCCCGCCCCAGCCCTCCCCCTAGGGGAGGGAGCTAGCATGAGTCTCTACAGCGCGCAAAAGCTCCTCTACCACCTGAACCGCGAGCCGGCGGTGCAGGAGCGATTTCGCGAATCGCCGGGGTCGCTGCTCGACGGCTACGACTTGACTGCCGAAGAGCGCGAGGCATTTCTCTGCGGCGACATCGGCAGGCTTTACGTCCTCGGCGCGAACGGCCAGTTGCTCATGCATTTCGCGGCGCTGCTGGGCATGCCGTGGGCCGACTACATCGAGGCGATGCGTGAAGGCGTGCGTCGCCACGGTCCGGTGCGCGCAGGCATCTACGCCATGACGACGTCGACCGAGGAAAAGGTCGCCGGCGTATGAGGCTCCTTCGGCAACCGAGATGAGCCTCGTCTTCGCCGGCGTCTGCAGCCACGCGCCCGGCATCACGGGTCGAGCCCACCTGGCCGACCCCGGCATTCGCGACGCCTTTCACGCCGAGTTCCGCGGCATGGGCGAGGCGCTCGCGGCGAGCCGAGCCGACGCGCTCATCGTCATCGCCGCCGAGCACTTCGCCAATTTCTTCATGAACAACATGCCCGCCTACGCGATGGGCATGGCCGATCACTACGAAGGGCCGATCGAAGATCCGGGATGGCTCGGCATCGCCAGAACGCGAATTCCGGGCAACGCCGCGCTGTCGCAACGGCTCGTGCGCAGCGTCATGCACGAAGTCGACCTCGCCTATGCCGAGGAGTGGAAGTTCGACCACGGCATCATGGTGCCGCTGCACTTCCTGACGCCGAAGTTCGACCTCCCGGTGATCCCGGTCAACATCAACTGTCAGGGCCCGCCGCTGACGCCGCTCAAGCGCGCCTGGGCCTTCGGCGAAGCGCTGCGTCGGGCCTGTGATGAAGCCCCCGAGCGCATCGCCCTCGTCGGCACCGGCGGCATCTCGCACTGGCCGGCGACCCCGGATTCTGGAAAGATCAACGAGGCGTGGGACCGCACGTTTCTCGAACGGTGGTCGAACAACGACCGCGACGCCATGCTCTCCTACAGCGACGAGGCGACGTATCGCGAGGCCGGCCAGGGCGGCTTCGAGATCCGCACCTTCATCGCCACGGCGGCGGCAGCGCGCGGTCGGGGGGCCGTCCGCTTCTATGCGCCGATACCGATCTTCTCGGTCGGCTGTACCGTAGCGTTGATGGACGTCGCTTGACAAAGGAGCAGCCGCGATGCCGCACGTGACGATCCAGTACACCGCGAACCTCGATCCCGAAGCGAAGATGGGCGTCCTGTGCGCCTCGCTCGCCGAAGTGATCTGCGCGCAGCGAGACGGCGACGGCCGGCGCGTCTTTCCGATCGGCGGCACGCGCGTCATGGCGTATCCGGCGTTCGCCCATGCGGTCGCCGACGGAGCGCCCGACCGCGCTTTCGTCTACCTCAACGTGCGCATCGCACCGGGCCGGGCGGCGCGTCTCGTCGCCGCCACCGGCGAGGCGCTGATGGCGGCGGTGCGCAGCCACTTCGCGGCGCTGTTCGCGACTCGCCCGCTTGGCATCACGCTGCAGATCGACGAAGGCGCGCCCGCCTTCGACGCCAAGCACAGCAACCTGCATCCGCTCTTCACGGGAAAGTAGGGGACGCTCATGCTGTCGAAAGAGACGATCGCAGCGCTCGCTGCGGAACTGAACGACGCGCAAAAGCGCCGCATCCAGGTCCGCCACTTTTCGATGCGCCATCCGGGCATGACGATCGAGGACGGCTACGCGATCCAGCGCGCCTGGGTCGCGCTGAGGCTCGCCGAAGGCCGCGTCGTCAAAGGCCGCAAGATCGGGCTGACGTCGCGCGCGATGCAGCAGGCGTCGCAGATCACGGAGCCCGACTACGCGCCCTTGCTCGACGACATGTTCTTCGAGGACGGCGGCCAGATCCCGGTCGAGCGCTTCATCGCGCCGCGCGTCGAGGTCGAGCTCGCCTTCGTTCTCGGCCGGCCGCTGCGAGGCCCGGGCGTCACGCTTGCCGACGTGCTTGCCGCGACCGAGGTCGTGACGCCGGCGGTCGAGATCATCGACGCGCGCATCGAGCAGTTCGACCGCGAGACGAAAGCGCCGCGCAAGGTGTTCGATACGATCGCCGATTTCGCCGCCAACGCCGGCATCGTCACCGGCGGTCGGCCGGTACGGCCGCACGACGTCGACCTGCGCTGGGCCGGGGCGATGCTCTACAAGAACGGCGTCATCGAGGAAACGGGTCTGGCCGCGGCCGTTCTCAACCATCCCGGCAACGGCGTCGCCTGGCTTGCCAACAAGATCGCGCCTTACGACGAGCAACTGAACGCGGGCGACGTCGTGCTCGGCGGCTCGTTCACACGGCCGACGGCGGCAGTGCGGGGCGACGTGTTTCACGCCGACTACGGCAGGCTCGGCTCGATTGCGTTCCGCTTCGTGTAGCTCGAGCATCCGGCTGAAGCCGAGCGTCGCATTCGTGATCTAGTTCCAATGTTCGTTGCCACCGCGATTTGGGCCTAGCGATCGCCTGTCTCCTCAGCTTCGTCTTTCACATCTCGCTGCAAGTCCTTATTTCTTAAGGCATTTCTCCATACTCTAGAACGTCTGCGAACTCGCTTCTAAGTCCTTGATTCCATTGATTTTTATTTCTTTCTCGAATTGACCCTGCTGGCCCCTTGGGCTAAAGTGGCGCAAAGTGCACTTTCGTGGGGTTTTGTGGCGAGCGTCGTTTTCCAAGGCCCTGCAGCGTTGACGCTCGATGGCAAAGGCCGCATCGCGATGCCGGCGCGGCATCGCGAACTGCTCGCGGCGATGGGAGTCAACCAGCTCACCATCACCAAGCACCCCGAAGGCTCGCTCCTGATCTTCCCGCGCCCGGCCTGGGAGATCTTCCGAGACAAGGTCGCAGCGCTTCCCATGGACTCCAGCGGCTGGAAGCGCGTCTTCCTCGGCAATGCGATGGACGTCGAGATCGATGCCTCTTCGCGCGTTCTCATCGCTCCCGAGCTGCGCGTGGCAGCGGCGCTGGTTCGCGACGTGATGCTGCTCGGCATGGGCAGCCACTTCGAGCTCTGGGATGCCGAGCGTCACGCGGCGCACGAAGCCGCGGTGATGCAGTCGGCGATGCCCGAGTCGCTCAAGAGCTTCAGCTTCTGATGGCCGCCGCCGCGTCGGACATGGAGCACGTCACCGTCCTCTTGCGCGAGGCCGTGAAATCGCTCGTTACCACGCCGGACGGCATCTACGTCGACGGCACTTTCGGCCGCGGCGGCCATTCGCGCGCCATCTTGGCGCAGCTGTCGTCGACCGGCCGGCTCGTCGCTATCGACCGCGATCCCGACGCCGTGCGCAGCGCTGCCGGGGCGAGCGACCTGGCGGGCGATCCGCGCTTTTCGATCGAGCACACGAGCTTCGCGCATATGGCGTCGGCTCTGGCCGTGCACGGCATCGACCGCGTCCACGGCGTCCTCCTCGATCTCGGCGTCTCCTCGCCGCAGATCGACGACCCGGCGCGTGGCTTCAGCTTCCGCTTCGACGGACCGCTCGACATGCGGATGGACCCGACGCGCGGCGAGAGCGCGGCCGAATTTCTCGCCCGCGCCGAAGAGCGCCACATTGCGGAGGTGATACGCGACTATGGGGAAGAACGGTTTGCTCTACAGGTTGCAAAGGCGCTTGTTGCTCGGCGCCAAAGCGGGCGCCCTGTTCGAACCACAGGGGAACTTTCCGAAGTCGTGGCTGGTGCGGTGCGCACCCGCGAGGCGGGCCAGAACCCTGCGACGCGCACGTTTCAGGCGCTTCGGATTTTCGTCAACGCCGAGCTTGAGGAGCTCGAGCAGGCCCTGAGCGCGGCGCTCGAGCTGCTGGCACCCGGTGGCCGCCTCGTCGTCGTCAGCTTTCATTCGCTCGAGGACCGCATCGTCAAGACCTTCATCGCCAGGGAGAGCAGGAGCGAGTTCGATCGGCGCGCGCCTTTCGCGGCGCCCAAGGCGCATCGCCTGAAAGCCATCGCGCGCGTCAAGCCGGGCGAGCCCGAGGCGCGGGCGAACCCGCGCGCCCGTTCGGCCGTGATGCGCGTCGCCGAGCGAACCACCGAACCCTTCGTCGCCGGAGCGGCCGCGTGACGCGCGTCAACCTCTTGCTGTTGTTGGCGCTCTTGCTGAGCAGCATCTATCTGGTTCGCGTCTCGTACGAATCGCGCCGCCTCTTCGCGGCGCTCGATCGGGCGCAGAGCGAGGAGCGATCGCTCGACAACGACAGCGAGCGCCTGAAGACCGAGCTGCGTTCGCAGGCGACGCCGCTGCGCGTCGAGCGCACGGCGCGCGAGCGCCTGGCGATGCGCACGGCGACGCCGGCGGTGACGCAATACGTCGAGTTGCCGCAGGTCGCCGCGGCGGCCTCGGAGGCAGCGCCGCGATGAATCGCAAGGCGAGCCCGAAGATGCGTGCGGCCGCGAGCGTCAAGAGCGTGAGCTATTCGACGAGCCCGCTGCTCGCGACGCCGACACCGCCGTGGCGATCGAAGCTGCTCGTGGCCCTCGTCGGTCTAGGGTTCTCGGTGCTGCTCGGGCGTGCCGCCTACGTCCAGATCATCGACGCGCCGTTCTTCCTCAAGCAGGGCGAGATCCGCTACGGCCACACCATCGAGCTGGCCGCGAGCCGCGGCCGCATCCTCGATCGCAACGGCCTGATCCTCGCAGCCAGCGTTCCGGCGCCTTCGATCTGGGCGATTCCCAAAGACCTCGAAGGCGACGCGGCGAGCCGCACCGGTCTCGCGCGCGCACTCGGCATGACGAGCGTCGAGCTGGAGAGTCGCCTCGCCGACAACCCGAATTTCGTCTGGCTGCGCCGCCAGGTCGACGACGGCGTGGCCAAGAGCGTTCGCGATCTCGCCGTCAAGGGCATCCACGAGGTTCGCGAATACAAGCGCAAGTACCCGGAAGGCGAAGCGGCGGCGCACGTCGTCGGCTTCACCAACGTCGAAGAGCACGGCCAGGAAGGCATCGAGCTCGCGTTCCAGAACGACCTCGCCGGCCGCGACGGCACGCGCCACGTCATCAAGGACCGGCTCGGCCGCGTCGTCGAGGACATCGGCGAGAGCGTCGCGCCGGTCGATGGCCGCGACATCGGCCTGACGATCGACTCGAAGGTGCAGTTCTTCGCCTACCAGCGCATTCGTGACGCGGTGGCAGCGAACAAGGCTCAAGCCGGCAGCGTCGTCGTCCTCGATGCGCAGACGGGCGAGGTGCTGGCGCTCGCCAATTTTCCGAGCTATTCGCCCGCCGATCGCCGCAATCTGAGCGGCGCGCAGCTGCGCAACCGCGCCGTGACCGACACCTTCGAGCCGGGCTCGACGATGAAGCCCTTCATCGTCGGCTGGGCGCTCGAAACCGGCCGGGTCACACCCTCGACCATCATCCAGACGGCGCCTGGCCGCATGACGCTGACCGGCTCGACGATCACCGACTCGCATCCGCACGGCAACCTGACGGTGAGCGAAGTGATCCAGAAATCGAGCAACGTCGGCGCGGCGCGGATCGCGCTCACCTTCACGCCGCGCGAGATGTGGGAGCTCTACAGCGCCGTCGGCTTCGGGCAGAAGCCCCAGCTCGTCTTTCCCGGTGTCGTCACCGGGCGCCTGCGCCCCTACAAGAGCTGGCGGCCGATCGAGCAGGCGACGATGAGCTACGGCTACGGCCTCTCGGCCTCGCTCCTGCAGATCGCCCACGCGTACACCGTGTTCGCGCACGACGGCGAGCTCATCCCGGTGAGCCTGACGCGGCCGCTCGGCGCGGCGCCGGCCGCGGCCATCTCGGGGGTGCGCATCCTCTCGCCGAAGACGGCGGCGACGGTGCGCGCCATGCTGCACCTCGTCACCTTGCCCGGCGGCACGGCACCGAAGGCACAGGTGATGGGCTATTCCGTGGGCGGCAAGAGCGGCACCGCCTACAAGCAGGAAGGCAAGGGCTACTCGGAGAAGAAGTACCGCTCGTGGTTCGTCGGCATGGCGCCGATCGCGCAGCCACGGATCATCGTCGCGGTGATGGTCGACGAGCCGACCGCGGGCAAGTGGTTCGGCGGCGACGTCGCCGCGCCCGTGTTCAGCGAAGTCGTGCAGCAGACGCTGCGCATGATGGGCGAGCCGCCCGATCTCGACGTGAAGCCGCAAATCGTCTCTCGCGACGTGCCGGCCGACGACGAAAGCTTCTAGTGGCCAGCGGCAGCCTCACCCTGCTCGAATCGCGCGACGCGGCACATGCCTGGCTGCTGCTGCGTGGTGCCAGGCAGCTGGTCGGCGACAGCCGGCGCGTCGCCGCGGGCGACGCCTTCGTCGCCTGGCCCGGCTATGCGACCGACGCGCGCCGCTACGTCGCCGGCGCGTTGGCCGCCGGCGCGGTCGCGAGTCTCGTCGAGGCCGACGGCGTCGCCGCCTTCGGATTCGACGGCGAGGCGCGCGTCGCGGCGCTGCGCGGACTGAAGGCCGCGGCCGGTGACATCGCGAGCCGCTTCCTCGGCATGCCGAGCGAACGGCTTGTCGTCGTCGCCGTCACCGGAACCAACGGCAAGACCTCGACGGCGTGGTGGATCGCGCAGGCGCTCGGCGCCGCCGGCCGGCGCGCCGCCGTGGTCGGCACGCTCGGCATGGGCGAGCCGCCGCGCGCGAACGCCGGCAGCGAAACGGCGGACGCGCCGGCGAGCGGCCTGACGCCGAGCGGCCTGACGACGCCCGACCCGATCACGCTGCAGGCCGCGCTCGCCGATTTCGCCGACCGGGGCTTTGCGGCCTGCGCGATCGAGGCTTCGTCGATCGGCATCGCCGAGCACCGGCTCGCGGGAACACGCGTCGCGGTCGCGGTGTTCACCAACTTCACTCAGGACCATCTCGACTATCACGGCGACATGGCCGCGTACTGGCAGGCGAAGGCGCAGCTCTTCGCCTGGCCGGGGCTGAAGGCGGCGGTCGTCAACCTCGACGATGAGCAAGGCGTCGAACTCGCCGCCTCGCTCGCCGGGACCGGCGTCGATACCTGGACGGTCTCGACCCGCGGGCCGGCGCGCCTGCGGGCCGAAAACATCCGCTACGGCCGCGACGGTCTGGCCTTCGATCTGCGTGAGAGCGACGCGGGAGTTGCGATCACGACGCCCGTGATCGGCGCCTTCAATGTCTCGAACCTGCTGGCCGCGATCGGCGCCATGCGCTGCCTCGGCGTCGAGCTTGCCGATGCGGCCGCGGCGTGCGCGGCGCTGACACCCGTGCCCGGCCGCATGCAGCGCGTCGGCGCCGAAGCGGCGACGCACGACGATCCGGAAGTCATCGTCGACTACGCGCATACGCCGGACGCGCTCGAGAAAGCGCTCGCGGCATTGCGCCCGCTCGCGGCCGAGCGAGGCGGCCGGCTCTGGTGCCTGTTCGGCTGCGGCGGCAACCGCGATGCGGCCAAGCGCCCGCTGATGGGCGCCATCGCCGTGCGGCTCGCCGATCGCGTCGTCGTCACGAGCGACAACCCGCGCCTCGAGTCGCCCGACTTCATCATCTCGCAAATCCTCGTCGGCGCCGTCGGCCACGACGAGATCGACGTGATCGAGAATCGCGCCGAGGCGATCCGCCACGCCGTCGGACAAGCGGCCCCGGTCGATGTCGTCCTCCTCGCCGGCAAAGGCCACGAGACCTACCAGGACGTCGGCGGCGTGAAGTTTCCGTTTTCCGATGCGGCGTACGCGGCGGCGGCCTTGCGCGGTCGGGCGGCGTTCGCGCGCGCGGAAGCGGCGGCGCCGATGTTCACGCTCGGCGAAGCGGCGAGCTGCATCGAAGGAGCCCGCGCCGTCGGCGACGCCGCCACCGCGATCGCGCGCGTGCACAGCGACACGAGGACGCTGAGGCGCGGCGACCTGTTCGTTGCCCTGCGCGGCGAGCGCTTCGATGCGCACGCCTTTCTGGCCGAGGCGAAGGCCAAGGGCGCGGTCGCGGCACTTGCCGAGCGTGGGCTCGGCGAAGCCGGGCTCGGCGGCATCGAGGTCGCCGATTCACGCGCGGCGCTCGGCCAGCTCGCCGCGGCGTGGCGGCGCCGCTTCGACCTGCCCCTCGTCGCCGTGACGGGCAGCAACGGCAAGACGACCGTGACGCAGATGATCGCCTCGATCTTTGGTGCCTGGCAGGGCGACGCGGCGTTCGCGACCGAGGGCAACTTCAACAACGACGTCGGCGTGCCCTTGACGCTGCTGCGCTTGCGTCGGGCGCATGGGGCCGGCGTCGTCGAGCTCGGCATGAATCATCCCGGCGAGATCGCGACGCTCGCGGCGATGGTCCGGCCAACGGTCGCGCTCGTCATCAACGCGCAGCGCGAGCACCTCGAATTCATGGCCGACGTCGACGCGGTCGCGCGCGAGAACGGCGCCGTGATCGAGGCGCTCGCCGCCGACGGCATCGCCGTCTTTCCGGCCGACGACGCGCACGCGGCGACCTGGCGAACGCTCGCCGGCACTCGCCGCACGACGAGCTTCGCCGAGAGCGGCGAAGCCGACGTGACCGGCAGCGCCCGTGCCGTCGACGAAGACTGGATCGTCGCCGCGCACACGCCGCATGGCGAGATCGAGTTCGAGCTGCACGCCGCGGGGCGGCACAACGTTCGCAACGCGCTCGCGGCCACGGCAGCGGCGCTCGCCGCAGGCTGCCCGCTCGATGCGATCGGGCGCGGCCTGAGCGCGTTCAGGCCGGTGCGCGGTCGGTCGCAGACACGCCGCATCGTGCGCAACGGCGAGCCCCGCACGCTCGTCGACGACAGCTACAACGCCAATCCCGATTCGGTCCGCGCCGCCATCGACATGCTGGCGGCGCTGCCGCCGCCGCGCTGGCTCGTCCTCGGCGACATGGGCGAAGTCGGCAGCCAGGGCCCGGCATTTCACCGCGAAGTCGGTGCCTATGCGGCGTCCCGGGGCATCGAGGTGCTGTGGGCGGCTGGCCCGCAAAGCGCGAGCACGGTCGAGCCGTTCGCCGGCGGGCGAGCCTTCGCCAGCGTCGAGTTGCTGATGGTCGCGCTCGGCGAAGCACCACCGTTCGCCTCGGTGCTCGTCAAGGGCTCGCGCTTCATGAAGATGGAACGCGTCGTCGCGGTGCTTTCGGGCGAAGCCGCGGGAGACGCCCATGCTGCTTAGCCTGGCGCAATGGCTGCAGGCGACTTCGCCCGAGTTCGGCTTCATGCGCGTCTTCCAGTACATCACCTTCCGCGCCGTGATGGCGGCGATGACCTCGCTCGTCATCGGCCTCGTCTTCGGGCCGTGGGTGATCCGGCGCCTGACGGCGCTCAAGATCGGCCAGCCGATCCGTGCCTACGGTGTCGAATCGCACCAGGCCAAGAGCGGCACGCCGACGATGGGCGGCGTGCTCATCCTGCTCGGCATCGGCATCTCGACGCTGCTCTGGTTCGACTGGTCGAACCGCTTCGTCTGGATCGTCATGGTCGTGACCATCGGCTTCGGCGCGATCGGCTGGATCGACGACTGGCGCAAGGTCGTCGGCAAGAACCCCGAAGGCATGCCCTCGGGCGAGAAATACTTCTGGCAGTCGGTGATCGGCATCGTCGCTGCGCTCTATCTCGCCTTCAGCGTCAGCGAAACGTCGAACCTGCGCGTCCTCGAGCTCTTCATCCGCTGGGTGCAGAGCGGCTTCTCGAACGACCTGCCGCCGAAGGCCGACCTGATCGTGCCGTTCTTCAAGTCGGTGAGCTACCCGCTCGGCGTCTTCGGCTTCATCGCGCTGACCTACTTCGTCATCGTCGGCGCCAGCAACGCCGTGAACCTGACCGACGGGCTCGACGGACTGGCGATCATGCCGGTCGTCATGGTCGGCTCGGCGCTCGGCGTGTTCGCATACATCATCGGCAGGCCGGACTACTCGCGCTACCTGCTCTTTCCCTACATCCCGGGCGCCGGCGAGTTGCTCATCTTCTGCTCGGCGATGGCCGGCGCCGGCCTCGCGTTTCTCTGGTTCAACACCCATCCGGCGCAGGTGTTCATGGGCGACGTGGGTGCGCTCGCCCTGGGCGGCGCCCTCGGCACGATCGCCGTCATCACACGGCAGGAGATCGTCCTCGGCATCATGGGCGGCGTCTTCGTCGCGGAAGCTCTCTCGGTGATCGCGCAGGTCCTCTGGTTCAAGTACACGAAGAAGAGGTACGGCGAGGGCCGGCGCATTCTCAAGATGGCGCCGCTGCACCATCACTTCGAGAAATCGGGCTGGCAGGAGACGCAGGTCGTGGTGCGCTTCTGGATCATCACGATGCTGCTCTGCCTGGTCGGGCTGGCGAGCCTGAAGCTGCGATGAGCACTCCGCACGGCCGCCCGAAGGAGTGCTCACCCCGCCGGGCGGGACGGCGCGCAGCGCCCAGGGTGCAGTCGTGAGCGAGCCCGTGAACGCGCTTCGCGACAAGACCGTGCTCGTGCTCGGCCTCGGCGACTCGGGCCTGGCGATGGCGCGCTGGTGCGGGCGCCAGGGGGCGAACGTCCGGGTCTGGGACTCGCGCGCCGAGCCGCCGCAGGCCGCCGCGCTGGCGGCGCACGTGCCGGCCGCGACGCGCCTGGCGCCCGGGGCCCTGAAGGCCGGCGACCTGGCCGGCGTCGACCTCGTCCTGAGGAGCCCGGGCCTCGCGCCGAACGACGCGCGCATTGCCGCGCTGCTCGCCGCCGCCGAGACGGCGAAGACACCGGTACAGGGCGAGCTCGATCTTTTCGCCGCCGCGCTCGAGACCTTGCGCACGAGCCTCGACTACTCGCCCCGAGTCGTCGCCGTCACCGGCACGAACGGCAAGACGACGACGACCGCGATGGCCGCGCTCCTCATCGAGCGCAGTGGAAAGACAGTCGCGGCCGCCGGCAACATCGGCCCGACGATGCTGCAGACGCTGACCGACGCGATCGACGCCGGGCCGCCCGAGACGCTGCGCGAGCGCCTGCCTGAGGCGTGGGTGCTCGAGCTGTCGAGCTTCCAGCTGGCCGCTAGCTCGCGCTTCGATGCCGACGCGGCGGCGCTTCTCAACCTCAGCGAAGACCACCTCGACTGGCACGGCTCGATGGCGGCGTATGGCCAGGCCAAGGCCAAGGTCTTCGGCCGGCACGCGATCGTCGTCGTCAACCGCGACGACGCCGCGGCGATGCGCCTGGTGCCCGCGCCCGAGACGATGCCGGGCAGGAAAGGGCGGGCTCCGCGCGTCGTGCCGCGCCGCGTCGTCAGCTTCGGCGCCCAGGCGCCCGAGCGGCCGGGCGACTGGGGCCTCGTGGTCGAGAACGACATGTCCTGGCTGGCCCGGGCGCGCGACGACGACGTCTCGCCGCGCGAGCTCACCCTGCAGCACCTCATGCCCGCCGACGCGCTGCGCGTCCGCGGCCGGCACAACGCGCTCAATGCGCTGGCCGCGCTCGCGCTCGCCACGGCCATCGGCTGCCCGCTCGCGCCGATGCTGCACGCCTTGCGCGAATACCGCGGCGAGCGGCATCGCGTCGAATTCGTCGCCGCCGTCGACGGTGTCGATGCCTTCGACGACAGCAAGGGAACCAATGTCGGCGCGACGGTCGCGGCGCTCGAAGGCCTTGGCGTCGAGCGCGCACCGGCAAAGCTCGTCGTCATCCTCGGCGGCGACGGCAAGGGACAGGATTTCGCGCCGCTCGGCGCAGCGCTGGCCCGCCACGCGCGGGCCGCGGTGACGATCGGCCGCGATGCCGAGGTGATCGAGCGCGTCGTCGCGGCGGCCGGCATTGCATTCGAGCGTTGCGCGACGCTCGAAGCCGCCGTCGACGCGGCGTTCGCGCGCGCCGAGCGCGGCGACGCGGTCCTGTTGAGCCCGGCCTGCGCCAGCCTCGACATGTTCCGAAACTACGCGCATCGCGCCGAAGTCTTCGTCGCCGCGGTGCACGCGGTCGCCGGGCGAAGGGGCGTGCTGGCATGAGCGCCGCCGGACCGCCCCAGGGCGCGAGCGCCCCTTCCGGAGGGCAGCGCAGCGGCACGGCCGCAAGCGTGGCGGCGTCAATGAGCGCCGCCATCGCCGGCGTCTTCCAGACCTGGCGTGCGCGTCTCGGCGCGTCCGCTCCCAGACGGCGCACGCCGTCGCCGCCGGCCGATCGAAGCCCTCGCGTCGTCGCCGAGGCCATTCCCGTGCGTGAGTGGATCAGCGTCGACCGTGGCCAGCCGGCGCGCCTCTCGAGCTTCGACCGAACGCTCGTCTGCGTCGTCATCGCCCTGCTCGCGCTGGGCCTCGTCATGGTCTACAGCGCGTCGGTGGCGATGCCCGACAACCCGAAGTTCGCGCGCTACACGCCGACCTACTTCCTGACGCGACACCTGCTCTTCCTCAGCCTCTCGGTGCTGATCGCCCTGATCGTCGTGCAGGTGCCGGTTGTCTTCTGGGAGAAGCTCTCGCCGTGGATCTTCGTCGCGGCGCTGCTCCTGCTCGTGCTCGTGCTGCTGCCTTTCATCGGCAAGGGCGTCAACGGCGCACGCCGCTGGATTCCGCTCGTCGTCATGAGCTTTCAGCCGTCGGAGCTCTGCAAGCTCGCCATCGCGATGTACGCCGCCGGCTACATGGTGCGGCGCATGGACGTGAAAGAAAACTTCTTCCGCGCCGTCCTGCCGATGGCGCTCTCGCTCGCCGTCGTCGGTGTGCTCCTGCTCGCCGAGCCGGATATGGGCGCCTTTCTCGTCATCGCGATCATCGCGATGGGCATCCTTTTTCTCGGCGGCGTCAACGGCCGAATGTTCCTCATCGTCAGCGCCGTTCTCACCGGCGCCTTCGTGCTGATGATCACGCTGTCGGACTGGCGGCGCGAGCGCATCTTCGCCTACCTCAATCCGTGGGACGACAAGTACACGCTCGGCAAGGCCTACCAGCTTTCGCACTCGCTCATCGCCTTCGGCCGCGGCGAGATCTTCGGCCAGGGGCTGGGCTCGAGCATCGAAAAGCTCCACTACCTGCCGGAAGCGCACACCGACTTCCTGCTCGCCGTGATCGGCGAGGAGCTCGGCTTCGTCGGCGTCGCCTCGGTCATCTTCGCCTTCTTCTGGCTGGCGCGAAGGCTCTTTCACATCGGCCGCCAGGCGATCGCGCTCGACCGCGTCTTCGCCGGCCTCTTCGCGCAAGGCGTCGGCATCTGGTTCGGCGGCCAGGCTTTCATCAACATCGGCGTCAACCTCGGCGTCCTGCCGACCAAGGGGCTGACGCTGCCGCTGATGAGCTACGGTGGCTCGGCCATCGTCATGAACATGATCGCGCTCGCGATCGTGATCCGGATCGACATCGAAAACAGGCAGCTCATGCGCGGAGGCCGCGCATGAGGGCCGCGACTTGGTGCAGCCAAGGCCCGACCTCGGAGCGCGGCACGCGCGCCGACGGCCTGTTTCGGTGCAGGCTCACATCGCGCCGCGATGTGAAGCGCACGCCGTGCGCGTGCCGCAACCAGAACCGACCACTGATGCGCGGGGGGCGCGCATGAAGCTGCGCCATCTCGTCATCATGGCGGCGGGCACCGGCGGCCACGTGATGCCCGGGCTCGCAGTGGCCGACGAGATGCGGCGCCGCGGCTGGAGCGTGAGCTGGCTCGGCACGACCGCCGGGCTCGAGAACAAGCTCGTCCCGCAGCGCGGCATCGCGCTCGACCGCGTCTCGTTCGCGGGCCTGCGTGGCAAGGGCCTGCTGAAGAATGCGCTCGGCGTCCTGCAGCTTTTCGTCGCCTTTTGGACCTGCGCGCGCATCCTCGCGCGCCGGCGAGCCGACGCCGTGCTCGGCATGGGCGGCTACGTGTGCTTTCCCGGCGGCTGGACAGCGTGGCTGCTCGGCAAGCCGCTGCTCCTTGTCAACGCCGACGCCACGCTCCTGCTCAGCAACAAGGCCCTGCGTGGCGCGGCGCGCAAGATCGCTTTCGGCTTTGCCGGCACGTCGGCCGAGGCGATGGGCAAGAAGGCGGTCGTCACAGGCAACCCGGTGCGCGCCGAGATCGAATCGATTGCCGCGCCGGACGAGCGCTTCGCCGGTCGCACCGGCACGCTGCGCCTGCTCGTCGTCGGCGGCAGCCTCGGCGCGCGCGTGCTCAACGAATGCGTGCCGCAGGCGATCGCGCTGCTCGCGGGAGGCGAGCGGCCGCAGGTGACGCACCAGACCGGCGAGGCGAGCCAGGCGAGCGTGCGCAGCGCCTACGCGAGCGGTGGCGCCAAGGCCGAGGTGCTGCCCTTCATCGACGACATGGCGGATCGCCTCGCCGCGTGCGACCTCGTTGTCTGCCGCGCCGGCGCCATCACGGTGAGCGAGCTCTGCGCGGCCGGCGTGCCGGCGGTGCTGGTGCCGCTCGTCGTCAGCACGACGGCGCACCAGCGCGACAACGCCGCGTGGTTGGCCGGCCACGGCGCTGCCATCCACCTGCCGCAGGCCGAGCTCTCGCCGCGGCGGCTGGCCGATCTCATCGCCGGCCTGACGCGCGACGCCTTGCTCGCGATGGCGACGAGGGCGCGCTCGCTGGCCCGGCCGCACGCGGCGGCGCGCGTCGCCGACGAGATCGAAGCGATGGTGGCGGCATGAGCGGCGCCGGGCCGGTCCCAAGCCGCTCGCGTCCCCATGAGGGGCCGGCGCGCAGCGCCTCGGGGGCGCGATGAAGCACGCGGTCAAGCACATCCACTTCGTCGGCATCGGGGGTGCCGGCATGAGCGGCATCGCCGAAGTGCTGCACAACCTCGGCTATCGCGTCTCGGGTTCCGACCTGACCGATAGCGCGACGACGCGCTCGCTCGCCGGGCTCGGCATCCGCGTCGACATCGGCCACGATGCCAGCCACATCGCCGGCGCCGAGGCCGTGGTCACGTCGAGCGCCGTCAAAAGCGACAACCCCGAAGTCATGGCGGCGCGGAGCCAGCGCATTCCGGTCGTGCCGCGCGCCGTCATGCTCGCCGAACTGATGCGCCTGAAGCAGGGCATCGCCATCGCCGGAACGCACGGCAAGACGACGACGACCTCGCTCGTCACCAGCGTGCTCGCCGAGGCCGGCGTCGACCCGACCTTCGTCATCGGCGGCCGGCTCAATGCCGCCGGCGCGCACTCGCGTCTGGGAGCAGGCGACTACATCGTGGTCGAGGCCGACGAGTCGGATGCGTCCTTCCTCAATCTGCTGCCGGTGATGGCCGTCGTCACGAACATCGACGCCGATCACATGGACACCTATGGCCACGACTTCGCCAGGCTGAAGCAGGCCTTCGTCGAGTTCATCCACAAGATGCCGTTCTACGGCGCCGCCATCCTCTGCGCCGACGATCCGGGCGTGCGCTCGATCATGCCGATGGTGTCGCGGCCGATCGTCACCTACGGCTTCGGCGCCGACGCGATGATCCGGGCCGTCAACGTCGTCGCCGACGCGGGAACGATGCGCTTCACGGTGCAGCGCAGGAACGGCGTGCGCATGCCCGAACTGATGGTCACACTGAACCTTCCGGGTGACCATAACGTGCTGAACGCGCTCGCCGCGATCGCGGTTGCCGCCGAGCTCGAGCTGCCCGATGCGCCCGTGGTGAAAGGTCTTGCCGAATTCGACGGCGTCGCGCGACGTTTCCAGAGCTATGGCGAGCACGCCACGCGCGATGGCGAAGGCCATTTCGCGCTGATCGACGACTACGGCCACCACCCCGTCGAGATGGCGGCGACGCTCGCGGCCGCGCGCGGTGCCTTTCCCGGCCGCCGCATCGTCCTCGCGTTCCAGCCGCATCGTTTCACGCGGACGCGCGACTGCTTCGAGGATTTCGTGAAAGTGATCGGCAGTGCCGACGCCGTGCTTCTCGCCGAGGTCTATGCCGCCGGCGAGGCGCCGATCGTCGCCGCCGATGGACGCTCGCTCGCGCGCGCCCTGCGCGTGGCCGGAAAGGTCGATCCGGTCTTCGTCGATGACATCGGGGCGATGGCGGCGACCATCGTCGAGCATGCCAGGGCGGGCGACGTCGTCATCTCGATGGGCGCCGGATCGATCGGCAACGTGCCGGCGCAGGTGGTCGAGATGCTGGGGAAGCCCCAATGAGCGCAACCGTCGACGTCGCCAAGCTCGGCAAGGTCGCCGTGCTGATGGGCGGCACCTCGGCCGAGCGAGAGATCTCGCTGATGTCGGGCACGGGCGTGCTGGCCGCGCTGCGTACGCAAGGCGTCGATGCGCACGCTTTCGACCCCGCCGAGCGCGACCTGGGCGAGTTGAAGCGCGAAGGCTTCGCGCGCTGCTTCGTCGCCCTGCACGGGCGGCACGGCGAAGACGGCTCCGTCCAGGGCGCACTCGAGCTGCTCGGCATTCCGTACACCGGCTCGGGCGTGATGGCCTCGGCGATCGCCATGGACAAGGTGATGACCAAGCGCGTCTGGATCGGCGAAGGGCTGCCGACACCGCGCTTCGTTCGCCTGGCCGCCGATCAGCAATCGCGCGAGCAGACGCGCGCCGTTCCCGACGTGCTCGGCCTGCCGCTCATCGTCAAGCCGCCGCGCGAAGGCTCGTCGATCGGCATCACCAAGGTCGCCGGCTACTCGGACATGCAGGGCGCCGTCGAGCTCGCCGCCCGCTACGACGCCGACGTGCTCTGCGAGGAGTTCATCGAAGGCGACGAGCTGACCTGTCCGGTGCTCGGCGCCGGCGCCGCCGCGCAGGCGCTTCCGGTCGTTCGCATCGTCGCACCCGAAGGCGAGTACGACTACCACAACAAGTACTTCACCGCCGTCGTTCGCTACGAGTGCCCCTGCGGGCTATCGGAAGACGAAGAAGGCGGCATCCAGCAGCTGGTGCTCGCCGCCTATCGCACGCTCGGCTGCCGCGGCTGGGGTCGCGCCGACCTGATGCTGCGCCGCGCGGACAGGAAGCCCTTCCTGCTCGAGATGAACACCTCGCCGGGAATGACGACGCACTCGCTGGTGCCGATCTCGGCCCGTGCCGCGGGCATCAGCTACGAGCAGCTCTGCGTCGGCCTCGTTGCCGCCGCCGCGCTCGATTCCGATCCGCCGCCGCGGCCGGCGCCCGGCGCGAAAGTCTGAACGATGGCAACCTCGGCAAAGTCCTCGACGCGCGCGCTGGCGACGCCACCCGACGTGCGGCTGATGAACGCGACCGCTGGCGTGCTCGCCTTCGTCGCGATGCTGCTCGTCGCCGCGGCTGCCTTGCTCTGGCTCGCGCGCCAGCCGTTCTTCGCGATCCGCGTCATCAGCGTCGACGGCGACGTGGCGCGCAACAGCGTCTCGACGATCCGCGCCAATGCGGCGCCTCGCCTCGCCGGCAATTTCCTGACACTCGATCTCGGCGCGGTGCGCCGCGCTTTCGAATCGGTGCCCTGGGTGCGCCACGCAGTCGTGCAGCGCGTCTGGCCGAACCGCCTGCGCGTGCGCCTCGAAGAGCATCGGCCGGTCGCCCTGTGGAGCGGCGGCGAGGCGGGTAGCGAAAAGCTCGTCAACAACTTCGGCGAGGTCTTCGAGGCCAACGTCGGCGACGTCGAGGACGATGCCCTGCCGACGCTCGAGGGCCCGGACGGAACGTCGGCGCACATGCTCGCGATGCTCGACCGGCTGGAGCCGGCCTTCGCGCCTCTCGAGGCACGTGTCGAGACGCTTTCGCTTTCGAGCCGCGGCTCATGGCAGGCGGCGCTCGACAGCGGCGCCGTCGTCGAGATCGGTCGTGGCAGCGACGACGACATCCTCGCGCGCACCGAGCGCTTCGTCTCGACCGTCGGCCAGGTGACCGGGCGCTACCGGCGACCGCTCGAATACGCCGACCTTCGCCATGTCGACGGCTACGCCGTGCGCTTGAAAGGCGTCTCGACGCTCGTCAACGCAGCCGACAAGCCGGCGCAGAAGAAATAAAGGGAGCGAAGACGCATATGGCCAAGGAAGCGAAGGACCTGGTGGTCGGTCTCGACATCGGCACCGCCAAGGTGATGGCGGTCGTCGCCGAAGTGATGCC
>ODAK010001934.1_pt1 | contig 22056 bp, 20 predicted proteins | sample 1539591 | NCBI WGS metagenome assembly ODAK01 (sample SAMEA3539303, study PRJEB22396) | soil metagenome | biome: tundra; feature: field; material: soil | place: USA | collected 2010-05 | depth 0.15 m | reverse complement strand
TGCCCTGGCGGCGGCGCAGCGCGTAGGAGGTGGCCGGATCGGTGCCGGGCGCGCGCCCTAAGCCCAAATCGATGCGGCCGGGAAAAAGCGCTTCGAGCACCTTGAAGCGCTCGGCCACCATCAGCGGGGCGTGGTTGGGCAGCATCACGCCGCCGGAGCCGATACGCATGTGGCTGGTAATCGCCGCGATCTGCCCGATCATGATGTCGGGGGCGGAACTCGCGATCGCCGGTAGATTGTGGTGCTCGGCCACCCAATAGCGCACATAGCCCAGGTTGTCGGCGAGCCGCGCCAGATCGAGCGAATTGCGCAAGGCCTGGGCGCCGGTCGAGCCGGCGGAAACGGGCGAGAGATCGAGGATAGAGAGCGGGGTCATGGTTGGCTGGCTCTACCCTATCATGCCGGATGGCATCTTCTCGCGCGCGCCGGGCGGCGTATGATAACTAGCGGACGACAGCATGGGAGCCCGGCATGGCCGCGTTGACCGAATGGAAGGTACCGCCCTCCGCGCAGCCGCGCGTGGAAGACTATCCTTACGATCTCGCGCGCGCGCTGTCCTCGGTGGTCGGCCTGCATTCGATCATCCCGCCCGATGGCTTCACCGCCGAGACCCTCGGCGTCGAGCGCGCCGGCAATGGCGTGCTGATCGACAACGGCCTGGTGCTGACCATCGGCTACCTGATCACCGAGGCGGCCACCGTCTGGCTGCATCTCGGCGACGGCCACGTGGTGGAAGGCCATGCGCTCGGCTTCGACCAGGAGACCGGCTTCGGCCTGGTGCAAGCGCTCGGCAAGATTGATCTGCCGGCGCTGCCCATCGGTTCATCGCGCGCGGCCGAGATCGGCGAGCGCGTGGTGATCGGCGGCGCCGGTGGCCGCACCCGCTCGCTGGCCGGCCGCATCGCCGCCAAGCAGGAATTCGCCGGCTATTGGGAATACGTGCTGGATGAGGCGATCTTCACCTCTCCGGCGCATCCCAATTGGGGCGGCACCGCGTTGATCTCGCCGCAAGGCGAGCTGATCGGCATCGGCTCCCTGCAGCTCGAGCGCGCGCGCGCGGGCAAGAACGAACATCTCAACATGGTGGTGCCGATCGATCTCTTGAAACCGGTTCTCGACGACCTGCGCAAATTTGGCCGCGTCAACAAACCGGCGCGGCCGTGGCTCGGGCTCTATTCGACCGAGATCGAGGGCAAGATCGTGGCCGTCGGCATCGCGCCCAAGGGCCCGGCGGCGCGCGCGGAGCTGAAAACCGGCGACGTGGTGCTGGCGGTCAAGGGCGAGAATGTGACGACACTCGCCGGCTTCTACCGCAAGGTCTGGGCGCTCGGCCAAGCCGGCGTGGAAGTGCCGCTCACGCTCTATCGTGAAGGCGTCACTTTCGACGTACGGGTGAATTCGTCCGACCGGACCAAGTTCCTCAAGGCGCCAAGGATGCACTAGCGGGCCGGACTTTCTTCGATCTTGTCCACGCGGTTCGGATAAAACGCCAGATAGCCGGCGATCTCGGCCATCGCCGGGAAAGGCTGTTCGTAGCTCCACGCCGCGTTGTCGGCGGTGCGGCCATCGGCGGAAATCGAGAAATAATTGGCGTCGCCCTTGTACGGGCAATGACTGGCATGCGCCGTGGGCTTAAGCCGGCTCATGGCCACGTCGGCGCGCGGGATATAGTGCACCGGGGCGTAGCCCGCCTCATTCAGCGTGAGCGCGCGCGTCGTGTCGGCGATCACCTCGCCCGCGAAAACGACGCGCACGCGGTTGGCGTTGCGCGCGATGGTGATCGGATGGCCGGGAGCGGGCAGCTCCATGACGCTCGCCTTGCTGCGATTGCCGACAATTTTACCTATCCGGCTTAGCAAAATTACAGATTTTTTGGATTAGGTTTCACGCTGTCTCATTGCAGCGGTCCCGAGTGCTCATGCACAACAATTCGACTGAGATTCTGCTCCAAGGCCTCGAAATCCTGATCGTCGACGGCAACGCTTACATGCGCCGGCTGACCCGCGCGATGCTGCTAAATCTCGGCGCCAAGTCGGTGATGGAGGCCGCCGACGGCCTCGCCGCGCTGGAAGCGATCCGCACCTGCGACCCCGACGTCATGCTGCTCGATTGGGATATGCCGGTGCTCAGCGGTATGGAGGTGATGCGCATCGTACGCTCACCCGGCGTGTTTCCGCGCCCCAATCTGCCGATCATCATGCTGACCGACCGCGCCCACCGCTCCGCCGTGATCGAGGCGCAACGCGCCGGCGTGCACGAATTCCTGATCAAGCCGACCTCGCCCAAGGCGCTGCGCGACCGTCTGATGTCGATCGTGGCCAAGCCGCGTCCGATGATGCAGCTCGGCGAGCACTACGTGCCGAAGCCGCGGCACAAGCGGGAAGACCCCAAAGCGGCGCATACGGTCTGATGGCCGCGCCCTTCAAGCGCTCGGAAAATCGTACAGCCGCGCCGGATTGTCGGTGAGGATGGCTTGCCGCTGGGCCGGATCGCGCGTCCAGTCGAGCAACACCGCCAGCAGGTGTGCGGTATCCGGCACCGGCCCCTCCGGGCGCGGATGCGGCCAGTCGGTGCCCCAGACCAGGTTGCGCGGATTGGCGGCAAGAAGCGCGTCATGGAACGGCCGCGCCTCGCCGTAGTCCGGGGGCGTGGCGCCCAGCCGGTAGGTGCCCGACAGCTTCGCCCACAGCCGGCCTTCGCCGACGCCGCGCAGCAGCGCCTGGAAGCCGGGATTATGGGTGCCGAGATGGTGCTCCAGGCGGCCCATGTGATCGACCACCACCGGCACCGGCACCCGCGCCAGCGCTCCCGCCATCGCGGGCAGATCGCGCGCATCGATCCAGAGCTGCAGGTGCCAGCCGAGATCGGCGAGCAGCGGCAGCAGCGGCTCGATCTCCTGCAAGCCGACGCCGTTCTGGTAATAGGGCTTGCCGTCGCGGCGGAACTCGTTGGCGCGCAAGCCGCGCACGCCGGCCGCGTGCCATGCTTTAAGCGTCGCCGCGGTCAGCTCGGCGCCGCCGACCGCCACGCCGCGCAGGCGCTGCGGTTCGCGCGTGAGGGCATCGAGCATGGCACGATTGTCGCGGCCATAGGCGCTCGGCTGCACCAGCACGCCGCGGTCGAAGCCGAGGCGGTCGAGCATCGCCAGGTAGGCTGCGAGCGGCGCGTCGGCCGGCGTGTAGCTGCGCGGCTCCGCATAGGGAAAGCGCGCGGCCGGGCCGAACACGTGGCAGTGGCAGTCGCAGGCGCCGCGCGGCAGCGCGCCGCTCATTTCGGCACGATGCCGGCGAGCTTGGCGGCTTCGCGCATATGCTCGTAATCGGCGCGGATGAAGGCGGCAAAGCCGTTAGGCGTCATCTGCTCGGGCGTGGCGATTTCCGAGCCCATGGCGCGCAATTTGTCGGCTGCGCCAACGCCGGTGAGGCCAGCGACGATGGCCTTCTGCAACTGCGCGACGATGGCGGGAGGCGTGGCGGCGGGCGCCAGAATGCCGATATAGCTCTGGGCGGTGAAACCCTTCACGCCGCCCTCGATGAAGGTGGCGATGTCGGGCGCGAGCTGCGAGCGCTGCGCCGCCGCGATGGCGACGATGCGCGCGTTGCCGCCCTTGTGCAGCGGCAGCGCGGTGGAGAATTCGGTCATCGCCGCCTGGATGCTGCCGCCCATCAGGTCGGGCATCAGTGCGCCGCCGCTGCGATAGGGGATGTGCACGACATTGGCGCCGGTCGCCGCCTTGAAGCGCTCGAGCGTCATGTGCGTCGCGCTGCCGACGCCGCTGGTGGCGATGCTGATCTGCTGCTTCTTGGAAAGCGCGATCAACTCTTGCAGCGTTTTGGCCTCGACCTTGTCGTTCAGGATGATCACATGCGGCACGTAGCTGGTGAGCGCCACGGCGGCGAAATCCTTCAGCGGATCGTAGCCGAGCTTGGCCTGCACGAACGGATTGACGGTGAGCGGGCCGTTCGAGCCGACGAACAGCGTGTAGCCGTCGGGCGTCGCGCGTGCCACGGCTTCCGCGCCGATGCTGCCGCCGGCGCCGCCGCGGTTGTCGACCACCACCGGCTGGCCGAGCGCGTTCGAGATCCGTTCGCCGACCAGGCGGCCGACGATGTCGGCATTGCCGCCGGGGGCGAACGGCACGATCAGATGGATCGGCCGGTCCGGATAGGCGGCGAACGCAGTTCGCGGCAGCAGGGTTGCTGCAGGGCTGAGGCCGAGGGTGATGATCAGTCTGCGGCGTGAGATCGGCATGGTTTCCTCCCGAAACGCTTGCTCAAATCTGGCGCTGCTTCGCCGGTCGTCTTTAATTTGAGGACATCGCGCCAGATTAACAGCTTCGCGATTGCCCGCGATAAAGCAGCTTATCGGAACCAATATCCCCGCCCAGGTCAATGCTTGAATCTGCTACGCAGGCCGTTCAGAGAATTTGATAAACCGTCATTCTGTCCGCGGCGCCGCGCAGGGCCGCGGCCTGTTCGGTCAGCTTGAGCTTGCTCGCCTCCAACATCTTCGACACTTGCGAATTTTCCACCACGGATTTGGTCGCAAAGATCGCGCGTGAGTCGACAAGGCTCTGGACGCGGGCGGCGATGTTGACGGCCTGATCAAGCGCAAATTCCTGTGAGAATGAAACCGGCACTGAGTAAACGACCCTTGCGGGTGCCATAAACTCGCCGGTTGGCGCTTGCCGATCCGACATAAGTCAGCTTTGATTGGTTTCACGGATGAGGCGTCGGGTAGTTTCAGATCGAACATCGCCTCAATTCCAATGCGGAATTTCCAGATGCTGCTGATTCGTTTCTGCTTCTGCATCCAGATCATCCTCATGGCGTCGCTCGCCATGCCGATGCCGCACGCGCTTGCGCAAGTTGACAAGGGCGATCAGCCGGGACTGATTCCCGACGCGGCCGATGAAGAGCTGTCGCCTGAGTTTGCGCGCCAGATGGTGTCCTATCGCACCAGTGAGGCCCCCGGCACGATCATTGTTCATACGTCCGAACGGTTCCTTTATGTGATCCAGCCCAATGGGCGCGCGATCCGTTATGGCATCGGCGTTGGCCGCGATGGCTTTCAATGGCAGGGGCTGCTGCGCATCACCCGCAAGCAAGAATGGCCAGACTGGATACCGCCGCACGAAATGATCGAGCGCCAACCTTATCTGCCGCGCTTCATGGCCGGTGGGCCCGGCAATCCGCTGGGCGCGCGCGCGCTTTACCTCGGCAACACCGTCTATCGCATCCATGGCACCAATGCGCCGCAGACCATCGGAACGGCCGTGTCGTCCGGATGTTTCCGCCTGATCAATCCCGATGTCATCGATCTGTACGATCGCATTCCGGTCGGCACCAAAGTGGTCGTCCGCCAGCAACCGGAGTTGTGATCGCGCTGTCCCGGCCGTTGATAAGACGACGTGTTTCGATGTTGCGCGTTGGAGCGAGAGCATGCCGAAACTATTCGCGCTGAATTTTCGATCCGGCCTGTTGATTGGCTGCGCGATCGCCATTGCGGTCGCAGCGGCCGCTTTCGCTTACGATCGCTACGATACCAAAACGCTCAAGCGGACGATTCGCAGGGACGCGGTGTTCTGCGGCGTCAACACCGGGTTGCCGGGGTTCTCAAGCGTTGACGAAAAAGGAAACTGGTCGGGATTCGACGTCGATTTCTGCCGTGCCATCGCGGCGGCGATTTTTGACGATCCGGGCAAGGTCAAATTCATTCCGCTCGATGCCAAGGAACGGTTTACCGAGCTACAAAAACGCAAGGTCGATGTGCTGGCGCGCAACTCGACCTGGACCATATCGCGCGAAACAGACTACGCCCTGCATTTCGCGGGGGTGTCGTACTACGACGGCCAGGGTTTCATGGTGCCGAAGGCGCGCAAGATCGACTCCGCCCTGGACCTGAATGGAAGCAAGGTCTGCGTCCAGTCGGACACGACCACCGAGCTGAACCTCGACGACTATTTCCGCGCCAACAACATCAAATATGAGCAAGTTAAATTCGGCAAAGTGGACGACGTCTTCAAGGCCTATGAATCCGGCGAATGCGACACGCTGACCGCCGACATCTCGCAACTTTATGCGCTGCGCCAGAAGCTCGCCAAGCCGGGCGACCACGTCATCTTGCCGGACGTCATTTCGAAGGAGCCGCTGGCGCCGGTGGTGCGGCAAAAGGACGACGACTGGCTGCTGATCGTGAAGTGGACGCTGTTTGCGATGCTCAACGCCGAAGAACTCGGAATTACCTCGAAGAATATCGATACCGCGCTCAAATCCAAGAAACCGGATGTCATGCGCTTTGTCGGCACCGAAGGTGAGTATGGCGAAGGACTAGGCCTCACCAAGGACTGGGCGGTGCGGATTATTCGCCGCGTTGGAAATTATGGCGAGGTCTATGAGCGCAATGTCGGCACCGGCTCGAAGCTCGGCATTCCGCGCGGCCTCAATCAATTGTGGAATGCCGGCGGGATTCTGTATGCGCCGCCGATCCGCTAGTCACCGGCCGCGCCACATCTCTTTCTGTGCTTTGATGAATTCGTGATAAGACCCGGGCTTGAAATCCAGCAGCGTGCCACCCGAAGAGAAATGCTGGATGAAAGCCATGCCGATCGCGTAAGTGGCGCCGGCAGACAATGCCGGCATCGCAATCGCGCTGACGAGCGTGCCGACCAACGGCAAGCCCTTTATCAGGCTCGCGGTTCCCATCGCGCTGCTGGCCGGGATCATCGATCCTGCCAGGCCGGCGATGAGCGATTTGCCCCGGTTTTCGGTAAACGGAACACCGTAGATCTGCGAAATACGGCGCAGCATTTGAATTTGCACACCGCCGACGGCCGCCAGGTCGACGAACGGTACCGGAATAAGTCCGGCAGCTCCAGACCATAACGAGAAACGTTCGACCAGTTTCATCGCCATTGCGCGGCGACGCTCCGGGGTCATCTCGGTCGCGTCAGCCGAAGCCGCTTCGTTTTCCATCGTCGCCTCCGACTTGCTGCCCGCCCTCGGTGCCGTTGAATCCGGCGCAGCTGCACCCAGCGCGGGGCCTAATCCGCTTGTGTCCGCGGTGGTCGGCCTAATCGCCCTTGGGAGCTTTTTCTTATTCATCGTCACGCAGCTTGCCTGATGCCGACGATGCTGTCGACCTCATCGGCAATGGCGGCGATTTCGCGGGCGGCGGTCCCCGCCGGCTCGATCAGGCTCGGGGTTGCGCCCCAGAGCGCGGCTTCCGCATAGCCGACGCGGTTGGTCATCTCGTTCTTGAGCACCGGGAAACCGGCCTCGATCAGTTCGGCGCGGATCTGCTTGGCAATCACCGAATCCCGCGTCGTCTGCGTCAGCACGCAGCGGAAGAAGCGCCGCTCGCCCTCGTCGCCCTCGAGCAGCGAATTGAGCGTATCGAGCATGCGGTCGATGTCGAGCGGCGAGGCCTTGACGGGGACCAGCAGGAAGTCGGCCGCAGCGATGCAGGCGAGCGTCGCCAGCGAGCGGAAGCCGGGGGTGTCGATGATAATCGGGCCGGTCGAAGCGAGGTTACGCGCGGTCTTCCAGGCGTTCTCAGTGGCGTCCTCCACCACTTTCACGCCGCCGAGCGCCTTTTCGCGCGCGGCGAGGCGTGCGATCGAGCGTTGCGGATCGGCATCGATGATGGTCGAGGGCCGGCCGCACAAGTGCCAATGCACCGCAAGGCAGCTTGCCAACGTGCTCTTGCCGCTGCCGCCTTTCATTGTCGCAACCGTGATGATCTGCCGCATCACCCACCTGCCTCTCTGCCGAGTTTCCGTAGGGCGAATCGCTTGCAACCGATCTTATCGGATTCTTGGCCTGGATTCCCCGGGTGGCGCCCGAATTGGTGTGAATATTCGTGTTTCCCGGCTTCCCTACTCGATAGAAGCGTGCGGTTCGGACGCCAGCCCGAACGGTGTTTGGGAGTTGAACGGGCCATTCGATCGCAGTTCCATGGCGAACCGGAGCAATGCCCGGTCAAGAACTCGTCGTCGCCGTCGCGGCTCCCTGGCTCATGTCAGATCGTGTGGAGGGGCTGGGTTAAGAGGCGGGAGCGTTTTTAGCATCTGCGCGGGCGGCGCCCGATCGGGTGCTCCACATTTCCTTCTGAGCTTTGATGAACCCGCGATAATGCCGTGGGTTGAAATCAAGCAGTGTCCCACCCGAGGCAAAGTGCTGGATGAAAGTCATCCCGATCGCGTAAGTAGCGCCGGCAGACAGTGCCGGCATCGCAATCGCGCTAATAGCCGTTCCAACTAATGGCACGCTTTTTAGTATGCTCGCGGCTCCTATCCCACTGCTCGCCGGGATCATCGATCCTGCCAGGCTGGCTATGAGCGCTTTGCCTCGGTTTTCGGCGAATGGAACGCCGTAGATTTGCGAAATGCGGCGGAGCATTTGAATTTGGACGCCGCCGATGGCTGCCAGGTCGACGAACGGCACCGGAATAAGTCCGGCAGCCCCAGACCACAAAGAGAAGCGTTCGACCAATTTCACCGCACGTGCACGGCGGTCGTCCGGATGCGTCTCGGTCACATCAGGCGAAGCCGCTTCATTCGCCACGATCGAAGCGTCCTTGCCGGGTTCCTCAGACCCAGTCGTTTCCGTTGCCATCGTCGCCTAGGACTTGCCGCCCGAGCCGTTCGAATCTGCCGGAGGCGCCGGTGCCGTTGTGTCCGGCGCAGTTGCGCCGAGCGTGGGAGCGGCTCCACTCGTGTCTACGCCGGCTGCTTGCAGCTTGGCTTTGTACTGTTCAATGGTTGCTTCGAGGCGCGCATTGTTTTGCAGAAGGCGATCGGCGGCGAGGCGGAGAAAATAATAGCCGAAGTCCGGGTAGCCAAAGTAGACCTCGAGCAGCCGGTCATAGCTGATGGTCAGCACCGCTCCATCTTCAATGCATTCGACTGTCGCCGTTCGTTTGTTGTTGGGCGTGAGAAAGCCAAGTTCTCCCACCAGACGTCCCGGCGGAAGTTCAACGCCAATTTCAGTCACCAGATATTTTCCGGTGGTGGTGAGGAACATCTCTTTGGCGACCTGCCCTTTGCGAAACAGGATGTCGCCTTTGCGGTAGGTGCGCTTGTCCATGAACGGCTTGAGCCAGTCCACTGCCAGATCGCCTTGCACCGCGATCCGTGCTTTCTTGACGAGTTTGACAATCTGGTAAAGACGCACGCTGTTGATGGGCAACAAACATAAATACATCAAAAAGGTCGTGATCGCTCCACCCAGCGCACCATAGGCCATGAAGAACAAAGCGCTGAGGATGCCGAAAACGCGCAGCGGCACCATCGTTCGCATCAGAAAAGTTGCCGCATAGAAACCCGCAGCGATCAGGGCGCACATATTTGGAATAGTAATGTTGACCAGCACGATTTCGACCAGCCGGTGGAATATCGCGTCGAACGTAATATTGCTGGGATCAAGATGAAGTTGAATCAGCAGCTTTTCGATTGTAAGATTTTGTGCTGCACGGTCTAAAAAGCGGTTTAATATTGCAGCCATATCTAGATATTGGCTATTCATTCGCCCTCCTGCAAAAATCTTTTATTGGCGATTGATGTTAGAGGCTGCATTTCTGCGCTTTCGCCTAGTACCCCCGCGCGCAAACGGTGCGGCTCAAGTCGGTTTCCGCCGTTTCCAATGGTACTTTCGGTGCTCATGGCGCCTCGCGCCCCGCAGCAAGTTTTTATCGCAGTTCCGATCGATTGAGAAGGCCGTAGGCACGCACACGGTAAATGGTCGATGGGGTGCCGTTAGATCATGCAAGGTCACTTGGCCTTGAAGTACGAGCGTGCGGCAAAGATGATAAAAGTCGCAGCAATCAACCCCGCGATCACGAGAATTACGCGCTGCTCTGTGCTTGCGCCGGCTAATCGGAGTGCCATTGCGAGCAGCACACCAGGGAACACATGAGCAGGTGCCCAAACGAGTGCCGACAAGATATTTGCCGCATAAAACTGTCGCGGCGACATTTGGAGGATGCCGGATACCAACGGCACAAAGGCGCGGACGACGGCCGTAAAGCGCGCAAGAAAGACGCTTGCCACGCCGTATCGGGTTATAAATCTTTCACTTCGGGCAATGAATTGCGGATACTGATTCAGCGGCCACGAGCTCAGAATCTCCTGGTGATATCGCTGGCCTAACCAGAACGACAATCCGTCTCCAACAATCGCTCCTGCAGTCGCAGCAATAAGAAGGATCCACGGGTTCACATTAGCGCTCGTCGCTAAAGCACTGATGGCGATGACTAGCGTTGAGCCGGGAACAACGGTGCCGACCACAGGAATAGCCTCCGACAAGGCCAGCAGAAAAATCGCAACATGCGCGTAATGCGGATGCGCGGAAACGAAGTCCACCAGTGCGGAAAAATAAGATGCCATGCACCAATCCAGAGGCAACCGCTTGCAGCTAAGTCGCGCGCTTTTCAGCAACCGAAAGCTAAACTCAGACTGATAAAGCTAAGTCAAACTTCTCGTTAATGCCACTTTTGAATCGAACATTCCTTGGTTCAGGTGACGCGCGCTTCGAACGCTGACCAATCGTAGCGCGGTCAAACATTTGAACCCTCGGATGACCGCTGTTCGCGGCCCTGCTGCACCGCAAGGCTGCCTAACATCCGTTTTAATAGCGGACATGAGATGGCAATCGCCGACCTGTTGCACTCTATCAGTTCGCCGATTCGAACCAGCGGAGGAACCGGCCGCCTGCCACGCCCCGCGGATCGGGTCAAACATGGCAAGGCAGCGCCGAGTGGCGGCACTCGCCGACGGTTTCACATGATCCGAGCGGCGCGCGCGCCGGCCGCGCTTTCGCTCAACACCAAGAGAGACTCCAAAAGGCGAACGCTTGGCAGCGGCTACCCTGCATGATAGGCTTACGAGCCCACGTGGATTTAGCTGATAAATAAGCACAAATCGACCGAGTGGTGGGCCCGGCCCGGGGATGACGAGAAAGGATCCGCTATGGCGCAAAAACCGACTGAGTCCGTAAGTCCTGAGAAAAACGAAGCCATTGCGGACTCGCCCGAGATGACGCCCGAGCAACGCAATGAAGTAGCTTCGAAGTTGGTTGACCGGTTTGCTATTTGGTCCGGCGTTGCCGGACTTCTCCCGCTGCCCATTTTTGACACCATTGCCGTCGGCGGTCTCCAGCTCCAGATGCTGCGTCGTCTTTCACAAATCTACGAGGTGGCGTTCGCCGAAAATAGCGGCAAAGCGCTGATCGCGAGCACGGCGGGAGCGATGATCCCGGCGACCAGTGGCATCGGCGCCGCCAGTGTGCTCAAGGCCGTGCCAATCTTCGGAACGATTGTCGCTGGATTTGTGATGCCGGTGCTCTCGGCCGGAGCCACCTACGCCATCGGCAAGGCTTTCATTCAGCACTTTGCGACGGGCGGGACTCTGCTTGATTTCAACCCTCCGGATTATCGTGAGTTCATCAAGGCCCAAAAGGAGAAGTGGGACTCACGAAAGGCCGGTTCGAAGATTTCTCAATCCAGCTCTTCTGAATCGACCACGGGGGCGGCAGCGACCAGCTCTTAATTCGCTCGGCCGTGGGCTAGCCAATCCGGGAGTGGCCCCACCCGCCGAAGCGCAACAGCCGTGGACCGGCGAGAAGACCGAGCCCCATGCTCGAACCCATCGTCTACATAATTCTGTGCCTTCTCACAGGACTTTGCGGCAGCCAACGCCGAATGGGTTTTCTCGGGACATTTATCCTTGCGATTATCGCCACTCCATTAGTGGTGCTACCTGTGCTGCTGCTCACCGGCCCATCACGTCGCATCGAATGGCGCCGCTGTCCGTAGAGCAACTGTTTGATTGGGGTCCGCAAGCGCATCCCTCGCTAAACCGGCGGCGGCGTCTTGTGCAAGCGTAGACAGAAGACATCACACCTATGACCTTCCTCGAGCTCGTTCGCCGCGAAATGCACGGCTCGCTGCCGAAGCTGTTGTTCATGTCCGCCCTTGGGGGCATTAGCACCGCTACGATCCTCGCTTCCATCAATTCGGGCATGCAAGGCACAGGCGACGGAAATAAGCCCAGCCTGTGGGCGGCCACGCTTTTTATTGTTTCGCTTTTTCTGTTCATTAAAACCCAACTCTACGTGACCATCACGGCCACGGCCGAGATCGAGGCCATCATCCACAAGCTCCGCCTGCGCGTTATGGATTTGGTAAGACGCTCGGAGCTTCTGGCGATGGAAAGCATCGGACGTTCGCGCATCGTGGCCGCGATCACCAGCGATACCGCAGTGCTGACGCAAGCGAGCAATACGCTCAGCTTTACGGTGCAAGGCGCGGTCCTCATTTTTTTCGTCGGTATCTACGTGGCGTATTTGTCGTTTGCGGCATTCGCCATGACGGTCATTATCGTCTCCGGGGCTGCAGCCATATTCCACGTCAAGAATCGCCGTCTGATCACCGAGAAGCAGGAATCGGCGCAGTGGGAACGCCGATTATACGATCGGCTGACCGACTTCATGGATGGGTTCAAAGAGGTGCGGCTCAACCGCGCACGCAGTAACGATCTGTTCGACGATTCCGTCGACGTGTCGCGGGCTGCCGCCAACCTCAAAATTCGCAGCCAGGCGGAAACCTTCAAACTAATCGTGTCGTCGCAGGTCGCCATGTATGTCTTGCTCGGCGCGGTCGTGTTCGCCGCTCCCCAATTTAGCGATACGCTGGGCGGCGCGTCGCTGACCAAGACGACGACGGCCCTCATGTTCGTTGTCGGAGCATGCTTCGGACTCGTGCAATCGATACCGATCTTGCTGATCGCGAATTCCGCGGCGGACCGCATCGACCAATTGGAAATTGCTTTGCGGGCGGCCGCTTCGACAACCGACGAGCGCGACATAAAGATACCGAAGCGTTTCGATAAGATCGAGATGCGCAACATTGTGTTCCGTTACGTTGACCAACATTCCGACGCTACCTTCCAGATCGGGCCACTGGATTTCAGTTTGGAATCTGGCGAACTCGTCTTTATCACGGGCGGGAACGGCTCGGGGAAATCGACGTTTCTAAGGGTATTCGCCGGACTCTATCCTCCTGATTCCGGTGAAATCACGCTTGACGGGGCGCGGATCAATACCGAAACGCGCGACGAGTATCGCGCGTTGATGTCGGCGATCTTCTTCGATAATCATTTGTTCCGGAAGCTCTACGGAATTCCGGAACCGGAACCAGGCGAGGTCGATCGCCTGCTGAAGCAATTTCGGTTATCCGACAAGATATCGTTGTCGGACAGCGAGTTTAGCACGCTCGAACTTTCTGGCGGTCAACGCAGACGTCTGGCGCTCATCGTGAGTTTGCTCGAGAAACGTCCGATCCTAATTCTGGACGAATGGACGGCTGAGCAAGATCCCGAATTTCGGCGCAAATTCTATGACGAGCTGCTGCCGCAAATGAAGCAAGCCGGATTGACCGTCGTGGCGATCACGCACGATGACCGCTATCTCGACGAGCTAAAAATGCCCGCGCGCAGGATTCGCTTTGAGGAAGGCCGTATTGTCGAGCAGCGTTCGATGGAGAACGGCTGATGGTAAAGTATTCAGAGTTGCTAGACGCAATGCCGCCCCCGCCGCCGAAGCGCGGATGGTGGCGATTTGTCGGACGCCACCTGCCGGGCGTATCCGTCGTGTTGATGGTGGCGTTGCTCACCGCCACCGTGCTTTATCCTTACGTGGTGATTACAGTTCCGAGCGGGCAGGTCGGTGTCCTTTGGAAGCGATTCAACGGTTTTGACGCTTACTGCTGGTGCTTTGTTGGCCGAGGCACAATCCTAGATCCCAAGCAACTGAGAAATGAAGGTCTCCACATTGTCTGGCCTTGGGACAAGCTGTTCCTTTATGACCTGAGACTGCATTCCACGCCGCAGACATACAACGCTATTTCCAAGGACGGCGTGAGCGTAATCGCTCAGATCAGTATCAGGTTTCAGTTGCTGCATGACTCCATCGCCGTGCTCCACAAATTTATCGGTCCGCAATACCTGGAGTCGGTCGTGGGTCCCGAAATCGGCAGCCAAGCGCGTGAAGTCATTTCTCAGTACACAGCCCAAGAGGTTTACACCTCGCGCGAGCCGATTCAGGACAAAATTCGAGTTAATGCGCAAACGAGTCTGGGCGCCCATCTCAACAAATTGGTACAGCCCGAGGCCATGGAACAGCCAGACCCCAAACACTACAACGAATTCCTGCAACACTCGATCCAAATTCTCGATACCCTTGTGCTCAGCATCGAATTGCCGCCCGCAATCGTTGCAGCCATCAATCGCCAGACCGAGCAGTACTACCAGATTCAAGAGTTCAAATTCCGCGTCGAGCGCGAAGCACAGGAGTCAAAACGCAAGCAGATCGAGGCGAATGGCATAGCCGCCTTCCAGCAGACGGTCAGCCAAGGGATTTCGGATTCGTACCTACGCTGGCGTGGCATCGAGGCCACGCTTGCGCTCGCGCAGTCCACGAATACAAAAATAGTGATCATTGGCAACGGCAAGGATGGCCTGCCGATCATTCTCGGCAATGTTGATTCTCCTGCATCGCCAGGACCGGGACCGAAACCCGCTGAGGGCGGTACGGCACCGAACGATAAGACGCCGGCAACGCCGCCTGCTCCGATCGGCAATTTGCCGGCGGGTAATTCATCAACGACGCCTGCCGGTGGCGCCTCAATGGCGGCCGACAAGAAGACTTCCTCTACCGCGCCCGCCAGTTCGGATAAGCAGCCGAGCTCATCCATTCCGCTCGATCTCACCGATATCCAAGCCATCCTTTCCCGGATCACCGAGGGGTTGCGCCCGAGCGGATCGGCGACGAGTCCTGGGACAGGAGCGCAACCGAAACAGTAGTCGATGGCCGAGTGCCGGAGTCCGAGTAACGACATGAGTCGCTTCGCTTTTCGAATTGCCATGGCGTCCGCAAATCGGCAATCATGGAGACGCGCGCCCGGCGGTCGCGCGGACGCCATGCGAAGGAATTGGGAAGGAATTGCAAAGTGACCGAAAGGATGGAATCAGGTCGCTCGGACCAGAAGATCCCTCGACTGTACGTCTTGTTGACGGCACGAGGGGGCCAGTTCCTGCTGGTCCTCGCCATTGTGGTCCTCATGGTAGGGGGCGCAATCGGGGGCTACATGTTCGGCCTGAATTTGACTTACCACGACCTTGCAGCCGCCAGGGAGCAGATCCAGCAGCTGCAGCCCGAAAGCCAGAGGCTCAAAAAGGTAATTGTTGACCAAAACGCAAAACTCGTCGAGCTGCAAGCCGAGCTTACAAGTGTTCAGGCCGCGTTGCACGCGATCACGCCTTCGGAGAACACCTATAACATCAGTCCCAATCAATCGCTGATCGTCGCGGGCGGTCATTTGACCATCGGATTAATCGGTTCTCCCACGAACGAGAGTGTCAACATCAACGTCAACGGCAAGCAGAAATTGGCGGCCACGGGTGACGTCATTCACATTGCGCTCGATCCGTCGACGACCTGTCAGGTGGGAGTCCAGTCCTTTGATATGTTCAAGGCTGTTCTCACCGCATCGTGCGCAACCGTGAAGCCTCAGTAGATTCCGTATTCCGCGATCCGTTCGCTGTGGAAGCGCTCCGGCGTGGAGCCGCGCCAACGCAGTGGAATTATTCCCGGTTCACAAAAGCCCGGCTATTCCCAGATTATGACGTTGGGAAGAGAACCATCGACCTGACGCAACGATGTGTAGCCCACACCGGCAAGGCCGCGAAACAAACCCAAATTGAACTGCCTATTTCCGCTGTTCCACCGGTAATCGCCGGTTGATGTCGCAGCTTCCAGAAGGCTCATCAGCCGCCGCGACGCAAGTTCACGAAGATCGCTCCGCCCAAGGGCGCTCCCGGCCTCGCAGAAGAATTCGATGCTGCCCAGCGCGCCACAGCAGAGCGTATCCAAGGGACCAGGCCAGCCTCGCTCCACGCCCACGAGCGCGTTCCGGATATCCGTCGCCAAGAGCTTGGAATCCAATCCTCCCCGTTTGGTCATGGCAATGCGCGCAAGACCAATACCGGGAGCTCCGTGACACCACTGACATGGCCAGCCCGGCTCTCCGTCGCCGCGCAAATCGGGCCAGTTACTGCGCTCGGCGTCGTAGCTTAAATTTTCAAATGCGATGCATTCCGACGCGGCCTTCGCGAACTCGTCGCGGCCCGTTGCCGCCGACAATGAAGCGAGCGCATAGGCAAAGCCGGCCGCGCCGTGGGACATGCCGTTAAGGCCGTGCGGGCCGGAACCTTGTCCGCTCCAACCGCGGTGGCCCTCCGGTCCGACCCGGGGTTGACGAAGCAGGTATTCGCCGCACTTTATCGCGCGCTTGAGCACATCGCTGGATTGGGTATCACGATAAAGACGAAGAAGACCGAGTATCGCCCCGGCACTGCCACCCATAACGTCCAACTGTTTGTCTGCCGCAATGAGGTCGTCAGTGAACAGCTCCGCTGCCACATGGGCGTCCGCGAGTAGGTCATCGTCGTGCAGGCTCTTGGACATCACGGTCAGGGCATAGACGATCGAGCCCAACCCGGTGGCGCCGCCTATCCCTAAGGATCGGGCCATGCGCGCTGCGTTCCGGCCTCGAAGGTTCTTGCGAAGATGCGACATCCCGGCCAGCGCAAGTTCGCCTGACGATTTGCACCCCGTCACCGCTGCATGCGCCGCGAGAAAGACCGCAATGCCGGAAACGCCATTGTAAAGTTCTGGGCCTAGGCACACGAGCTGGAAAACCTCGGAGTCTCCCAGCCAGTCGAGACCAATCCAAGCGGCGCCCGGCCCTCGGCGAATTGCATAACGGGAAAGCTCTTCGGCGATCTTGTCGGCTTCCGCGACGAAAACCTCCTTTGTCGGCGCGACATCTACCTCCGAGCGCGAAGGTTGTTTGCGCTCCACGCCCCGCGCCGGCGGCCCGGCAGATCTCGGAAGCGAGCTCGTATTCTGCGTGATGACCGTAATCTGCCAGGCGATATCTTGCTCATCGAAGCTCTGAACACGAGCGCGCGCGCGATCCATACCGGAGGTGGCCTCGGTATGAATCGAAATGCCGGTCGCATCGCGTATCTCGTTTCCATCGCTGGGCGATACGAAATGCGGCACATTCAGCGCGACGAGAGCTGACCGTTCGGCCTGCTGCAATGGCCAAAGTGGATCGGAATCTTTCTCCCAATCCGCCAGCCTGGCGATGAAGTCTGTTTGTGCGGACCAGACCACGCCGTCGTCCATGGTCCGATGATTTTTGAGGCGCTGGAGCAGCATGTAATAGAATCTGGTCGCACGAATGACCTTGCGGACCGGAACGCCGGTAAAACCGTCGAACAGTCCTCCCTGCTTTGCGTCCCTGCTCTGATGCAGCAGGAACTTCGCGTAGTCCTCGAAGCCCGCGATGAAGTCGTCGATATAGTCGCCAAACTTGGCGTAACGGCCATCGATATGCGGCAGGTTCGGAGTGGTCTTGCCGACTTCCTTCGATTTCGCCGGCCGCATCTCGTCGGAGTTTATGTTGTTCCACTTGACCTTTGTTTTGGAATTCCAGTCCGCGGTCATTCCGCCGATTGCAAAGATATTGTTGTCGGGAGACCGTCCGTAGGCGGGAAGCAAGCCGACCATCATGACCGAGTTGGCGACGGTTTCCATGGCGGCGTCAAAAGCCTGCGCCTCGGGATCTTGGGCTTTGTGCTCCTCGGCGGGTGCCTGAAGGATCGTTTCCAGATCGATCGGCACCGGGTGATCGCCGGCCGCAATCATATTCTCCTGATGCATGTCATTGGCCGCGAAGCAGTGGAAGAGCGCAAGCCAAGCGCCGGCTCGCCGGAAAAATCGCTGGCAGCCTTCCTGATCGGCGCATCCCGCATGATCAATGAACTCGGTCCAACCGTAACCGTCCCGCGAAATCGTGCGCACCGCCTTCAGTTCGAGTGGGGGCTCGGCCCGATTCAATCGCTCGACTAATGCGTACCAAGCAACATCGAGCCGCAAATCCTTTGGCTTGTACACGATCCGCGAGCCATCCTCGAAGCTGACGATCTGGACCGAATGGCCGCTATTGTGCGGATCGGAGAGATCGCCTTCGATCTTGGCGACCCGGCTGTCGGCGCCGACATGGAGGATAGCTCGACGGATCGTCGCCAGATCGGCATCAAGGCGCAGGACGAATTCGCGCGACGTATCGATCCACTGCCGCGTGACCGAGGCAATCAACCGCAAAAGTACCGGCTTGTCTTCGAACAGACGCCGGAAACCGCCAGCTTTCATTTCGGCGACGAATTGATCGTAGCGCGATGTGCCGGCCTCTTGCTGCGGCTTCGCTGCAGCGGGCGGCGTTCCACTAGCCTTCCGCGCCAATACGAAGCGTTCATAGATTGCCGGAGTGGAAAGGCTGGACAGTTCCTTGAGAAGCGAAAGGCGCAGGCATGCACGAGCGGATTCGTTCAGGTTGTCGAACACCCGTGCGTTGATATCCGACCAAAGTAGCGCCTCGGCTTGTTCGACCACCGGCGTGAACAGGTGTTCGAATGCACAAGGCTCGGTCTGCTCAAACGCCGCAATCGGTTTGGTGTTTTTGGTTGGGCTTTGCAACGCCGCCTCGATCCAGATTGCGTCGTCGATCCACGCGGGCTTTGAGGCGGAAGCTTTGCGGCGAACGGTGGCGAATCTCGACAGCGCCTGACCGATCGTCCATCCGTCCCGATCCAGCCGCCGGCCAAACAGCGACCAGTCGCCGCTGGCACACGACCGGCACCACGCGGCGAGGCGCCGCGCGGCCAAATCGGTATCGCCTTTCTGGCCAGGCAGCGGTTCGAAATCATCGGACAGAAGTTCGTCGATGGTTGCGGCGCGAACGATCAAGCGCTCGTAAAAAGCATCCATACGAATTCTTTCCGCTCGGGTTTCTCAATTTGTTCCGGGGCCGCGGTCATTCTATGTCCGGGGAGCCTAATGTCATCTCCCGTCCGGCCCTTTCGGCCCGAGCCTACGCTGGCCGCGCGGGGGCGACTGGCGTCTGTGGCGGACATTTGGGGGAGGATCAGGCGGGTCTTTTTGGCGTTTCAAGTGCCAAATAACAAGGGGAAACCGGGCCGGCGCAGCGGGCTGTGCCGGAGACGATACTGCGGCTCGAAGATCGAGGAGATTGGGCGGTTTATCTGCATAAATCAGCCATCTGTGGCATTAACCGTACGATGCGGGGTGACACGCAAAGCCCTATTTAGATTGGACTTTACACCCTTAATAGCCGATGATTTAATCATGGCTGGCGGAGGGGGTTTATCCGAATTTCTCTGACTGCCTGCTGACTGCCGGCGCCGCTGGCGAACGAAAAGGACCAAAGCCATGAGCGACACCACCAGACTCGACCAGATTGATGAAGAGATCCTCAGCTACGAAGTCTCCGACGAGGCGCTGGAGACTGCGGCGGGCACGGGGAAAGAGAAAGCCGGGAACTACACACTCGGGTTCTGCAGCGGTTTGTCTGTCTGCCCAGCTTGACCATTAAGCTGGTCATGGCTTCTTAATTTCGTCCCTGACCGCCAGATCGATAGAGTCAAAAACGAGGCGCCGGATATTACGGCGCCTCGTTCTGTCCTTTTATTTAGATGCTCCTCCTGCCTGCTGCTGCTCGACACGGCAGGTATAATTTACCCACGCCCAAGCGCTTGTTTCGCCCATTGCGGCGATTGCTTTTCACTTTTGATTCAATTTACCAGGCGACACCGTGGCCGACATAGGCCTGCTGTCGCAACGCCATCGCAACATCATCACGCAACTAAAAGGGTCGCGCGAGTTAGGGGCGCATCTCGGTGATGTCCGCTTCAGCTTTTACAACTGCCGAAATTCCGCATCGCAGCGAACCGCCGCTTCGGGCCATGAGCGGTCTCCCGGCGTACTGAGAAGTGGGTGACAGATCCAGGCGTGTTATCGTTGCGCGCCAAAGCTGCAATAAGTGTTTTTGCGCCGGTGGATTCGCGTCCCCCGCGGCCTGTCGTACCGGGAGTGAAGTCCATTTGTTGCAGCGCGCGCCGGTACGCTTGCGGCGCCGTAATTAAAAAGCACATAATGAGCCGTATTGATTGTCGCTCGCGGGGTTGCGAGCTGCATTGGAGCATCAGATGAATCGCCGGTCCCTGCTCACATCCACCATGCTCCTGCTTGCCGCGCGGCAGCTTCCGCTACCCACCTGGACGAGCCGCGCCGAGGCGCAGGAAAAAACGGCAAGCCTGGTTTGGCGGCACGGCGTATCGCCGTTCGGCGACCTGAAATATCCGTCCGGCTTCAAGCAGTTCGACTACGTCAACGCGAACGCGCCGAAGGGCGGCGCGGCGTGTCAGATCGCGCTCGGCCCCTTCGACAACTTCAATATGGTGGTCGCCGGAATCAAAGGCTCGCTCGTCCTCGGCATCGATCTCGTCTACGAGACACTTTTCATGCCGGCGCTTGACGAAGTGTCGAGCGAATACGGACTGCTCGCCGAGGCGATGAGCTATCCGGACGATTTCTCCTCGGTCTCCTTTCGACTGCGGGCAGAGGCAAAATGGCACGATGGCAAGCCTGTCACGCCGGAAGACGTGATCTTCTCCTTCAATGCATTCAATAAATTCAGTCCGCAGGTTGCCGCCTCTTACCGCCACGTGGTCAAGGTCGAGAAGACCGGCGATCGCGAGATCACTTTCACGTTCGACGCGCCCGGCAACCGCAAGCTGCCGCAGATCATCGGCCAACTCACCATCCTGCCCAAGGAATGGTGGGAGGGCACCGACAAGGACGGCAAGAAACGCGCCGTCGGTGAATCGTCGCTCGAGCCGCCGCTCGGCAGCGGCGCCTATCGCATCAAAGAGTTCGCGGCCGGCCGCAGCATCGTCTACGAGCGCGTCAAGGATTATTGGGGCAGGAATGTCAACGTTAATATCGGCCGAAACAATTTCGACGAGCTGCGGTTCGAATATTTCCGCGATGCAACGGTCGCCATCGAGGCGTTCAAGGCGAACACGGTCGACTGGCGCAGCGAGAACAGCGCCAAGAACTGGGCCACCGCCTACGACTTCACGGCGGTCAGCGAAAAGCGCGTCGTCCTCGAGGAATTCCCCATCAACAATGTCGGCATTATGCAGGCCTTCGCCTTCAACATCCGCCGCGACAAGTTCAAGGATCCGCGCGTCCGGCTTGCCTTTAATTACGCGTTCGATTTCGAGGCTTTAAACAAGCAGATTTTCTTCGGCCAGTACAAACGCATCGCCAGCTATTTCGAAGGCACGGAACTCGCGGCCACCGGGCTGCCCACCGGCCGCGAGCTCGAATTCTTGGAAACGGTGCGCGATAAGGTTCCCGCTGAGCTGTTTACGAAAGCCTATTCCAATCCGGTCAGTGGCAATCCCACGGCGGTCCGCACCAATCAGCGCGAGGCATTGCGGCTCTTCAGAGAGGCGAGTTACGACATGGTCAACCAGCAGCTCGTCAACAGAAAGACGAGCGAGCCTTTCACGGTCGAATTTCTCGCCAATGCTCCAATCTTCGAGCGCGTTTTTTTGTTCTACAAGCCCTCGCTCGAACGCATCGGCATCACCGTGTCGGTGCGCACGGTCGATGAGGCGCAGTACGAGAACCGGCTGCGCAACTGGGATTTCGACATCATCACCTACGCCTGGGGGGAATCGCTCTTGCCCGGCAACGAGCAGCGCGGTAACTGGGGCTCGCAAGCGGCCGATCAGGCTGGGGCGGACAACGTGATCGGCATCAAGAATCCGGCGGTCGACGCGATGATCGAGCAGGTCGTCTTCGCCAAGAACCAGGCCGATCTCGTCGCCGCCACCAAGGCGCTCGACCGCGTGCTGTTGTGGAATCATTACGTGGTGCCGCAATGGGCCTACGGCAAGTTGCGCACCGCGCGCTGGGACCGCTTCAGCCATCCCAATCCGTTGCCGAAATACGGCATGTCGGCGTTCCCGACCCTGTGGTGGTGGGACGCCGACAAGGCAGCCAAGGCTGGAACCCGGCAGTGATTTCAAGAAGGCGGCGCTTCCTGGCGACTTCAATCGTGCCC
>ODAK010001933.1_pt1 | contig 22064 bp, 27 predicted proteins | sample 1539591 | NCBI WGS metagenome assembly ODAK01 (sample SAMEA3539303, study PRJEB22396) | soil metagenome | biome: tundra; feature: field; material: soil | place: USA | collected 2010-05 | depth 0.15 m | reverse complement strand
GCGCGCAACCAGTTGCCGCAGGCTAGGAAGCAATCGTGCGCGGGACTCGAGTCCCACGTGCGCATCCGGCACGCGGGCGCGCTCAGGGCGCTCGGAGGCTGCGAAGGCCAGCGGGCGCCCGGTCAGCTCGTCTGCTCCCTCTTCAAGGCCAGGAATGCAGGTCGTGCCATTTGTCGCCTAGGAGCGCGCGCCGCTCATCGCCGTCCGAGGTTCTGGCTACGGTGGCATTTAACCCTCGCCACAACCTGCGCCTCGTCTTTCGCGGCGGCGGCCTGCATCCGGACAAATCCCAGCCAGAAATTTCGCAGAGCGTTCGGGCCGGCGGCGGGGGCGCTCGCGGCCTCATGAGGGTCGCGCAGAGGCTGCGAAGAGCTGCCTGGACGGCGGGGTATGCCCTCGACAGCGCCGAGGGCCGCAGGCGAACGATAATTGCCGGCTTCGCCTCGAGTGGCGCCCACCAATTAGAGACCCTTGCCCAATGAATACCCGCGCGTTCTTCGCTCCTCGCAATCTCATCGCCGCCCTCGTCTTGGCCGGCGCGCTGTCCTCCGCCTTCGCCGCCGATATCAAACTCGGCGCCGCCGAGGCGCTCTCAGGCGCCGCCGGCCAGTACGGCCAGTCGATCAGGAACGGCCTTCAGCAAGCAGTCGATGAAATCAATGCCGCCGGCGGCGTCAAGGGCAACAAGCTCGTGCTGCTCGTCGAGGACGAGCAGACCAAGAAAGAGCAGGCGATCGACGTCTTCAAGAAGCTGATCTTCCAGGACAAGGTGATCGCGCTGTTCGGGCCGACGCTCTCGAGCTCGGCGCAGGCCGCCGACCCGGTGGCGCAGGCCGCCAAGGTCGTGGTGTTCGGCACCTCGAACACCGCCGACGGCATCACCTCGATCGGCGACTACGTCTTCCGCAACTCGGTGACCGAGGCCGACGTGCTGCCCGAAACGATCCGCGTCGCGTCCAATCACGCCAAGGTCAAGAAGGTCGCGATCATCTACGGCAGCGACGACGTCTTCACCAAGAGCGGCTACGACGCCTTCAAGAAGGCCCTCGCCGATTCAAACATTTCGGTCACCACGACCGAGACCTTCGCCAAGGGCGACGTCGACTTCAAGGCCCAGCTCACTAAGATCAAGGCCTCGAACCCCGACGCGGTCGTGCTCTCGGCGCTGATCGCCGAAGGCGCGCCGATCATGGTGCAGGCCCGCCAGATCGGCATCGACGTGCCCTTCATCGGCGGCAACGGCATGAACTCCGCGAAGATCTTCGACCTAGCCAAGGAGAAGAGCGACAACCTCTGGGTCGGCAGCCCGTGGGCGCTCGGCAGCCAGACCAAGGAGAACCAGCACTTCGTTGTGTCGTACACGCAGAAGTACAAGTCACCACCCGACCAGTTCGCGGCGCAGGCCTTCGACGCGGTGTTCGTGACGGCGCAGGCGCTCGGCAAGATCAAGATCACTGGCAACGTCGAGGTCGACCGCAAGGCCCTGCGCGACGCCCTGCCGACCGTGACCTGGACTGGCGCGACCGGCGCGTTCACGTTCAAGCAGGCGATGGACAAGGCCGGCAAGCCCGCCGGCTACGACGCCAAGCAGGCCGCGATCGTCAGCGTCACCAAGGCCGGCAAGTACTCCATCGAGCAGTAAATGGAGCCTCTCGGTCGCGGCGTGCCGCGACCGATCCCCCGAGGGGATGGCCGCCTGGCTTCGGGCGGCCAGGCGCTCAGGCGGCCCCGCGATCTATAACGTCGTTCGTATGTTGGAACAGCAACTCGTCAACGCGCTGTCGCTCGGCTGCGTCTATGCGTTGTTCGCACTCGGCTTCACGCTTGTGTTCGGCGTGCTCGGCGTCATCAATCTTTCGCACGGCGCTGTCTTCATGGTCGGCGCTTACGCGGCGCTGGCCGTGGTGACGCATCTCGCGGCGCCGCTCTGGGTCGCGCTGATCGTGGCGCTGCTCGCGAGCGGTCTGCTCGGCTTGGCGATCGACTTCCTCGTGCTGCGGCCGCTGCGCCATCGCAACGCGCCGCACCTGATCCCGATGATCGCGACCATCGGCATCGCGATCTTCTTCAACAGTGGCGTGCAGGGCGTGTTCGGCGCCGAAAACCTGCGCTTCCCCTCGGAGCTCGTGCCCGACAAGCAGCTCACGGTCGCCGGCATCCAGATCAGCCAGCTCGAGGTCGCGATCATCGTGCTCTCGTTCGCGCTGATGGCCGCGCTGATGATCGTCATGCGCAGGACCCAGCTCGGCCGCGCGCTGCGCGCGATCGCCGAGTCGCCGAAGGCGGCCGCGCTGCTCGGCATAAACGTCGAGGGCCTGTTCTACCTGACCTCGTTCACCGCGGCGGCGCTCGGCGGCGTAGGCGGTGTGCTGATCGCGCTCTATTCGAACGCGGTCTTCCCGCTTATGGGCCAGCCGATGCTGCACAAGGGCGTGGCGGTCATCATCCTCGGCGGCATGGGCGACATCCGCGGCGCCCTCGTGGGCGGCCTCTTCCTCGGCTTTGCAGAAGTGCTCTCAGTCGCCTACATCGGCTCGACGATGCGCGATGCCGTCGCCTTCGGCCTGCTTTTCCTGGTGCTGCTCGTTCGCCCGCAAGGCATCTTCGGCAAGATCTTGGAGCGCAAGGCATGAGGCTCTGCGCATGAGCGACTGGCTTGACACCTTCTGGGCCATCTACAGCAACCTGGTGCTGACGATCGGCATCAACGCGTTGCTCGCCCTCTCGATCTGGCTCACGCTCTCGTGCGGCCTGCTAGCGATGGCCAACGCCGCCTTCATGGGCCTCGGTGCGTACACCGCGTCGCTGCTGACGATAAACGCCGGCGCGCCATTCCCGGTCGCCGTGCTCGCTGGCGTCGCGCTGCCGACGGTGGTCGCGCTGATCGTCGGCCTGCCGACGCTGCGTCTCTCGGGCGTCTACCTCGCGATGGCAACGCTCGGCTTCGGCGAGGTCGTGCGCATCGTCCTGCTCAACGCCGATTCCCTGACCGGTGGCGCGCTCGGCCTGAGCGGCATTCCGCAGCTCACGCAGTGGTGGCACATCGTGCTCGCGGCCCTGGTCGTGCTTCTGGTGCTGCGGCAACTGCGCAGATCACGCATCGGCCGAGCCCTTGAGGCGATCAAGGAAGACCAGGTCGCGGCCTCGCTGATGGGCGTTGACGTGATGGCGCACAAGATGCTCGCCTTCGCGCTCGGCGCCGCCATCGCGGGGCTCGCCGGCGCGCTGAGCGCGCACCTGAGCTCCTACATCGGCCCCGGCGAGTTCGGCTTCGACCGCGGCGTCGATATCCTCACCATGACGATCTTCGGCGGCATCGGCGGCCTCACCGGCCCGGTCCTCGGCGCGGCGGTGATTACCGTGCTGCCCGAGCTGCTGCGTTCCTTTCGCGACTACCGGACCATGATCAACGGCGCGATCCTGGTGCTCGTCGTGCTGTTCCTGCCCAAGGGCCTCTGGGATCCAGCGCGCATGCGCTCGTGGTTCGGCCGCAAGCCCTCATACGCACCCACGACCGGGGCGGATTCGCCGTCGGCGGAAGGCCCGCGCTGATGTCCGCATTGACATCTCCGTCGGCCTCTGCTGTGTCGGCGCCCGCGCCGATGCTTGCCCTCGACAAGGTCTCGAAGCGCTTCGGCGGCCTGTCGGTGCTCGAGGACGTGAGCTTCGCCGTGCCCAAGGGCTGCGTCTTCGGGTTGATCGGCCCGAACGGCGCCGGCAAGACGACCGTCTTCAACCTCGTCACCGGCCTGATCGCGCCGACCGGCGGAGCGATCACGCTCGGCGGCGAATCTCTGATCGGCAAGAAGCCGCACCGCATCACGCGGCTCGGCATTGCGCGCACCTTCCAGAACATCCGCGTCTTCAAGGAGATGACGCTGCGCGAGAACGTTGTCGTCGGCATGCACACGCATCTCGGCTACGGCGTTCCGCAGTGGCTGTTCTCGCTGCCCGGCTACCGCGCGGCAGAACGCCGCGCGGCCGAGCGCGCCGAGGAGCTGCTCTCGTGGGTCGGCCTCGGCGGCCGGGCAAGCGACATCGCCGACAACCTCTCCTATGGCGGCCAACGCAGGCTCGAACTCGCCCGCGCGCTCGCCACCGAGCCCAGTCTGCTGCTGCTCGACGAGCCGGTCGCCGGCATGAACAGCGGCGAGAAGGACGAGCTCATGGCCGTCATCGGCCGCATCGTCTCGCGCGGCTACACCGTCTTCCTGATCGAGCACGACATGCGCTTCATCATGGGCCTGTGTGAGCGCATCGCGGTGATCAACTTCGGCCGCGTCATCGCCGAAGGTCCGCCGGACGCGATCCGCAGCGACCCGGCCGTGATCGAAGCCTACCTGGGCCGCGAGGAATGAGCGCCGCGCCGCTGCTCGAAGTCTCGGGTCTGGCGGTCGCGTACGGCCACGTCGAAGCCTTGCAGGGTATCGACTTCCGCATCGACGCTGGCGAGATCCGCACCCTGGTCGGCGCCAACGGTGCGGGTAAATCGACGACGCTGCTCGCGCTGTCGGGCCTGGTCGCACCGCGCGCCGGCACGATCCGCTTCGACGGCGAAGACATCACGCGCATGACGCCGCACCGGATCGTCGAGCGCGGCCTGATCCACGTCGCCGAAGGGCGCGCCATCCTCACGACGCTGACGGTGCGCGAGAACCTCGAGCTCGGCGCCTACCGGCGCCGCGACAAGGCGGCCGTCGCGAGCGATCTCGAGCGTGTGCTCTCGCTGTTCCCGCGTCTGAAGGAGCGCATCGACGGCGTCGCCGGCAACCTCTCCGGCGGCGAGCAGCAGATGCTCGCGATCGCCCGTGCGATGCTCGCGAAGCCGCGCCTGCTGCTGCTCGACGAGCCGTCGATGGGCCTGGCGCCGATCGTCGTGCAGGACATCTTCCGCACGCTGCGCACCATCCACGCCGAGGGTCTGACGATCTTCCTGGTTGAGCAGAACGTGCGGCAGGCGCTCAAGCTCGCGAGCCACGGCTACGTGATCGAGAACGGTCGCATCGTGCTCGACGGCGCGAGCACGCAGCTGCTCGACGATCCGAAGGTCGTGGCGGCCTACCTTGGCGGCTAGCTACGATCCCTCTGATACACCCCGGCGAGAGGTGCCGCGCCGGCCGCCGGGGTCGCGGATTTTCGGGGATCGGCCTAGGCGCAGCGGAACGGTCACTCGATCAACGTTGCCACCCGCGCCAGCACATCGGCGATCAGCTCGGGCGGCACGGCTTCGATGAACTGCGCTCGCTGGGCTTTCCAATCCACGGTTCGCACTTGATTGCACAGCGCGACGCCGTCGGACACCAGCCCGGCTCCAGCGAGCGGCACCGTCCAGGCTTGTCCGCGTGCGAAGGCGCCGCCGCGCGTCACCGGGCAGGCCAGCGCCATGCCGAAGCGGTTGAATGCTTCCGGCGACAGCACCAGCGCGGGCCGGGTGCCCTGCTGCTCGTGTCCGGCGCTCGGGTCGAAGTCGAGACGGATGATGTCGCCCCGCTTGGGGACGAAGCTTGCTCGACGCGTCGGCACGGCACGTCGCCTGGGCTACCAGGCTTCGCGCCCGGCCGGCTTCGCGTTGCTCCACTCCGGCGCGGTTGGCATATCGCCGGCCTTCATGCCGGCCAGCAGCTCGTCGAGCGTGTAGCGCGGGCCGGCCGGCGACAGCACCAGCCGCCCACCTTCCAGAGTCACGGCCACCGAAGCGCCTGCCGCAAGCCCGAGCGTGCGCAGCATCTGGCGCGGCAGCGTGACGGACACTGACCCGCCCACGGCGCGAAGGGTTGCGGTATGCATGGCGACGGCCTCAGTCAGAGATTTTCGAATGCCGCATTGTCACACAAAAGTGTGATTCTCGACTCCGTTTGCGGCCACACGGGGCCACATGCATCGGCCCCCATTGGCATGTCACGCGGCCTTGATCGGGATCACCTGCGCGCCTTCGCGCAACCGGTCGAGATAGTCGGCCCATGCCGTCATCATGTCGCGCCGTTGGTCGAGGTACTGCGTGCGGTTGTATGCGCGGCCGAGCGAGTCGGCCACCGCGTGTGCCAGTTGCGCCTCGATCACTTCGGGCGCAATGCCCAGCCGCTCGGCGATCATCGTGCGCGCCATCGCTCGGAAGCCGTGCGCCGTCATGTCGTCGTTCGCGTAACCCATGCGGCGCAGCGCACCGCCCACCGTGTTTTCGCTCATGCACCGTTCGCCGGTTAGTAGCGACGGGAACACAAAGCGGCCATGCCCCGTCAGCGGTTGCAGCTCGCGCAGGATCGCCACCGCCTGCGGCGCCAGCGGCACGACGTGCGGCGGGCCGCTCGCCTTGTCGGCCTTCGTGCGCTTCATTACGTCGCCGGGAACGGTCAGCACGAGGCCGCGCGCCGACGGATGCAGCGTGTTTCTCACCTCTTGACCGCTGCAGCCTGTCGGGCGGGCAAATCGCCGTTGCACGCGGCACCGGAGATGTATGCTGGGGTGACCATCGCGTTCAACACAACCGCCATGTCCCTCGCCCACCTTCACCGCGCACTCCCAGCGCTTCTTCTCATGTGGCTTGCACTGCCCGCAGGCGCTGCGGACCGCGTGCGCCCAGGCCAGTGGGTGGGGACCACGATCGTCAGTGGCAGAACCTTTCCCACTTCGAGTTGCATTTCACAGGGCGACGCCGATGCAATGAACGGCGACGCCAAATCGGTACAAGGCTATCTCGAAAAGACCATCCCCCCCGAAATCTGCAAGATCTCTGGCGTCAAGGTCGACGGCAACAAGATCATCTATTCGGCGGCTTGCGGAGCTCAGCCTGCAAAGGTGATTACGACCCTCTATCACGGAGCCAGCTCCGAGGGCACCGATTCCACCGGTTCGAAGACCGACGGCAAGCTTATCGGTGCTTGCAAATAGCAGTCTCGCGAACGCATGGGTAGACAGCGGGCATCGATGCACTCATGCGCAGGCGGGGCCTGGCGACGCGTGCTTGCCTGCACTTCGGACTCAAGACGGCAACCGCCTTTCTGCCAACGTGCCGCCGTTCTCGGGTGTCCACGACTCTTTGTCCGGGCAAGGACCTTGGAACATTGAGCGTCCAGTCAGCTGAGACGTTATCTCTTGCCCGGCCTCGATCTGTTGCCCAGAATAGGACGCCGCGTCCGCGGTATCGGAAAAGAAACAACAGGAGAAATCTTTGTGTACCGATTTAGCCGAACGGCGACAGTCAAGTACGCGGCTCACATGCGGGAGGCGATCAAGTTCGCCCTGAGCGTCGCTGCGCATCTTCAAAAAGGATACGACTACAGCGTGAAGGTCGGCGTACGAGATGTACGGAGGCTCGCGAATGCACTGGTCTTCCGACGTCGTCAGCCTAGATGAAGTTAGCGAGAGGAATGCCAGGCTCGCCAAGGACAAGAAGTACCAGACGCTCCTCGATTCGGGAAAGCATCTCTGGGTCGAAGGCAGCCTGCGGGACGGGATCGTGAAACTAGTCAATTGAGTGGCGAGCGCATGAATTGGCAGAGAAACCGAGTCCTTCGCCTGGTGCGCGCTCGGCCGCGGCTCTTCATCGCGACCGCCGTCGCCCTTGCGGTGGCATTCTTCCTGCCCATCGGCATCGCCAGGCAGCCGGTGACACGCTGGCTGATTGCTTGGAACGTCGGGGCCGGCCTCTACGTGCTGCTCGCCGCGATCATGATGGTCCGCTCGTCGGGCCATCACATGCGGCATCGCGCCCAGCTCCAGGACGACGGCCAGCGCACCATCCTCGCGCTCGTCGTCATCGCGACGATCGCGAGCCTCGCGGCCATTGCCGGCGAGCTCTCGGTGGTCAAGGACATGCACGGCTTCATCAAGGGCGCGCACATCGCGCTTGCCGGCGTCACGGTTCTCACGTCGTGGGCCTTCATCCAGGTGATGTTCGCCCTTCACTACGCGCACGACTTCTACGCCGCGGCCTGTCACGGCCGCCCGCCCGGCCTGCAGTTTCCCGAGGAAGCGCATCCGGACTACGGCGACTTCTTCTACTTCTCCTCGGTCATCGGCACCTCGGGGCAAACAGCGGATGTCTCGTTCGTCTCCAAGCCCTTGCGCCGCATCGGCTCGCTGCATTGCATCCTGGCCTACCTCTTCAACACGACCGTGCTAGCGCTCTTGATCAACATCGGCGCGAGCATGTTCTGACCATGGCAACACTCCCCGGCCTTCCGCAAACCGACGAGCCCGAGCCCGATGCGCTGCCCGTCGAGCCCGACGACGGCACGACCCTTCCCGGGCGCCTGCCCGAGGAGACGCCGGGCCACGAGCCGGCCGATCCGCCGAAGGCCTGAGCCGCCGTCTGCGGGGTGCACAATCCGGACCGCGCTTTTGCGGCGCGGAGTGTTCGCCGATGCGTCGTGTCTGGGCTTTCGTGATCCTGGTGCTTGCCGCGCTCGTCTTCGCGGCCTGGGCCTCCGACTTCATCACGATGCAAGGTGAGCGCACCGTCTATACGGTCGAGTGCCACAACGGAGTCTGGGCGGCCGACCTTTGCTCCGGCAATCTCGTCGCCGGCCATCGCTACCGCTATCGTGCCCTCAAGCCGCACAACGAGGTCATCTTCTGGACGGTCGGAACGAAAGAGCGTTCGGGCAAGTTCGATGAGTGCGCCATCACGGATGGCCGGAACTGGGTCTGCCAGCCGGGCAGCGACGCGCCGCGCTCGATCACGCTCGAGATGTCCGGCGGCAAGCCGGTGCCGGGCCCGGCGAGCGTGACGCGGCCGTTTCGCGCCGTCTCGAAGTGGCGCTGGCTGCTCCTGACGCGCGGCGTTTCGAGCCACAAGCCGGTCCCGCTCACGGCAGCGGCGTCGGTTCCGGCCAGCTGAACCAGGTCTCGCCTCTGCCGGCGCGGGGAAAGCCGATGAAATCGGATCCGAGGATCGAGGAGCGTCTCGGCGTCGCCTGCATGGTCGTGCTCACGCTCATCACGCTGGGCAACGTCCTGACGCGCTATTTCACCGACGAGTCCTTCGCCTGGACCGAGGAGATATCGGTCTTTCTGATCGTCGTCATGACGCTCGCCGGCGCCGCCTCGATCGCCGGCCGCGATGGCCATATCCGCATCGAATACTTCTACGACGGCGACAGCGTTGCCCGCAGGCGCCTGCTGAAGGCGCTCGCCGCCGTCTCGACCGTGCTGCTCTTCGTGGCCCTCGCCGTCCTTTTCGGCGTCGACCTCGCCAACGAGATCCGCTGATCGACGGCGACGTTGATCTCGGGCGGCACGTTGGGATCGGGATTGCGAAAGCTCTCGTAGGTCGAGCCAGCGTGAACGCCCGAGAGCAGCCTTTCCTCCAGCGGGTAAGTCACCGGCCCCTCGAGCTTGGAGACGAGCACGGTCGGCACGTACGAGAACGCGTCGTGCGTCGAGCCGCGATAGTTGATGCCGACCTCGTTCTGGCTGACGTGGCCCATGTAATCGGTGAGGCCGCCTTCGAGGATGAAGCTCGTCGCCACGCCCTGGTGCTGGTGTACACCGCTGCGCACGCCGCGGTCGAAGCCGATCAGGCCGAGAAACTCGCCGCGCGCGTCGTCGATGCGGATCGACTTCAGGCGCAGACCCGGCCGCGCCGTTTCCTCCCACGGCATGGCACTCGCATCGAAGACGTGGACGCGCTCGCTGGCCTGGCGCTGATAGACGGCAGTTCGCATGCGGGCACCTCGCGAAACGTTTCGCGCGAATGTACCGCAGCGGAGAAGATCGTAACGATCGTTACGATCAAGCTCCTCGGCTCACGCCGGCCGCGCCGGGCGGACGCCGATTCGCGGCTTGACGATGCCGGTCGCGAGTGCGGTGCCGGCGAAGACGACGGCGCAGCCTGCCACGAGCCGCCAGCTCAGGGTCTCGCCGAGGAAGACGCCGCCCCAGGCGACGGCGAAGATCGGCACGAGATACGTCACCGCGACGGCGTTCGCCGGCCCGGCGTGGGCGATGAGCCGGAAGTAGAGGATGTAGGCCAGGCCGGTGCAGAAGAAGGCGAGCGCCGCCACGGTGAGCCAGGCGTGCGGCGAGGGTGGGTCGCTCGGCCAGAACAGCAGCGCGGGCAGCGCCAGGAACACGGCCGCAGCCAGCTGGCTTCCGGCGGCGACGGCAAGCGGTGCCGCGCCGGTGAGATGGCGCTTCGTGAGGCTCGGCGCGACCCCGTAGCAAAGGGTCGCGGCGAGACAGGCGGCGACCGCCCAGGTCGAGCCGCCGGGCTTGAAGCCGACCTTGTCCCAGACGATCCAGACGACGCCCGCGAAGCCGATGGCCAGGCCCAGCACGCGCGCCGGCGTCATGCGATCGGCGAGCCAGGACCAGGCGATCATGGCGGCGAAGAGCGGCGTCGCCGAATTGAAGATCGCCGACAGGCCGGCGTTGATCGAGAGGGCCGCATAGGCGAAACAGAGGAAGGGCAGCGCCGAGTTCACGAGGCCGACGATGGCGATCGCGCGCCAGTGCCGACCCAGCTCGGGCATCTGCCCGCGTGCCGCGAGAAGCGGAACGAGGAGGAGGGCGGCGCCGGCAACACGCAAGGCGGCGAGTACCACCGGCCCGAACGCCGGCGCCGCGATGCGCATGAAGAGAAAGGACGCGCCCCAGAGGGCGGCCAATGCGAGCAGCTCGGCGAAGTCGCGCGGCCTCAATGTTGTTCCCTTTTTTTCGGCTGCAGTCGATCGGCGTCGGCTGCGTGCTTCGACTCCAGGCGCAGCAACGCCGTCTTGCGCTCCAGGCCGCCTGCATATCCGGTGAGCGAGCCGTCGCTGCCGACGACACGATGGCAAGGCACGATGATCGAGACCGGGTTGCGCCCGACCGCGGCGCCGACGGCGCGGCCTGCCGACGGCGAGCCCAGGCGCTCAGCGATATCGCCGTAGCTGCAGGTCGCGCCGCGCTCGAGCTTCAGCAGCTCGCGCCACACGGCGCGCTGGAACGGCGTGCCGTGCAGGTCGAGGGGCACGTCGAAGTCGTCATCGGCGCCGTCGAAATAGGCCTCGAGTTCCCGCGCGGCGCGACGAAGCAATGCATCGTCGTCGCGCTCCGGCGCGTCGATCGGCGCCGGATGATGCTTCTGGTTTTCGAACCAGGCGCCGGCCAGGCCCTCGGCAGTTCGTGCGAGCAGCAGCGTGCCGAGTGGCGAGGCGTAGCGCATCTGCGCCGTGCAGCGCTGCGCGAAGGTGCGGGTCGGGTCGATCATGAATGTGCTCCGGAAGAAAGTGAGTTCCACAAGCGCAGCAGCGCATAGGCGCGCCACGGCCGCCAGGCTTCGGCACGGGCCTCGGCGTCGCGCCGGGAAGTCGTCGAAAAGAGTTGCCGCATTGCCTTCAGCGCGGCGGCGTCGCCGGGCGGAAAGGCATCAGGCCAGCCGAGGGCGCGCATCGCGATGTAATGCGCCGTCCAGGCGCCGATGCCGGGCAGCTCGCGCAAGCGCTCGACGAGGCGATCGGGGGCCGCGCCCGCGGCAAGCAGCGGCGCCAGCGTTGGCCACTCGCGTGCGAGTGCCTGGATCGCGCCGGCGCGGCTGCGGATGATGCCGAGCTCGGCGATGCGCTCGATCGGCGCCGCGGCGAGCAGATCGGGTGACGGAAATGCGCGGCTCACGTCGGGCCAGGGCGTTGCCACCGAGGTGCCGAAGCGCTCGACGACGCGTCGCGCCAGCGTCCTCGCCGCCGCCACCGTCACTTGCTGGCCGAGCACCGCGCGGATCGCGAGTTCGAAGCCGTCGACGCTGCCGGGCAGGCGCAGGCCCGGCGCCCCGGGCAGCTCGGCGAGGCCGGCGTCGATCGCAGCCGGCGACGCATCGAGATCGAGCCAGCGGCGCGCGGCCGCGATCACCGTGCCGCTCATGGGCCCCAGCGTCGGCGCGAAGGCCAGATGCAGCCGCGAATCCGCCGGGACGAAGCGCGCTTCGATCCAGCCGGCAGGGCTTGCCGCGACGCCGCTCGTGGTTGCGGTAATCGCACCGGAGCGCAGCGTACGGCGGATCGACAGCCCGGCGACGACTTCGACGCCGGCGATCGCCCGCTGCGCGATGAACGAGAGCAGGGCGCCTTCGTCGTGTGGCGCCCGATAGCCGAGTGTCACGGTGATCGGCTCGCCTGCGACGAGCAGCGACGCGTCGTCCTTCGTATCGCGCCGCGATTTCGAAGAACGGCGCAGCCGCGTCGGGTTCATGCGATAGCCGCCCGCGAAGGCGGCGTTGAAGCGGCGCAGGCTCTTGAAGCCGCTCGTCAGCGCAACCTGTGCGATCGGCATCTGCGTGTCGGTCAGCAGCTGCTTGGCGAGCAGGAGGCGCCGCGTCTGCAGGTATTGCAAGGGCGTGACGCCGTGCTCGGCGAAGAAGATGCGGCGCACATGCCGGTCGCTGACGCCCAGGCGCGCCGCCAGCGCCGCGACGCTCGGCGTCTCGCCGCTCGCCGCGCGCTCGTCGAGCAGGGACGCGGCCTGCAGGGCGAGCGTCCGCGACGCGTCCATCACCGTCCATGGCAAGCCCGGGCCGGGCGCGATCTCGGGCCGGCACTTGAGGCAGGGCCGAAAGGCTGCCGCCTCGGCTTGCGCCGGCGTTGCGAAGAAGCGGCAGTTGCGCCGCGCCGGCGTGCGGACGCGGCAGATCGGCCGGCAGTACACGCCCGTCGACGTCACGCCGACGAAGAGCCGGCCATCGAAGCGCGCGTCGCGCGCGAGAAGCACCTGGTAGGCAGCGTCGCCATCGATCGTCATGGCCGGAATTATGACGATTCGCTCCTCGACGACTCGCCGTTTCCGGACATGTCGCGCCGGCGGCGCAGCAACGAACGCGGTTTGCAGAAAGCGCCCACAATCCTTCCACCTGCGGGAACAAAGCATCATGTCGAACGGCACCTATTCCTTCGAGGTTTGGACTCCGCGCGCGCTGGCCGCCTTGCGCATCGTCGCTGGCTACCTCTTCTTGCAGCACGGCACGGCCAAGCTTTTCGGCTTTCCGCACGTCGCGATGTTCGACAACCTGCAGATTCTGTCGCTGCTCGGACTGGCAGGCGTGCTGGAACTCGTGGGCGGCGGCCTCCTCCTCGTGGGTCTGTTCGTGCGCCCGGTGGCATTCGTTCTCTCGGGTGACATGGCCGTCGCCTATTTCATGGCGCACGCGTCGCGCGGGCACGTCCTCCTTCCGACGCTGAACCAGGGCGAGGCGGCCGTTCTTTACTGCTTCATCTATCTTTTCCTCGCCGTGGCCGGTGGCGGCGCCTGGAGCATCGATGCGGCACGACAAGCGCGCCCTGCCCGAACCGGTGCCTGAGTGTTCATGTCGACGGAGAGGCCCTTGAATAGAAATTTTGCCGTCGCCGGTCTGATGCTTGTTGCCGGCGCCGTCGCCGCGCAACCGGCAGAGCCCTCGGTGCGCTTGCGCGGCACCATCGAGAAAGCCGATGCCACGTCGCTCGTCATCAAGGAGCGCGACGGCCGTGTGATCTCGCTCGTCTATGCCGACAACCTCGGCGTCAGCGAAGTCGTGCCGATCGATCCCGCCGCCATTCAATCGGGAACCTTCGTCGGCACGACAGCCGTGCCCGGCGCCGACGGCTCGCTTTCCGCGGTCGAAGTGCATGTCTTTCCCGAAGCTGCTCGCGGCAGAGGCGAAGGCCATCGGCCGTGGGATCTGCAGCCCGGCTCGACGATGACCAATGGCACGGTGACGGCGATCACGCCGGGGGCGACCGATCGGATGATGACACTGCGCTACAAGGACGGCGAGAAGACGATTCGCGTGCCCAACGGCGTGCCCGTCATCACCATGAAGGCCGCCGACAGGTCCCTACTGGTCGCCGGTGCCAAGGTGATAGTCACCGAGCAGATGCGAAACGGGCAGGCCGTCGCGACGCGCGTCCAGGTCGGCCGCGACGGATTCGCGCCGCCGATGTGAATCGGCGAAATCTGCGCCGTCACGACGCTGCGCGGCGGGCACAAACCGGCGTGCGTCCACGGCCGGGGCCGGATCCTGAACCGACGTGCAGGCACAGTACGAATTGCGACGGGGAGGCAATGCTATAAGCGGTCGCCGTCCACCATCGCCTCGGGCCTGACCTGATGTTGTCGTCCTTGTCAGCCACCGATATTGCCTTTGCGATGATCGGTGTGATGCAGGGCGTGTTGGCCCTGGTCTGGCTGCTGGCCACCTGGCTGGCCGGCGACTTGCGACGCGCCACTTTGCACTGGGCCGCCTATGCGACCTTGAGTGCTGTCAGCTTCGCAATGCTGACGGCGGCGCTGCATCTGCATGCGCCGCCGCGTGCCGAGATGCTTCGGGCGCTCGGCAATCTGTGCGGGGTCGTCGCTTTGATCGCCCTGCAGCGCGGCATTCGGCTCTTCGTGGGCTTTCCGCTGCCGGTTCGAGCCCACCTGCTTGCCCTCGGCGTCGCGCTCGTGGCGTCATATGTCGGGCTATCGCCGTCCGGCGGCCGCTTCCGGGTCAGCATCATCTCCGGCGTGTTGGCGCTGCTCGCAGCGAGCGTGGCTCATGACCTGCATCTCTATTCGCGAGATGAACTGCGCCTTCGCTGGCCCTGGCTGATGGCGCTGCCTTTGCTGGCTGCCACGATCGGTTTCGCCTTCCGTGGCGTCCTGGCTGCGCTGTGGCCCGACACCGTGGCGTCGGAGATGACCATCGACAGCGCGCTCAATGTCGGCTCGGCGCTCTCCTACATGGTCATCGCGCTGGCCTTTCACGCCACGTTGATGGCGCTGGTCGTGGCAAGGCTGCTTGCGGACCTTCGACATCGCTCGAGGCACGACGGGTTGACGGGGCTGCTCAACCGGCGCGCGATGGAAGAAGCCATGCAGGGACAGATGCAGCGCAGCCGACGCACGGGCGAAACCTTCTCGGTACTGATGTTCGATCTCGACCATTTCAAGGTAATCAATGACTGCTTTGGCCACGCAGTGGGCGATCGAGCGCTGAAGCATGCGGCGGCCTTGCTCAAGGCAGGCATGCGAGAGGTGGACAGCCTCGCGCGATTCGGGGGCGAGGAGTTTCTGGCGCTGTTGCCTGGCGCGAGCGTGGAAGCCTCGCGGCCGTTGGCCGAGCGCCTCCGCGTGCACCTTGATGCCAATCCGATGGGGCTGGAGGCCAGGAGCATCTCGATGTCCGTGAGCATCGGCATCGCGCAGTGGATCGGGGCCGACGAGGACGCCTCGCGCCTGCTCGTGCGCGCGGACGCTGCGCTGTACCAGGCCAAGCTTCAGGGGCGCAATTGCGTGGTCACGGCGACGATGGAGCCATGGCTGCAGCCGGGCGCAGCGCAAATGGCATAGGCATCGAAGGAGAATTGCGCGCGTGTCACGGTCGGGGGAGCCGGCGGGGCCGGTAGCAACTTCGGCACGAGACCGGCCAACGCGTCGAAGCGATCATCATGACGCGTCGAATCGGCCGTGCCGGCCGGTGCCATGCACGAAGCGCTGTGCACCGCCTTCGGCCTCGCCCGAGGCGAGCGTCGCACGACCGAGCGCGAACTCCTGGGCGAGCGCCGCGCGCCGCGGCAGACCGTGCTGGTGGCGCGCGCTCAGCCGATCGTTTCTCATGCATTGCTGCGGAAACGCCGCGATCTGTCGCGCCAGCGCAAGTGCTGCCGAAAGCGCCTCGCCTTCGGCGACGACGCGGTTCGCAAGTCCGAGGTGCAGCGCTTCTTCGGCGCCGACAGCGCGACCGGTCAGGATGAGGTCCATCGCCCGGCTCTCGCCGATGAGGCGCGGCAGGCGCACGGTGCCGCCGTCGATGAGGGGCACGCCGAAGCGGCGGCAGAAGACGCCGAAGGTCGCCGTCGCCGCGGCGACGCGCAGGTCGCACCAGAGGGCGAGCTCGAGGCCGCCGGCGACGGCGTAGCCTTCGACGGCGGCGATCACCGGTTTCGTCAGGTCGAGCCGGGTCGGGCCCATCGGGCCGTCGCGATCGATGTCGTCTTCGAGGGCGAGGGCTAGGTCCCGATCGGCCGTGCCGAGCTCGTCCGGCGACGCACCGCTCGCGACCGTGCGCAGGTCGGCGCCGGCGCAGAAATGGCCCGCGGCGCCGGTGAGGATGGCGACGCGCGCTTCAACGTCGGCATCGAATTCGCGGAACGCGGCGGCGAGCGCGCGCGCCGTCGGCCCGTCGACGGCATTGCGGACTTCGGGGCGATCGATCGCCACGACCCAGACCTCGCCGCCACGATCGATGTGAACGCTTTCCATGCCCTGTCTTCTCCGATTCAAGCGTCGCGTTGCAGAACGAGAGCGACCGTCTCGTCGGCGAGCGCATCGAGGTCGACACGCCGCGCCGTACGCGGCTTGCTGCGATACCAGGTCGCCGAGAAATTGATGGCGCCCAGGATCATGAGGCGGGCGAGCCTGGCGTCGGCGGCGAGCCTGCCTTCGCGATGCAGCTCGTCGAGGGTGGCTTGCCAAATCGCGTCGTAGCGATCCCTCAGCTCGATGGTGCGGCGCTTGTACCGGACCGGGAGCGACCGCCAGTCGTAGAGCATCACCGGAATGAAATCGCTGCCGGCGTCGTGCAGGATGCTGCCGTAGTGCGTGCGAACGAGGCGGCGAAAGCGCTCGGTTGGCGCCAGGCCCTTGGCATCGACGACGGCGCGGGTCCGCTCGAGGCCGAGCTGAAGGCCTTCTTCCATCACCGCCATGAGCAGCTCGTGCTTGTTCGTGAAGTGATAAAAGGGGCTGCCCGAGCGCATGCCGACGGCGCTGGCGACGTCGCGGATCGTCGTTCCTGCGAAGCCTTTTTCGCGGAACAGCTGCGCTACGGCGCGGACCAGATCGGCGCGGCGGTTGTTGTCGGGTGCGCCGCTCGCGGGCGTGTTTCGAAGGTGGGTCGCAGCCACGAGCCCCGGGTCTCTCGACGATTCAGGAAACGATGTATGCGGCGGCCCCGGTCGCGAGCAGCTGCCCGGCCGCGTCGCAGAACGACATGCGCGCCGATGCGACGCGCGAGCCGAGGCGAAGCACTTCGCTGCCCAGCTCGAAGCGCTCGCCGGTGGCCGGCCTCAGGTAGTCGACGCGCAGGTCGATCGTGCCAAGCTTGCCGAAGCGGTGCATGCGCTGCGCCGGCGCCTCGTCCATGTGGCGCGCGCCGATCGCCGCCATGATGGCCAGGCCCGCCATCGCGTCGAGCGCGGCACTGATGACACCGCCGTGCAGGCGCTGGTACGCGTAGTGGCCGATCAGCTCGGGCCGCATCTCGAGCCGGCCCTCGACGCGCTCGGCCGACACGCTGCCGATGCGCAGGCCGATGACGCGATTGAAAGCGATGCGCTCTTCGAAGAGGCCGCGCAGGGCGGCGATGAACTCGGGCTCGAACGTTGGGGTAGGCGATGGCTTCATGAGGTGCTGGAGTGTCGCCGAGTCGGGCGGAGCCTCAGATTCCGAGCTGGCGCGCCGCCAGCTCCTTCATGATCTCCTCGGCGCCGCCGCCGATCATCATGACCTTGACCTCGCGGTAGATGCGCTCGCTCTTCGTGCCGCGCATGTAGCCCATCGCCCCCATGATCTGCACCGCTTGGTCGGCGCAGAACTGCATCGTCTGCGTCGCGTGATTCTTGAGCAGGCAGAGCTCGGCGACCCACTCGGCATCGGTGCGGCCGGCGTCGTGGCGATCGACGAGGGCATCGAGCCATGCCTTTGCGCTGGCGATGCGCATGCGCATGTCCATCAGCTTGTGCCGGATCGCCTGGTGCTCGACGAGCGCCGCGCCGAAGGTCTTGCGCTGGCGCGCCCAGGCGAGCGCTTCCTCGAAGCACACCTGCGCGAACACGGCGGCGCCGGCCGACATGAGCAGCCGCTCGCCGTTGAAGTTCTCCATGATGGCGCGAAAGCCCGCGTTCTCTTCGCCGATCAGATGGTCGGCCGGAATGCGGCAGCCGCCGAAGCGCAAGAGCGCCGTGTCGCTGCACCACCAGCCCATCTTCGCCAGCGGCGTTCGCTCGAGGCCCGGCGCGTCGCCGGGAACGGCGACGAGCGAGATGCCGGCCGCGCCGGGACTGCCGGTGCGCACCGCGACGGTGATCCAGTCGGCGCGCAGGCCCGAGGTGATGAAGCTCTTCTCGCCGTCGATCACCCATTCGCCGCCGTCGCGGCGGGCACGGCAGGCGAGGCGCGCGACGTCGGAGCCGCCGCCGGGCTCGGTGATGGCGAGCGCAGCGATCTTCTCGCCGGCGAGCACCGGTCGCGCGATCCGCTCCTTGAGCGCGGCGCTGCCGTGCGCGAGGATCGGCGGCAGGCCGATCGAATGCGAGAACAGGCTGGCCATCAGGCCACCGCTGCCGGCGCGCGCCACTTCTTCGGTCGCGACAAGGCGCAGGCGCATCGGCGCCGGGGTGCCGCCGTATTCCTCGGGGTAGCCGACGCCGAGCAGGCCCGCCGCGGCCGTCTTGCGATAGAGCTCGCGCGGAAAGGTCCCGGCCTCGTCCCAGGCGGCGACGAAGGGCGCGATCTCGCGTTCGACAAAGCGGCGCGTGCTGTCGCGAAAGGCGTCGAGCTCGGCAACGCCGAGGTTCGCTGCGACCGTGCTGATGTTCAAACGTGGATCTCGACAAGGCACTGTCGCGCCGCGACCTGGTCGCCGGCTTTCGCATGCAGGGCTGCGACGGTGCCGGCGCGCGGCGCGCGGATCTGGTGCTCCATCTTCATCGCCTCGAGGACGATGAGTAACGCACCTGCTTCGACCGACCCGCCCGCCACGACGAGCACCTGCGTGACGCGGCCGTGCATGGGCGCGAGCAAGGCGCCCGACGCGGCGGATGCGCCGCTCGCGTGGCCGCGCAAGCGCGCATCGACGATCGCGATGTCGGCCCCATCGGCGAGCCACCAGCTGGCGTCGCCGTCGCGGGCGAAGATGGTGCGAACGAGGTGGCCGTCGATCATCGCGTCGATCTCGCCGCCGTTCGCATTGAGGTGGCGCGCCGTCATCGCTTCGATGCGATGGCTCGCGCTCACGCAACGGGCAACGAAGCTGCCGCGCGTTCCTTCGAGCTGCCAGAGTCGCGTCGCGTCGCCGAGCGCGAGCGGCACCTCGCGCGCGATCACCGGCGACGACGACCAGCCGGCCCAGAGCGCCGGCACGTGCTCGCGCGGCAGCAGGGCGAGCGCGCCGGCGGCGAGCGCCTCGAGCCACGTCGGCGCGTTGCCGGTGCGCGATGCGTCGTCGGGAAAATGCGTCGGCAGAAAGGCCGTCGTCACGTCGCCCGCCATAAACGCCGGGTGGCGCAGCACGTTGGCGAGGAAAGCGCGGTTCGTGGTCACGCCGAGGCAGACCGTGCGGTCGAGCGCCTCGGCGATCCGGGCGACGGCGTCGTCGCGCGTCGGCGCCTGCGCGACGAGCTTGCCGAGCATCGAGTCGTAGAAGGTGCTGACGCTGGCGCCGCTCGCCAGGGCGTGATCGCAGCGAACCAGCCGCGGCGCCGACCAGCGAACGACGCGGCCGGTCTGCGGCAGATAGCCGTTCGCCGGATCTTCGGCGCACAGGCGCACTTCGATCGCGTGGCCGCCGGCCTCGTAGCGGGCGAGCGCTTCGCCTTGCGTCACCGGCAAGGTCTCCCCGGCGGCGACGCGGAGCTGCCACTCGACGAGATCGGCGCCGACGAGCGCTTCGGTCACGGCGTGCTCGACCTGCAGCCGCGTGTTCATCTCAATGAACGAGAACGCGCCGCCGCGATCGAGCAGGAACTCGACGGTGCCGGCGCCGCGATAGCCGACTTCGCGCGCCACTGTGACGGCGACGTCGCCCATCGCCCGGCGCAGCGCCGGCGAGACGGCCGGCGAGGGCGCTTCCTCGACGATCTTCTGGTGCCGGCGTTGCACCGAGCAGTCGCGCTCGCCGAGGTGGATCGTGCTGCCGTGGGCATCGGCGAAGACCTGGATCTCGACGTGGCGCGCATCGACGACGGCGCGCTCGAGAAGTAGCCGCGCGTCGCCGAAAGCCGCGGCCGCCTCGGCGGCGGCGGCGTCGAGGGCAGCCTCGAGATCGGCTTCGTGTCCGACGAGCCGCATGCCGCGCCCGCCGCCACCGGCCGCGGCCTTGACCATCAGTGGCCAGCCGATGCGTGCGGCTTCGCGGCGCAGCGTCGCGCGGTCCTGCGCCGCGCCGTCGTAGCCGGGCAACAGCGGCACGCCGGCTGCCGCCATGCGCTTGCGCGCCTCGGCCTTGTCGGCCATCGCGCGCATTGCATCCGCAGGCGGGCCGATCCAGGCCAGCCCGGCGCCGAGCACGGCCTCGGCGAAGGCGGCGCTTTCGCTGAGGAAGCCGTAGCCCGGATGGACCGCATCGGCGCCGGCGGCTCGCGCGGCGGCGACGATGCGGTCGGCGCGCAGATACGAATCAGCGGCGCGCTCGCCGCCGATGGCGACGACGCGATCGCAGGCGCGCACGTGCGGGGCGTTGCGATCGGCGTCGGATGCGATCGCGATCGTCTCGATGCCGAGCCTGCGCGCTGTGCGGGCGACGCGAACGACGATCTCGCCGCGGTTGGCGATGAGCAGCGCCCGGAACATCAGCCGCGCGCGGGCAGCGTGTGCATGTACTTGGCGATGATGCCGAGCATCACTTCGTCGGCGCCGCCGGCGATCGAGCCGAGGCGGCCGTCGCGGTAGTAGCGCGCGACCGGGTTCTCCCAGGTGTAGCCCATGCCGCCCCAGTACTGCATGCACGAGTCGGGCACCATGCGGCTCAGGCGGCAGGATTTGAGCTTGGCCATCGACGCCCACTCGGTGACGTCGGCGCCGGCGATGTACTTCTCGGTCGCCATGTAGACGAGGCCGCGCAACGCCTCGACCTCGGTCTTCAGCTCCGCGAGCTTGAAGTGGACGACCTGGTGGTCGAGCACGCTCCTGCCGAAGATCTGCCGCTCGCGCGTGTAGTCGACCGTCTGCTGGATGCAGTTCAGCAAGCCCTGGATCGCGTTCGCCGCGGCCCACAGGCGCTCTTCCTGGAATTGCATCATCTGGTAGGTGAAGCCCATGCCCTCTTCGCCGAGGCGGTTCGATTGCGGCACGCGCACATCATCGAAGTGGATGAGGCCGGTGTCGCTCGACATCATTCCGATCTTGCGGATCTTCTTCGCGCGGGTGACCCCGGGCGCGTTCATCGGCACCATGATCAGGCTCTTGTTCTTGTGCGCGGCGCCTTCCGAGGTATTGGCGAGCAGGCACATCCAGTCGGCCTGCATGCTGTTGGTGATCCACATCTTGGCGCCGTTGATGACGTAGTCGTCGCCGTCCTTGCGCGCAGCGGTCTGGATGCTCGCCACGTCGGAGCCGGCGCCGGGTTCCGAGACGCCGATGCAGCCGACCGCGTCGCCGGCGATCGCGGGGACGAGAAACTCCCGGCAAAGCGCCTCGGAGCCGAAACGGGCCAGCGCCGGCGTGCACATGTCGGTCTGCACGCCGATCGCCATCGGCACGCCGCCGCAGGCGATGTGGCCGAGGGTCTCGGCCATGATCACAGAGTACGAGTAGTCGAGCGCCATGCCACCGTACTTCTCGGGCTTGGTCAGGCCGAGCAGGCCGAGCTTGCCGAGACCCTTGAAGACCTCATGCGCCGGAAAGGCTTCGGCCGCTTCCCACTCGTCGACACGCGGGTTGATCTCGTCGTCGATGAAGCGCTTCAGCGTGCGCCGGATCTCTTCGTGTTCGTGCGTGATCTGCATGGCTTCCTCTCGTGGCACCGGCTCAGGGGCGAGCGACGCCGAACTGCATGGGATGAAGTGTGCGCCGCGCTGCCTCGTCGCAGACGGCCAGCGTGAGCGCGAGCACGCGGCGCGTGTCGCGCGGGTCAATGAGGCCGTCGTCGAGCAGGCGACCCGAGGTGTAGAAGGCGTCGCTCTGGCGCTCGAAGGTGGCGACGATCTTCGCCTTCAGCGCCGCAAGCTTCGCTTCGTCGACCGGCTCGCGCTTCCTCGCCGCGCCATCGCGCATGACGATTTCCATCGTTCCGGCGGCCTGCTCGGCGCCCATCACGGCAGTCTTCGCCGTCGGCCAGGCGAAGACGAAGCGCGGGTGAAAGCCGCGCCCGCACATGCCGTAGTTGCCGGCGCCGAACGAGGCGCCGCACTGCA
>ODAK010001932.1_pt1 | contig 22071 bp, 20 predicted proteins | sample 1539591 | NCBI WGS metagenome assembly ODAK01 (sample SAMEA3539303, study PRJEB22396) | soil metagenome | biome: tundra; feature: field; material: soil | place: USA | collected 2010-05 | depth 0.15 m | reverse complement strand
AGCGCTTCGGGCGCTTCTGGGGCTGGTTCTCGGTCGGGGACCTGTTCGTGCTCAACTTCCTGACGATCGTCACAGAGTTCATCGGGGTCAGCCTGGCGCTCGGCTACTTCGGCGTGTCGAAGTACATCGCCGTGCCGCTGGCGGCGATCGGGCTGGTGGCGATCTCGGCCAGCGGAAGCTTTCGCTTCTGGGAGCGGGCGATGTTCGTGTTCGTGTTCGCCAACCTGCTCGTCGTCCCGCTGTTCTTCCTCGCCCACCCGGCTGTCGGCGACGTGGCCCGGCACTTCGTCGTCCCCGGCATCCTCGGCGGCGCCAACTCGACCTCGGTGCTGCTGATCATCGGCATGGTGGGAACCACGGTCGCCCCGTGGCAGCTGTTCTTCCAGCAGTCCAACATCATCGACAAGCGGATCACGCCGCGCTGGATCAACTACGAGCGTCTGGACACCTGGATCGGCGCCGTCATCGTCGTGCTCGGCGCGGCGGCGCTGATCGCGGTGTCGGCGTTCGCCTTCCATCACACGCCCTACTTCGGCCACTTCCTCGACGCGGGCGCCACCGCCAGCGGCCTTGACCACGTCCTCGGGCCGACCGCCGGCGCCTTCTTCGCCGTCGTGCTGCTCAACGCTTCGTTGATCGGCGCGGGGGCGCTGACGCTCTCCACCAGCTATGCCTTCGGCGACGTGTTCGGCACCAAGAGCTCGCTGCATCGCAGCTTCTCTGACGCCAAGCTGTTCTACGGGATCTTCTCCGGGCTGATCGCCGGGGCGGCGGCGATCGTCCTGATCCCCGGCGCGCCGCTGGGCGTGATCACCCTGGCGGTCCAGGCGCTGGCGGGCGTGCTGCTGCCGAGCGCCAGCGTGTTCCTGTTGCTGCTGTGCAACGACCGTGAGGTGCTGGGGCCGTGGCGCAACCCGGGCTGGCTCAACGTGATCGCCAGCGTGATCGTCGCCGTACTGGTGCTGCTCTCACTGATCCTGATGGCGACCACGGTCTTCCCCAGCATCAACGTCACCACGGTCAGCCTGGTGGGCGGGGCGCTGCTGGCGATCGGGCTGCTGGGCTTCGGTCTGGTCCTGCTGCGGTCACGGCGCGGCGCGGCGGCCGTGACGATGATCGAGTCCGAACCTGACATCCCCAAGGAGCAATGGACGATGCGGCCGCTGGCGCTGCTGGCCCGCCCTGAATGGTCGACCGGCCGCAAGGTCTCGATGCTGATGCTGCGCGGCTATCTGGTCGTCTCGGTGGTGCTGCTGGTGATCAAGGCCGTGCAGCTGGGCGGCGGGTGAGCCCGCGGCCCGCAGCCTGCGGCACGGCCAGCCCCAGGCAGCCCACCCGCGCCGCCAGTGCACTAAGGCTTAGCGTTCAGTTCAGGCGAGCCGCTGTTTTCGACCTTTGGCGTTTTGGTTCCGAGGGGTGAAACCAAAGAGCCAAAGTTCGACCGCCGCTAGTTCCGGCGCGGCTACAGGGCGTCCGCGCAGGGCACCTGCTCGTGCGGGTGCGTTAGGTCCTGGATGTACTGCGCGATCACCGCGGCCGCGCTGCGCTGCAGGCGGGGAGCCTTCCGCGGCTGGGCGGTAGTGTCGACTGGGCTCTGTGTGCTCATGACGGCTTCCTCCCGGTGATCCGTTGTACGATGGATACCGTACGATAGCAAATGTACGAAGACCGTCGTACAATCAGTGAACATGTCCATCAACCCACCGATCACATAACCACCGATCACGTAACCACCGAGCAGATCGCTCACCCCGCTCAGGCCGAGCTAGAGCTCGGGGCCGTGCTGCACGCGCTCAGCGATCCGGTCCGCCTGCGGATCGTCGGCAAGCTGGCCAAGGCCGAATCCGAGTACACGTGCGGGAGCTTTGAGCTTCCCGTGACCAAGTCGACCTGCACGCATCACTTCAAGGTGCTGCGCGAGGCGGGCGTGATCCATCAGCGCCATCAGGGGACCACGCGCCTGAACAAGCTGCGGCGCGAAGATCTCGACGCCCGGTTCCCTGGTCTCCTGGACACGATCCTCGAGGCCGCCGCCGACGCCAGAACCGCAGCGCCGAGCGCCGGATAGTCTCCGGGCGGTGATTTCCCGCTACACGCGTCGCGAGCTGGCCGAGGTCTGGTCTGACCACGCTCACTTCGAGGCGATGCGCGAAGTCGAGGTCGCCGCCTGCGAAGAGATGGTCGGGCCTACGGCCGAGGAGCTGGAGGCGATCCGGGCGGCCACGTTCACGGTGCAGGCGATCGCCGAGCGCGAGCTGGTCACCGATCACGACACGGCCGCGTTCGTGGACGTGCTGGCGGCGTCGGCCGGCCCCGCGGGACGCTGGGTCCATCACGGTCTCACCTCCAGCGACGTGCTCGACACCGGACTCGCGCTACAGCTAAGGCGAGTCGGTGAGCTCGTGCTGCCCGACGCCCGGCGGCTGGTCGACGCGTTCGCGCAGCGCGCCCGCCGGCACGCCGAGACACTGTGCGCCGGACGCACGCACGGCATCCATGCCGAGCCCACCACCTTCGGGATCAAGCTGGCCGGCTTCGCGTTTGAGGCCGACCGCAACGCCCGGCGGTTGGCGCAGGCCTTCGACCAGGTTGCGGTGGGCGCGATCTCCGGCGCTGTGGGCACCTACTCCGCCACCTCGCCGGACTTCGAGCAGCGCGTGCTCGCGCGCCTGGGGCTGGAGCGCGAGCCGGTCTCCACCCAGGTGGTGGCGCGCGATCGCCACGCCGAGCTGCTGCAGGCGATCGCCCTCGCCGGCGCGGGCCTGGAGCGCTTCGCCACCGAGCTGCGCCATCTCGCCCGCACGGAGGTCGGCGAGGTTCGCGAGCCGTTCGCAGCCGCGCAGAAAGGCTCGAGCGCGATGCCCCACAAGCGCAACCCGATCAAGTCAGAGCAGGTGGCCGGTCTCGCCCGGGTCCTGCGCGCCAACGCCCAGGTGGCGCTGGAGGACGTGGCGCTGTGGCACGAGCGCGACATTTCGCACTCCTCGGTCGAGCGGATCATCCTGCCCGACGCCACCACGCTGCTCGACCATCTCCAGCGGCGCGTCCTGGCGCTGGTGGAGGGGATGGTCGTCGACGAGCGCCGGATGCGGGAGAACTTGGAGCTGACCCACGGCGCGCAGTTCTCCCAACGGGTCCTGCTCGCCCTGGTCGGCCAGGGCCGCACGCGCGACGACGCCTACCGGATCGTGCAGCGCCTCGCTCAGCAGGCGCTCGACGAGCGCACGCCGCTGCGCGAGCTGCTGGGCGCCGATCCCGTGACCGACGGCCTCGACCTTGACGCGATCTTCGACTACCGCGAGTTCGTGCGCTACGCCGGCGAGATCGTCGGGCGGCTGGACCGGATCACTGCTCCGGCGTAGACGGCGAAGCGTCAGAACCACTCGCTAGCATCGCTCGCGTGACCGCTCTGGCTGACCTTCCGCTGCTCGCCTCGGGCAAGGTCCGCGAGATATACGACCTGGGCGGCACCCTGCTGATCGTCGCCTCGGACCGGATCTCGACCTACGACGTCGTGCACCCCACACCGATCCCTGACAAGGGCAAGGTGCTGACCGGACTGTCCACGTTCTGGTTTGAGCGCACGGCACAGATCGTCCCCAACCACGTGATCTCCGTCACCCAAGGCGTCCCGCGGGAGGCCCGCGGCCGCGGGATGGTGGTGCGCAAGCTGAAGATGCTCAGCGTGGAGTGCGTGGTGCGCGGCTACATCACCGGCTCGGGCTGGAAGGACTACCAGCGCACCGGCGCGGTGTCGGGAATTCAGCTGCCGGAGGGCCTGCGCGAGTCCGACCGGCTCCCGCAGCCGTTGTTCACGCCCAGCACAAAGGCCGAGCTTGGCCACGACGAGGCGATCGACTTCGAGGGTGCCGTGGAGCTGGTCGGCGAACGGGCGCTGGCCGAACGGGTCCGCGACGTCTCGATCGCGCTATACGAGCACGCGGCCGAGCACGCCCGCCAGAACGGGATCATCCTCGCCGACACCAAGTTCGAGCTCGGCCTCGACGACCAGGGCACGCTGACTATCGGCGACGAGATCTGCACGCCTGACTCCTCGCGCTTCTGGCCCGCCGACCTCTACGAGCCCGGCCGCGGCCAGCCGAGCTTCGACAAGCAGTTCGTCCGCGACTGGGCCTCCTCCACCGGCTGGGATCGCAACCCGCCGGCCCCGGCGATCCCCGACGAAGTCGTCGGACGCACGCGGGAGAAGTACATCGAGGCCTACGACCGGATCACCGGCCAGCCGTTTCATGCCTGGCTGCAGCTCACGGGTGCGGGCGGACCGGTCGAGCGCAACGGCGGAGGCTAACCGGTGCGCGCGCGGGTCCTGGTCAAGCCCAAGGCGGGGATCCTCGATCCCCAGGGGCAAGCGGTGGAGCGGGCGCTGCCGGCGCTGGGGTTCATCGGCGTGCGCAACGTCCACGTCGGCCGCCTGATCGAGCTTGACGTCGAGGATCCGGCGCGGCTACCGGAGATGTGCGAGCGCCTGTTGTGTAATCCGCTCATCGAGCAATATGAGATTCTGGAGTTGGTGGAATCGCCTGGCGGCGATTCCATTCGGAGTTCCGCGCGGCCGGATCCCCAGCACGTAGCGTTTGCTGGGGCGGAACTCCCGGGGCAGGCGGAAGTTCCGGGGGATGAACTGTTCGAGAAGCTGGAGGGGATCTCAGAATCCGCCGGGAGTTTCGCTAAAGCCAGCGTCCCGGCGGAAATGACGTCCGCCCCCGCGAAACCCCCTAAGGAAACGGATGATGCCCAGTGAAACGCGGTGCCCTGTGAAGTTCGGCATCATCCGTTTCCCAGGCAGTTGTGATGACACCGATGCGCAGCTGGCCGCGAGCCGCGTGGGGGAGGCGGTGATCCTGTGGCACGCCGACCGCGACTTGCAGGGCGTCGACGCGGTGATCGTGCCCGGCGGCTTCTCCTACGGAGACTACCTGCGGGCCGGCGCGATCGCGCGCTTTGCGCCGGTGATGGAAGCGGTGGCCGAGTTCGCAGGCGACGGCGGGCTGGTGCTGGGGATCTGCAACGGCTTTCAGGTCCTGTGCGAGGCCCACCTGCTCCCGGGTGCGCTGCTGCCCAACATCTCGTTGCGCTTCATCTGCCGCCAGGTGGAGCTGGAGGTCGTCCGCATCGATAGCCCGTTTACGCGCGCGTGTGCATCCGACCCGGGCGGGACCGGCACTCATCTGTCGATACCGGTCAAGCACACCACCGGGCGCTACTACGCTCCGCCGGCGGACCTGGCCCGGATGCGGTCGACGGGGCAGGTGCTGCTGCGCTACGCCCCTGGGCACAACCCCAACGGCTCGGCGGATGACATCGCCGGCGTGTGCAACGAGCGCGGAAACGTGTTCGGGCTGATGCCCCACCCCGAGCACGCGGTCGATCCGCTGACCGGCTCCAGCGACGGCCTGGGCATCTTCGAGTCGATCCGGGCCCAGGTTGGCGATCGCGTCGTCGCCCAGTGCCGTGATTCGAAATCAGGGCACTAACGCCGACCGGCACCGCCGGCTCGGCCTGACCGACTCGGAGTTCGAGCTGATCCTGGCCCAGCTCGGCCGCGAGCCGAGCGACGTGGAGCTGGCGATGTTGTCGCTGATGTGGTCCGAGCACTGCGCCTACAAGCACTCCAAGAAGCTGCTGGGTTCGCTGCCGACCAAGGGGCGCCACGTGCTGCTGGGCCCGGGCGAGAACGCCGGTGTGGTCGACGTCGGCGGCGGGATGGCGGTCGCGTTCAAGGTCGAGTCCCACAATCACCCCAGCGCGGTGGAGCCGTTCCAGGGCGCCGCGACGGGCGTCGGCGGGATCCTGCGTGACGTGTTCGCGGTCGGCGCGCGCCCGATGGCGGTGCTCGACTCGCTGCGCTTCGGCGAGCCGGCCGACTCGCCGCGCTCGCGTTACCTGCTCGACCGCGCCGTGGCCGGGATCGGGCACTACGGCAACTCGATCGGCGTCCCGACGGTGGGCGGCGAGATCTACTTCGAGTCAAGCTATGAGCAGAACTGCCTGATCAACGCGATGTGCCTGGGCCTCGCCCCTCACGAGCGGCTGATCCGCAGCGCCGCCGCCGGCCCGGGCAACGTGCTACTGCTGCTGGGGGCGCTGACCGGACGCGACGGGATCGGCGGCGCCTCTGTGCTGGCCAGCGCCGAGCTCGGCGAAGCCGATCAGGCCAAGCGCCCGTCGGTGCAGATCGGCGACCCGTTCGCGGAGAAGAAGCTGATGGAGTGCTGCCTGGAGCTGCTGGATTCAGGGCTGCTGGTCTCGCTACAGGACCTCGGCGCCGCCGGGCTGACCTCGTCGGCCTCGGAGATGGCCAGCAAGGGCGGCGTCGGGCTGGAAATCGATCTAACCCGCGTGCCGCTGCGCGAGGCCGGCATGGAGCCGTTCGAGATCATGGTGTCCGAGTCCCAGGAGCGGATGCTTTGTGTCGTTCATCCTGATCGCGTTGCTGAAGTCGTGGCGGTCTGCGAGCGCTGGGAGACGCTGGCCACCCCGATCGGGACGGTCACTGACAGCGGCCACATGCGCGTCCTGCACGAGGGCTCCGTGGTCGCCGAGCTGCCGGTCGGCGTGCTGGTCGACGACTGCCCGCTGTATGACCTGGCGCCCGCCCCCGCCCAGGATCTGTATCCGGCCCCGCCGGCGACGCTGGCCGGCGGCGAGTCTCCGGCCCAGCTTCTGCTGGCGCTGCTGGGTTCGCCCAACATCGCCTCACGCCGGCCGGTATTCGAGCAGTACGACCCGATCGTCGGATCGCGCACGGTGCGCCGCCCCGACGAGGCCGACGCCGCCGTGCTGGCGCTGGCCGACGGCTCGGCGATCGCGGTGTCGATCGACGGCAACGGCCGGCGGGTGGCGTGTGACCCGAGGCAGGGCGCCATCGAGGCCGTTTATGAATGCGCGGCGAACCTTGCCTGCGTTGGCGCGGCTCCACTGGGTTTGACCAACTGCCTGAACTTCGGCAACCCCGAAAAACCCCACGTCGCGTGGCAGCTGGAGCAGGCGGTGGCGGGAATCGCGCAGGCGTGCGAGGAGCTTGACGTGCCGGTGGTCGGCGGCAACGTGTCGCTCTACAACGAGGCGCCGAGTGGGCCGATCTTCCCCACGCCGGTGATCGGGATGGTCGGCAAGCTGCCCGACGCCTCGCGCACCGGCCGGGTGGCGTTCGTGGCCGAGGGCGACGCGATCGCGCTGGTGGGGCCGTTCGCGCCCTCGCCGGTCGGCTCCGAGCTGGCCAAGCTGCGGGGTGACGCCCCCGCCGGAGTGTTGCCGCCCATGGATGGGCAGGCGGTCCGTGATGCGCATGAGGCGGTCCGTCTCGGGATCAACTCCGGTGCGCTCCAAAATGCCCATGACATAGCCGAGGGCGGCCTGGCGGTGACGATCGCTGAATGCTGCGTGGCCGGTGGCATCGGGGCGGCGATCGAATTGGCCCCGGACTTCGACCTGTTCGGCGAGGCGCCCGGGCGGGGCTTCATCGTCTCGGGTCCTCAGGCGGCGCTGGCCGGATTTCCGATCATCGGCCGGGTCGGCGGCGATTGGCTGGAGATCGCCGGGCGGTTGAAGCTCGCAGTTTCCGAACTGCACCGCGTCCGTGAGCACGGACTCGTCGAGTACGTCTGACCCGCGCTGCTAGGCTGACTGTCGAGGCTTGCGGAGACCTCTTGTGATCGACCATCGGGATGGCCCACGCGACGAGTGCGGCGTCTTCGGGATCTACGCGCCCGAGTACGACGTGGCTCGACTCGCATATTTCGGATTGTTCGCCTTGCAGCATCGCGGCCAGGAGTCGGCCGGGATCGCTACGGCTGCGCGCGGCGGCAACATCATGGCGATCCGCGATCAGGGGCTCGTCTCGCAGGTGTTCAACGAGCACACCCTGCGCTCGCTGCTGGGTGACATGGCCGTTGGCCACGTGCGCTACTCCACCACCGGCTCCTCGGAATGGGAGAACACCCAGCCGATCGTCCGCGACGACCATCGCACGCTGGCGCTGGCCCACAACGGCAACCTGATCAACGCCGTGGAGCTGCACTCCGAGCTGCGCGGGCGCGACGTGCCGTTTCGCTCCACCTCTGACTCGGAGATCATCGCGGCGCTGCTGGCCACCCACCCCGCGCCGCGGATCGAGGACGCGGTCGTCGACGTGCTGCCCCGGCTCAAGGGCGCCTTCTCCACGGTTGTGATGACCGAGGACGCGGTGGTGGCCTTCCGTGACCCGCACGGGCTGAGGCCGCTGGCGCTGGGCATGATCGAGGCCCACGACGACGTCCCTCCGGCCTACTGCGTGGCCAGCGAGTCGTGTGCGTTTGATCTGATCGGCGCTCGCCTGATCCGTGAAGTCGAACCGGGCGAGGTGGTGACGCTGAGCGAGGGCGGGTTTCTGAGCCAGATTGTCGATGACACCCAGCGCCGCGCGTTCTGCGTGTTCGAGTACATCTACTTCGCGCGTCCGGACTCGAGGATGGCCGGCACCGTGCTGCAGGTGGCGCGCTCGCGGATGGGCGAGCTGCTGTGGAAGGAGGCTCCGGTCGAGGCCGATCTGGTGATCCCGGTGCCCGACTCGGGCAACCCGGCCGCCCGCGGGCTGGCCAAGGCCGCCGGGCTGCCCCAGGACGACGGCTTCATCAAGAACCGCTACGTGGCGCGGACGTTCATCCAGCCCGGACAGGAGCTGCGCCGCCAGGGGCTGCGGATGAAGTTCAATCCGCTGCCGGAGGTGGTGGCAGGCAAGCGCCTGATCGTCGTCGATGACTCGATCGTGCGCGGCAACACCACGCGCCAGATCGTGCAGATGCTGCGTGACGCCGGCGCCGCCGAGGTTCACCTGCGGATCTCCGCTCCCCCGATCAAGCATCCCTGCCACTACGGCATCGACATGTCCACCCGGGAGGAGATGATCGCCTACGGGCGTAGCGTCGAGGAGGTGTGCGCCGAGTTGGGTGCCGACTCGCTGCACTACTTGTCTTTGGCGGGCGTCTATGAGGCGGTGGGAACCTCACCGGCTACGCATTGCGACGCCTGCTTCAGCGGCGTCTACCCGCTCGACGGCACCGAGACGGCCAACGGCAAGTTCGCGCTGGAGACCGAGTTACCGCTGGTCAAGGTGTAGTTCGCGAACCGGGCCGCCGGGCGGCTCGGGATGGGCTCCATCACGGTCGCTGGGAGCCGCCGCGGCCGGCGCTATCGTCGGCCGCCCGATGGATGCTCCCCAGGCACTGCGCCGGATCTTCGGCTTTGAGGATTTCCGTCCCGGCCAGGCCGAGGCGGTGGGCGCCGCGCTCGCTGATCGCGATGCGCTGGTGGTGATGCCGACCGGATCGGGCAAGTCGCTGTGCTACCAGCTGCCCGCGCTGATGCGAGACGACCTGACCGTGGTCGTCTCGCCGCTGGTGTCGCTGATGCAGGACCAGGTCTCGGCGGCGGCGCGGGTGGCGCCTGGGAGGGTGGAGCTGGTCAACGCGCAGCGCGGGTACGCGGCCAACCAGGAGGTGGTGGCGCGCGCGGTCGCCGGCGAGCTGCGGCTGCTGTACGTGGCTCCGGAGCGGTTCGCCGCCCGGGGGTTCGTGGACGCGATGCGCGGGGCCCGGGTCGGATTGTTCGTCGTCGACGAGGCCCACTGCGTCTCCCAATGGGGCCACGACTTCCGGCCCGACTACTTCTCGCTCGCCGATGCGGCCCGCGAGGTCGGCGCGCGGTCGACGATCGCGCTGACCGCGACCGCGACCCCGCTGGTGGCCGACGACATCGCGCGGCGGCTGGCGCTGCGCTCGCCGGCCCGGGTCACGACCGGCTTTGACCGCCCCAACCTGAGCTTCGCGGTCGTGCCGTGCGGCGGGGCGGCGGACAAGGAGCGGAGGTTGGCCGCGGCGCTGGGCGAGCCCGGCGCGCTGCCGGCGATCGTCTACGCGGGCACGCGTGACGCCACCGAGCAGCTGGCGCGCTCGCTGGCCGGCGACCTGCCCGAGCCGGTGATCGCCTACCACGCGGGCATGGCTCGCGGCGCCCGCACGGCCGCGCAGGAGCGCTTCATGTCGGGCGACGCGAGCGTGATCGTGGCCACCAACGCATTCGGGATGGGGATCGACAAGTCCAACGTTCGGACCGTGTGCCATGCCTCGGTGCCCGGCTCGCTGGAGGCCTACTACCAGGAAGCGGGACGCGCGGGTCGTGATGGGCGTCCCGCGCGCTGCCTGCTGTTCGCCGAGCAGCGCGACAAGGGCCTGCACGTGTTCTTCATCCAGCGCGCGAGCATCTCCGACGGCGCGCTGGCCCGCGTCGCCGAGCGCCTGCAGAGCCGGATGACTCGAGCCCCGCACGATCAAACGAGACTGGATGTCGAGGGTGCGGCTGGCTCGAGCGGCCTCGACGGCCGCTATGACCTGGCCCTGTCGGAGCTGAGCGGCCTGACCGCCGAGCGCGACCGCCGTGGCCGCCGCGGTGGCGACGACGAGACCGTGCGGGCGATCATCGGCCACCTGGCCCGAGCGGGCGCGATCGCCCCGGAGCCCTCGCCGCCGGACCGCGCCGCCGGTCGGATGCTGACGGGATGGGATCGCCGCGTCGCCGCGTTGTGCCTGAGCTCCGCGCGGGAGGCTGAGCGCGCCCGCTGGCGCCAGTACCGCGCGATCTGGGAGTACGTCGAGCGAACGCAGTGCCGCCGGGCGGCGCTGCTGACCCATTTCGGCGATCGCTCCAGCCCGGCGCCGACGGTGGATTGCTGTGACGTCTGTGCACCGGGGGTCGCGGGCGCCGCCGGGCGGATGCCGGTGGCCCGCGCCGGGAGGTCGGCGGCTCCGTTCGCGCCGGCGCCCAACCGTGGCAAAAAACCGACCCCGGCCACCGCGTTCTCGCCCACGTTCGGTGGTGGTCAGGCCTCCCGTGACGGCGGCGGTGGGGAAAGTGGTGGCGGTGGCGGCGAGCTTGACCGGGCGATCGTCGAGGTCGTCGCCGCCGCGCGACCACCGGTGGGACGCACCCGAGCGGTGGAGATCCTGCGCGGCGGGCGCTCGAAGGTGATCGCCGAGCACTCCTACGACGGTCTGCCCGTCTACGGTGCCTTCTCGCATCTGCGCTCGGCTGATGTACTGGGCCGCGTCGATCAGCTGCTCGCCGCCGGCACGCTGCGCTCGACGGGCGGGCGCTTCCCGAAGCTGCGGGCGGCATGAAGGTCGCGGTGCTCGTCTCGGGCGCCGGCACGAACCTGCAGGCGCTGATCGATCGCGTCCACGGGCGGGGCGGCGTGCAGATCGTCGCTGTGGCCTCCGACAAGCCCGCCGCGCCGGCGCTGGCGCGGGCGCGGGCGGCGGGGATCGACGCCAAGGCGTTTCCGCAGCAACGTTTTTCGGACCGGTGCGCCCGGGATCGGTCGATCGGCGACTGGCTGGGCGAGCTCGGGGTGCAACTGGTGGTGCTCGCCGGCTACATGCAGCTCCTGGACGAGAGCTTCCTGGGCGCCTTCCCCGACCGGGTGATCAACGTGCATCCGGCACTGCTGCCCGCCTTCCCCGGCCTGGATGCGGTCGGACAGGCGCTCGCCTATGGAGTCAAGGTGTTCGGGGTGACCGTCCACTTCGTCGACGGCGGGGTCGACACCGGCCCGGTGATCCTGCAGCGGGCGATCGAGCTGCCTGACGCGCGCGATCCAGACGAGGTGCTGGCGCGCCTGCATCCGATCGAGCACGAGTTGCTGCCCGGGGCGGTGACGCTGATCGCCCGCGGCGCGGTCAGCTTTGATCCCACCAACCGGCGACGCGTGGTCATCGCACGGTAGAGTCGGCCAGGTGCTCCCCACCGCAGATACCGTCGCATTTGAGGGCTCCGGCCAGGAGCACTGAGCATGGAGCAGAGCATCCAGCCCGTTACCGCATACGCGCCGGAGGCAGCCGGAAACCAGGTCGCGCGGGCGCTGCTGTCCGTGTCGGACAAGACGGGGATCGTCGAGTTCGCTCGCGGTCTGGTGGAGCTGGGGATCGAGATCGTCTCCACGGGCGGCACCGCGCGAGAGCTGACCGATTCCGGGATTCCGGTGCGGTCGATCTCCGATCTGACCGGCTTTCCCGAGATCATGGACGGCCGCGTCAAAACGCTCCATCCCAAGCTGTACGCGGGTCTGCTGGCGCTGCGCGACAAGCCCGATCACGTCCAGGCCGCCGAAGAGCATAAGGTCGAGTTCGTCGATCTGGTGTGCGTGAACCTGTATCCGTTCGAGCGGGCCGCGGCGCTGCGCGGCGTCAGCGACAGCGAGGTGATCGAGAACATCGACATCGGCGGTCCGACGATGATCCGCGCTGCGGCCAAGAACCACGTGTTCGCCGCGCCGGTCGTCAGCCCCGAGGCCTATGACGCGGTGCTCGCCGAGCTGGGCGAGTCAGACTGCCGCCTGTCGCTGCCGACCCGTGAGAGCCTGGCGTCGGAGGCCTTCGCCTACACGGCGCGCTATGACACGGCGATCGCGCGGTGGTTCCAGGAAAAGCGTGAGGACTTCCCGCCGCTGCTGGTGCGGGCGTTTGAGAAGGTGCTGGAGCTGCCCTACGGCGAGAACCCGCATCAGCGCGCCGCCTACTACGAGCAGGTGGGCGCCCGCACGCACGTGCTGTCGATGGTCTCCCAGCTGGGCGGCAAGCCGATCTCGTTCAACAACCTGCTCGACCTCGACGCCGGCCGGCTGATGTTGGGCGAGTTCCAAATCCCCGCCTGCGTGATCATCAAGCACAACAATCCCTGCGGAGTGGCGGTCGGGTCGACCGCATTGGAGACCTACCGGCGCGCCTTCTCCTGTGACCCGATGTCGGCCTACGGCGGGGTTGTCTGCCTGAACCGCAGCGTCGACCGCGAGCTGGCCGCGGCGCTGGTGGGGCAGTTCATCGAAGTCCTGTTCGCGCGCGGGTACGAAGATGACGCGCTCGAGGTGCTGGAGACCAAGCCCAACATGCGGATCCTCGACGATCGTGAGCGACGCACGGCGAACATGATCGAGCCGCACCTGCGCCAGGTCGTCGGCGGGATGCTCGTCCAGGACCGCGACTACGACCTGCAGGATCGCGGCGAGATGCAGGTCGTCACCGAACGCCGGCCCACCGAGGCGGAGTGGAGCGAGCTGTCGTTCGCCTGGAAGGTGTGCAAGCACGTGCGCTCCAACGCGATCGTGTTTGCGCGGGATCTGACCACGATCGGCATCGGAGCGGGGCAGATGAGCCGCGTGGACGCGGTCCGCTTCGGGCTGGAGAAGGCACGGTCGGGTGTCGAGGGAGGCGTGATGGCCTCCGATGCGTTCTTCCCGTTCGCCGACGGGCCCGAGCTGGCCATCGAGGCCGGGATCACCGCGATCATCCAGCCGGGCGGTTCGGTGCACGACCCCGATGTGGTCCAGGCCGTCGAGCAAGCCGGCGCCGCGATGGTGTTCACCCGCCGCCGCCATTTCCTGCATTGACCGAGCGCCTGGGAGGGGACCTGCCGTCGCCGTACGAGGGCCGGTTCGGCTTCAGCCGGCTGGTCAAAGCGGGCCAGTTCGTGCTCGTCGGCGGCACCACCTCGATCGACGCTTACGGCGTCGTCGTCGGCCGGACGCCGTACGAGCAGACGGTCGAGATCCTGCGCAAGGTGGCGCACGAGCTCGGGCGGGTGGGCGCCGGCGTCGGCGACGTTATCCAGACCCGCGTCTACGTGACCGACATCTCCCGCGGCGACGAGGTCGGCCGGGCCCACGGCGAGGTGTTCGGCGAAATCAAGCCGCTGATGACGATGGTCGAGGTCAGCGGCCTGATAGATCCGAGGATGCTGGTGGAGATCGAAGTCGTGGCCTGCCCGTAGCGACCTACCTGCGTGTGCGTATGCGCAGACCGTGGTGGGCGCTTGCGTTCGTCCCGGTGCGCGATCATGGAAGCCTGGCCGCCGTAGCTCAGCTGGCAGAGCAGCGGACTTTTAATCCGAAGGTCGTGGGTTCGATCCCCACCGGCGGTATTGGGAAGTAGCTGGTAATCGGTAGTTTATTGCTATGGGCGGCGCGCGGCAGGCTGATCGCCCCGCTCATCGCGGAACGCAAACCCGCTCGCAGCCGCATCATCATCCTGACGATCGACGACGTTGTGATCGGTTTGCAACCAAGCGGAATGTGGCTAGCGGTCCCGCCGGGCCTGGATCCCGCGCAGGGGAGGGAAGTTGCTGGCGCCGTCAAGATGCCCGTTCTGCCAGCGAAGCAGGAGCAGGCGGGCGGCGCGAGGCGCGCCTGTCTCTCCTCAGCAGGAGGTGCGAGGTCACCATCGGGCCAACACGCTCGCATTTGGGCAAGCACTAGCCAGCAGCGTCATCCGGGCTGTCCGCTTGGCGACTTGGGGCCGCAATCACCTCCAGCCTCCAGATGAAACCCGGATCAACAAGTCCTCAGAACTGCAGGACCGTGCTCCCCTGCGTGACCGCGGGTGGGTCAACCGTCGTGCTGACGTTCTCCCTGACCCACTCGGCAGCGCGCCGAGAGGACTCGTCCGTGCCGGCCTTGTCTTGGCAGATCGTCACAGTCATGCCACCGTCGCCGCTGCGAAACGCTGCATAGCTGACGAACCCAGGCACCCCGCTGATGAGGGCCTTCACGTCCTCCTCCCGCTGGCCCAGGAGATCGAACAGCGCCGAGGCACCCTGCTCCGAATAGCCCCGAACGACCACGTACATAGGCCTTCCCTTTCTATCGCTGTTGCCACTTCGGTTGTCGCAGAGGGCACCGTATCCGACGAGAGGAGCCTCAGGCTACCCCGGAATCCTTCGCGCTCGCGTTCAAGGCACTGCTTCGCAGCACCGCACCCGGATGGACGCGCCAGTCGGGGCGATCGGAGACCGCGCGGATGCAACGGAAAGAACTGAGCAGCGTCGCCCGCTAGCGAGCCCTGCATTCGTGGCAACGCGGGTATATGGCGCCACCCGTACAGCTGGGAACGGCGCTGTCCCTTCGCACCTCAGTGCGGCAGCGTCGTGCTCGTGGTTCTCGTGGCTGCTCTGCGCGAAGTGGCCACGTCGGATGTCTCAAGACCGAACGAGGTTGCGCCTCGTCGGCTCAACCGACGTGGATGCTCGAGAGGCCGCCATCGACGGCGAGCAGCGTGCCGGTGGTAGAGGCCGACAGCGGGCTGGCGAGGTAAGCGATGGCGTGGGCCACCTCATCGGCCGTGACGAGCCGGCCCATCGGTTGCCGTGCGCGAAGGGCGCGAGTCGCCTCGTCGGGGTCCTCGGCCTGGTCGAGCAGGCGACCGACCCATGGAGTGTCGGCGGTACCGGGTGTCACCGCGTTGACTCGGATCCCATCCTTGACGTGATCGACGGCCATCGCCAGCGTCAGCGCGGCGACGGCGCCTTTGCTGGCGCCGTACGCGGCACGCTGCGGCAACCCCACGTGCGCGACCACGGAGCAGGTGTTGACGATGGATGCGCTTGCTGAGCCTCGCAGCTGGGGCAGTGCCGCCCGGGTGACCCTCACGATTCCGACGACGTTGACGTCGAACACTCGGTGCCACTCGTCGTCGTTGTTGGCGGTGATGTCGCCGACCGCTCCGATACCCGCGTTGTTCACGAGGATGTCGATACCGCCGAGCTCCTCTGCCACAGCTCGGACGGCATCGTCGACGGCGGCCGAGTCCCGCACGTCACATCGAAGCGCCAGCGCCCACTGCTCGCCTTGTTGGTGGATGTCTCGGTCGAGAACGGCGACCTTCGCTCCGCGCTGTGCCAGGAGGCTCGCCGTCGCAGCGCCGATGCCGCTCGAGCCGCCGGTGACCACGGCGACCAAGTCCGTGAAGTCAGTCATGAGTGTCGTTCCGATCGGGGTGCTTGATGGTCAAATGCGAGGATCGACGTGAAGTTTCGGTCCAGATCCGGCGTCGCCGGGGCGCCATCCGGTCAGCACGTCTCCGACGTGCTCAAGGCCGACCGTCGCGGCGACGAGCGGACGCGGATCGACCGAGCCCGACGCGTACGCGTCGATCGCACCCGAAAGACCAGGGGAGCCGGACAGGATGCCGACCGCCGTCACATCCTTGAGCGCCATCGTCCTGGTGTCGATCGTGCTCGGAGTGCCGGCGAGTCCGATGTACACGACGCGCTTGCCGGGCTCGACGAGATCAAGCGCGAGCGCCGGAAGGGCCGCCGAATTGGAGGCGTCGATCACAGCGTCGAAAGCCAGGCTCGGCAGGTCGCTCGCCGTCCACACACCACCGAGTCCCAGGGAACGCGCGAAGGACAGCGAGCTGCTGGGCTTGCCCACCACGTGCACCTCAGCGCCCGCGGCGTGGGCGAACTGCGCGACGAGCAGGCCGATCGTTCCTGGACCCAGCACCAGCACCCGGTCCAGCGGGTGGAGGTCTGCAGCCCACACGGCACGCAGCGCATTCCCTCCGGGCTCCACCATGGCGCCGGCTGCATCGTCGACCGCGTCCGGGAGCTCGCGCAGCGACGACGCGGGGACGGCGAGCTGCTCCGCGAGCGCTCCAGCTTTGCCGCCGCTAATCCCGACCTCGGTTCGGTGCTCGCACAGATGCTGGCGTCCCGATCGGCAGCGGTGGCAGCGGCCGCAGCCGAGCATCGTGTCGCCGACGACGCGCCGGCCGATCCACGATTGATCGACGCCGCTGCCCGCTGCGGCGACGACTCCGCACCATTCGTGTCCGAGCCGCATCGGATAAGCCGCGTGCCCATCGTGCAGGTATGCCATCTCGCCGGTGAAGAACTCCACATCGGTGCCACACACGCCCACGCGTGCAACGTCCACCACGACCTCGCCAGGCTTCGGTGACGGAGCCTCCACCTCCTGGATCGAGCACTCGCCGGGAGCGGTCACGACGAAGGCCTTCACTGCACCGCGCTCATGATGCTGACCAGGGCGTCGTCGGAACGCCGGTTGCGTGGACGCGGGCGATGAAGAGACGGCCTGAGAGCGGAAACTTGTCGAGCTGCACGGACGACAGCTGATCGCGGGCGGTCGTGATCAGGAGGGTGTCGCGTGCCGACCCGACGAACGCGACGCTGGAGGTGTGTGGGGCGGGCACTGTGACCGTGGCAAGACGTTCACCGGCCGGTGTGTAACAGCGCACCTCCCCGGCTCCCCAGATCGCCACCCAGAGGTTGCCGTCCGTATCCACGCACAGACCATCCGGGGATCCATCGCCGAGGCGGACGACCGCGGCTCGGGCACCCCCGTTCCCAGTCGCCGCGTCGTAGGGCCGGGCCCAGACGACGCCTGGGGTCGTATCGACGCTGTAGAGGACCGAGCCGTCAGGGGACCAGGCGAGCCCGTTGGAGAGCGTCAGGTCGTCGTCGACGATCGCCACGTTCCCGTCCTGACTGATCCGGTACAGACACTCCTCGCGCTCCCGCGCGTCGAGCGCCAAGCTGCCGACGAGGAATCGGCCGGCCGGATCGCAGGCTCCGTCGTTGAGCCGGCTGTTCTTGTCAGCCGGGACGATGCTGGCCAGCACCTCACGACGGGAACCCCGCTCCACCCGGTAGAGGTCGCGCTGTCCGGCGACCAGCAGCTGTCCGTCTTCAGAGCAGGCCACCGCCCCGACCGTCTCGTCGAAGCTGAGCTGCCCGCCGGGAATGATGATCTCCCCTTCCAGGGAGCCGCTGTGGATGTGTCCGGCGTTGATATCCACCCACAACACACGCTCGCGTTCCTCGTCCCAAAGCGGACCCTCGGCCAATCCGTAGGTCTGCTCAGAGGCGATAGCGGCGGAGAACAACCGCGCGGCGGCGCCTCGCAGCTCGTTCGCTCCGGTCACCGACGGTCGGTAGGCTCGGACACGCCGTAGATCCTAAGCCTCGCTCAACCAGCCGAGGGTGCCGATGCCGACCCAGCGAAGCTCGCAGTGGTACTCAGGGACCGACCGCAACTCATACATCCACCGCGCGTGGATGCGACGCGGGCTGCCGGGTCATGCCTTTGACGGTCGCCCGCACATCGCGATCGCCAACACGGCGTCAGACCTCACGCCCTGCAACGCCCACCTCAACGAGGTCGCCGAGAGCGTCAAGCAGGGCGTCTACGAGGCCGGTGGCATCCCGATGAACCTCCCCGTGGTCTCGCTGGGCGAGACCAACGTCCGCCCGACCGCGATGCTGTGGCGGAACATGGCCGCGATGGCTGCCGAGGAGATGCTTCGCGCCAACCCGATCGACGGCGTGGTGCTGCTCGGAGGATGCGACAAGACGATCCCGGCACTACTGATGGCGGCGGCATCGGTGGATCTTCCCGCAGTGGTGCTGCCGGGCGGGCCGATGCTGAGCGGCACCTTCCGCGGGCGTGCACTCGGCTGCGGCACCGACGTGTGGAAGCTGTCGGAGGAGGTGCGCGCGGGAACGCTGTCGCCGCAGGACTTCCTCCGGTCGGAGTCCTCGATGATCCGCAGTCGCGGCCACTGCAACACGATGGGAACCGCCTCGACCATGGCGCTGATGGCCGAGGCACTTGGCACCACGATGCCCGGCGTGGCCGGAACTCCCGCGGCTGACAGCCGCCTGCTCCAGGCTGCTCACGAAACGGGGCGCATGGTCATCTCAATGGTCCGCGAACAACGACGGCCCAGCGAGCTCTTGTCCCGCGGTTCATTCCTGAACGCGATCGTCGCGCTGGCGGCGGTGGGTGGCTCTACCAACGCCGTCATCCATCTGCTCGCGATCGCGGGACGGCTCGGCATCACATTGACCCAGGACGACTTCGACCGCGTCGGTGCCTCGGTGCCGTTGCTCGTTGATCTGCAGCCGTCCGGCCGCTTCCTGATGGAGGACTTCCATCGCGCCGGCGGTCTGCTGGCCGTGCTGCGCGAGGTTGAGGATCTGCTCGATCCGACCGCGTTGACCGTGACCGGCCGACCGCTCGTCGAGTACCTCGCCGACGCGCAGAGCTGGGACACCGAGGTGATCAGGCCGCGGTCAGATCCGCTGCAGCCGCACGCCGGGATCGCCGTCCTGTACGGAAGCCTGGCCCCTACCGGGGCCGTGATCAAGCCCGCGGCGGCATCCGAGCAGCTGCTGCGCCATCGCGGCCGGACCGTCGTGTTCGACTCGATCGAGGACTTCCACGCCCGTATCGACGATCCGGAGCTGGACGTCGACGCGGACTCGATACTGGTGCTTCGCGGCTGCGGGCCCAAGGGATATCCGGGGATGCCAGAGGTGGCGAACATGCCGCTGCCGAAGAAGCTTCTGGAGCAGGGCGTTCGCGACATGGTCCGCATCTGCGACGGGCGGATGAGCGGAACCGCGTATGGAACCGTCGTCCTTCACGTTTCGCCCGAGGCCGCGGCCGGGGGACCACTGGGACTGATCCGCACCGGCGACTACGTGATACTCGACGTCCCGGCGCGGCGGCTGGAGATCGACGCCAGCGAGCGGGAGCTGGCAGCCCGGACGCCCCCGGCGACGACGACACATGCGTTCGCCAACCCATCGCGAGGCTGGGAGAGCTTGTACGTGAGCACGGTGCAACAAGCCAACACGGGTGCCGATCTGGACTTCCTGGTCGGAGCCAGCGGCGATCAGGTGTCGCGTGATTCCCACTGACAGCGAGGAGGCGATGATCCGATGACCACCAGCGCGACACGACGCGCCCTTGTGACCGGTGGAGCCAGCGGGCTTGGACGTGCCTGCGCGCAGCGTTTGGGCGCCGAGCACCACGAGGTGATCACCGCCGACATCGCCGACGGAGCCGACATTCGTCTGGACGTCACCGATGACGAGGCGGTGAGCCGGATGATCGCCGAGCTCGGGCCGATCGACATCCTGCTCAACAGCGCGGGCATCGTCGGTCCCAGCAAGCCGCTCTGGCAGACAACGCGTGAGGAGTGGGAAACCACGTTCGCGGTTAACGTCCATGGAACGGTCGCCCTCTGCCGCACCGTCATTCCCGGGATGGTGGAGCGCCGCTGGGGGCGGATCGTGAACTTCGCGAGCATGGCCGGCAAGGACGGCAACCCCAACCTGAGCACCTACTCGGCGTCGAAAGCCGCCGTCATCGGTCTGACCAAATCGCTGGGCAAGGAGTTGGCCACCACCGGCGTGATCGTCAACGCCATCGCACCCGCCGTGATCGCCACAGAGATGAACCAGAAAACCGCCCCCGACGTCCTCGCCCACATCACCAGCCTGATACCGATGAAGCGCGTCGGCCGGCCCGAGGAGGTGGCGGAGCTCGTCGCCTGGCTCGCGTCGGACTGCTGCAGCTTCTCGACCGGAGCGGTCTATGACATCAGCGGCGGCCGAGCCACCTACTAGACGCCTATAGCACGTGGCATTGCTGACAACCAGCATGAGCGACACCAAACTCCTCAAGCTCTCAGGCGACGGCGACGGCGACGGCGACTGGATCGTCGACGCCGAGCTGCCCGACGGGCGGCTGGTGATCGGCCCAGAGGATGCGGCTTGCTTGTGCTCCCGTGTGGTCAGGGAATTCTCAGCCGGGAGGTGGTCGCAGCCCGCACGCGGCCGCCGCCTGCTTGAACGCGGGCGACTGGAGGTTGACCCCGGGTGTGGCCGGGATGAACATCCCGCCGGTGCTGGGAAACGTCGGGTCGGGCCAGTTCGGGACACCGTGCTTGCGAATGCACTGCGCCTGGGCGAGCGCCGCGATGCGTTGCGCCTCGGGGAGCGGTGACCCTTTGGGGCGCCCGCCCGGCTGCAGCTTGTTGCACGTCTGCTCGGCGGACACAAACGCAGGAGCCTGCTCGTTGATCCCGGAGCCCGGACCGCCGACGGGCGAGCCCGGGTCAGGGAAGTTCGGTACCCCGTGTGAGCGCATGCAGTCTGCGAACTCGAGCGCCAGCGTGTCACCGCTCCCGGTCCCGGCGGCGCTGCTCGGACTGCCCGAGGACCCACATGCGGCGACCGCCAGCACGCAGCTCACCGCGGCGAGCGCGATCGACAGGCTGCGGCGGTGGCTGCTCGGCACTTTGCTGGTACTCGCGCTGGGCATGTCGTGGGACTCCGTCGGGTCGGCCGGCGGCTCAGTTGTACCGGACTCCCGATAACAACAACCTAACTCCGTTACATCGCCCTTAGCTCAGATCAGATCCTCGGCGCAGGGATGCGCCGCTCGCCTCGGAGCTGGCTGACAGATCCTCGGCGATTCCTCAAGTGGCCGCGCGATACCTCGCAGCGCAGCGGTGGAGTCCGGCCGAGGGACAGCGCGAGCGGTCAGCCGACCCTGGCGCGTTGACTTCCACCGCCAGGGCCGACTGTTCCTCGTGCCGGGGCCGCGCGTTGCGGGTGCTCGGGCGCTGTGTCGCTTCTGCGGGATGAGACCGAGCATCTTGAGGGCCGTGACGCCGTCGTCGAGGCCGATCTCCTCTGTGAGCAGTCCGTTTTCGACCTTCAGCACCGTGGTGCCGGAGAAGCGCATCGTCTTGCCCGAGCCAGGCGGCAGCGATCCGACGGGCATGTCGTCGAAGGCGTCGCCGGTCTGGGTGTGACGCTTCGGGGGCATCTGTTTGTGAGGTCGACGGCCGAAGCCCGCGCTCAGAATCGGTTCCACACCCCGGCTGTGATGTCGCTCTCACGTTCTGCGGGGCCCGCGCGTCTACTCGGTGACGTGAAGATGGCTTTCAACGACATTTCGTCGCGCGTGCGTCGATGAACCGACGCTCCGTGTCCGCTCTGGAGCCGTTCGATTCAGTGCTCGAGCGTCACGGACCTGCGGTGCTGCGGTTCTGTGTTGCGAGGCTGGGCACTGATCGCGGCGAGGAGGCTTTTCAGGAGACGCTGCTGGCGGCACTTTGCCACTACGACGAGCTGCGCAACGCCGGGGCGGTCGGTGGCTGGCTGTTCTCGATCGCGCAGCGCAAGATCGTCGACAGCGCACGCAGTCAGGCGCGCGCCCCGATCGCCAGTGACCAGGTCGAGGAGCACGTCGCGGCGTGGCATGACCCCGACCCGGCCGACAACGTGTGGTCGCCGGTCGCTGCGCTGCCGCCCAAGCAGCGCGAGGCGGTCGCGCTGCGATACATGGCCGACTTGTCCCACGGGGATATCGCCGAGGCGATGGGCACGACGGCGGACGCCGCGCGGCGCAACGTCTTTGAGGGACTCAAA
>ODAK010001931.1_pt1 | contig 22089 bp, 22 predicted proteins | sample 1539591 | NCBI WGS metagenome assembly ODAK01 (sample SAMEA3539303, study PRJEB22396) | soil metagenome | biome: tundra; feature: field; material: soil | place: USA | collected 2010-05 | depth 0.15 m | reverse complement strand
CTGTTGCCGCCGAGCCAGAAGCCGAAATTCACGTAATCGGAGATGGCGCCCATGAGCAGGATCGAGCTCGACGTCCCGCCCATCAAGCCGCTGGCGGAGTAGAACCGGGGGTCGCCGATCTGGCTGGACGCGTTCGGATACCCGCTCGCGCCGAAAACGCCACCACCGAGGGCGAGACCGAGCACGATCCCGTTGCGCAGCTTGGGCGGCGCGTCGAAATCGGCCGGCGGCGGGGGCGCGTCGACGGGAACGGCGGCCGCGGCCGCGGCCGTTGCGGACAACACCAGCGGGACCATCGCCGGCAGGCATAGCACGCTCGGTGCAGCGCTCGACTCGAAGACGGCGAGCGCCGCACGGGTGGGTACGTAGCCGTAGCCACCGGGTCGCCAGACGACCGGGCCGAGCCAGACGTCGTCGTGAGCGAAGGTTCAGCGCTCCGAAGGCCGAGGTCCGGAGTCCAGCGGGCGGACCTACGCGCGGGTGAACCGAGCCTCGCCGTCCGTGTCGGTCGGGGCATCCCACGTGCCCGTCGGTCGATGCGACGCGCAGAGCGTCGAGGTCGTGGGCGGGGCTGCCGAGGAGGGTGAAGAGGACCCTCCAGAGTCGACCGTCGGGCGGGATCCTCTTGTCGTCGGTGCGATCGCGATTGCACAGTCGTGCTGGCGAGACTTCACACGAGGGCAGATCGCCCTGCTGGTGCGTGACGTCCCCCCTGCACTCCGATGAGGATCCCGTTGCACGAACGTGAACAGCGACTTGCACGCGACCCAAGACGACCCTGCATCGGTGTGAAGTGCGGCCTACCCAGGCGTGAAAGGCGGTCTTCACACGGGTGCTCCCCAGGGTTCATCGCGATGAAGGATCGATCACCCAAGGATCGATCCTGCCCTACCCATGCGTGCATACCCGGCGACGCATGTGTGAAGACCGATCTGCACGCGCGGGTAGGTGTCCTTGCACGACGATCGATCCCGGGTTGCAGGGTTGGGTAGACGCATCTTCACTGTCGTGAAGCCCGACCCTCTCACGTGTGAAAGCTCCCTTTCACACGTGTGAAGAGGAGGCTGCCACGGTGTGAAGACCGGGCATACCAGCGATCAAGTCTCGATTTCCCCTCCGCGCGGGATCGAGCGTGGCGATTTCCCGTTTGATCTCGGGAGATTCGCAGGTCTCCCGGGCTGGAAGATGCCGACGGGCAGTGCCGCGCCGAGTGCCGACCGCGAGCGTCATGATGAGAACTACACCGTGACGTATTCCCGCATGACAAGCGACTGGGCAACACCCGTGCCGCGCGAAGATCCTCTTCTCGTTCTCGCGCCTGAAGGCGCCCGTCACTGCGCCGAGCTGTGCCACCCGCGACCGCGATGTCGGTCGGCGCCCGCTCCAAGAGAAAACCGCAAAGACGCGGAGACGCCAAGGGGTTATCGGGCCGAGTGCCCTCGGGACGCCTCGTCGAGACGCCGGGCGCGCCGGCAACAAACCTTCGCGCCTTCGCGTCTTTGCGGTGTCTCGGCGACCGCTACTTCGTGTACTTGCCGCGCTCGGCGGGGTGCTCGTTCTCGTAGGCCTCGAGGCTCTCGCGGGTGATCTCGATCTCGAGCTCGCCGTCGGCGACGATCTTCGACTGACAGCCGAGGCGGGACGTGGCGCGCACGTCGAACGCTTTGTCGAGGATGTCGGCCTCTTCATCTTCTTGCTCGCTGAGGAGCGACGCCCCCTTGAGGACGTGCACGTGGCACGTGGAGCACGCGCACACGCCGCCGCAGGCGCTGCCCTCGGGGAAGTGCGCGCGCGTCGCGGCTTCGAGGAGCGACGTCCCCACGGTCACGTCGACCTCGCCGAAACCTTTGAATCGAACGATGGCCATCAGCGGGCGTGCGCCTCTTCGATGCCCTTCGCGTGCTCCACGCTCTTCTCGAGCGCGTCAACGGGGCGACCCTCGATCGCGCGCGCGATCGCGCGGTTCATGCGCCGCCCGGCGAACGCCTTCGTCGCGTCGTCGACCGCCTCGAACCGGCTGTGAATGAGCGTCGCCGAGGTGCCGGCCGCCGCCGCTTCGAGGGCGTCGCAGGCTTGCTCGATCCGCGCGCGCTCGCCCGCCTGGAGCAGGTCGCCGTCGGTCGCGAGACCCTGCCGCGTGGCCTTCAAGATGCGCCGGGCATCGACGCGGTTCTCGGCGAGGCGCCGGTTCTCGAGGTCTTCTTCGCCGTGGTCGAGCGCGTCGATCAACATCTGCTCGACGGAGGCGTCGTCGAGGCCGTAGCTCGGCTTGACGCTCACCGTCTGCTCGATGCCCGTGGTCGCTTCCTTCGCGTGAACGCTGAGCAGCCCGTCGGCGTCGACGTTGAACGTGAGCTCGAGCCGCGCCATGCCGACGGGCATCGGCGGGATGCCCTTCAGGGTGAAGCGCGCGAGGCTGCGGTTGTCGCTCACCATCTCGCGCTCGCCCTGGAGCACGTGGATCTCGAACCCGGTCTGCTTGTCTTCCTGGGTCGTGTACGTCGCGCGCGCGGCCGATGGGATGGTCGAGTTGCGCGGCAAGATCTTGTCGACCACGCCGCCGCCCACCTCGATGCCGAGCGACAGGGGGATGACGTCGAGCAGGAGGACGTCGTCGCGCCTCCCCTCGCCCGCGAGCAGATCGGCCTGGACCGCCGCGCCCAGCGCGACCACTTGGTCGGGATCGATGTCGGTGAGCGGCTCTCGCTTGAAGAGCTCCGATACGTAGCGGCGAACCGAGGGCACGCGCGTCGCCCCGCCGACGAGGATCACGCCGTCGAGCTGCTCCGCCTTGAGTCCCGCGTCCTTCAGCGCGCGCCGGCAGGCGACGCCGGTCCGCTCGAGGAGCGGGCGCACGAGCTCGTCGAACCGCGCCCTCGTGACCCGCACGCCGGTGTGACCGGGCACGACGGCCTCGACCGCGTCTTGCTCCGTCAACGCGTGCTTGGCCTTGCGGGCCTCGTCGAGCACGAGGCGCACGAGCTCCGGGGTCTGCCGCGCCGCCTCGAAGCCGAGCGCCGCCAGCAGATCGTGCGCGATCGCGCGGTCCATGTCGTCGCCGCCGAGCTGGCTGTCCCCGCCGGTCGAACGCACCTGGAAGACTCCGTTGTCGAGCAAGAGGATCGTGACGTCGAACGTTCCGCCGCCGAGGTCGTAGACCGCGAACGTGCCGTTCGTCTTCTTCTCGAGCCCGTAGGCGAGCGCCGCCGCCGTGGGCTCGTTCAGGAGCCGGAGCACCTCGAGGCCGGCGAGGCGGGCCGCGTCTTTCGTGGCCTGGCGCTGCGAGTCGTCGAAGTACGCGGGCACGGTGATGACCGCGCCGCCCACGTTCCGCAGCTCGTCTTCTGCCTGGGCCTTGAGGGCGCGAAGGATGTCCGCGCTCACTTCGACGGGCGTCAGCACGCGTCCGCCGGCGACCCTGAAGCGCACCGTGTTCGACTCGCCCGGAGCCGCCGCCACGAACTCGTAGGGCCCGAGGCGCCGCGTCTCGGGATCGTCGGCCCCTCGGCCCATGAAGCGCTTCACGCTCACGATCGTGTCGCGCGGGTGCTCCGCCGCGAACGCCGCGGCTCGCCGCCCGACGACGACCTCTCCGCTGGCTTCGTACTGAACGACGCTCGGGACGAGCGACTCCTGATCGCAGTCGCTGATGACCACGGGCCGCTCGTTGTGCACGTAGGCCACGAGCGAGTTCGTGGTGCCGAGGTCGATGCCGATCGGCCGCGGCGGAGCCTTGGGGTCGAAGATCTCGAAGAGCGCCATCTATGCCGCCAGCTCGTCTTCGATGGCGCTCACCTCGTCGAGGAAGCGCCGGTAAAACTTGAGCTCGCCCACCTTGCGGGCGAGCCCCGGTAGGTCGGCCCGCGAAACGGCGGAGCCGCTCTCGAAGCCCTTGGACAGCGCGGCCTCGACGCCGCGCGCCCGCGCATCGATGCCCACCGCGAGGCGGCGGACGGCCTCGAGATCCCTGGCCGCCTTCGCCTCCGAGAGAGCTTCGCGTTGTTCGAGCATGTCCATCAAGAACTCCGGGTCGGCCTTGAGCGCGCCCTCTTCGATCGCGCTCGCGTCACCGAGGTCCGCGAGACCGAGCAGCGCGTCCGCGCGCCGGAGTGGGTCGCGCACGATCCGCCAGGCCTCGTTCACCTCGACCGCCTTGGTCAGCGCGGCGCGGCGTTCGCTCGGGCTCGCTCCGATGTATCGATCAGGATGCAGCGCGCGAGAGAGCTCGCGATGCACCTTCTCGGCCGCCGCCATGTCGACGTCGAACACCGGACCGATGCCGAGGGTGGCAAAAGGGTCCACGCTCACACGCCGAACGACGTGCCGCAGCCGCAGCCAGCCTTCTCGTTGGGGTTCGCGAACTTGAACCCCTGACGCATCAGCGACTGCTCCCACTCGAGCACGGTCCCGTTGAGGTAAACGAGGCTCTTGGGGTCGACCACGACGCGCACCTTCGTCCCGTCGGAAGCGACGTGATCGAAGACGCGGTCGCGCGACCGCGGCTCTCCGTCGTGAAACTCGATGACGTACGTGAACCCGGAGCAACCGCCGCCGCGAATCCCGAGGCGCAGGCCCGCTTCCGGAGTGCCCCGCTTCTTCATCTGACGCGCGATCGCGTCGACGGCCTGGGGAGACACGCCTAGAAAGGGGACCTTGGCGGCTGGGCTGCCGGCCGGCCCGGCAGCATCGGCTGACGGTTGCTGCGTGGTTTGCGTCGTGTCCATCGGTCTTACTTCGCGTGCTTGGTGGATCCGGCCCGGCGCACTTGCTTCTTCCGGTAGTCGGCGATGGCGCTCTTGATGGCGTCTTCGGCCAGGACCGAGCAGTGGATCTTCACCGGCGGCAGGTTCAGCTCCTCGACGATCTGCGAGTTCTTGATCGCCTCGGCCTCGTCGACCGTCTTGCCCTTGATCCACTCGGTGGCGAGCGACGAGCTCGCGATGGCCGAGCCGCAGCCGAACGTCTTGAACTTCGCGTCCTCGATGACACCCTGTTCGTTGACCTTGATCTGCAGGCGCATCACGTCGCCGCAGGCCGGAGCCCCGACGAGCCCCGTGCCGACGCTGTCGTCGCTCTTGTCGAGCGTCCCCACGTTCCGCGGGTTCTCGTAATGCTCGATGACCTTGGTGCTGTACGCCATGATGTCCTCTACTCTCAATCTCTCCGTGGCGAAAACGAGAGCGACCGGCGGCTAAGTGGAACGGGCCCGGATCGGCGGGCGCCGCGCGCAGACGTACTTCCGTACGTCGAGCACGGCGAGCGCCGAGACGGGCTCGTTCCACGACGCCGGCGGTTGCTCTCTCAATGAGCTGCCCATACGATGCTCTTCAGGTCGATGCCCTCTTTGTGCATCTCCCACAGGGGTGACAGATCGCGCAGCCCCTTGACCTTGCCGACCACGAGGTCAGCCACGTAATCGACCTCTTCTTCGGTGTTGAAGCGCCCGAGGCCGAACCGGATGCTCGAGTGCGCGAGTTCGTCGCCGACGCCCAGCGCCCGCAGGACGTAGCTCGGCTCGAGGCTGGCCGACGTGCAAGCGGAGCCGGAGCTCACCGCGACGTCTTTGATGGCCATCATCAGCCCCTCGCCCTCGACGAAGTTGAAGCTGATGTTGAGGTTGCCCGGCAACCGGTGCTCGATGGACCCGTTGATGTACACCTCGTCGAGCTGGCCCATGATGCGCGAACGCAGGCGCTCGCGCAGCGCCGCGAGCTTCACGCTCTCGGCCTTGCCTTCGCGGAGCATGATGTCGCACGCCTTGCCGAAGCCGACGATGAGCGGCACCGCGAGGGTGCCCGATCGCATCCCGCGCTCGTGCCCGCCGCCGTCCATCTGGGCGACGAGACGCACGCGCGGCTTGCTGCGCCGCACGTAGAGCGCGCCCACGCCCTTCGGCCCGTACATCTTGTGCGCGGTGATCGACACGAGGTCGAGGTTCATCTTCTGGACGTCGAACTCCACCTTGCCGATGCCCTGCACCGCGTCCGAGTGGAACAAGACCGCGCGCTCGCGCGTGATCTTCCCGATCTCTTCGAGCGGCTGCACCGTGCCGATCTCGTTGTTCGCGAGCATCACGCTGACGAGGATCGTCTTCTCGGTGATGGCCTTCTTCACGTCGGCGGGATCGACGCGCCCGTCTTTCGCGACGCCGAGATACGTGACGTCGTACCCCTGCCTCTCGAGGCGCTTGCAGGTGTCGAGGATCGCCTTGTGCTCGGTGACCGTCGTGATGATGTGGTTGCCCTTGTCCTTGTAGAACTCGGCCACACCCTTGAGCGCGAGGTTGTCGCTCTCGGTCGCCCCGCTCGTGAGCACAATCTCTTTCGAATCTTTCGCGCCGATGAGCCTCGCGATCCGCTCGCGCCCGTGATCGACGGCCTCTTCGGCTTCCCACCCGAAGGGGTGGCTTCGGCTCGCGGCGTTGCCGAACTTCGTGGTGAAGTAGGGCAGCATCTCCTCGAGCACCCGCGGATCGACGGGCGTCGTCGCGTGGTTGTCCATAAAAATGGGGAGCTTGATGGCCATCACTCGCTCGTCTCCAGTACTCGCACTTCCAGAGGTTCGCTTACCTGGTCCGGCTGGCGCGCCACCCGGAACCCGAGCACGAGCTCGGGCACGTCGACCTCCTTGGCGTGGAGGTCGCAGCATTCACACGCGCTGAGGAGGCGCTGCGGATCGCAAACGTCGCAGGTGTCGAGGTAGTCGAGGCTGGCCTCGAGCTCGTGTTCGAGGGCCTCGAGGCGGCGCTTCTGGTCGCGCGTCTCCTCGAGCTTGCGCGCGTAGATCTCGCGCATTCGCTTCATGGCTCCGGGCGCGCTCTCCACGAGCTCCCACTCGCGGACGATCGTCTGGATGTCGCCGAGGCTGAAGCCCATGTCCTGGAGCTTGCCGATCCAGCGGATGCGAGTGAGCGCGTCGCGCCCGTAAAGGCGGAACCGCCCCTTGGACCGGGCGGCCGGCGAGAGGAGGCCGAGCTCCTCGTAGAGGTGAATGGCCCGGACCGTCTTGCCGGTCTCGCGGGCGAGATCGCCGATCTGCATGAGGTCGCGGCGCTCGCGAGCGTCGTCGAGGGAACGCACGCTAGCTCGCTCGCTCCGCTCGACTTTCGGGCCACCGGCGTTCGCGTCGGGCCCCCGCCGGCCACCATCCGCAGGAATTCCACGGACTTGCACTTCGACAGGAGACCCGTCGACGCGCTTTAGCAGGGGAAGTCGGTGATGGTCCGCCATTGGAGACCCTGACGTGCCAGTCTTACGTAAGGGTATGAGTTAGGTAGGCACAAGACCCGGCCCCGTCAAGCCGAACCGACCTCTCGCCAGTCGCTCGGCTCGACTCGGCCCGAGGAGAGGAGATTGGCCGCGGAGGCAGCAGCACAACAGAGGAGGGGGCGGAGCCCAGAATGGGGCTACGAACCCGTCCTCCTCTGCGCCCTCTGCGCCTCAGCGGCCATTCTCCTCGCCCGACCGCGAGCCCTGCGCAGGTCAGTGAAGGTTTGAGGAGCTCGGGGGCGCTTCGGCGCGGGTGACGAAGAAGCGCTCGGCCATTCGCAGGAGGCCGTAGCCGAACGCGAGGAACCCGACGGCGATCATGGCGCGCGCTACGACCATGGCGGCGGCGACGATCGGGCTGAAGGCCGGCTCGGCCCCGCGGAGACCGAGGGCCAGAGCCAGGATGACGAAGCCGATCGCCATTCCCGCGCACGTCGCGCCGACGCGCCTGCGGATCACGCGCTCGTCGGTCAGAACCGTGGCGTTCGACGGCGGCGGCGACGTGGACGTGGACAGCGCCTTCCACCAGCTCGTTCGCGGCTGAGGGGGGATCGACACGGCGTCCCGGTAGGTCCCCGATACGGGGGCGTACGAATGCGCATGCTGCGCCTCGGCCGCGGGCGGGACGCTCGGAGGGCGCATCGGCGGAGGGGTCACCGGGGGCAGCCGCGTCGTCAGCAGCTTGTCGTCCGACATGACCGTGGGCATGTCCGCCTCGGAATCACGCTCCGCCAGCTGGGCGCTCGCCTCGTTCATAAATCAGGCACTTACACCGACTTGGGTGCGGCGCCAGGACATTCGCTCACATCGAACGATTCTACGAGGGCCGGCCGCAGCTCGACGTACCGCGACGATCGCGTCATTTCCCCGTCACTTTCGCGTCTTTTCCCTGGCCTCTCCAGCAGATGCAAGTACGCTCGGCCGTAGGGTCGAGTCGATCTGGAGCCAGACGCGCTTCACTTCGGCTGGAACACCCTTCGCCTCGAGCACCTGTTCGAGGAGGCGATGCCGCCGGTCGAAATGGCCGGGCAAAAGGGGCAGGTTGGCATGGGCCTTTGGCAGGGGCACGCCGTCGTAAACTTGAGGACCGCCCAGGAACCGGCAGGTGAACGCGAGCTGCTGCGCGACGATGTGCGCCTTGTCTTTTCCTGCGAAGAGGAACCCGACCATCGGGTCCTCGAATAGCCGATCGTAGAGGGACTGCAAGACTTCGCGTACGCGAGGCTCGCCGCCGATCGCGTCGTAGAGCGACGTCAGCGGCGTCGCGTCCGTGGATTGCGAGGGCAGAGCCTGGCCCGGTTCGCGGCCGGGCTCGCTGCCAGGTCCGCGGCCGGGTTCATCCGCCGCGGCCATCAGCCGAACGGAACGTCGACCCCGGCGCTCTCCTTCACGATGCGGGCGATGGTCCCGTAGAGATCGTCGCCCCGGCCCTTGTCGTCGACCCAGCGGCGCGCCGTCTCGTCGTACGAGAAGTGCCAGGCGCGCGCGTTGGCCGCGAGCCAGATCTGGCGGGTCGGCCGCTGCGTGTTCACGATGCACCGCTTGGCGCCGGGGAGCGTGAGCGTCACCACATCGCCTGCGACTTCGCAATCGACGAGGTCGGGATCGACGTTCTCGAACGCGTCGCCGATCGCATGAAACGCCTGGTCGGCGAGCTTCTGATACGTGGTCTCGTCCATCGCAGCCGGAGAGATAGCCTGCCGGCGTCAATTCATCGAATGCGGCATCGCGAGCAAGAACGGCGCGATGACCGCGTCGAAGAGGCGACCGTCGGGCCGGTGCATCTGGTAGGTCCCGCGCATCTCGCCGCGCGGCGTCTGCAAGACGCAGCCGCTCGTGTACTCGAAGTGCTCGCCGGGCCGAAGGTGCGGCTGATGGCCCACGACGCCGGGGCCCCGGACCTCTTCGACCTTGCCCATGCTGTCGGTGATGATCCAGTGACGCGACTTGAGCTGAATGGGCTCGCCACCTTCGTTGCTGATCCGGACCGTGTACGAGAAGACGTAACGCCGCGCGAGCGGCAACGATTGCTCGGGAATGTGCGCGCTGCGCACCGTGATGCGAACACCCTCGGTCACGGCGGTGGAGGTCTCGGTCGCCGGCATGAAAACGATTCTTAGCGCAGTTTTCAGGCGCAAGGCGTGACTTCAACGCAGACCCCGGAGGGCCTCTCAGCGAGGCGGGATCGTGTCCCCCCGGACCAGGCGGCAAGCCGCCACCATCGGGACGTGGTCCGACAGCCCGTGGAAGGGGGACTCTCGGTCGCCGAAGGGTCGGGTCTCGTCGAAGTTCAGCCAGCGGAGACCGCGGCCCGAGAAGAGGTGGTCGAGGTGCATGCGCATTCGCATGAAGCCCGCTGTGGGCCAGCTCGCGAGGTCGGCGACCGAGAAGCGATAGCGCTGCGCGAAGGCGTCGCCCCAGCCGGCTTCTTCGACGAGGTACTGGTACGCGGGAGACCCCGGTAGCGCGTTGAAGTCGCCCAGGACCACGAAGCGATCGCTGCCGCGCTCGCGCTCCACGAACTTCGCCAGGTTCCGGGCCTCTTCGAGCTGGTTGGGCCCCCAGCCGAGGCGCTTCGGCTTGGTCCAGAACTCCTTCGACAGCGCGCTCGGCAGGCTCAGGTGCGTGTTGAAGATGTCGATGGGGCGCTGCCCGTCGCGCGGGTCGCGATGCCGGAAGCGGACGTGGGCGCAGATTCGCGTTTGCTTGATCTTGCGGACCGCGTGCAACCGGCGGTGCGTGATGTCGTGCGGCATCTCGGCGTTGTGGTGATCGACCGCTAGGTCCGAGTGCGCCAGAACCGCCAGCCCCGTCGTGTAGGCGTGGGTGTTCGCCGCGATCCGGTACGCGTGCGCCGGAAAGTAGTACGCGTCGTAGACGTCGGGCGCGCCGGCGCGCTCGAGCGCCTTCGAGAGCATCTCCATGAAGCGTTCGAGCTGGGTCAGCTCGCCCGGATGCACCACCGTGGACCGGATCGACCGCGTCTCGACCTCTTGAAGGCACACGATCGCGGGCAGCGGCCGGAGCGCCGCGATCGCCTCCGCGATGCGGCGCATCGAGGTGCGCGTGCTCGCCAGCCCACGCGTGGAGTGCCCGAAATAGCGAACGTTGTAGCTGACGATACGAAGGCTCTTCACGCTCGCGACCTAGGCCATCCTTAGGCCATCCTAGCCTAAAGCCCGCGCCCTCCGAGCCCGCGCGTCACTGGCGCTCGTCGGGCGCGCGCGCGCAGATCGCGCGCACCTCGTCGTCGCTGATGTCGCGCTGGTGGTCCGCCAGCGCCTGGAACTCGGCGAACGCTGCCGCGAGCTGAGCGCCCCGTAGATCGTACCCGAGCGCGCGCGCCTTGGAGGCGAACCCCGCGTTGCCCGAGAGCTTGCCGAGCACGATCTCGGTGCCCACCGGATGGCCGATGAGCGCGGGATCGATGCACTCGAAGTTGAGGCGATGCTTGAGGACGCCGTCTTGATGGATGCCCGAGGCGTGCCGGAACGCGTTCCGGCCGACGATGGCCTTGTTCGGCGTGACGGGAATTCCGCTCCGCGCTTCGACAAGCTGGGACAGCGCGTAGATCCCGGTCGTTTCGACGTCGGTGTGCACGCCGAGGGTGTCGCTGTGGACGTGGATCGCCATGACGACCTCTTCGAACGACGTGTTTCCTGCCCGCTCGCCGATGCCGTTGACGCACAGCTCGACCTGCCTCGCGCCCGCCGTGACCGCGGCGATGGCGTTGGCCGACGCCATTCCGAGGTCGTCTTGCCCGTGGAACGAGAGCACAGCGCCCTCGAGCTCCGGCACCTGGGCGCGCAGGTAAAGGAAGAGATCGGCAACTTGATGCGGGAGCGCGTAGCCGACCGTGTCGGGGATGTTGATCGTCCTCGCTCCGGCGAGCACCGCGGCCCGGACGAGCGACGCCAGGAACGGCCGGTCGGCGCGCGTGGCATCCATGGCCGAAAATTCGACGTCGCCGACGGCCCGATGGGCCCGCGCGATCATGCTCGACGCGAGCTCGAGGACGTCGTCGTGGTCCCGGTGCAGCTGGTGAGCGAGCTGCACTTCGCTCGCGTTGACGAAGACGTGGATCCTCGGGCGAGCCGCGCCGGCAACCGCTTCGGCCGCGGCGTCGACGTCGCGCGGCACGCAGCGGGCCAGCCCGCATATGCTGGCGTTGCGCACCTGCTTGGCCACGGCGTGCACCGAGCGAAACTCGCTCGGCGACGCCGCCGGAAAGCCCGCTTCGATGACGTCGACCCGCATGGCCGCGAGGCGCTCGGCGATGTCGAGCTTGTCGCGCTCGGTGAAGAGCACGCCGGCGGTCTGTTCGCCGTCGCGCAGCGTGGTGTCGAATACCGTTACTCGATCGGACATGGAGACTCCTGCTTTCCAGGCCTGGCGGACAGGAGAGAGAAGATCGATCAAGCCATGCCTCTCTCCGCCGGCCCACTCGGGGTGTGGCGAGAGAGGTTGAGGTTCTTCAGATTGCGAACCGGCCCTCTCTCACCGCAGCCCCGCCGAGAAGGCGAAGGAGCGGAAGGAGAAGATCGGGAAGCGCGATTCGCACGAAGGTGACTGACACGGCCAATATCCGATAACTTGGGGGGCCTCCGCGTGTCAAACCGATTGCGAACGGTTCTCCCCGCTCTCCACGCCGTCTTCCGTGCGCTGCTGCCAGCGCTCGCGGCGCCGATTGTCCTGGTGCTCGGGCTGCCTGGGCTCGCGGCGCTCGCCGCCGGCTGCGACCCCCCGCGCGCGGGGTCGACCCACGCCCGGGCGCCCGCCGCGCTGACCACGGAGCCCGACCCCTTTGCCGCCACCGAATCGCGGGCGCGGATGCCCATCGAGGCCGAAGAGACCCGGCAGGCGACGGCCGTGCTCGTGCAGCACGCCACGGTGATGACCGCGGCGGGGCAGAGGTACGAGCCGGGCTACGTCTTGATGAGCGGCGGCGAGATCGCGGGGGTGGGCGAAGGAGACGGGCCGGCGCCCCCACCGGGGACCCTCGTGGTCGATGGGCACGGCAAGTTCGTCACGCCGGGCATCGTCGATCCGCACTCGCACATGGGCGTCTCGCCCGTTCCGCAGACGCTCGGCCACGACGATCTCAACGAGCTGACCGACCCGATCACGGCGGGCATTCGCGCGGAGCACTCGTTCTGGCCCGAAGACGCGGCGCTCGAGCGGGCGGTCGCCGGCGGCGTGACCACGATCGGCGTCCTTCCCGGGAGCGGAAATCTCATCGGGGGCCGGGGGGTCGTCATTCATCTCCTGCCGCGCCTGGGCGCGCGGGCGATGCGCTTCCCCGGCTCGCCCGAGATCCTGAAGATGGCGTGCGGCGAGAACCCCAAGCGCGTCTACGGAGAGAAGTCACGAGCGCCGAGCACGCGGATGGGCAGCGTCCGGGCGCTCCGCGAGGCGTTCACGAAGGCCCGGAAGTATTCGCACGACTGGGAGTCGTGGGCCGCCCGCAAGCAACATCCCGTGAAGACGGCGAACGGCAGCACCGACGAGGCGAAGCCGCCGGATCGCGACCTGGCCCTCGAGACCCTCGCGCTCGTCATGCGCGGGGACATCCTGGTCGAGTGGCACTGCTACCAGGCCGACGACATGCTCGCGGCGCTCGAAGTGGCCGGCGAGTTCGGCTTCAAGGTGCGCGCCTTCCACCACGCCCTCGAGGCCTACAAGATCCGCGACGTCCTCGTGGCGCACGGCGTGGCCATCGCCACGTGGGACGACTGGTGGGGCTTCAAGATGGAAGCGTACGACGGCATCCCCGAGAACCTCGCGCTGATGACCGAGGCGGGCGGCCGCGCTGCGGTGCACTCGGACTCCGCGGTCGCGGGCCAGATCCTCAATCAAGCCGCTGGCAAGGCGCTCGCCGCAGGCCGCGCCGCGGGCGTGAAGCTCGACGAGAACGACGCGCTTCGCTGGCTGACGGCAAACCCCGCGTGGGTGCTCGGCATCGACGACCAGGTGGGGACGTTGCAGGCCGGCAAGCGCGCCGACGTCGTCGTCTGGAGCGAGGACCCCTTCAGCACGTATGCCCGCGCCGAGCAGGTGTACATCGACGGGCGACTCATCTTCGATCGCGGGCACTTCGGCGCGCCCTGGAGCGACTTCGAGCTCGGCGTCCGGGCCATGCCGCCGCTGCCGCCGCCACCGCCGCTCTCTCCCGCGGGAGCGACGCCGTGATGCGCGCGCGCACCCGCCTGCGGTCGGTCTCGTTTGCCGCGATTGCCTCGTTTGCCGCGATTGCCTCGCGTGCCGCGGTCGTCGCCGCTTTCCTGTTGGTGTCCGTCGCCGCGTGTCCCACCGCGCGGGCTGAAGAAGCGGCCCCCATCGCGATCGCGCACGCCCTCGTCTACGGCCCAGGGACGCGGCTTCCGCTCGTCGACGCCACGGTGGTGCTCGCGGCGGGCAAGATCGTCTCCGTCGGGTCGAGCGCCTCGATGCCCCCGGGCGCGATCGTCGTCGACGCGCACGGGAAGTCCATCACCGCCGGATTCATCGACGCCGATACCGACGTCGGCGCGGTCGAAGTGGCCATGGAAAGCGGGTCGAACGACACCGACGCGCGCGGCTTGCTCCTGCCGGCCCTCCGCATGGTCGACGGCTATAACCCCCGGTCGGCGCTCATCCCGATTGCTCGAAGCGGCGGCGTGACCTCCGTCGTCGTCGCCCCCCGCGCCGGAGCCCTCGCCGGGCAGAGCGCGTTCGTCGACCTGGCGGGAGACACGCAGGCCGAGGCTGTCGTTCGCGCCTCGCTCGCCCAGTACGCGCGCGCCGACGAGGCCGAAGCGCAAGAGGTCGGCACCCGCGGCGTGCTCTGGATGACGCTTCGCCAGGCGCTCGACGACGCACGCTTCTACAGCACGCACAAGGCGCAGTACGACGCGAACGCGACGCGAACGCTGGGCCTGCGCCGGATGAATCTCGAGGCGCTCTTGCCGGTGCTTCGCGGGGAGCAGCCCCTCGTCGTGACAGTGCACCGGGCGAGCGACATCGAGACCGCCCTTCGCTTCGGCGCGGAGTACAAGCTCAAGCTCGTGCTCCGGGGCGCCAGCGAGGCGTGGCTCATGGCCGACGAGATCGCCCGGGCCCACGTGCCGGTCATCATCGATCCGCTCGAAGATTTGCCCGAGGCGTTCGATCGCCTGCGGTCACGCTCCGACAACGCCGCGCTGCTCTCGGCGGCGGGTGTCTCGGTCGTCCTCTCGACGTTCTCGTCGCATGAGGCGCGGCTGCTCTGGCAGCGCGCCGGCAACGCGGTCCGGCTGGGCATGGACCACGACGCGGCGATCCGCGCGGTGACCGAGGCGCCCGCCGACGCGTTCGGCCTCAAGGGATACGGCCGGCTCGAGGCCGGAGCGGTCGGCAACGTGGTCGTCTGGAGCGGCGATCCGCTCCAGATCGGCACCCGCGTCGAGCACGTCTTCGTGCGTGGCCGCGAGCAGCCGCTCGAGACGCGCCAGACCCTGCTCCTGAATCGCTATCGCACCTTGCCCTTCGGGCACGACGGCACGCGTTGAGCCGACGCTCGCGCCGTCTTCGAAGGCGCGGTCCCTTGACGTCCTCTATCGCGGACATAGGATCCCGCGCACCGAAGTTCACGAGTCACACCTCGCAGGAGAGATCCGATGGCCATTCAGCTCGGCGACATCGCCCCCGACTTCACCCAAGACTCGACCCAGGGTCCGATCCACTTCCACGAGTGGCTCGGCAAATCGTGGGGCATCCTGTTCTCTCACCCGAAGGACTTCACGCCGGTCTGCACCACCGAGCTCGGCGCGGTGGCCAAGCTCAAGCCGGAGTTCGACAAGCGAAACGTCAAGGTCCTTGCCGTCAGCGTCGACGACGTCGCGTCGCACGGCAAGTGGTCGGGCGACATCGAGGAGACGCAGGGCACGAAGCTCAACTACCCGATCCTCGCCGACCCCGATCGCAAGGTCTCGACGCTCTACGGGATGATCCACCCCAACGCGAACGACACACTCACGGTCCGGTCGGTGTTCATCATCGACCCGAACAAGAAGGTCCGGCTGACGCTCACGTACCCGGCGAGCACCGGCCGCAACTTCGACGAGATCCTGCGCGTCATCGACTCGCTCCAGCTCACCGACTCGCACTCGGTCGCGACCCCCGCGAACTGGAAAGACGGCGACGACGTCATCATCGTCCCCTCGCTCCAGGACCCCGAGGTGCTCAAGCAGAAGTTCCCGAAGGGCTACAAGGTCGTCAAGCCGTACCTGCGCACGACCCCGCAGCCGAACAAGTAGCCCCGGCACGCTCGTCGCTTGGCGGTCCAGAGTTAGCCGCAGAGGCGCGGAGTACGCAGAGCAGAGACCAGGGTCGAAGAGCTCTGAGCACGCGAAGGCGGCCTCTCGGGGTCGCCTTTGGCGTTTTCGGGCTCCTCACGTCAGCCAAAAGTCTTCGCCCCTCTCCCCTCTCCCCTCCGCGCCCTCCGCGCCCTCCGCGCCCTCCGCGCCCTCTGCGGCCAGTCTCTCTCTTCCAGCCCCCCACGCCTCGAAGGCTCCTAGGCAACGTCGATCTTCGGGAAGTGCTTGTGCCCCTCGGAGTCGAACCAGAGGAGGCGGTCGAGGACGCCCGCGCCGCTGAGCTCGACGTCGCGGTGCTCGCGGGCGATGCCTTCGAGGTCCGCTCGATGGTCGAGCGCTGCCCGGGCGAACCACTCGACGATGCGCGCGAACGCGTCCGGATCGTCCTTCGCCGCGTCCCCGAGCACGAACGCGCGGGCGGGCGGGGGCATCAGCGGCACGGCCTCGGGCACGAGCAGCGCCAGGACCTTGCTCAGCGCCTCGGTCACGTACGGCTCGGTGCCGAGCGACGCGACGCCCAGGCGAACGGCCTCCACGCTGGCCGGGTCTCCGGCCCATTCGTCGGGTCCGCCCTCGAGCACGTCGATGAGCGCCAGGCAGGTCTCGAGGCAGGGGGGGAGCGCCCACCGCCGGAGCACCTTCGAGACCGCGGGGCTGTTGACCATCCAGCTCGCGGGGAGTGCGAGCGTAAAGCGATCGCTCGCGCCGACGCCGCTCGCCCTGGCGGCGCGGAGGCTCCGGGCGACGAGATCGAAGACGCGCGCCCCCGGGAGTTGCGCGCGGTATCCGAGCTTCTTCGCGGCTTCGTGGACGTGCCACGTTGTGCCGCAGGGGAGTTCGATCTGCACGGTCTGCCTCGATACCGTATCCGGTCACACCGCGAAACGCCGGGTTTCACGGCGTTCCGCGCCAGGGTACGGATCATGCCGTATGCTTGCCCGAGCCATGGACAAGCCCGACCCGCTTTCCAGCGAGGAGCGCGCGGCAGAACTCGCCCGGCCTCGACCCCGGCGGGGGCTGCCCATCGCGCCCAGCGCGCTGCCCGGCGCTCGCAACCTGCCGCTCGCCGCCGAGGCGCGCGACGTCGATCGACGCAGTCGGCCCATTTACGCCGTGTGGGAGATCACGCTCGCCTGCGACCTCGCGTGCCGGCACTGCGGGTCGCGCGCGGGACACGGACGCCCCGACGAGCTGACGACCGCCGAGTGCCTCGACCTCGTGAACCAGATGGCCGACCTCGGGGTCAAAGAGGTCACGCTCATCGGCGGCGAGGCGTACCTCCGCGAAGACTGGCTCGAGATCATTCGCGCCATTCGCGCGCGCGGAATGATCTGCGCGACCACGTCGGGCGGTCGCGGGCTCACCGCCGCGATCGTCGCCGAGGCCAAGGCCGCGGGGCTGATGGGCGCGAGCATCTCGATCGACGGCGACGAGGCGACCCACGACCGCCTGCGCGGGGTCACCGGATCGTACCGCTCGGGCTTCGAGGCCATGAAGGCCATTCGCGAGCAGGGCCTTCGCCTCTCGTGCAACACGCAGATCAACCGGCTGTCGATGCCCATTCTGGGCGACATCCTCGAGACCATTGCCGCCGCGGGCGTTCGCGCCTGGCAGATCCAGCTCACCGTGCCCATGGGCCGCGCGGCCGACGAGCCGGAGATCTTGCTCCAGCCGCATGATCTCCTCGAGCTCTTCCCGCTGCTCGCGACCTTGAAGAAGCGGTGCGACGAGCTCGGCGTGCGCTTGTGGCCGGGCAACAACATCGGCTACTTCGGCCCCTACGAGTCCGTGCTTCGCGGCCACAACTACCGCGGTCACGGCGGGTCGTGCGGCGCGGGCCGCGCCACGCTCGGCATCGAGGCCAACGGCGCGATCAAGGGCTGCCCCTCGCTGCCGACCACGCCATGGACGGGCGGCAACATCCGCGACGCGTCGCTCGAAGACATCTGGGAGCGGAGCGAAGCGCTCCGCTACACGCGCGACCGCACGACCCGCGACCTCTGGGGCTACTGCAAGAGCTGCTACTACGCCGAAGAGTGCATGAGCGGCTGCACGTGGACCAGCTTCGTCACCCTCGGTAAACCCGGCAATAACCCCTACTGCCATCACCGCGCGATCGAGATGGCGCGGGTCGGCAAGCGCGAACGGATCGTTCGCGTCGAGCAAGCGCCGGGGCAGCCGTTCGACCACGGCATCTTCGAGATCGTCGTCGAAGACACGCCCCCCTCGCCGCCCCCTTCGCCTTGCACGGTCACGCCCGCATCGCCGCTCTCCTCGTCGCCCGGAGATCATCCATGACCAGGCCGCACCTCGCTCCTTGCTCCGCCTGCGGGCGCCACGTCCGCGTGACCGAAGACGCGTGCCCATTCTGCGGGGCCGCGCTCGCCGCTTCGCTTCGCGGGAGCGCGGCTCCGGTGGCGCCGTCAGTTCGCCTGTCGCGCGCGGCGCTCTTCGCCGTCGGCGCCTTGGGCATGGGTACGTTGGCCGTCGCCCCGGGCTGCTCGTCGAGCAGCACGTCCACCATCGTGCCGTACGGGATCCCGCCCGTCCCCGACGGCGGCGACGAGACCGACGACGCGGGCGACGCGGGCATCGCGGACGTCGCCGCCGTGCCCCATTACGGGCTGCCCCCGCTCCCCGACGCGAGCGAAGAGCCCGACGCCGGCGATTCGGGCATCAGGGTGCTCCCACCCTACGGGATCGCGCCCCCTCCCCCTCCAGAAGACGGGGGCGGCGACGGCGCGCTTCACTAAAGGCAATGCCGTCAAGCGAGAGAGAGATTGGCCGCAGAGGCGCAAAGAGCGCAGAGGACAGAGGGTTTTGCGCGCGCTGGAGCGCCATAGCGCAGATCGGATCCGCCGCGCAGGTCGCCAGCCTTCGACCCAATCTCTGCTCTGCGCCCTCTGCGCCCTCTGCGCCTCGGCGGCCAATCTCGCTCTCCTCACCAAGTGAGCGTGTCACTAAAGGTCGGTCTGGACTCCGGAAGCGACAGCGGCCACGATTGATCCTCGGGAGCTTACCCTCATGACCCAAGCCCATCTCCGCCCCTGCCCGTCGTGCGAACGCCACGTGCGCGTGAACGAAGGGGGCTGCCCCTTCTGCGGGGCGCAGCTCACCGACGACTTCCGGGCGGGCGTGCGGCCTCAGGGTCCCGCCGCTCGATTGAGCCGCGCGGCGCTCTTCGCGTTCGGGACCGGGGCCGTGGCCATGGCGCCGGCGTGCTCGTCGTCGTCGTCGTCGTCGCCCGCGTACGGCGTCCCCTTCATGTTCGAAGATGCGGGAGAGGACGCCGCCAGCCCCGTGCCCGATGCGTCCACAGAGGCGTCGACGCCGGCGCCGGACAGCGGGCCGCCCATGGCGCAGCCTGCGTACGGCATCGCCGTGCCCATCGAGGACGCGAGCGACGACCATCACGTCGGCGTCACGCCCCTCTACGGCATCGCGCCCGGCAACTGAGCCAGCGGGACCAGGCGCGGCCGCCGCCGCGGAAGGGAGCTCTCGTTCGTGGCGCGGGCTGCGGCGTTTCCCCACGGACGCAGTATCATGTGGGCCATGCACGGGTATCGCAGCCGAACCTCCACCTCGGGCCGCAACATGGCCGGGGCGCGCGCCCTCTGGCGTGCCACCGGAATGACCGACGCCGACTTCGGCAAGCCGATCGTCGCCATCGCGAACAGTTTCACGCAGTTCGTGCCCGGGCACGTGCACCTGCACGACGTCGGGCAGCGGGTCAAGAAGGTCATCGACGCCTCGGGCGGGTGGGGCGTCGAGTTCAACACGATCGCCGTCGACGACGGGATCGCGATGGGCCACGGGGGGATGCTCTATTCGCTCCCGAGCCGTGACCTCATCGCCGACAGCGTCGAGTACATGGTGAACGCGCACTGCGCCGACGCGCTCATCTGCATCTCGAACTGCGACAAGATCACGCCCGGCATGCTCATGGCCGCGGCCCGCCTCAACGTCCCCACGATCTTCGTGTCGGGCGGCCCCATGGAAGCCGGGAAGATGGCGGGCACGCACACGCGCGACGGCAAGCCGTTCGTACGCAAGCTCGATCTCATCGACCCGATGATCGCGTCGAGCGACGACAAGGTGACCGACGCCGAGCTCGACGAGATGGAGCGCTCGGCGTGCCCGACGTGCGGGTCGTGCTCGGGAATGTTCACGGCCAACAGCATGAACTGCCTCAACGAGGCGATCGGCCTCGCGCTCCCCGGTAACGGCACCCTGCTGGCGACGCACGCGATGCGGTGGGAGCTCTTCGAGCGGGCGGGAAGGCTCATCGTCGACCTCGCGAAGCGCCACTACCTCGAGGGCGACGCGTCGATGCTGCCGCGGAGCGTGGCCAGCTTCGAGGCGTTCGAGAACGCCATCGCGCTCGACATCGCGATGGGCGGGTCGACCAACACGGTCTTGCACCTGCTCGCGATAGCGCAAGAGGCCGGCGTCCCCTTCGCGATGGCCGACATCGATCGCATGTCGCGCAAGGTGCCGACGCTCTGCAAGGTCGCGCCGTCGTCGCAGTACCACGTCGAAGACGTGCACCGCGCGGGCGGCATCTTCACGATCCTCGGCGAGCTCGATCGGGCCGGCCTGATTCACCGCGGGGCGGCGACCGTGCACACCCGCACGCTCGGCGAGGCCATCGACGACAACGACCTCCGCCGCAAGACCGCGACCGTCGCGGCCAAGAAGCGTGCGCTCGCGGCGCCCGGCGGCGTGCGAACGCAGGTGGCGTTCTCGCAAGACAAATACTTCGCCGAGCCCGACATGGACGCGGGCCAGGGCTGCATTCGCGACGCCGAGCGGGCCTACAGCCGCGACGGCGGGCTCGTCGTCCTCTACGGGAACATCGCGCGCGAAGGCTGCATCTTGAAGACCGCCGGCGTCGACCGGTCCGTCTGGCGCTTCGAGGGTCGCGCGCGCATCTTCCAGTCGCAGGAGGCCGCGTGCGACGCCATCATGGCCGACGCCGTCGTCGCCGGCGACGTGGTCGTCATCGCCTACGAGGGTCCCCGCGGCGGGCCCGGCATGCAGGAGATGCTCTACCCGACGTCGTTCCTCAAGGGCAAAGGGCTCGGCGCGTCGTGCGCCCTCGTCACCGACGGCCGCTTCAGCGGCGGCACCTCCGGGCTCAGCATCGGTCACGCGTCGCCCGAGGCGGCCGAGGGCGGGGCCATCGCGCTGGTCGAGGAGGGCGACCGCATCCTCATCGACATCGCGGCCCGCAGCATCGAGCTCCTGATCGATGCTGCCGAGCTCGAGCGTCGCCGCGCCGCAATGAATGCTCGGCCCGACGGCTGGCACCCGAAGCGCGAGCGCGAAGTATCCGTCGCGCTCAAGGCCTATGCGCTGATGACGACGAGCGCGTCGCGCGGCGCCGTGCGAGACCTCTCGCAGCTCGAACGCAAAGCCACCTGACCAAGCCAGCCGGGCACGAAGGTTGCTCGACCGTCATTCGTGAACCACGCTCAGGGTGTGGAGTCTTCCGGGGTCTCGTTCGCCAAAGGTCCCACCGAGATCCTCCCGATCGCGGCCGGGAGGATCATCGGCGGGAAGTACGAGCTCCTCCGACCGCTCGGCGGCGGCTCGATGGGCGAGGTGTGGCTCGCCGAGCATCGCACCTTGCACGAACGCGTGGCGGTGAAGCTGCTCTCGCGCTGAGACCTCTGGGCGCTCGCCACCGTCGCTTACGAAGCGCTGACCACGGAGCTCCCGGTCCCCTGGGTGTACGCCGAAGAGCTCATCGCGAACCTGCGCGCGCGCCGCTTCATTCCGATCGACCAGCGGGCGCCGGGTCTGCCGCGCGCGCTCGGCGCGTTCTTCGAGCGTGGCTTCGCGCCTCGCGTGGAGCATCGCTTCGCGAGCGCGAGGGAGCTGGCGAGCGCGTTCGAACGCGCCGTGCACGAGCGAGCGCCCGGCCGCGAGGCGCCGCGAGGAGAGACCCCGCGCCCCGTTGCCGCGACGACCGTCCGGCGAACCCGCCCTGAGACGTCGCCGCTATGGCTCGCGGCGGCGTGCGCGTTCGGCTTCGCGCTCATCGCGGGCGGGTTCTTCTTGCGACGCGCCTTTCCGGCGCGGCTCCGCCCGTGGGTGAACCGGTCCCGGCGGCCATGGCTCCTCCCCCGACCGCCGTGCCCGCAGCCGCAACTCCCCCGGCCGCCGTACCCGCGGCCTCGACTCCCCCGGCCCCCGTGCCACCCACCGCGGTCATCCCGGCGCCGAGCGCGGACCCTGCGGCCACGAGCGCGGCGGCGCCGGTGCCGGCCGCATTGACACACGAGCTGGCGCCCGCGACGGCTGTCGGCTCCTCGCGCCCAAAGCTCGACTGCACCGTCCCTTACGAGTTCGACGCCCGGGGCCTGAAGCGCTGGAAGCGGAGCTGCTTATGACGCTGCTCACTTGAGAGACGGAGATGGGCCGCAGAGGCGAGGGCGGTTCCGGTAGGGACGACCCGTTCCACCTCACGATGAGGTGACTCGGGT
>ODAK010001930.1_pt1 | contig 22090 bp, 19 predicted proteins | sample 1539591 | NCBI WGS metagenome assembly ODAK01 (sample SAMEA3539303, study PRJEB22396) | soil metagenome | biome: tundra; feature: field; material: soil | place: USA | collected 2010-05 | depth 0.15 m | reverse complement strand
AAAATGAATGGTTCCAAGGGCCACTGCCCTTGGCGGGGATCCAAGGGGCAGCGCCCCTTGGTCGGGGTCCGGGGTGAAACCCCGCGCTTGCTCAGGCTCATGCGCTCTCTCTTGCCCGCTCCGGCCGCTGGGGTCTAGCAACGGCACATGAGCAAACGACCCGTTATCGGCGTGACCCTGGATTCCGAGCAGCCTGGCGGTTACTCGAAATATCCCTGGTACGCGTTGCGCCGGAACTACCTGGACGCGGTCGCCGCCGCGGGCGGGCTGCCGGTCGCGGTGCCGCATGACGCCGCGTTGGCGGGAGATTACCTCGACCATCTTGACGCGTTGATCGTGACCGGCGGCGCGTTCGATGTCGATCCGGCGCTGTATGGCGACGGCGCCCGCCACGCCACCGTGACGCTCAAAGAAAACCGCACCAAAGCCGAACTGGCGCTCACCCTGGGCGCCCTGGGCCGCGACATGCCTGTCCTTGGCATTTGCGGCGGCCAGCAACTGCTCGCGGTCGCGTTGGGTGGTACGCTGATCCAGCACATTCCCGATACGATCGCCGATCCGCTTCCGCACGAGCAGCCCAATCCTCGTCACGAGCCGGGCCATACCGTGTCCGTCGTGCCCGGAACGTTGCTGCACCGGATCGTTGGCGCGACCGAAATGCACGTCAACTCCGCGCATCACCAGGCCGTGCGCGACCCCGGCCGTTACGCCATCGTCAATGCCACCGCGTCGGATGGCGTGATCGAGGGCGTCGAGGATTCGCGGCACCGCTTCTGTCTCGGCGTGCAATGGCATCCGGAGTATTTCATCGATCCCGGCGACCGGCGGATTTTCGACGCCTTGATCGTGGCCTGCCGGCCATGAGCGACATTGAAACGCCCGCGGTTGAAACACCACGCGGCGATCGCATCGCGAAATACCTCGCCCGAGCCGGTGTCGCCAGCCGGCGCGACGCCGAACGTTTGTTGGCCGACGGCAAGATCCGGTTGAATAACGTCATCGTCACGCATCCCGCGACTTTCGTGACGCCGGGCGATCTGGTGACCGTCGAAGGCAAGCTGGTCGAGGAACCGGATCGCACCCGGCTATGGCGTTATCACAAACCTGAAGGCCTGGTCACGACCCATCGCGACCCCGAGGGCCGGCCCACGGTGTTTGACAAATTGCGCCAGCAACTGCCGCGGGTGATCAGCATTGGCCGGCTGGATCTGACCAGCGAGGGGTTGTTGCTGCTGACCAACGACGGTGCTTTGGCACGCACTCTGGAATTGCCGTCCACGGGATGGATCCGGCGATACCGGGTGCGGGTGCATGGCTCGGTCGAGCCGGCGGCGCTGGCCGCTTTGGCCAAAGGCGTCACCATCGACGGCGTTCGTTACGCTCCCATCGACGCGGGCCTGGATGCGAAAAAAGGCGACAACGCCTGGCTGACCGTCAGCCTGCGGGAGGGCCGCAATCGCGAAATCCGCCGTGTCATGGCGCATCTCGGCCTGGATGTAACGCGGTTGATCAGGATCGCGTACGGACCGTTCCAGTTGGGCACTCTGCCGCGCGGCGGCATCGAGGAAGTCCCAACGCGCGTGCTGCGCGAACAATTGCCGAAGGCCGCCCCGAAGCAGCGCCCCGGCAAGCGGCCACGCTGAATGCGCATCGTCGCCGGCGCGTGGCGCGGCCGCTCGCTGACCGCTCCGCCCGGAACCGAAACGAGACCGACGGCCGATCGCGTGCGTCAGGCGTTGTTTGATATGCTGATGCACGCGCCATGGGCCGGGCGATCCGTTATTGAAAACGCATCGGTTCTGGACGCCTTCGCCGGCACCGGTGCCCTGGGCCTGGAGGCTCTGTCGCGCGGCGCCACGCGAGCCGTGTTCGTGGAACGGTCCCGCCCGGCGCTGACAGCATTACGGGCAAACATCGCAGCCTGCCGCGCGGACGATCGTTGCGAGGTCTTGCCGATCGATGTGCTGTCCGTACCGGCGGGGAAGCGTGCGGACATCGTGTTTCTCGATCCGCCGTACGGGCAGGATCTGGTTTCCCGCGCTTTGACCCGGTTACGCTCGGTCGGGCGGGTGGCACCGGGCAGTTTGATCGTCGCCGAGACCGGCCGGGATGAACCGGCACTCGACGTCGAACCACTCGCGGAACGAATGCATGGCGCGGCCCGATTGACGATCTGGCGGGAGAACTGAAGCAGGCCTTATGCCGCCGGCCGCTCCGCCGCCAGTTTGGGCAGCCGTGAATCTTCCCCCTCCGCGAACAAAGCAGAGCGTCGCAATCCCATGCGATGCAGCCGGTACGCCATTGATGTAACCAGAACACCCAATCCGTACACCACACTGCGCCGGAAATTGATCGAGGATGCTTCCGCGAAATATTTGGTCGGGCAGGACACCTCGCCGATCCGGAAACCGAAAAAGTGCGTCTGGGTCAGCATCTGGTTATCGAATACGAAATCGTCCGAGCAATTCAACAGCGGCAGCCGTTGCAACACCCGCCGATGCCAGGCCCGGTAGCCGGTGTGGTACTCGGAAAGCTTCTGCCCGATCAGGATATTCTGGATCAGCGTCAGCAGCCGATTGAAGATATATTTATACAGCGGCATACCACCGGATCGCGCGCCGTTGCCCAGAATGCGCGAGCCCAGTACCACGTCGTAATGACCCGACGCGATCATCGCGGCCATCGCGGTCACCAGCCGCGGCGAGTACTGATAATCCGGATGCAGCATCACGACGATGTCCGCCCCGGCCGCCAACGCCGCCATGTAGCAGGTCTTCTGATTGCCGCCGTAGCCGCGGTTGCGCTCGTGCCGAAGCGTGCGGATACCCAGTTCCCGAGCCACCGTCACGGTATCATCATGACTGGCGTCATCGGTGAGGATGATCTCGTCAACGACGTCGTGCGGAATCTCGTCGAAGGTTTGCCGCAGGGTCTTTTCCGCGTTGTAGGCCGGCAGCACCACGATCACTTTCTGGCCGGCGATCAAACCCTTACTCCTGTCCGGCGATGCCCTGGGCCCAGAAGGCCCAGGTATACCGGGTATCGCAACGTCCCGGCAACTGCGGATCGGCCACAATACGCTGCTTTTTGCTCCGGTTTTGACCATGAATATTTTCGGTGGAAACGCGGGCGACCAAACTGGTGCTGTTCGGCAACGTCAAGTAGATCCGGCCGCCGGGCTTCAACAGTGAATGCAATCTTCGCATTTGTTGCTCGGGGGCGGCAAGGTGCTCAAGCACGTCCCAGGCGACAATGAAACCGAAGCTGGCTGGAGTGAGGCCCACCGCAGTTGAGGTCTCGGCCAGGATATCGCAGGTAACAACACGCCCATGCCGTACCACGCCTTCAGGGAGACCAGCGTCCACCTCAAAGCCGATCGCGTTATAGCTGGCATGGCATCGAGGAATTCGCTGCCGGATAACGGAACCCGGATCATCGCCAGGTTTTCTGGTTCGGCCCGGGGCGGTTTCCTCGTCCCGGCTTGATCATCCACAGGGCGCTGCGAGCAGCCGCGCGGCCAGAGAATCGGGATCAGCGCGGGTTGCCAACAAATAGTCACGGCAAAGGAAGTTCTAAGGATGAGTTGCCGGGCACCGCAAGCACCGCCCCCGTTCGGGGGTAGCGCTTGAGAATTCTCAGTGGCTCGGTCGAACTTTGAAGCTCGGTAAAACTTCCGGCGTTGGCGAATTCCGGATCGATTGCACCGTCAATGCTGCTGCAGGTACATGGTGTATGAATTGGATAAGCCTGAAGAAAATAAAGATCGTAACGACCGATCGGCCCGCTTCGGTCGACTGGGGCAAGGTTCACCACTTTGTCGCGCACTCGATAATAGTTGATCGAGGGCTCCAGGAACCAGGTGATGCCCAATCGCGCGGGGGATCCGTCTCTCCGATCCGCTAGCAACGAGGATAAATCGGACATCATCTCTCGGGTGTCGTTATCATATGACCATGTCATGGTACGGTCAAGATTGGCTGCGCGAGCAAAGCAGGCGACAAGGACCACGGCCAGGATGGCGAGCGCCGGTCGCAAGATCCGGCCCGTCAGATTCGTCTGGTAACCGTGGAAACCAGCCAGACATCCGCAAATCATGGCAAAAAATGGTAAAAATGACACTGCACGTCGACCGGAGAGATAGGATATACCCAAAAGGTGATGCTGAATGACGCTCAGAAGGCTGGCGCCGACCAGCAGCATCAATAGTATCGGCAAATCCGCTTGCGTGGAGGCCGTCGCCACCGGAGCGTTTCGTTTAAGGTCGCGGAACAGCACCGTCATGATTCCGATTACGGGTACGATATAGGCCGACAGCGAAAGGAGGGCGAGCATCCAGGCCGGTACAGCGAGCGCGCCCAAAGAATAGCGCAAAGTCTCAATAACGGTGTTTTTATGGAACGATATCTTTCCCTCCCGGGCAAATTCATGCGCATGCGCCAGGACGTCGATCTGATGGCCCAATATTGGCGCCACGAGCGCGCAGATTAAAATCGGTCCGACGAGTTTGAGGCATGCCGCAAGCGCACCATGCCCACGCTGCACAAATGCGCGAGCTTCAACGGCGCCAATCACGGCGATGGCTATCGCGAAAAACAATACCTGGGTTAGATTGGCCAATGTCGCTGCTGCCATGCATCCCGTCGCCATCGTCCACCACATGGATCGCTGGTCCTGATTGGGTTCTGCACCCCGCAGCAGGCAATAGGTCCCCGCGACCGAGAGCGCGATGCCAAGACCGTAGCCGCGTCCGACTGACATCATTTCCAGCAATGCGGGATTGTAGACCGCGACGGCAAAGAACAAGAACAAAAACGCGCCTTGCAAATGGCGCCAGAGAATGAGGCCCGCCATGAGGCAGTAAAGGACGAGGGCGAATATACTGGGTAGTCGTAGCGCCCACTCGGTGTTACCGAACAGCGCCACGGAAAATTTCGCAAGCAAAGTAAATAACAAATGGTTATTTGCCGGCAACCAAGTGTGGCGTAACAGGATGATGTCGGGAATCCGTGCGGTAACGTGCAATTCATAGGTCATCGCCTCGTCACCCACGATCGAGGTCAACAGACAACGAACCACCACGTAGGCGACGGCCATCAGAGCCATAATTGCTAAAACAACCAAATCTGGTTGCTTTCTGGACCCGCCAAGGACAAGCGTTCGAGGTGAGGCTGCTTCCGTCTTCATTTTCAAGGTTTCCACGCAGACCTCCCACGCCCAATAATCGCGAATACCTTCGCATAGAGAAGACCTGCGCGCAGCAAACAATCGCGCACACGCATCTCGGTCATGAAATGCGCTGTCTCATCGGCGTGGGCGCCGGAATTGTTGCCGTATGGGGTGGGCGAGGGATCGCGGGACTAGGCCAGCGATCAGGGGCAGGCCAAAGCTTACCACCGACCTGACACCAAAGGCGGTGTTCCACCGGGGGCCGCGGTCATCGCGTATCGGAGCCTTCGAGCGTATCCAGGCTATCGTCACGACCGAGGTCTTGCGCGAGGTCCGGTCCAGAAACCAGCCCGGCGCGCATCCCGATCTGCCCGATATACACTGTCAGCGCAACGGTCGCGACCACGCCGAGCACCAACAGACCCCATTTGACGGGACCCGCACCAGTCTGCAAGGCGGACAGCGAGGCGTCCGCCAGGCTGCCCATGAAGACGTAGCCGAATAGCGCCGGCAGGGAGGCGAGAGTGCCCAGCAGGTAGCTACCCAGCCTGATGGAGGACAGTCCGAGCGCGTAGCTGGTCGCCGAGAACGGCATGATCGGCGAGATGCGAAGCAGGCACACGAGTTTCCAGCCATCGCGCGCGACCATTCTGTCGCAATTCAGCAGGCGCGGCCAGCGACGAAGTTTCGCTTCGATATAGCCTCTGAACAACGATCGCGTGCCCATGAACGCCAGCGTAGCGCCCGCCATTGTGCTGGTAGCGGCCAACGCGAAGCCCACCACAAGCCCGTAGGTGGCGCCGGCGACGATACCAAGCAGCGAGGCGGGTAACACGCCACTGACCGCGACGATCAGTTGCACCGCCGCGAATACTAGCCAGCCACTGGTACCTAGGTCTCGCGTGGCACGCAGAAAACCCTCAATCCGGCCAATCAGAAAATGCGGCCAGATGAATGCCGAGGCGAAACAGGCCAGCAGAACAACCAGTGCTACCCAGAACAACACACCCCGGGCGAGCAGGTGCGATGCGCGCACTAGGTATGACTTTCTGCTGCCGTCCGCATACGCCCATCCTTGCCGCTGAATATTGCGTATTCAGCTATGCCCCAGCGTTGCAGCCGAAATTGCAGTGATGTCTTCAGCACTCCGAGACCGTAGGTCACGCTACGTCGGAAATTGATCGAGGAAGCTTCCGGGAAGTATTTGGTCGGGCAGGAGATCTCGCCGATCCTGAAGCCGAAATAGATCGCCTGCGCGAGCATCTGATTATCGAATACAAAATCGTCCGAACAGTTCATCAGAGGCAAAGCCTGCAGAATTTCGTGGCTCCAGGCTCGGTATCCCGTGTGGTACTCTGACAGCTTGTAGCCGACCAAAAGGTTTTGGATCAGCGTGAGGAAGCGGTTGGATACATATTTGTAGACCGGCATGCCGCCGGCCAGCGCGCCGCGGCCGAGAATGCGCGAGCCGAGAACGGCGTCAAACTGCTCGGACGCTATCATCGAGGCCATCGCCGTCGCCAGCTTCGGCGTGTATTGGTAGTCCGGATGCAGCATCACCACGATGTCAGCGCCGCGCGCCAGGGCCGCAGCGTAGCAGGTCTTCTGGTTGCCGCCATAGCCGCGGTTCGCGTCGTGCCGTATCGTGTGGATGCCAAGCTTCTCAGCCAGTTCGGCAGTTTTGTCGTGACTTGCATCGTCGGTAAGGATCACGTCATCGACAATATCATGCGGCAGTTCGTCGTAGGTTTGCTGCAGTGTTTTCGCAGCATTGTAGGCAGGGAGAATCACTGCAACTCTTTTGTTTGAAAGCATTGAGTGTCCTTAACCTACCGTCATAAAGATTTCGCCTCACATTCCTCAGAATCGCGGCAAGCCCGCTCCACCGACCGTACACTAGCCTTGATCCGAGCAGCCGGCAACCCATGAATAGACCCATGAATAGACACTGTGAATAGACCGCGGATCGGTCACAACCTTGCCGCGACGTCGCGTCAGATACGAAACGCCTCATGCGTGGAAGGATGAAACAACTCCTCCGGCGACAGCAGCCGCGACGACAAACCCTCGGCGTGATGCCGCCGCAGGAAGACCTCCAGCACGTGACGGTTCGCCTCCAGGCCGTACGACCAGAAATCCTCGCCCATCAGCCGTCGTGTCGCATGCAACTGTTCGTCGATGAACGGCAACGTCACCTTGGATGCCGCGACCTCTCCCAGATTTGCCAACGCACGGGCCTTCGACTGTTCGAATGCCTTCAGTGCCGCGGCGGGCAGCCAGGGATGCTGTTCCGCCAACGTGCGGCGGATCCCCAGAATATGCATGATCGGGAAGATCCGCGTCTTGCGGAACCACGCGGCCGCCGCCGCCGCCGGATCGGGATACAGCCACGCAACCTGTGGATGGCCGTTGCTGAAACAGGACGGCGCGCGTGGGCCGATCACGGCGTCGATCTCGCCGCTGGCCAGCATGCCGGAGATCGTGGCACCCGCCGGAGCATCCTCCACGCGCACATCGGACGGCAGGGTCACCGCGATCTTTTCGATCCGGCCCGCGTGCTCGTAGCCGCCGCGGATCCAGGTCACGTCGGACGGCTTCACGCCGTGCTCGTCCTCCAGCACGGCGCGCGTCCACACGTTGGCGGTGACCTGATATTCCGGCACACCGATGCGCCTGCCCTTCAGGTCCTCGGGTCGGGCGATGCCACGATCGGTGCGGATGTAGATCGAATTGTGCCGGAAGGCGCGTGACGGAAACACCGGCACGCCGACATACGGGCAGTCGCCGTTCGCCGTCTTCACCGAGAAGCTGCTCATCGACAGTTCGCAGATGTCGAAATCGGCGTGGCGAAACGCTCGGAAAAAGATCTCCTCCGGCTCGAGCAGCATGAACACCGGATCGACGCCGTCCATTCGCACCGCGCCGTCCGCCAATGGCCGGACCCGGTCGTAATCGCCAATGGCGATGGAGAGTTGAAGTTTGCTCATCGGCTTATTCGGCCGCTCGCGGCCTGAGCAGGCGCATGATCCGTTCCATCGGCGCGTCGCCCGCCACCCGGCGAAGGAGGTGGTTCTCTTCGGCGCTGACCATCCGTGCTCCTCCTGGCGGACCGATCAGGGCGGTTCGCTCGATCAAGCGCGCATCTAAGGCGGATCACCGCTGCTCTGTCCAGCCTTTGAGCAACCCGCCATGAGAGACGCCACCTGGCCACCCGAGGAGCGATCATGGGCGTTTGATCATGGTTGTCCTCGATTGCAATCCTGCCTAGCATTCATGGGATAAGCGGGACGGTACGCGCCTTGCGTCACGAACCCGCGTCGGTCACCGGGAAAGGAACTATCACGATGAACGAACAAAACTTGCGCGACGTCATAGAAGACGTCAGGCAGGGTAAGCTGTCGCGACGCGCGTTCACCATCAGAATGATCGGACTTGGCCTCACGGCGCCTCTGGCGGCGCAGATGCTGGCGTCGTCCGGCGTGGCCGTGGCGGCGGAGGCGCCGGTCTATAAGCCGACGAAACGTGGCGGCGGCGGGGCGCTCAAGATCTTGTGGTGGCAGGGACCGACGCTGTTGAACCCGCATTTCGCGGTCGGCACCAAGGATCAGGACGGTTCGCGCGTGTTCTATGAGCCGCTGGCCGGCTGGGATCCCGATGGCAACCTCGCACCCGTGCTCGCCGCCGAGATCCCCACCATCGAGAACGGCGGCCTCGCCAAGGACGGTCTGTCGGTCACCTGGAAGCTGAAGCAGGGTGTCAAGTGGCACGACGGCCAGCCGTTCACCGCCGACGATTGCGTCTTCAACTGGCAGTACGCCGCCGATCCCGCGACCGCGGCGACGACGATCGGGTCTTACAAAGACATTAAAGTGGTCAAGGTCGACGACCATACGGTGCGCGTCGAGTTTGAGAGGCCGACGCCGTTCTGGGCTGACGCATTCGTGGGGGTCGCCGGCATGCTGCTCCCGAAGCACATCTTCGAACCGTACAAGGGGGCCAAATCGCGTGAAGCGCCGGCCAATCTGGCGCCGGTCGGCACCGGCCCGTACATGTTCGTGGGGTTCAACCCAGGCGACCTCGTGCAGGGCAAGATCAATCCGAACTACCACCTGGAGAACCGGCCGTGCTTCGACACCATCGAGATGAAGGGCGGCGGTGACGCCGTTTCGGCCGCGCGCGCCGTGATGCAGACCGGCGAATACGATTTCGCCTGGAACATGCAGGTCGAGGACGAGATCCTGAAGCGGCTGGAAGCCGGCGGCAAAGGCCACGCCGAGATCACGATGAGCGGAAGCGTCGAACATATCGAGCTCAACAATACCGACCCCTGGAAGGACGTCGACGGCGAACGGTCGAGCCTTAAGACAAAGCATCCGTTCCTCACCGATCCGGCGGTTCGCCAGGCGATCAATCTGCTGGTCGATCGCGCCTCGGTGCACAAGTTCATTTACGGCCGCACTGGCGACGACACCGCCAACTTCGTCAACAATCCGAAGCGCTTCATCTCCGCTAACACGCACTATGAGGTCAACGTCGAAAAGGCGATCAAGCTGCTGGACGACGCCGGCTGGAAGCCCGGATCCGACGGCGTCCGGGAAAAGAACGGCGTGAAACTGCACGTCGTCTACCAGACCTCGATCAACGCGCCACGTCAAAAGACCCAGGAGATCGTCAAGCAGGCCTGTCAGAAGGCAGGCATTTCGGTCGAGATCAAGACTGTCACCGCCTCGGTCTTTTTTTCCTCGGATGTCGCGAACCCAGATACCTACACGCATTTTTACTGCGACCTGCAGATGTTCACGACGACGATGACGCAGCCCGACCCGGGTACGTTCATGCGCCAGTTCCTGTCTTCGGAAGCCGCCGCCAAGACGAACAAATGGCAGGGCCGGAACATCACGCGTTGGCAAAGCCCGGAATACGACAAGCTGTTCCATGACGCCGAGAACGAACTCGATCCGGTCCGGCGGGCGGCGCTGTTCATCGCCATGAATGATTTGGTGATCAAGAACGTGGTGGTCATCCCGGTCGTCACCCGCCCAACGGTGAGCGCGGTGTCGAACAAGCTGCACGCGATGGTGAGTGGGTGGGACAGCAACCTGTGGGCATTGCACGACTGGTACCGCGATGCGTGATGCACACGGCGAACGGATGAAGGCGGCGCGGAGGCGCCGGTCGCCCGCCGAGTGAGCCGCAACCTGATCCGGCGGCCGCGGGGCGTAATGTCAGGAGCCACGATAACCGCCTGGTGACAGGACGGTCCTACCGTCAAGACTCAGAACGTGCGGCAACGCGACTCCCGCGCGTGCCAAGGCTCCGTGAGCCGGCAAGCGATCGTGGCCGATACGGACACCAGGACAATTGTCGATCCGCCGGCGGACGAGGAAACCGAGGCCGCCGCCGAATTCACCGCTGAGGGGACTACGCCCGTGGACGTGTCGGTCCGCCCTGCCAGGTCGCCCAATGGCCCGCGTCATGGGGAACCCAGGATGCGTTTCCCTGTCCGGTGCCAGAGCCGCATTGATCGAGGTCCCGCGGGCTGAATCGGCGTTGGCTGAGTGCCGTCTTATCCGGGCCTCGCTCGATCAGTTCAATCCACGCGGGCGCATGATCCCGGTTGTCCTCGGTTTCAATACTGCCTAGCATTCGGACACAAGCGAAATGGCCCGCTGCCCGCGCGCCACGAACCCGCGCCTGCGTTCTGGGACGAGGAGGCTCACGATGGACGAACAGAGCCTACGTGACGTCATCGAAGGCGTCAGGCGTGGCAAGCTGTCGCGGCGGGCGTTCACCGTCGGGATGATCGGACCTGGCCTCACCGCCCCGCTGGCAGCCCAGATGCTGGCAGCGTCCGGCGTGGCGGCCGACCAGCCGGAATACAAGCCGACCAAACCGGGTGGCGGCGGGGCGCTCCGGGTTCTGTGGTGGCAGGGCCCGACGCTGCTGAACCCGCACTTCGCCGTCGGTGTCAAGGATCAGGACGGCTCGCGCGTGTTCTACGAGCCGCTGGCCAGTTGGGATCCTGACGGCAACCTGGCGCCGGTGCTCGCCGCCGCGATCCCGAGCATCGAGAACGGCGGCCTCGCCAAGGATGGTCTGTCGGTCACCTGGAAGCTGAAACAGGGCGTCAAATGGCACGACGGCCAACCATTCACCGCTGACGATTGCGTCTTCAACTGGCAGTACGCCGCCGATCCGGCGACCGCGGCGACGAGCACCGGCAGTTACAAGGACGTCAGCGTGGTCAAGATCGACGACCACACGATCCGCGTCGAGTTCGAGAGGCCGACGCCGTTCTGGGCTGAAGCCTTCGTCGGTGGGGGACTGATCCCGAAGCACATTTTTGAAACTTACAAAGGCGCCGGATCGCGGGACGCGCCGGCCAATCTTGCGCCCGTCGGCACCGGCCCGTACCTGTTCGTGGCCTTCAGCCCAGGCGACCTCGTGCAGGGCAAGCTCAACCCGAACTACCACATGGAAAACCGGCCGTATTTCGAAACGTTCGAGATGAAGGGCGGCGGCGACGCGGTATCCGCCGCGCGCGCCGTGTTGCAAACGGGCGAATACGACTTCGCCTGGAATATGCAGGTCGAGGACGTGGTCCTGAAGCGGCTCGAAGCGGGCGGCAACGGCCGCGTCGAAATCACCCAATCGGGCGGCATCGAGCATATCATGCTGAACGACACCGACCCCTGGACGGAGGTCGATGGCGAACGGTCCAGCCTCAAGACCAGGCATCCCTTCCTCACCGACCCGGCGGTTCGGCAGGCACTCAATCTGCTGGTCGACCGCAAATCGGTGCACGAGTATATTTACGGGCGCACTGGCTTCGACACCGCCAACTTCATCAACAACCCGAAACGCTTTACCTCGACGAACACAAGCTATGAGTTCAGCGTCGACAAGGCGGCCAGGCTACTGGATGAGGCCGGCTGGAAGCCCGGGTCCGACGGCGTTCGTGAAAAGAACAGCGTGAAGCTGAAGCTTGTCTACCAGACCTCAATCAACGCGCCACGGCAGAAGAACCAGGAGATCGCCAGGCAGCCGGTCAGAAGGCTGGCATTTCGGTCGAGATCAAGACCGTCACCGCCTCGGTGTACTTCTCCTCGGACGTCGCCAATCCGGACCCCAACCGCCATTTCCGCACCGACATCCAGATGTCCACGGTATTCAGCGGCCCGGATCCCGGATTGTTCATGCGGCAGTTCCTGTCGGACGAAGCCGCCGCCAAGGCGAACAAATGGCAGCGCCGCGACATCACGCGTTGGCAGAGTCCGGAATACGACAAGCTGTTCCACGACGCCGAGAGCGAACTCGACCCGGTCAGGCGTGCGGCGCTGTTCATCGCATGAATGATCTGGTGATCAGGAACGTGGTGGTCATTCCGGTCGTTGACCGCCCCTTGGTGTCCGCGGTGTCAAACAAATCGCACGCACCGATAAGCGGCTGGAGCAGCAACATGTGGGCGCTGCGAGACTGGTACCGCGATGCGTGATTCCCACCACGAAGGGGCAGAGGCGCGCCGGTCTCCCGCCCATCCCGGCGGGATCGCCTCGACGTGAGCCGCTATCTGCTCCGCCGATTACTCATTACGATCCCGAGCGTGCTCGGGATCAGCGTTGTGTTGTTCACCGTGCTGGCGCTCGCTCCCGGCGACCCGTTCGGGGAGCTTGCCACCAATCCCGCCATCCCGCCGGAAGTTCAGGCCACGCTGCGCCTGAAGTTCGGCCTCGATGATCCGGTCCCGGTGCGTTACCTGCACTGGCTTAGCGCCATGCTGCATGGCGACTGGGGTTTTTCGTTTGCCAGCCGCATCGATGTCGACAGGCTGATCCTGCAGCGGCTGCCGGTGACGCTTGGCGTGATCGGTGCGTCGCAACTGTTCGCGCTGCTGGTCGCGCTGCCGGTCGGCATCTACGCGGCGACCCGGCCGTACTCGCTGTTCGACCAGGTCGCCAGCACGTTCGCCCTGATCGGCTTCTCACTGCCCACGTTCTTTACCGGCATCGTGTTCATCCTGGTGTTCAGCATCTACCTGAACTGGCTGCCGTTCGTGTTCCGCTCGGATCTGGCGTCCACCGGGTTCGCCTGGTGGTGGGAGGAGTTCAGGCAGTCGATCATGCCGGTCGCGGTGCTGGGGTTGTTCCAGGGCGCCACCTGGACGCGCTTTGTACGGTCCGCCGTGCTCGACGTGGTTCGTCTCGACTACGTGACCACCGCGCGCGCGAAGGGCCTGACGGAGAGCGGCGTGGTATTGAAGCACGTCGTGCGCAACGCGTTGATCCCCGTGGTGACACTGATCGCGCTGCAGATGCCGATCGTGTTCGGCGGCGCGATCATCACCGAGCAGATCTTCCGGATACCGGGCATCGGATCGCTGCTGATCAGCGCGATCCTCGCCAACGACACACCGGTGATCATGGCGGTGACGTTCGTTTTCGCGTGCCTTGTCATTCTGTTCAACCTGATCGCGGATCTGCTGTATGGCTGGCTCGACCCCCGCATCTCCTACCGTTGACGCGCCCGGCGTCACGGCCCAAGGCGACGCCGTGGGCATCGCGGCACCAGGCACGACGCGGGCGCGGCACGTCACGCCCTGGACCGAAGCGTGGCGGCGTTTCCGGCGTCACCGTCTCGCGGTGGTGAGCGTCGTGATCCTGCTGACGATGATCCTGGCGGTGATGTTCGGTCCGCTGCTGTGGCGTGCTCAAATCAATGACATCGACTTCACCGCGCAATTGCAGGGACCCAGCCTGGCGCATCCGCTGGGTACCGACGATCTTGGTCAGGACCTGCTCGCCCGCATGCTGTACGGCGGCCGGATCTCGCTCGCCGTCGGCCTTGCCGCGATGTCGGTATCCGTGGTTGTCGGCACCATCGTCGGCTCGCTCGCCGGCATATCGCGCGGCCTTGTCGACAACGCGCTGGTTTGGCTGATCGACCTGTTCCTGTCGCTGCCGCAACTTCCGGTGCTGCTGCTGCTGATTTACCTGTTCCGCGACTCATTGAAGCACCTCGTCGGCCAGGAACTGGGCATCTTCATTCTCATCGTCGCCGGGATCGGCTCATTCCGCTGGATGACCGTGGCACGGCTGGTACGCGCGCAGTTCTTCGCGCTGCGTGAAAAAGAATTCGTGGAGGCGGCACGCGCACTTGGCGCCTCGACATTTCGCGTGGTGGTGCGGCACATCCTGCCAAACGCTCTCGGGCCGGTGATCGTCGCCGGAACGATCGACGTGGCGGCGGCCATCATCGCTGAGTCGACGCTGTCGTTTCTGGGGCTTGGTTTCCCGGCGGACATCCCGACCTGGGGCCGCCTTCTCTACGACGCCAAGGATAATCTCGACGTCGCGCCGCATTGGGCTTTGTTCGCCGGCGGGGCGATCACCCTGGCGGTGCTCACCATCAACTTCATCGGCGATGGGTTGCGCGACGCGCTCGACCCGCGCCGGATTCTGTGATGGCTGAGCGGCTGCTGGAGATCCGCGGGCTCAAAACCCATTTCGACACCGACGACGGTGTCGTGCGGGCGGTCGACGGTGTGGACCTGACCATCGACCGCGGCGAAACTCTCGGCGTGGTCGGCGAATCGGGTTGCGGCAAGACCGTCACCGCGATGACGGTGCTGAAACTGATCCAGATGCCGCCGGGCAGGATCGCCGCCGGCAGCATTCTGTGGCAGGGCCGCGACCTGGTCCCGCTTGGCTCAAACGAAATGCGGAAGATCCGCGGCAAGGAGATCGCGATCATCTTTCAGGAGCCGATGACCTCGCTCAATCCGGTTTACACCGTGGGCGATCAGATCGCCGAGGTCATCCGGCTGCATGAGGGTATGAACCGGCGCGATGCGATGGACCGAACCGTTGAGATGTTGCGTCTGGTCAACATTCCCACACCAGAACGGAGGGTGCGCGACTATCCGCACCAGTTCTCCGGCGGCATGCGGCAGCGCGTGATGATCGCGATGGCACTGTCCTGCAATCCCAGGCTGCTGATCGCGGACGAGCCGACCACCGCGCTCGACGTCACCATCCAGGCGCAAATCCTCGATCTGCTGGGGGAGATGAAGTCGCGGTTCGGCATGGCGATCATGCTGATCACGCATGCCATGGGGGTGGTCGCTGAAACCACGCAGCGGGTCGTGGTGATGTATGCCGGCCGCGTGGTCGAAGAAGCCTCCGTCGAGCGCTTGTTCGCGCAACCGCTGCACCCTTACACCCAGGGCCTGATCCGCTCGATTCCGCGGATCGACACCAGCGTGGGCAAGAAACTGCGACTGGAAGCGATCGCCGGCCTGGTGCCCAGTCTGATCGATCCGCCGCCGGGATGCCGCTTCGCACCGCGCTGCAAGTTCGCGACTCCCGCTTGCACCGAGGCCGTGCCTGAACTCCGCGCGGTCGAAACCGACCATAAGGTCGCCTGCATCCTGTATTGAGTAACCTGCCCAGGTCTGGGGACAACCGCACGATGAGCGAGCCACTGCTACGCGTCAACCAACTGGTGAAGAACTTCCCCATCAAGGGTGGCGTACTGGGCCGCGAGATCGACCAGGTGCACGCCGTCGACAACATCAGCTTCGTACTCTTCGCCGGCGAGACACTGGGCCTGGTCGGCGAATCCGGCTGCGGCAAGTCCACCACCGGACGCTGCATCCTGCGATTGATCGAGCCCACGTCCGGAGAAATCTGGTTTGAAGGCCGTAACGTCACCGAATTCGATCACCGCACGCTGACCGCTCTGCGGCGCGATATTCAAATCATCTTTCAGGACCCGTACGCGTCACTCAATCCGCGCATGACCATCGGTGCGATTATCGGTGAGGCCCTGACCATCCATCGGCTGGCCAGCAACCGCCGCGCGTTCGAGGATCGTGTGGCGCAGTTGCTGGAGACGGTCGGATTGAACCCCGATCATATGCGACGATATCCGCACGAGTTCTCGGGCGGTCAGCGTCAGCGGATCGGCATCGCGCGGGCTCTGGCGGTGTCGCCTAAGTTGATTGTGTGCGATGAGCCGGTGTCCGCGCTGGATGTGTCGATCCAGGCCCAGGTGATCAATTTGCTGGAGGACCTGCAGGATGAGTTTGGGCTGACTTATCTGTTCATCGCTCATGATTTGTCGGTCGTGGAGCATATCAGCACGCGGGTCGCGGTGATGTATCTCGGCCGCATCGTCGAGATCGCCACCGCCAATGACCTTTATGCCGCACCGCTGCATCCGTACACCGAGGCGCTGTTGTCAGCGGTGCCGATACCGGACCCGACCGCGAAACGTCAGCGCATCCGGCTGCAGGGTGACGTTCCGAATCCGATACGGCCCCCCTCGGGCTGCCATTTCCATACCCGTTGCCCGATCCGCGAGTTGCCGCTGTGCTCCACGGAGAAGCCGACATTGCGTGAATCCCGCCCCGGTCACTGGGTTGCCTGCCATTTGCGCGGGTAGACTGTCCGTTCAGCCTTTTTCAGTCCGCTCATATACGCCCTTGAAGATGGCGGTCGCGCGCTTCAACTCCGCCTCCGGATCCGCGCCGCCGAGCATGTTCGACAAGGCCGCGCCGTACACATCGCGGAACTCGTTGACCGCGACGATATCCGGCATCGCGGGATACGCGATATCGCGTGAGGCGGTCACGGCATCCAGCCATTCCGCCTCCGCCGCACCGCGCGGTGGGATGGCTTTCGCCGCCGCGAATGCGGAGGCCCGCGCCGGAGCGCCCGCGCCGCTGATGAACTGCCGCGCCTGCATGGTCTTGCCGGTGGCCCATTGCAGGAACAGCCACGCCGCGGTCTTGCGCTGACTGCCGGGCACAATGCCCAGACCGTCGCCGAACGTTGGCGCCCGCCGGATCGCGGGGCCGGCGGGAAACACCGCATAGCCGACGTCATTGGTAATTCGTGACACCGTGGGATCGTTGACCTTGGTGGCGATCGTGGATGTGTCCAGATAGATCGCCGCCCGTCGCAGCATGAAATTCGATTGGCATTCGTACCAATTGTAACCAACCACGCCGGGCGGCCCGCAGTCCCGATCCAGCGCCTGATACAACGTCGCCGCGGCAACCGAGGCCGCGCCATCCGTGAACAGCTCACCCCGCGGCCCCACCGGATCGACGTCGTACCCCATCAGAAATCCCGTCCACATCGGCGTATTGGCGTTTTTCATGCCGCGGCCGACAAAACCGCTGACGCCGTTCTTCGGGTCGTGCAACGCTTTCGCCGCGGCCAGCAGCGAGGGAAAATCCGTTGGGCAGGTCAGGCCCTTGGCGCGGAACATCGCTTTGTTCCACATCAGGATGTTGTAGCCGAACGTGATCGGTAACGTATCGATCCGGCCGTCCGACTGGGTCGCCGCCGCGACCGACGGCGCGGGGAAATCGGCCCAATCGAAGTCGGCGGCGGTGACCGACGGATCGGCCATGAACGGCCGCAGGTCCAGCAGCCATTTGCCCTTCCCGAACAGGCGCTTTTGCGACGTATAGGCCAGATAGCAGACATCGAAGTTCGGCCGTCCCGAGGTAAATTCGATGACCAGCTTCTGCCGGAACTGTTGCTCGGGTGCGACGTCCCAGGCGACGTCGACCCCGGTCAGGTCGCGGAACTCCGCCACGTGGCTCTGCAAGTGTTCGACGTCGGACGCGCGTTGCCACACCACTTCCAAATGCTGGCCGGCGCATTGGCGCCAGTCGAAGCCACTCACCGCCGCGGCGCGAACCGGATCAAAACCGGACTGCGCGACAACCGCCAGGGCCGCGCCAAGCAGCTCACGGCGGCTCGGTTTCGCCAATCGCGGGCCTTGGTCCGCGGCGCCGGTCGGTGCGGTCATCTCTGCGTTTCCTCATGTTCGTTGGGCGGCAGGGTAGAACCCTCCGAAGGTGCCGTCACCCAGGTCCTTGACGGCTGCCTGAGCGCCGGCCCAGGGTCGCGGGGAACGCGGCGAGAGGGAGAAGTTCCATGCGGAGCTATGTTTACGTAGGCGTATCAGCTCGCACCGGCGGCACGATCAGCGGCCTGTTTCGCCGCGCGGTGGACCGGGACAAATGGGAGCATGCGACAGGCGGCATGCCGGATGAGAACCACGTTCATGCGATCACCGTACATCCCGACGATCCCGCCACCGTCTTCGCCGCGACCAGCTCGGGCCTGTATCGCAGCCGCGATCGGGCCGAGCATTGGACGCGCCTGATGGAGCCCGCGCCCGGTGAGCAAATGTGGTCGGTTCTGGTGCATCCGTCGAACCATCGAACGATGCTGACCGGCACCGCGCCTCTGGGCGTTTATCGTAGCGACGATGACGGGGAAACCTGGCGCCGCATGCCGAGGCCGGCCATCGCCGAACGCATGGTCGGAGCGTTTCCATCCCGGGTCATGCGCATGGCGATCGCGCCTTCACGCCCCGATACGATCTGGGCTGGGATGGAAGTAAACGGTGCGATGCGCAGCGACGACGGCGGCGAGACCTGGACGGATCTCAGCGACGAACTTGTGCGCATGTCGCGACAACCGCATCTGGCGAGCGCGATCCTGACCAAGGACACAGCCGAAGGCATGCTGGACGTGCATGCGATCTGTGTGTCGCCGGCGGCGCCGGAGACCGCGTTCCTGGCGCTCCGCATGGGGCTGTTCCGCGGCGAAAATGGTGGCTCGGCGTGGCATGATCTTGGGATCGGCGAACATGCCGCGCATTTGCGCTATGGCCGCGACGTTGTCGTGGCGCCCTGGGATCCGATGACGATGTACGCCTGCGTCGCCGATGCCGCCCGCGGCAAAGCGGGCCGGCTTTATCGCAGTGAGGATATGGGACGGAACTGGAAGCAATTCGATCACTCGATCGATGTGCACAGCACGATGATGGCTGTCGCCTTGCCGCGGCATGACCGGGATCAGGCGCATTGCGTCACCCGTCGCGGTCAGGCGTTCAGCACGATGGACGGCGGCGAAAGCTGGCGAGAGACCAACCTTCCGGACGGCGCCGGTTCCGCCGTGGCGATCGCCTGCGGGTAGAAAAGCCGGGACCGTTTACCGGAACCCTTCCGTAACGGTACGCCGGATCCCCGCCGCATCCATGCCAGCAAGGCCGATGCGTTCGAGGGTGCGCTCCGTGGCGGCGAAATCGGCGCCGGCCAGGGTTTGCGCCAGTTTGATGACGGCATCGATCCGTGGAGTCGGCACCCCGGACGCCTGCCCCATTGCGCGCATCGGCATCAGCCCGACCGGCACATCCTCGGCGATGTATTTGTGATCCCATGCGCGCGGCGTGCCGGTCGCCTGGTACGGCCCGTCACTGTTGGTCGTCAACAACTGGCACGTTTCCGACAATGTCGCGCCGCGCACGTGATAAGTACGCTCGAACCAATCTTCCAGCGTCGGCACATCGGCGCCAGGCGCGGCGGCAACCGCGACCCGCTCGGCGTTGATCGCGCCGTAGAGCCGCGCCACCGCCGGAGTCACACCTTCGGCGTAGAACTTATACGCCTCGCCGCGGTCGATCTTGCCGGCATTGGCGACGCAATTGGCGACATGCAGCATCGCGTTGGCATTAGTGAAGCCGGTCGAGATCACGGTCGGCGCCGCGACCGCGTGCGGAAACAGCGGCGCCAGGCGGGCGAACACCGGGTCGATGCGGTTGCCGGGAAACGCCGCGATCTGGAGAAACTTCTTGCGCACGATTGGGCGGATGGTCGTCGGCGAGGGCCGCCAGCACGAATAAGGATAGTTATCCATCTCGGCGATATCGACCACGGCGCGGCAACCGGCGGCATCCAGCGCGCGGCGAAATACCAGCGAGCCGCCGGTATTGCCCTGGATCAACAAAATGGTCTGGCCATCGCGCACCAGCACCGCGAGGCCACTGGCCACGCCTTCCTGATACGTGCCGCCGGTGCAGACCGCGATCACCTCGGCGCCGTCGACCGCGGTGGCGAGGTCGGTCGTCACCCGCTCGATCGCGATAAAGCCGCCCGGCTCGACGTCGAGGCCACCGCGCGCGCGGATTTCGGCGAGGCGCGAGTCATCGCGATCGGTCAGGCGCAATCGGCAGCCGAGCGTGCCAGGTTCGGCGGCCAGATAGACCCCGCCGATGCCGGCGCCGATGATCACGACCGTGGTATCCGCCATCGTTGTGTCCTCCCACTTTGTCGGCCGGCGGCGATGGCACGTCCCGACCCGCGTGACGACATTGGTTCAGGGTTCCCGCGCGCGGAGAGCGGGGATTGCCGGCCACGAACGAAAAGCGCGCGTTACGCACATCGACAACGCAGCAGATTGAGAATCCCGGATCAGATCGGCGGATGTTTCTTGTACCAGCCAGCCGCCTTCTCATACGCCGCGGCGACGCGCAGCACTGTCGCGTCCTCGAAATAACGGCCGACGAATTGCACCGATACCGGCAGCCCCGTGCCGGACAACCCCGACATCATCGCCAGCGCGGGATGGCCGGTCACGTTGAACGGAGCCCGCGCCTGCCTGGGATAGGTGCGCGCGGTTTCGGTGGCATCGTCGATCTCGCTGGCGGGATCCATGGAGCTGGCGCACATCAGCACGTCGTAATCGCGCAGCTTGTCGTTGACGGTGGCGATCAGCTCGGCGCGCCGGCGTTGCGCACCGACATAGTCGCCGGCGGTCATGAACGCGCCCGCCAACAGACGGCGGCGAGCCAACGCGCCATAATCCCCAGGCCGTTCACGCAGCCATTTCGCGTGGATCGACCACGCCTCGGAGCACAGGATCACGCGATTGATGCCGGCGAACTCGCTCAGTTTCGGCAGCGTGACGGTTTCGACGAGGGCGCCCTCGGCTTCCAGGATGCGTTCGACGTCTTCCAGCGCGGCGGTGACGTCCGGGTGGGCGGGCATATCCGTTTCATGAAAGTGACGAACGAAGCCGACGCGCAGGCCGGCGACGCCGCGGTCGAGCATCGCGCTGAAGTGCCGCGCGTTGGTCGGCGCGCTGCCGGGGTCGAGCGGATCATGACCGGCCAGCGCCTCCAGCAGCAGCGCGTTGTCGGCGACGGTGCGCGTCATCGGGCCGACATGGTCCAGTGTGAAGGCCAGCGGAAACACGCCACGACGGCTGACCAGGCCATAGGTCGGCTTCAGGCCCACGATGCCGCAGACGCTGGCGGGGTTGCGCACCGATCCGCCGGTGTCGGTGCCCAGTGCGAGCGGGAACATGCCGGACGCGAGACCGGCGCCGGAACCGGAGGAGGATCCGCCGGGATGGTGCCTGGGGTTCCAGGGATTGCGCGCCGGAGGGAACGGCAGATCGAAACTCGGACCGCCGATGGCGAACTCGTGCGTGCTGAGTTTGCCCATGATGATGGCGCCGGCTTCGCGCAACTGGCTGACGCAGACGGCGTCCTGTTTGGCGATGTTGTCGACAAGGATTTTCGAGTGCCCGGTAGTCGGCAGGCCGGCGACATCGATGATGTCCTTGATGCCAACGGGAATACCGTGCAGCGGACCTCTGACGCGGCCGGCTTTCAGTTCGGCCTCGGCGGTCCGGGCGGCATCCATGGCGGCGTCCGCGTCGAGGCGGATGAAAGCGTGCAATTTCGGCTGCAGGGCTTCGATGCGTTGCAGCAACGCCTGCGTGAGCTCGGTGGGCGACAGGGTGCGGTCGGCGTAGGCCTTGGCGATGTCGGTGGCGGAGAGCCAGTGGAGAGCGTCGGTCACAGGGCGGTCTCCGCCTTCATGGGAGGCCACGGTTCGGCGGCCGGATCAGTCGGATACCTCACGGCCTCCGCATGCCCCAGTGCCTGGGCGGCGGCGGCTTCGATGTCAGCGGGGAATTCGGCGAGGGCCTTGTCCAGGCCAGCGGCTTTGGCGAGGGCGGCGACGGTGGGGTCCATGTGGGGTCACCCGAAGAAGTTGTGCGGGTGCGAAGGTGGCAGGGAATTGGGAGGAGGGGAAGGGTTGGGGGGCGACAAT
>ODAK010001929.1_pt1 | contig 22104 bp, 23 predicted proteins | sample 1539591 | NCBI WGS metagenome assembly ODAK01 (sample SAMEA3539303, study PRJEB22396) | soil metagenome | biome: tundra; feature: field; material: soil | place: USA | collected 2010-05 | depth 0.15 m | reverse complement strand
CTTTTTGAAAATTCAAATCCACTATTCCGTCCAACGTGATCCAGCCTTCTTGCACAATTACTTTGATTCGGTCACGCGGAACCATCGCGTCCCATTCCAGGGTGTTAATAGCTGCGCGCGCGATTTCGAGGTCACCGCGCTGAAACTCGTCGGAAAGGTTCACCGTAATTTCGTCCATCAGCGCTCTGACGCCTTTGACGCGTTCCGCCGCACGACCGGCGGCCCACTTTTCGGCGTAGCTGTGGACGATACCACTGAGCATCACGAGACCCGAATCCACGGATACGCCGATCTGAGTAGCATGCACTTTCGGCTCCCATGCCAGGGCTTCCATGACCCGTTGTTGCAGTTGTTGATTTCTGTCCATTGTCGTTGCCTCCTGATCCATTAAATGTTTTATTAGCCATTGCTAACTGCGAGTCGAACTCCGTGTTCCTATCTCTTGAAACTTTCCGTCACTCCACCGCCGCAAGCGCACGCTGCTCCGCGGACGCGACGCGAAGCGCCGTTTTGATTGCCGTGTCCGGATTCAGTGAAATGGAGTCAATCTTTTGTTCCACCAGCCATTCCGCAAATTCCGGAAAGTCCGAGGGAGCCTGTCCGCAAATGCCGATAAGTTTCTTTGCCAAATGCGCGGCGCGGATTGCTTGCGCGATCATTCTCCGAACAGCTTCATTGTTCTCGTCAAACAGGTGCGCCACAGTCGCCGAATCGCGATCCAGCCCCAATGTCAGCTGTGTCAGATCATTTGAGCCAATTGAATATCCGTCGAATACTTTGAGAAATTCGTCGGCAAGTATTACGTTCGCGGGAATCTCACACATTGCATAGACTTCCAGACCATTTTCGCCCTGATGCAGCCCGTTGCGTCCCATGCTGTCAATCACACGAATGCCTTCATCAACCGTTCGGCAAAACGGGATCATCACCTTTACATTCGTCAAACCCATTTGTTTCCGGACGCGCCCCAACGCGAGGCATTCCAGCGCGAAGCCAGCAGAATATCGGACGTCGTAATACCTGGAGGCGCCGCGAAACCCGATCATTGGGTTTTCTTCCCTGGGTTCAAATTCGGCGCCGCCAAGAAGACCCGCATATTCATTCGTCTTGAAATCGCTAAGCCGGACGATCACGGGCTTCGGATAGAACGCAGCAGCAATTCGTCCGACACCCTCGCTTAATCGCCGGACGAAGAACTCCGTCGGGCTTTCAGCCCCGATCCGCTGGCGAATTTGCTCCACAACCCTTACATCCTTCAGATTCGGAAAATTCACCAAAGCCATGGGGTGGATTCCAATATGATTCGTAACAATGAATTCGATTCGCGCGAGGCCCACTCCCGCATTGGGAATTCCAGCGAGATGAAATGCCTGCGAAGGATCGCCTACGATTAACATGATCTTCGTATGCGTTTCAGGGACGGCGCTTGCGACGATCTGTTCAATCTCAATCGGCAAGATTCCTGAATAAACGTGTCCCTCGGAACCTTCGGCGCAACACACCGTTGCATCCTGTCCCGTCTTGAGGACTCGCGTCGCATTTCCCGTGCCGACGATGCACGGAATCCCGAATTCTCGGGAGACAATTGCTGCATGAGCTGTGCGTCCACCCTGATCCGTTACGATTGCCGACACGCGCCGCATCACAGGTTCCCAGTCAGGATCGGTATTTTCCGCAACCAGAACTTCGCCGGGCCGCACCTCTTGCAACTTCGCCACATCGGTCACTACACGAAGACGCCCGGTTCCAATTTTTTCACCGACCGCTTGGCCGACGACCAGCGGCACACCTGGTTTCCCGCCTAACCGATAAACTTCGGCGGCTGCTTTCGGGGATTTGGCCGAATGGACCGTTTCCGGCCGCGCCTGAACAATAAAGATTTCTCCGCTCACGCCATCCTTTGCCCACTCGATATCCATCGGTTGCGGATGCTTGGCCAGATCCGAATAATGTTCCTCAATCAAGCACGCCCACTGCGCGAGTTGAAGTACTTCGTTGTCCGCGATACAAAACTGCGCACGAAGGTCAGCCGGCGTAGCTTCGCTCTTGGTAGTTCGTGTACCGGTCGCATACAGAAGCCGAACCTCTTTCGATCCGAGGCGTCGGCCGATGATGGGTTCATTTCCACTTCGAAGCGTCGGCTTGAAGACCAGCCATTCATCTGGCGTGACTACGCCTTGCACTACGAATTCACCAAGCCCGTAGGAACCTGAAATCGTCACCACATTTCGGAATCCGGACTCCGTGTCCAACGTGAAGATCACGCCTGAACTTGCAAGGTCCGAGCGCACCATTGGCATCACACCAACCGACAGCGCAACTTTCAATTGCGAATACCCCTGGCGGGCTCGATAACTGATTGCGCGATCGGTGAAAAGCGATGCAAAGCATTGATGCACCGCACGAAGCAGCGCCTCTTCTCCGCGAATATTCAGAAACGTTTCAGCGGCGCCGGCGAATGAAGCTTCCGGCAAGTCTTCGGCGCTGGCCGATGAACGAACAGCTAATTCCGTCTCATGGCCTACGCGCTCAACAAGTGCTCGGTATGATTCCAAGATTGCTGTTCGGAGTATTGCGGGCAGTGGTGTTTCCAGAATCTGCGCCCTCGCGGCATGGCCGCTCGCTGCAAGCTCATTCAAATTCTCCGGATCCAGCTTGTCGAATATGGTTTCGAGTTTCTTGCGCAGATCGCTTTCTTCAAGCAGCAGCCAGTACGCGTCCGTAGTTACGGCAAAGCCGTCCAGAACACTTACACCTTTCGGTTTCAGCGCGCTAAAGAGTTCTCCGAGTGACGCGTTTTTACCGCCCACCCGCGCTACATCGTTCATGCGTATCTCAGAGAAATTCAAAATGTAGGCTAAACTCATGGCACGCCCTCCCAAAATTGCTATGCTCGCTCCATGAAACGCGCGGATGACGGAAAATTGCGCAACTACATGATTGATCCACACCCGTATGCGCGTAAGCGATGCTCATCACTATGGCGTGTGACAGGCATCACCTCAGAAAACGACATCTGCAGCTAAAAAGAAGGTTGTGGCTTGCCGAGCCTCATCCAATACCGGTACGCAGGTCTTGTCTCCTGGGCAGCCAAACTCTACGGTTTCCGATTCTCCGCACGGCTTCCGCGCCAAGCTGCGCCAAAGCGTTGCTCTGACGTGCGATACCAAGAACCTCGAGTGGAGCATCGTCGCCGCACCGCCCTTGCGATTCAGAGCCGGCCAATTCGTTTCCGCACTCGTGCAAGTTAATGCCCGAACAGAGATCCGGCCTTATTCAATTGCTTCGCCGCCTCGGGATGATCTCAGTTTTGAGCTGTGCATAAATCGCGTGAAGGCAGGATACGTTTCCAACTATTTGTGCGATTTGCCGCTCGATTCCGTTGTGGAATTCAAGGGACCATACGGATCCTTTGTCGTGACGCAGCCAATTGATCGCGACCTGGTTTTTCTTGCTACGGGAACCGGAGTGGCTCCATTTCGCAGTATGTTGTCGGATCTCCTTGCAAAAGAGACTGCAGTCGCGCACGACATCTGGCTAATCTTTGGCGTTCGATTTGTAGAAGGATTGTTGTACCAGAAGGATTTTGAAAGTTTGCAACGAACTCACCCGCGCTTTCATTTTGTCCCCGTTGTCAGCCGCCCCTCCGACGAATGGCCCGGTGCGACGGGTCATGTACAAGATCAGCTTCGCAACCTATTTGCGGGACGCAACGACTTCAGAGCTTACGTGTGTGGAGTGAAGCCTATGGTGGACGAGGTTCGCGCGATTCTCAGCAGTAAATTTGGATTGGAAACTGATCAGATTCGATTTGAAAAGTTCGTTTAATTCTCCTTGGAACATGCCAACGCGCAATTCTCTGCTCATTTTGCGAGTACGCGAGCAAGATCAAAGAGCTGACAATCGAGTTTCTTCCGCTTCCCAACGATGTCTCTAAGCGGTGTGACGGCAATCTCGCCCCTCAGGAGTCCCACTAAAATACCGTGTTCACCTTGTGCCAGATGCTGTACTGCTGCCGCGCCGAATCGAGTGGCGAGCAAACGATCAAATGCTCCCGGCGCACCGCCCCGTTGCACATGACCAAGTTTGGTGATTCGCAACTCGAATCCCAATCGTTCGCGATGCTCTTCAAAGTAAGCGGAAAGTGATTCCGCATTGTACTTTGCGCCTTCAGCCACGACGACGATGGCGTGCGATTTCCCTCTCTCGTATGCTGCGCGAAGGTCAGAAGCTATGATCTCCGGATGGACCTGAATTTCTGGAACGACGATCGCTTCGGCTCCGCCCGCAATTCCGGCGACGAGCGCAAGATATCCGCTATCTCGACCCATCACCTCAATCAGAAACGCACGCTCGTGCGATGAGGCCGTAACACGAATACGATCCACCGCCTCCAGAGCGATATTCACGGCTGTGTCAACTCCGATGCACATATCCGAACCATACAGGTCATTGTCAATCGTTGAAGCGATGCCGATCACAGGAAACCCTTTTTCAGATAAGGCCAGCGCGCCTGCCTGCGAACCGTCTCCGCCAATTACGATAAGCGCGTCGATATTCTGCTCACGCAGAATGCGCAATCCAGTCGCTTGAACTTCGCCAGTTTTGAATTCGGGATACCGCTTGCTGCCGAGTATCGTTCCGGCATGTTCGATGATCCCTCCTACATCACGAGGACCCAACGGAATGAAGTTGTCATTGACCAGCCCCGAATATCCGTGGCGGATTCCGAACATTTCCCACCCTACGTCGATGCCCGTGCGCACAGCCGCTCGAATTGCAGCGTTGATTCCGGGTGCGTCGCCTCCCGTAGTTATGATCGCTACGCGTTTCATTTTTGGATCACCTAGTGATTCGCGATCTCCGGATTGGATGAAGCCTTTTTCATCGGAGCCAGGTCAATCAAAGTAGTCAGTCTCTTGCCCGTCGCTTCACGCGGCGCTTCTTGTGCTCGTGGGCTCGGCTCTCTTCAGGAAGTCGACCACTTCTTCGTCAGTCAGCTGTGGGAAATGTTCATAGAATTGACCGGCCGCGTAAAATTCACTGGGCATTCTTAGGCAGACAACCTCATCGGCTTCAGAGCCCAGAAACAAGCAGATACGCAGTGGAGCTACGCCAACGGCGATCACGATGCGACCGCAATTCATTTCTCGAAGCGCCCTAATCGCGGCGCGGATGGTGGATCCAGTTGCCACACCATCATCGACGACGATTACCGTGCGACCCTTCACATTCAGCGGATGGCGAAATTGTCGGTATAAATCGTCGCGTCGTTCCAGTTCCAACTTTTCATTGGCAACGATCTTTGCGATCTGATCGTCGGTTAAGCCGAATTCCTCAACTACGTCTGGGTCAACTACTTGGGTCCCATTTATCGTCAGGGAACCTAGAGCAAGTTCTTCAAACCCTGGAACGCCGAGTTTGCGAACGAGGAAAACATCCAACGGCGCTCGCAACGCTTTCGCAATTTCAAATGCAATAGGGACACCGCCTCGAGGCAAAGCTAGAACGATCACGTCGGAACGCCCGGCATAAGCCCCCAGCCTTGCGGCTAATAATCGCCCCGCTTCAGCTCTGTCTTTAATCTGCTCTGTCATTTTCCCTCGGTCGACCGGACGTACTTGCACCGGCGAGCCGGTACTAGGCGGCCAATTTTTTGTGCACAGCTCCCGCCCCACGCGGCTCGCAGGTTCCTCTGAAATAATGCACAACATCATTGCACGACAGCTCCGGACGATCGCCCATCTGGGCTTCCCGAGCAATGTCGTCCATGGAGAGCATGCCAACGACCTGGTTCAAATTGTTCACGACGGGCAGCCGCCTCACAGCGTGTTTGGCCATCATCGCGAGCGCAGTGTGAATGTCATCATCCGGCTTGCACGAAAAAACGCGCCCCGATGTAACTTCACCCACCGTGAGATCTCCCGCTAACCGATTCCGTGTTGCCAGCGCGATAAACATATCCCGATCGGTAACCACGCCGGTTATGCCATTGTCACTATTCGTGATCGGCAGAATTCCACAATTCTCACGCCACATGATGTCAGCAGCAATTCCAAGGTTTGTGTCGCGGCTGCAGCAGACTGGTGGTGCTACCATTACCTCTTTGACTTTCATGATTTCCCTCCTGATTATCTACGTCAATCAAGCTCCGCAACCGAGTCCGGCGGAACGCCATCTGTTCATGACGACGCGTTCGGCGTTCCGCGGGACCACAAATTTCGCGGCATCACAGTTCGGTGATGCGGATTTCATTCTCCACATTCGTAACGCCCGGAGCCGCCCAAGCAGCATGTTCAGCCTCGCTGCGCTCCGCCCAGGACCGCACTTTTCCGCGAAGGATAACGTTCCCCTGGTTCGCTTCCACGGAAATCTTCTTCGCGTCCAGCTCGGCAGCTCGTTCGAGTGCCTTTTCAATCTTGTTTCTGATATCGCTCGGACGAACGAGCGGCTTGATTCGGATCGTGTTGACAACTCCCTTTACGCCGAGAAGGTTGCGCACGGCGTACTCGGCCTCTTCTTTCTGATAGAAGAATTCAACTTCGCCGTCCAGCGTGATCCACCCGTTGTCCACCAGCACCTTGATTACATCCCGTGGCACCAGTGAATTCCATTCGAGTGAATTCAATGCTGCGCGCGCAATATCAGTGTCCGTTCGTTGATGTTCGCCCGGCAGATCAACTATCAGCTCATCGGTGACCGCTTTGACGTTAGCGACACGTTGGACTGCCTTCTCGGCCGTCCACTTTTCCGCAAAACTCTTCACGTGCCCATTGAGAGACACAATTCCCGACTTCGCTGTTACTCCGATGTTGGCGGCATCAATGCTTGGATCCCAGGCCAACTCATCCTGCACAATTCGTTGTAGTTCAATATCTGATGGCATCATCATTCTCCTTTTCGAATCAGTCACTCAAAATCGATTTCCTATCCCCACAACAAGTTTTCAATCTGTCCCGAACCAGCGGTCGAACACGAACGTTTTCCGTCCCGGACGGACGGTGCGTCGAACTTCTCTGGCGCTTCACCATATCCGATTCGCGTACAACCGCTGGTCCGGTTCGAGGAACCGAACTTCCCGGCGGTACTTGCCCTGGTTGCTTTATTGAAAAAGCTAACTGGGCGGATCTCGTGACCGTTGCGGATTCTGAGAACCCGAACAGCTCTGGAGTATCTCTTCCGCCGAGGGGTCCGTTCCTCGTCACGACACTTTTACTAGTTCCGGTTTTCAGAATCAGTGACTCTAGTCATAGGGTCCTGTGTTCTGGATCACATCGACTATCCATCTGCGTCGCGCAGGTTGAGGAAAGGTTCGGCAGAAATATCAGAAGAAACTTAGGAGAGTTTGCTGAGCTTCAATTGGCTGTATCTCGAAATCAACTCGGTCCGCACGACAAGTGAAGCTTGACAGAAATTTCCGACCCGCTGCGCCGGAGGTACATCAAGAAAAGTGACTCAAGCCACCGCGACAAATCGGAGTTGCTCTGAACTACCCGGAACATCCTGCCGACACGCCATCACTACTCCGCGGTTCTTCACATAACCCAGAGTGTAAAGTTCTGAACACTTTCCGCACAACCAGTAGTGCTGCACGCAATGTGTATTTGGGGGATTCTCGCCGAGCGCGTGATCCTTGTGGAATCGAAAGAAGCGTCCCTCGCGATAGTCAAACAGAATCCCGCAATCTGGATTAGCACATACAGACAGCATGGCGATCTCCTCAGGCCTCTAAACTCCCTCGGAACCTTGTCGAAGGGCGGTAACGTGCATCACGCATCAGGGTGCGTAACATCACTCTGCTCATGAACTGGGTTCACTGCCGCGGGAACCCTACGCCGCCAGTTTGATGTAAGTGCCTTTGCTTCCGATGCGTCCCGAGTTCAATTCACGTATACTCGCAAACGAAGCGGAGTCAAGTTTCGCGACGGCTGGCGCAAATCCAAGCATTTTAGTGGGGCACCCTGTGTCCGACCTCTCTCCAGATCGACTAATTGCTAACCAAGGAGTGGCCAGTAGCGAAGAGCGGTTTCGCGCGTTGGTGGCAGGAATAAAGGATTATGCGATCTTCATGCTGGATCCTCAAGGCAGGGTCTCCACATGGAATACGGGCGCAGAACTCATTAAAGGGTATAAGCCCGAAGAAATAATTGGAGAGCACTTTTCTCGGTTCTATACGCGCGAGGATATTGAACGCGGCAAGCCCGACTATGAATTGAAGATGGCTGCCTCAACTGGCCAGTTCGAAGATGAAGGCTGGCGGGTCCGAAAAGGCGGTTCAAAGTTTTGGGCGAACGTCGTAATTACCGCCGTTCGAGACGATCATGGAAAGTTGGTTGGATTTTCAAAGGTCACACGAGATTTTACAAATCGGAAAAAAGCCGAAGAGGCTCTTCAGCTAAGCGAACGACGATTTCGCGCTCTTTTTGAATTTTCGCCCGACGCAGTTGCCGTAACCAACTCCGAAGGAAGAATCGCTGAAATAAATACGCAGGTCGAAAAGTTGTTCGGATATTCCCGCGCGGAACTGCTTGATCAACCTATTGAAGTTTTGATTCCCGAGTGCTTCCGCCATATGCATCCGAAGCATCGTGCAGAGTACGCCGTGCATTCTCGCGTGCGCTCGATGGGCGCTGGCCTTGAACTTTCCGGACGGCGCAAAGATGGAAGTGAATTTCCAGTGGATATTATGCTCGGGCCTGTGGAAGGACCCGAAGGTTCGGTCGTTCTCGCGGTCATTCGAGACCTTTCGCAGAAGAAGAAAGATGAAGAAGCACTGCGCCGCAGCGAGCAGGAAAAAGACTATCTCGCAGAGGAGCTGACCATTTCACATCATTTCGATGAAATCATCGGCCAAAATTCAGGATTGAAGCGCGTCTTGAAACAAGTGGAAGAAGTGGCAAAGACCGATGCGACAGTTCTGATCCTTGGCGAAACCGGAACAGGCAAGGAACTCATAGCGCGTGGCATCCATCAACTGAGTTCCCGCCGTGATCATGCCTTCGTCAAGTTGAACTGCTCGGCGATTCCGTCGGGTCTTCTCGAAAGCGAGCTGTTCGGCCATGAAAAAGGAGCATTCACCGGCGCGATTGCGCAGAAAATTGGAAGGCTAGAACTAGCCCATCAAGGAACCTTCTTCCTGGACGAACTCGGGGATCTGCCACTAGAACTTCAGCCCAAGATTCTGCGTGCGCTTCAGGAAAAAGCATTCGAGCGTCTCGGCGGAACTCGAACGATTCCTGTAAATGTTCGCCTCGTAGCCGCCACCAATCGCGACCTGGCCAAAATGGTCAAGGACGGACAGTTCCGCAGCGATCTCTATTATCGATTACACGTATTTCCTATTAACATTCCGCCTCTGCGCGAACGCCGTGACGACATACCTCTTCTCGTCCGTTATTTTGTGAGCGGTCATTCAAAACGCATGGGCCGCCACATCGAAACAATTCCGACGGAAACGATGAAGGCACTGGTCAAATGGAGTTGGCCCGGTAACATACGCGAACTGGAGAATTTCATTGAACGGTCGGTAATCCTTTCACAAGGCACCGTATTGCGCGCTCCCTTAGCTGAACTGGAATCGATCGAAGAACCTAGCGTCTCTGCGGATCCAAACCTGGAATCCGCCGAACGTGAACACATTCTGCGTGTCCTTCGCGAGTGCAAAGGAATGATTGGCGGTGTTGGCGGTGCCGCTGAACGCCTCGGCTTGAAACGCACCACGGTTAACTCCAAAATCAAAAAGCTCGGCATTAAGCGACGCGATTACATTTAGTCCCGAGACGACATGTCGTCCCGTCTCCAACCAATCTGCCCCACGTTTGATTCCCCGGGTGTCGCTGATCACAACACCTAACCGACCTATACTCAATCACTTGAAGCGCGCACCGTGTTTCCCATCACAACTGGTGTGTGACGTGCTCTTCTTAAGTTGAGACGTAGGAAACGTGGGCCAAAACAACGAGATGTTAAAAATTACAATTCATGAGAACTCGGGAATGACAACGATTCAATTAGAAGGAAAGCTAGCGGGGCCTTGGGTTGACGAATTAAATCGCGTTTGGACCTCCCTCCTAGGCTCAACCAGTGCCAGAAAATTGGAAATTGACCTGCGCGACATCGCTTTTGTGGATGCCAACGGAAAAAAGCTTTTGCAAGAGATCTATCAGAAGGCGAACGTCAGATTCCTGACAGCCTCGCCTCTAACCAGACATTTCGCCGAAGAAGCAATGCGGAAATCTCAGAAATACAAAGAGGGGGAAATCTAAAATGCTTGGACCTTATGGCTTTGACTCGAACGAAAACTGCCAGACTTGCAAGTTGCGCACAAACGGTTTCTTTTGCAACCTCACTCCGGAAGCAACGAAGGATTTCAATGCGATAAAATCCTTGGGAACCTATCCCGCCGGTGCGACTTTGTTTATGGAAAAACAAGACTTCCGCGGTGTGTTCGTTCTTTGCGCCGGAGAGGTGAAACTTTCGGTCAGTTCAAGCGCAGGAAAGACGCTCATTCTCAGAATCGCCAGACCCGGCGAAATCCTCGGTCTCATGGCGGCGATGTCTGGTACTCCCTATGAAGTCACTGCCGAGACCGTACATCCATGTCAGGTTGCCTTTATTCGACGCGACGATTTCACACGCTTCATGACTAAGCACCCTGAAGTCTACCAAGGTGCCGCAAAACAACTCAGCACTCTTTACGGCGGCGCGTGTGAGCAGTTGCGGAACGTCGGTCTCTCCGCTTCAGCCCCGGAAAAACTGGCTCGCTTACTTGTGGGCTGGTCTGCCGAAGCGAAAGAAACCAAGCAGGGTCGTCAGATAAAAATGCCGCTGACCCACGAAGAAATTGCCGAGTTCATCGGCTCAACGCGTGAAACCGTGACCCGCATTCTCAGCGAGTTTAAGAACCAACACTTGGTCACTCTTGAAGGATCCACGATGATGATTGCCAACCGACCGGCGCTACAGACTATCGGGGGAGATTAGAACTTCGGTTTTTCAAAATCAAAAGGAGAGTTGCGATGAAAGTCAAAGACGTAATGACGCAAGACGCTGCTTGCTGTTCCGCCGCCGCGAATGTTGGCCACGCAGTTGAGTTAATGTGGCTGCGCAACTGCGGAATGTTGCCTGTGGTTGGAGCTGATCGGAAACTGATAGGAGTCGTGACGGATCGAGATATTTGTGTCGCCATGGGAACGCGGAACCGGCTTCCTGGTGAATTGAACGTAGGAGAAATCGCCACTCAAAAAGTGTTTACGTGCAAACCGAGCGACGAACTTCTCGAGGCGCTTCACACTATGGCGGACAACCACGTGCGTCGCTTGCCTGTTGTTGACGATGAAGGCGTGCCTCAGGGAGTTCTCTCGATGGACGACGTGATTGTTCACGGAGACTTGAACAAACGAAAAGGTTCCTCTGACCTACCGTCGGATGAGATCATCCGAAGCTTGAAAACACTTTTCGGCCAGAAGTTGCCGCTGGTTCAAACCAAATCTGCGGCAGTTTAGTTCGGACGATCACACATCTCACTAACGACCCGCGCGGCACTTCTGCCGCCGACTTACGACGGGCTAGAGTTCTGCGTAACGAAGAACACTTTTCCAGCGCGGGCATGGCCCTCCGCCAGAGCATGATCGAAGCCTATGCTTGCAAAGATTCTTATCGTCGCAACTCTCGTGGTCTTTCCTTTTGCCCACGTTTCTGACTCGTCGCGCGAAGGACAGTTCGCGGCGCGATCGCGATGTTCCGCAACGTATGCGGCTGAAGGCAATCAGCTGCCGCAGAAGCTCACTCCCGTCGGTGTGGCGCGTCTGCGCGCACTGTTGGAGTTACCGGACAGCTCGGATGAACAAGCGCCGACTTCAGATATGTTCGGGAGCGAAGTGCAGGAGTTCTACGCTTGTCTGGGTTACTCGCTGCCGTGGATTTCGGACGGAAAGCCTACAGTGCAAGCCCTCAGAATTGTTGAAGCACTCAAACACGCAGACGAAAAGGGTTTGAATCCGCGGGATTACGACGGAACGTTATGGGCGGCACGACTCGCCGCGATTTCTAACTCAAACGACTCGTCCGAGGACGCCGAAATTACTTTTGATCTCGACCTCACCGTTTCAATAATGCGATTCTTGTCTAATCTTCATATCGGACGGGTCAATCCGCAATCACTACAATTCGATCTTTCTACCAATGGAAAATCTCTGGACCTTCCCGAGTTCATTCAGCGCGAACTCATCAACGCTAGTGATACTGATGCCGCCATCGAATCTGTGGAGCCACAATTCCTAGCCTACCGTCGAACGCTTCAGGCCCTCCATCGCTATTTGGAGTTTGCGCAAAGCGATAGCGGAGAACTGCTTCCGCCTCCATCGAATCCCTTTCACGTCGGGGACACCTACGTCGGACTGGCGCGGCTAGTGACCATCCTCCAAACGCTCGGCGATCTCCATGCGGTAGACACGAAACCTAGGACTGCCTATGACGCTGCCATTAGTGCCGCCGTAAAACGCTTCCAGAGGCGTCACGGACTCGATCCCAGCGGCTTACTCGACGCTCGCACGTTGATCCAACTCAACACGCCACTCGATCACCGCGTTTTGCAGCTTCAACTTGCGCTGGAGCGTTGGCGGTGGTTACCACAAAACTTCTCTCGTCCACCGATCATCGTGAATATCCCGGAATTTCGTCTCTATGCGGTCAACGAATATCATCATGTAGTTTTTTCCATGAATATTGTTGTAGGCCGCGCCTATCAGCACGAAACCCCAGTGTTTACGAGCGAAATTCGATCGGTGATTTTCCGCCCGTCCTGGAACGTGCCTCTCACAATTCAGCGACACGAGATCGTTCCTCAAATGAGAAAGAACCCTGATTATTTAACTGAGAATTCTTATGATGTCGTAGATTCACATGGGCGTCCGGTCGAAAACGCCGAGGATTCGCCAGCTCTCAAAAATAAACTGCGAAGCGGTGAGTGGTGGTTACAACAGGAACCAGGCCCGGACAACAGCCTGGGACTGGTCAAGTTCGATCTTCCCACAACGCATGATGTCTATCTTCACGGGACACCTGCTCAGGAGCTTTTCGCGAGGTCGCGCCGAGACTTCAGTCATGGATGCATTCGCGTCGAAGATCCGGCTGCGCTCGCTGCCTGGGTCCTGCGCGACGATCCACGATGGACATCGGAAAATATCCAGTCGGCGATGAGTGCCCGCGAGACGTCTCGCGTCAATCTCAATCAACCTGTTCCGATATGGATTCTTTACGGCACTGCCGTCGTCCACGAAGATGGCCAGGTTTTCTTCTTTGAAGATATTTACGGACATGATGCTGCTTTGGAGCGCGCGCTGGAAAAGAGAAACGTGTCACCCGCTACCTTTGCGTAAAGCCTTCAAAGCAGCTGGAATAATTTCTCCCGCAGGCGCAAATACTATTGCAGCGTCCAACTTTACGGGAGGCTCGGCCAGAGTGCCGCCAGCCCAGTTCGCGCCGAGTTCCAGCGCCAGGCGTTGGTGACGTGCGTCGCGCGTCGCAGCATAGACTTCAACATTCCAGTAGCGCGCTACTTGGATCGCCACGTGAGCTGCGGCGCCGAAGCCATAGAATCCAAGCTTTCCGCCGACTTGAATACCCGACAGGCGCAGCGCGCGGAATCCAATAATTCCCGCACACAATAACGGCGCAGCCTGTTCATCGGCAAACTTTGCGGGGATTTCGTAAACAAAGTTTTCTGGAGCCACGATATACTCCGCGTATCCTCCATTCACCGTGTAACCGGTAAAGTCAGGATGGTCGCAGAGATTCTCCGCTCCTGCGCGGCAATAGGAGCAAGTACCGTCGGTCCGGTGCAGCCACGCAATTCCAACACGTGAACCTACCGCGTATTTTGAGGATCCTTTTCCAACCTTTTCCACGATTCCCACAATTTGATGGCCCGGAATTATCGGAGATTTTCTGGGGGCAAGTTCACCTTCCACGACATGCAGATCGGTGCGGCACACTCCGCAGCAATGTATGCGAACGAAAAGTTCACCTGTCGCAGGTTCGGGTATTGGGACATCGATGTACTGAAGAGGTTGTGATTCTATCGGCGCGGGATGGGCTAGGACACATGCCTTCATGGGAAGACCTCAGTCATGCACACGATCGACGTTCTCCCGATGATAGCGCGCTGCGCACTTTATTTCTGCGAAACTACATGTTGCGATGCTTGAAAAACTCCACTTGGCGCAAGCGCTTCTTCGCCGATTCGAGAGTTTTGTATGGACCGCCCAGATTCTTCCCTTTGCGCGAAACAACTTTGTAACCTTCTTTCACTTTCTTAATCATGATTGACCCCTTCCATTCCTGGCAATGCCCCCAGAAAGATTCGATCCTAGCCGCGAACCGTCAGGACCGGGCAAGGCGCGTCAACAACAACTTCGTAGGCGATCGGACGCTTCGCGCGCGTGGTAGCACCCATCAACTGATCCATGCCGCGAACACCGAGCACGATCAAATCAGAGTGGCACCGATTTGCGACGGCGATTATCTCAGTGCGCGGGTTGCCGTGCTCCACAATTGGTTCAGGCCGGCACCACAGATCTGCGTCCGGTGGAACCAAGTCGCACAGTTGGTGCATCGCCTCGGCGACTGAAATTGATCCTGAGCCTGATTGTTTTCCCGGTTTCGGTGCCGGAAGCACGTGAAGCAACGCCAGTTGTGCTTGATTTTCTTGCGCGAGTGACACCGCATACGCGGCAGCAGCGCTGCAGGTTTCGTTGAAATCGGTGGCGAACAGGATGGAATGAAACCGAGCGCCACTATGGGTTCCGGTTCGTACGCTTGGTCCGATTGTGAGTACTGGGACGCCAGCACGCCGGAAAACTTCCTCGGCGGACGATCCGAACAGGGTTTTCTCCAATCCTGTCAAACCGTGAGTCCCGACAACAATCAAATCCACTTCTCGTTCTTTCAATAAATTTGATAACCCCGGCCACAAACCACCGCCTCGCTCGACGAGCGTCTCATGTGGAACGCCTGCGAGTTGTGCGTCAACGCGCTGCATTTCTGCAATTGCCAAATCCTCCTGATCGTCCACCACCGTCGCGAGCTTAACTTTTGCCTGATACACAGATGGTAATAGGATATGCAGAGCCGTAACCTTTGCGCCGTAGGAGCGGGCTATCATGGTCGCAAACGGAAGGGCCACGGCCGACGGCTCCGAGAAGTCGGTCAAAAATAGAATGTTCTTGAGTGCAATTCGTTTACTGGCTTCGACTCTCAACATGGCACTCCTCTGCTTGTCAGTGTGTCCCTCGCATACGTGTGATTCCGTGATTCCGGGCACATTCCCGGGTGACTCCCGTCACCGTCTCCTGGCCGGAATTTTGTAATTCTTCTTGGGTAATTCAATACCGGACGAAGGTGTTACGAGCGGGTCACCAGATCGGAGATTCCGATGTTACGCAATGAGTTGTTGAAGGAAATCATGGCTGTACCTTCTCCAATCCTGTCGGTTTACCTGAATATGCGATCGGAGAACACTGCACGTCATCCACGTGCAGATGCCTGCGAGGTGTGGCTTGAAAAACAAGTAGCCGCAATTTCGCGAGGATTGTCTCGCCACGACACCAAGGAAATCACGAAACAATTGCAACGCGTCAAAGAATTTCTTCACGACCGTCATCCGAAAGAAAAAGCACTCGCGATCTTTGCCGGTCCGCTGTCTTGGATAGCCGTGCCTCTGCAGGTCGGCATCGAAAACGAGGTTGCATGGGGCCAACCCTCCATCATTCAATTATTCTGGCTGCTGCACGAACATCACCCATATGGCCTCGTCGTCGTCGATCATCACGCGGCCCGCTTCTTTGCCTACCGACTCGGACAATTAACGGAACTCGCGACCAAGGAATTCGCCGTCGATACATCAGTCTGGAAGGAAAAAAAACTGGGCCATCAAGCCAGCAGTGGTTCACAGAATATGCGCGGCCCCTACCCTGATCGCTTCGAGCATCGCATGGAAGCGCAATACGCACGACTGTGTCGCGAAACGGCAGACCAAGCGGTCTCGCTGTCAAAGCAATATGGCCTGATCCATGTTTTTGTCGCGGGCCCCGACCGGCTGATTGATATCGTGCAAAAACATTTTGCTCCTGCCGCAACCCTCGTCCGTCAAGATCTAGGGAATTTTTCATCGGCAGAACTGTTGGAGCGACTTGAACCGATCATCGCCGAGTACGAGCAAAATCGCCAATTGGAGTCAGTGAACCAGTTGCTGGGATCCGACGTCGCCGACATCGCGAATGTGGATGAAACGTTGGCGCAGCTTCAGTCTGCAGACGTGCGAAGTATTGTTGTCTCAAAGAACTTGGAGTTCGATATGCGCCACTGCGAAACATGTGGTTTGGCAAGCCGCGCAGCCGATCCAGTCTGCGCGGTCTGCGGGGGAACGCGCACGCCGGCGTCGTTCCACAAACTATTGCCTGCTTTAGCGATGTCTAACAACACAGACATCGAAGTTGTGAGCGGTGAAGCAGCGCAAAAGTTAAATCAAACGGGTGGGATGAGTGGACGACCTCGCCAGACAGAAATAGCTGCGGTGCGGTAACTCACTCGAGCGAGCGTGGAACTCTGATGTCGGAATGACAATGCGGTCGGTCAGGATGAAACGAAACACACCGTTGAATTGGCGGCGTGGAACGGGTTGCCGACATACGCGACGCTTGAGACGGTTGCCGATCTGCTCGCCCGCACACATGGGTGTTAATGTTGATGACATGCACTCTGAAAAGGAACTAAGCTGAGTGCAGTGTAGAGGGACAAATGCGCAGCCGTGTTGTGATTCCGTTGTTTTTTGCACTTCTTGCCGTTTGCATTATCAGTGCCAAGTATCCGTCCGGCGACGTTGCGGCCGCCGCTCCCCAGTCGGATAGGCCGCAACTTCCGCCGACTTACATTCCTTCCGGTCGGCAGATGTTTCAAGAATACTGCGCCTCATGCCATGGCCCAGATGGTAAAGGTCTTGGTCCGGTTGCGCCGTTGTTTCGTAAGCCACCAACCAATCTCACAACTCTTGCTAAGAATAATGCAGGAGTTTTCCCGAGGGAACATGTTGCGAAGGTCATTCGATTCGGCCCAGGCGTGATAGCACACGGATCAATGGAGATGCCGGTGTGGGGACCCGTCTTTAAAATCGTAGAGAACTACAATGAAGCGGCGGTGACCATGCGAATCAAGAACCTGTGCGATTTTATCGAATCCATACAGGAAAAGTGACCGCTGTTTGTGTTCAGCTTCACTTGTGAGGAAATAGCGATCTTCACCGCAAGCCCTACGCTCCAACACTCGTACTACCTACAACCATCACAGCCAGTACGTTTCGGAGATGTTTCGTCCGTGGGAACTTGGCCAAACTTTTGGTATCCCTATGACGATCGGCGCTACGACATGATACTGCTCCGGGAAGTTAAACTCTGCTTTGGTGGCCGGCAAGTCCAGCCAGGTACGCGCAAGTCCAATCCAACAGGTTCCCAACCCCTTATCGCGAGCGGCCAGCATTAAATTCTCGGCTGCCAGGCAGCAGTCTTCGGTAGCTTGCGGAGATGAAGATTTTGCGAGGATGAGTACAAGCGCTGGCGCGTGATGAAACAACGAGTAGTACGGATCCTCTAGCATATGCCTTATTGAAGGCTGATCCGACGTCAGCAGTAGATTTGCAAGCAACCAGTCTTTGGCGCGCTGTGCACACTGTTCGACGCGTTCACTGCCCAGCAAAACGGCAAACGCCCAAGGTTGGAGATTCATCGCGCTGGGCGCTAGAATTGCCGCTTCGATAAGCCGCTCGATTTCGGCGCATTCAACCGGCGCGTCTGTATATTCACGAACCGCTCGCCTGTTCTTAATGACGTCCATCAATTCCATTGGGGACTCCTCACTAGAGAAGTAACATAGGATCTGGCTTTCGAATTCATGAACTGCATGGCCACCATGATTTATCACCCGTTCTACTCATGAAGGATGTGATGCGGATCACTGTTACGAAGGTGAAAGCTACTTAGTATGTGCACTGACATGCGCTGACCGACGATCGACTCCGGCTTTGACGGCAAGAGTACTCTCGTGAGGATTGCGATGAAATTGTTGATTGCGATTGATTCGTCAGAATATTCTCAAAATGTACTAAACGAAGTCATCAGGCGTCCCTGGCCGCCCCATACGACCGCGTGCGTTCTTCACGTCCTCGACTGGCCTAATCCACCGAGCGATCCGGCTCTCATCTCTAAAGTCGTGCATTCTGCAGATCTCCTAGCGAAGTCAGCTGCGACCAAGCTCGCTAGCGCGGGTCTGCGTACCACGACGAAAATTGTTCAGGGTTCCCCGCGTCTGGCAGTAGCGGAATACGCCAAAGAATTTGGAGCGAATCTCGTTCTAGTTGGCTCCCACGGAGCCAATGGTCTCGTTCGTTTCCTTCTAGGCAGTGTGGCTCAAGCAACGCTGCGCAGATCGCCGTGTTCAGTTGAAATCGTTCGCAAGCCTGTTCGCAGTTCCGTGACTGCGTCGCCTGCAATGAAAATCCTCCTCGCAACGGATGGTTCGGATTGTTCTATTGCCGCCGCGAAGTCCGTAGCCCAGCGTCCATGGCCGCATGACAGCCAGGTCCGCTTGGTCAGCGTCATTCCGCTCGTCGTGTTTTTTGGCGAAGGCATTTCGCCTTCGGGTGCGCCCGTTTATCCGCCGCCAGAGCTTGTTGACGCTCTTGAGAAACAGTGGAGCAGCCGAGCCAGCGAAGCTTTGTCTCGTGCGCGGGAAATCTTGAATCAAGCTCATATCAGGATCGCCGAAAGTGAGCTTCAGCCGATCGGCGACGCCAGAGAGTCCATCCTGGACGAAGCCAAGAAGTGGGGAGCCGATCTAATCGTGGTCGGATCGCACGGCTATAGCGGCGTCAGCCGATTCATGTTGGGTAGCGTGTCTGAATCTGTCGCGATGCATGCTCATTGTTCCGTCGAAGTCATAAGAACATCCGGCGCGAGTGAGAACATGGAACAATGAGGATGCAAACGATTCTGTACGTGCAACCGAGACTCGCCTGAGAGACCCGGGATATGATTACAAGTTATCTGGGCAACCCAAGAGTATTCACGCGTTGATCAGACGATGATTGGTGCAACTGTGACCGTCATCACGCCTGGTGATGCAGTGTGTCACGATAGTCGGGGCTAGAGGCCTGCTACATTAGCGCATGATCTCTTCTTCAGCACGACATGTACGCCGAAAGCAAGAGCCTCTTCCCGGAGTAAGATCGTCCAAGACTCGCTCTTTCGATGTGAAATTATTTCTCGAATCGGCTGGTCTAGGAAGAAAGGTTGAAAAGCTTGGGAAAAAAGAAACCGTCTTCGTGCAGGGCGATCCCGCGAAAAGCATTATGTACATTCGGGATGGCGGTGTGAAGCTTACGGTTGTCAACGATATCGGCAAAGAAGCGGTGGTGGCGATTCTCGGGCCGGGGGATTTCTTGGGAGAAGGTTGCCTGGCGGGTCAGTCCGTTCGCATGGCGACCGCAGTCACGATTGCACCCACCGTCCTGCTCGTAATTGAGAAGAACGAGATGATTCGCGTGCTGCATGAGGAACATGAGTTTTCTGACCGTTTCATTGCCTACATGTTGGGACGCAACAGACGAGTCGAGGAAGATCTGATCGACCAACTCTTCAGTTCTAGCGAGAAACGGCTTGCACGCACTCTGTTGTTGCTCGCGCACTACGGCACCGAAGGCGCATCAGAAAAGGTAATACCGAAAGTATCGCCAGAATTGTTGGCACAGATGGTGGGTACAACCCGGTCTCGCATCAATTTTTTCATGAACAAATTCAGGTAGCTGGGATTTATCCAATATGACGGCGAGCTTCACATCAACAACTCACTCCTGAGCGTTGTGCTCCACGAGTAAGTTGATTCTCGCGCTAGATCGGTCCAAGAGCCGCACTGAAACAAAAAATAGCACTGGAGTTAGCGGTCTCTGGATGGCTTGTGGCCCTGATGGCCCTGAACATCAGGTCGATGAACACAGAGGGCGGAAACTCATTTCAACTACTGCAGTGCGCTCATTTCCGAGTAGCCGATCTGGTTAAGACTACGACGCGGTCGCGGCCCAGCGGGGAATCACTGGACAATAGGTGATACCTTCGATCTATGACTTGTTCCTGGCGCCGACGACCAGCATGATGACTCCTCCAAGCACTGCCAGGCCACCAAGGATTGGAGGAATGGGAATTCGCTCGTGACTTTCCTTTGTGATATGCACCGATCCCAAATCAACGACATCCTTCTGACGAGTGTAGTTAATGCCCTGATAAACGAGGACGAGCGCGCCGACTACAATTAACACAATCGCAATCCAAGTGATCGTTTTCATTTTTGCGTCACCTCCGACGCATAACTCCTCGGGACTTGAGTGAGCAGAATCACAAGAGCGAGGATGGCCGGGTGCTGTTCGCTCTCATCGAATGGCACCCGCGATTTGCAACCATCCTCCAGTGAATTTCAGCTCGACTTATCTCGCGTCACCGCAAAACGCCGACGAAGTAGAGGATCAGTGCGATAACCAGAACGGTGCCGACGATTCCGAGCCCGCCGCGTGATCCCCACCGAGAATATCCGTAGTACCCGCCTCCTCCGCCAAACAAGAGAAGCAAAATGATAATGAGTAGTAACATTGATTTTCTCCTTTCAGGATTCGAATTTCTCCAACTCAACTTTGAATGCGTCCCGGTGGCCGATTTCGTCATGACGGATTTCTTCAAAACGTTCGGCCGCCACCGTATCACCGGCAAGCTTCGCTTTCTGGGCGAATTCGAGATACATGGTTTCAATCTCGTAGGATTCGCCTTTGATCGCGTCTTCTAGATTTTCAACGTCTCCGCCGACTAACCCGAGCAGGTGAGCTTCCTCCGCGAAGTGCTCAAAGCGCTCCACGTCTGCGGTCTTCTCGAACAGATCCGCGAGTTTTTTATTTCCGTTCTTACGGGCCTGTTCCGCAAAGAGCAGATACTTCACATACGCAAAGGCCTCGCCGTGCATTGCGGTGAGGAGATTTTCCCGCGTCGTCTGATCGAGAGTCCTGTGGACTTCCGCGGCCTTCATCGCAAGCTGATTCTGTCTAACAACTCCGGTACTCATAAATGCCTCCTGAGATAACTTGGCTGCACAATCGCTGCACTGCTAGTTCACAGACACCATGACCGCGATTCGATCTCCGGGGTACCTGCGGTTGTACAGGTAGTAGCCATAGCCGTCGTAGTCGATGTACAGGTCATCGTTCTGATACCAGTCACTGGCCCAATATTCGGGCCACGGGTCAAGAAGACTGATCCAGTATCCACCGTACTGAAACCGCGGATGCCCGCCAAAGATGAACAAACCGAGGCTGAATATGCGGAACCTGTGACCGGAACCAAAGTACCCACGGAAATGATCATCAGGAATGCGGTAGCCGTTGTAGCCGCCACGCTGCTGCCAATCGCGGTGTTCAGACTGCCAGTTATGTGCACGATTCTGCTGCCAAACTCCGCGCTGTTCGCTCTGCTGCACACGCTGTCCTTGCTGTGACTGCCGATTGCCTTGCTGTTGCTGCTGCGTCCTTTGCTGTTGTTGGGTGAGTTGCTGCTGTTGTTTGTTCTGGTCTTGCTGCTGTTTGTTCTTGTCCTGTTGCGCTTGTTGAGTCCGCTGTTGCTGCTGGGCCTGTTGTTTATTCCTGTCTTGCTGCTGTTGTTGTTGTTTGTTCTGGCCTTGCTGCTGTTGTTGTTGTTGTTGTTTGTTCTGGCCTTGCTGCTGCTGTTTGTTCTTGTCCTGTTGCGCTTGTTGAGTCCGCTGTTGCTGCTGGGCCTGTTGTTTATTCCTGTCTTGCTGCTGTTGTTGTTGTTTGTTCTGGCCTTGCTGCTGTTGTTGTTGTTGTTGTTTGTTCTGGCCTTGCTGCTGCTGTTTGTTCTTGTCCTGTTGCGCTTGTTGAGTCCGCTGTTGCTGCTGGGCCTGTTGTTTATTCCTGTCTTGCTGCTGTTGCTGTTGTTTGTTCTGGTCTTGCTGCTGCTGTTTGTTCTTGTCCTGTTGCGCTTGTTGAGTCCGCTGTTGCTG
>ODAK010001928.1_pt1 | contig 22108 bp, 18 predicted proteins | sample 1539591 | NCBI WGS metagenome assembly ODAK01 (sample SAMEA3539303, study PRJEB22396) | soil metagenome | biome: tundra; feature: field; material: soil | place: USA | collected 2010-05 | depth 0.15 m | reverse complement strand
CGTCGGTGATCGAAATGACGTTGGTCGGAATGTAGGCCGACACGTCGCCGGCCTGCGTTTCGATCACCGGCAGAGCCGTCAAGGAGCCGGCGCCCAGAGCGTCGTTCATCTTCGCCGCCCGCTCCAGCAGGCGCGAGTGCAAATAGAACACGTCGCCCGGGTACGCCTCGCGGCCCGGCGGGCGGCGCAGCAGCAGCGACATCTGCCGATACGACACCGCCTGCTTGGAAAGATCATCGTAGAAGATCACCGCGTGCCGGCCGCTGTCGCGGAAGAACTCGCCCATCGTGCAGCCGGTGTACGGCGCCAGGAACTGCATCGGCGCCGGATCGGACGCGGTGGCGGCGACCACGATGGAATAATCCATCGCGCCGTTTTCCTCCAGCGTGCGCACCAGTTGCGCCACCGTGGAGCGCTTCTGGCCGATCGCGACATAAATGCAATACAGCTTCTTCGATTCGTCGGTGCCGGCGTTGACGCTTTTCTGGTTCAGGATCGTATCGATGATCACCGCCGTCTTGCCGGTCTGGCGGTCGCCGATGATCAACTCCCGCTGGCCGCGGCCGATCGGGATCAGCGCGTCGATCGCCTTGAGGCCGGTCTGCATCGGCTCATGCACCGATTTGCGCGGAATGATGCCGGGGGCTTTCACCTCGACGCGCATGCGCTCGACGTTGACCAGAGGCCCTTTGCCGTCGATCGGATTGCCGAGGCCATCGACCACGCGGCCCAACAATCCCAGACCAGCGGGCACGTCCACGATCGAGCCGGTACGGGCGACCGTATCGCCCTCACGGATCGCGCGGTCGTCGCCAAAAATCACGACGCCGACGTTGTCGGTTTCCAGGTTCAGCGCCATGCCACGCAAACCGGCGGTCGGGAACTCCACCATTTCGCCAGCCATGCAATTCTGCAGGCCGAACACGCGGGCGATCCCATCACCGACGGACAGCACCTGTCCGGTTTCGGCGACGTTGGCCTCGGTATCGAACGCGGCGATCTGCTTCTTCAGAATCTCCGAGATCTCGGCGGGACGGATCTCCATATCAGGCGGCTCCCTTCATGGCGTACTGCAGGCGCTGCAGCCGGGATTTCAAACTGGTGTCGTAGAGACGGGCACCGATCCGGACGACCAGGCCGCCAAGCAAATCCGGCTGGATCTGCTCCTGTATATTCACATTGCCGTAGCCGGCTTCGATCAGCCGGGCGCGCAATTGTTGCCGCTGCAGATCGTTCAGCGGCTGCGCCGACAGCACATGCGCGGTGATGATGCCGCGGCGGTCGGCCACCAGCGAGGAAAACGCCGTCACGATCTCCCGCAGCGCGCGCAGCCGGCGATTGGCGGAGATCACGCCGACGAAATCGCGCACCTGTTTGCCGAAGCCCTGCTGCTCCAGCACCGCGAGGGCGGCTTTGGTGCCGAGGGTGACGTCGATCAGGGGAGATTCGATCAGGCGGCGGAAATCGGCGCTGGTGTCGATCAGCGACCCCAACGATTCCATTTCGGAGACAACCGTGTCGAGCGCGCCGGACTCATCCGCGTGCGCGTAAAGCGCGGCGGCGTAGCGGTCGGCGAGGCCGCCGCCTTTGGCGATCGTCGTAGCTTCAGACGCCACGTGCGTTTCCATCTTGCTGGCCACACGCACCGTACAAGCGGCGCGCGCGGGCATGTGCGGGGAACAGAAGCCGGCCCGAACCGGCCGCGGCTCTCTAGCAGGGGTTCCCCAGGGGCGCAACACGGTCCACGCAACACAACGACAGGCCACAAATTGCCATGGTATGAATAAGCTGGCGGCACGGGAGGACGAGTCGGGATGACAACGGACGCGACCCGCACCGACACACTCTCCCCCGAGGAACGATCGGCCCGCATGGCGCTGGTCCGTAACCGGGATACGAAGCCGGAGCTGCGGGTGCGCCGGTTCCTGCACGCGGCGGGATTGCGCTACCGGTTGCACCAGCGCGTGGCGACGGCGCGGCCCGATCTGGTGTTCGCATCCCGGAAGACCGTGGTGTTCGTGCATGGCTGCATCTGGCACCGGCATCCGGACCCGGCCTGCCCGTTGACCCGGACCCCGAAGAGCCGCGTCGACTTCTGGACCGCGAAATTCGCCGAGAACGTGGCGCGGGACGCGCGTCAGCAGGCCGCGTTGGAAGCGGCGGGCTGGCGGGTGCTTGTCATATGGGAGTGTCAAACGAACAGCCCTGAGCGGCTGGCGGCATTGGCGCGTGCCATTCAGGTGGCGGACCGGAGCAACGGACGGAATGATTGACGTGGTTCCAGTGGTGCCGATGTGCTACGGCACCGTCATGAGTTCATCGGATACACGTTTGGTCGACTTCGCTCAGGCGCGGGTCAACCGTATCGCGGACGCCATCGACGGCCTGGCCGAGCAGATCAAGCTCACCAACCACCATGTGGAGCGGCGGAACCGTGAGGTCGGCGAGCTGCGCGGTGAGGTCGGCGAGTTGCGCGGTGAGGTCGGCGAGCTGCGATCGGACATGCGGACGCGATTTGATCGCGTTGACCACGAGATGCGCGACATTCGCGGTGAAGTCATTCTCCAGGCCAACCAGATCATTAACGCGCAACAGCAGGCGATGCGCGCGATGATGCGTCTGGATGACATTGAGCAGCGGCCAGACGAACCAACGTCCTGACCTGGCGCGAAGCCCGCCCATTCCAGTCCGCCCGCCGCGTTTGAGGCCGTGGCGGGGCTGGTCATCTGGGCGTGTCAGATAACGGATCCGGGCGGTTGGCGGCGCTGGCGCGGGCCGCGTGATCCGCCGTTGAGGTCCGAAAACCGCGAGACAGCAGCGGTGGCGCGTGGGATCATCGGTGCATGGACATGGACGACGACGCCTGCTACCGCGCGATCGAGACCCGAGACCATCGTTTCGATGGCCGGCTGTTCGTCGCGGTCACCACGACCGGGATTTATTGCCGGCCGTTCTGCCCGGCGCCGACGCCAAGGAGGGAGAACGTGCGTTTCTTTCCAACGGCGGCCGCGGCGCAGGAGGCCGGTTTTCGTCCCTGTTTACGCTGCCGGCCGGAAACGTCACCCGAACTCGCTTTCTGGCGAGGCAGCTCCAATACCGTCTCCCGGGCTCTCGGGTTGATCGAGGCGGGAGCGCTCGATGAGGCGAATGTCGAGAGCCTGGCCGAACGGTTGGGCATGGGCGAGCGCCAGCTCCGGCGTTTGTTCCGGCGGTATCTTGGCGCTTCGCCGATTTCGATAGCCCAGACGCGGCGGATCCTGCTGGCGAAGCAATTGATCCAGGACACGCGATTGCCGATGGCGGAGGTCGCGCTGGCGGCGGGCTTTGGCAGCATTCGCCGGTTCAACGAGATTTTTCAGCAACTCTACCGGCGGCCGCCCAACGCGCTCCGGCGTACGGGGGTGACGGAGCAGGCCGTTGGAACGACCGGCGCGGTCACGGTCAGGCTCGGCTACCGGCCGCCGTACGACTGGGATGGGATCCTGGCGTTCCTGCGGGCGCGGGCCATTCCAGGCATCGAGGTCGTGTCGAACGACCGGTATGCGCGCACGATCGCGGCGGCCGGCGCGCGCGGTGTCCTGATAGTCGGGTTGGCGGATCGCGATTGCCTTAAGGCGACGATTCGCTTTCCGGATCTCCGGAATTTGCCGGCGATCATCGCACGGGTCCGGCGCGTCTTCGATCTTGCCGCCGATCCGGTGGCGATCGGCGCCCATCTCGCGCGGGACCCGGTTCTGGCTCCGCTCGTGGCGGCTCGGCCGGGCCTGCGGGTTCCGGGCGCGTGGGACGGATTTGAACTCGCGGTGCGCGCCATTCTTGGACAGCAAATCACGGTGGCGGCGGCGACGCGGCTCGCCGGCAAACTGGTGGCCTGCTTTGGCGAGGCTTTCGCGGATCCCGGCGCTGTCGGACAGGGGCTGACGCATGTGTTTCCCACCCCGCGGCGCCTGGCTGAGGGCGATCTGGCCGCGATTGGCATGCCAAAAGCCAGGCGGGCGGCGCTGTCCGCTTTGGCGGCGGCGGTCGTCGCTGACCGGCTGATCTTCGGGCCGCGCGCGAGCCTCGACGAGGCCGTCGCGCGACTGCGATCGCTGCCGGGGGTCGGCGAATGGACAGCCCAGTACATCGCGATGCGCGAACTGCGCGAGCCGGATGCATTTCCGGCGGCCGATATCGGCCTGATGCGCGCGCTGAGCGATGCCAGCGGGGTGCGGCCATCGCCGGCCGAACTGCTGACCCGCGCCGAGCGATGGCGACCCTGGCGCGCCTACGCCGCGCTGCATCTCTGGGCTTCGGAGCCGCCCGCGTTCCCCGCCCCCGCATCCCCCGCCATTGAAAAGGTCGCGCATGACAAACAAGCTGCCTGAACGCCTTCGGCTGGATCGCCTGGCGACACCGATCGGCGAGTCGCTGATTGTCACGGATGAGACCGGCGCGCTGCGTGCGTTCGATTGGGCCGATCGTGAGTCGAGCATGGCCCGACTGCTTCGTCTCCACTACGGGTCGATGGTGCCGGCGCCGGGTGCCGCGCCGGCACATGTGAAACGCCTGCTGCGGCAATATTTTGAGGGGAATTCAGGATGTCTCGCCGGCATCGAATGGCGCACGGGCGGGACGCCGTTTCAACGCGCCGTTTGGACCGGTCTCACCACGATCGCTCCGGGCCAGACACTCAGCTATGGCGCGCTGGCGGTGAGGCTTGGATGTCCGACGTCGGTTCGGGCTGTCGGCCTGGCCAATGGGTCGAACCCCATCAGCGTGGTGGTGCCGTGTCATCGCGTGATTGGCGCCGATGGCTCGCTGACCGGCTACGGCGGAGGGATCGCGCGCAAACGGTGGCTGCTTAACCACGAGGGCGCGGCGTTCCGCGACCTGCCGGCCGACGCGGCGTAGAGTCATTTCCGATCAGCTCGCGGCGTCCACCGCACCTGGCCATTTTCGTACTTTGCGTTCCTTTGCGCCGTTTGCGTTTTGCCGTTTGCTTCGCTGCCGGTGAACGGCCGCGGGTCATTTCGCATCGAGACAAGCTCAAGCGCCAGCGGGCCAAAGGAACGCAAAGTACGCAAAGGCCTTGGAGTGGTGTCGGACCCGGTTGAATCCTGGGCCTGGTTCATAGTGTCCGGTGTGGACGGCCCCTGGATTCAAGAGCGAAGGTGAGAATTCTGACGGGTCGGTCGATTGCGATCAGTCCGGAAACGAATCACGCGAAATCAATGGATCACAAGCAGAGCACCGTGCGCCCAGGCAAGGCACTCACGATGAATGTGGGTCTCGGACGGTCCGAACACACGAGAATATTTGTGTGCATCTGTGGTTGCCCTCCTTCTTGGCGGCATTGGCTCCGAAAAACAAAATGCAACCACGGATGAACACACATGCACTCAAATCATACGGGGCCACGAGCCGCTCCGGGGATGCTGATCATGCAGCCAAAATTGCGTTTGCCGATCAATCATCAGAGGAATTCGGACACACTCTGACCCACTGAGAGTGTGTTTCAGCCTGATCGGAAAATGCTCTGAAGCGCGAGCGGAACGTTCCGATAGCTTTGTGATCGGAAACCACGCCGCGCCCTTCGATACGATCGGGCGCGGCGCGCAAAGCCTCAGTTGACCTCAGTCTTCCCTGTGTGCAGGCGCATCCGCATCATGTCGGGCACCTCCTGCCCCGCATCGACGAACGCCTTTTTCAGAGCGCCCATCGCTGGGCCGAAAATTCCCTGACGGTTCTCGCTGCACCACTCGCGTGAGGCCCAGGTCGAGTCGACGCTGCCCTGGAAGCGCGGCATGACCCAGCGGGCGAACAGCTCATAACTGCGCAACGTTTGCTCGCGGTTGGCCCATTCGTGGCTGCGGAACAGCACCGCGCCGGCGCCGCCATCGGTGTAGGCCAGCATGCGGTTGATGCCGTCGATGATGGTCTCGGGCGAGCCGACCAGCGTGGTAGCGGCGGCGAGGCCCTCTCCCAGCGGATTCTCGCTGCGCATCGGCGGGCGGCCCAGGGTTTCGGAGAAGTAGCTTTGCGTTTCGATACGCTCGCCGACGCGGACTTCGCGCATGGCGGTTTCATCGTCCTCGGCGCAATGCATGTTGACGACGAGGCGCCAATTGTCGCGGCTTATGCTGCGGCCGTGTTTGGCGGCCTCGGCTTCGGCGAGGCGCCAGTTGTCGGCGAGCTTCGCGGGACCGCCAGGCACGCCGGCGCCGATCGACAGCACGCCGACACCGTATTTTCCGGCGGCGAGCCAGCCGGCGGGAGTCGTCACACTGGCGACCGCGATCGGGAAGCCGCCCTTGGTGTACGGCTTCAGGTGCAGGCGGGCTTCTTTCAGTTCGAACCAGTCGGTCTTCAGGGTGACCGGCGCTTTGCCTTCCAGCAGGGCAACGATCGCGCCGAGCGATTGATCCATGCGGCGGCGCTGGTGCTCGGCATCGATGCCCATCATGTAGGCGTCCGACACCAGGGCACCGGGACCGACGCCGAGCATGGTGCGGCCGCGGGTCATGTGGTCGAGCTGCACAAATCGTTGCGCGACCATCAACGGATGGTGATAGGGCAAACTGGTAACGCCCGAGCCCAGCATGATGGTGCGGGTGCGGTCGGCGGCGACTCCCATGAAGATTTCCGGCGAGGCGATGGTTTCCCAGCCGGCGGAATGATGTTCGCCGATCCAGGCCTCGTCATAGCCAAGGTGATCGAGCCATTGGACCAGTTCCAGATCGCGCTGCAGCGCCAGGTTGGGATTGTCGCCGACGCGATGGAAGGGCGCCAGGAAGACGCCAAAGCGCAAGCCGTCGTGAGCCATGTTGGTTCCTTTTGGGTTGTTCCGGCTCCGGCCCATCGGGCGAAGCCGGCTGGTCGGAAAACGTTAACGTAACGGACGGAAGAAGTCCTGGATTTCCCCGGCGAGCGCGGCGGCCTGCTCCATGGCGGCGAAGTGCCCGCCTTTTTTCATTTCGGTCCAACGTTGAATGTTGGTGTAGGTCTTTTCCGCGATCGAGCGCGGCGGCAACAGGATTTCCTTTGGAAACGCGGCATAACCGGTCGGCACCGTGATCGGGTTCGCGGGTGAGATCGGCCACGTTGTGTGCAGCCTTCCATAATATGGCCAAAACGACGAGCCGATGGCGCCGGTGAACCAGTAAAGCGAGATATTCGCCAGCATGCGATCGCGGCTGATGGCGTTTTCCGGGATGCCGTCACAATCGGACCAGGAGCGGAATTTTTCGGATATCCACGCGGCCAGGCCGGCCGGAGAATCCGTCAGGCCAAACGCCAGGGTTTGCGGTTTGGTGCCCTGGATTTGCTGGTAGCCGGTTTCTTCCCGGAGCCAGTGCGCGAGGTCTTCGGCGTAACGTTTCGCCGCCTCCGACGATGGGCCATCGGGGCGGTCGCGCGGGACGAACAACAGATTGACGTGGATGCCGCAAACGGACGACGCGTAGCTGTTGCCGATCAACGAGGCGGTACCGGCGCCCCAGTCGCCGCCCTGCACGGCGAATTTCCGGAACCCCAGTGTTTGCGTCATGAGGTCGTGCACGCAGCCAGCGATATCCTGCAGGGTGAAACGTTTCTGGCCAGCTTTGAAAGAAAGTCCATAGCCGGGCAGCGACGGCGCGATGACGGTGAAGGCGTCCTTCGGATCGCCACCGTACTGGGCTGGGTCGGTCAGCCGCGGAATGATATCGAGGAACTCGTAGACCGAGCCCGGCCAGCCGTGCAGCAACAGCAGCGGATACGGGTTCGGGCCAACGCCGGGGACGTGCAGATAATGCAGATCGATGTCGTGCAGCGGCGTTTTGAACTGCGGAAAGGCGTTCAACGCGGCTTCCTGCACGCGCCAGTCGAAACGATCCTTCCAGTAGCCGACGAGGTCACGCACGTAATCGACGCTGGCACCAAACGCCCATGGTTCGCCGGGGGCGGCGTCGGGGAAACGGGTCTGTCCGAGACGGGTCTTCAGGTCGGCGATAGCGGCGTCGGGGACATCGAGGGTGAAGGGTTGTGGGGCCATGAGCGGGTCCTCGGTCGGGCTTTCATGTTCATGGGCCATGGTGAGGGGACGAGGTCAAGGGCGGCGTCCGGTTGACGCGGGCGTTTGATGGTATATATCAATGCTATATATCACGGGGATATCCGATGGCGACAGCGAAGGTGTTTTGGTCCGGCCGGTCGCAGGCGGTACGGCTGCCGAAAGAGTTCCGGGTGGAAGGCAATGAGGTCCGCATTCGCCGTCAGGGCAACAAAATCATTTTGGAGCCAATCCAGAACGATTGGGCCTGGCTGGACGCGTGGCGGAAGAAATACGGGAAGCTTGATGACGACTTCATCCGGGCGACGGAAGAGGAACTGCCGATGCAGGAGCGGCCCGCGTTGGACGACCTGCCGTGATATCTCTCCTCGACACGAATGCAGTCATAAAAATTCTAAATGGGGACCCGAAATTTGATGAGTGGGCTGGCCGGTATCGTGCCGGGGATATCGGCGTACCCTCCATCGTCATGTACGAACTTTATTTCGGCGCGTTCAAAGGACGACACACGAGCCGTAACATGGAATCCGTTGATGCACTGCACTTCCAAACGGTTGATTTCAACAGCGAGGACGCCAAGGCCGCCGGTGAAGTCCGCGCGGCGCTCGTGATCGCCGGAACCCCCATCGGCCCGTACGACATCCTGATCGCCGGTCAGGCGCTCGCGCGGAACCTCACGTTGATCACCCACAACACGCGCGAATTCTCGCGGGTCAACGGCCTGCGCATCGAAGACTGGGAGACCTGATCCGCTACGCAGCCTTCGCCTCGTTCGAAATCCGCACCAGCGCCTCCAGCGTATCGCGCGCGAATTTCAATCGAGCCGCGACGTCCATATCCCGGGCGATCGCCAGCTTGTGATCCGGGCGCAGTCGCACCAGCCCGCCCTTCCCCGACAGCCAGCGCACCAGCCCAGCCGGGTTGCGGAACACGTTGCCGCGGAAGGTCAGCACCATCCCTTTCGGTCCCGCATCGAGTTTCTCGACGCCCGCGTCGCGGCAGGCGCGTTTCAACGCGACAACACCCAACAGGTTGTCGACCTCCTTGGGCAGGACGCCGAAGCGATCGACCAGTTCCGCCGCCATCGCCTCGGTCTCGGCATCCGAGGCGAGCGCCCCGATTCGCCGATACAACCCCAGTCGAACCGGAAGATCGCGGACGTAATGTTCCGGGATCAAAACCGGCAATCCAAGCGAAATATTTGGCGTCCAGTCGCGTTCCTGGCCGGTGCGCCTGCCCTCTCCCGCGCGGATATCGGCGACGGCGTCTTCCAGCATCTGTTGATACAACTCGATGCCGACTTCGCGAATGTGACCGGACTGTTCATCGCCGAGAAGATTGCCGGCACCGCGAATGTCCAGATCGTGCGAGGCCAGGGTGAATCCGGCGCCCAAGGTATCCAGCGTCTGCATCACCGTCAGGCGTTTCTCGGCGGCGGCGGACAACCGATGTGAGGCGGGCCACGTCAGATAGGCGTAGCCGCGCTGCTTGCCGCGCCCGACCCGGCCGCGCAACTGATACAATTGTCCCAGACCAAACATGTCGGCGCGATGGATCACCAACGTATTGACCGCCGGCATGTCCAGGCCGCTTTCCACGATATTGGTCGACAGCAGAATGTCGGACTTTCCATCGCCGAACTCGGTCATCACCCGTTCCAGTTCGGTCGGCGCCAGACGGCCATGCGCCATGGCCATTTTCGCATCCGGCACGATCTCCCGCAGGCGTTCGGCCATGCGGCCCAGATCCTCGATGCGCGGCACGACGCAGAACACCTGACCGCCGCGGAAACGCTCGCGTTGTAGTGCCTCCCGGATCACCAGCGAATCGAACGGCATGATGAACGTGCGCACCGCGAGCCGGTCGACCGGCGGCGTGCTGATCAAACTCATTTCACGCACGCCGGTAAGCGCGAGCTGCAACGTTCGCGGAATCGGTGTGGCCGTCAGCGTCAACACGTGCACGTCGGCTTTCAGCGCCTTCAACCGTTCCTTGTGCGCGACGCCAAAATGTTGCTCTTCGTCAACGACAAGCAGCCCCAGATCAGCGAATTGGATCGACTTCGACAGCAACGCGTGCGTGCCGACCACGATGTTGACCTCGCCCGTGGTCAGACCACGACGCACTTCGTTCGCTTCCTTCGTCGCCACCATGCGCGACAACTGCGCGACCTTGATCGGCAATCCGGCGAACCGCGCCGAGAACGTACGGAAATGCTGCCGCGACAGCAACGTCGTCGGCACCACCACCGCCACCTGAGCCCCCGACATCGCGGCGACAAAGGCAGCCCGTAACGCGACCTCGGTCTTGCCGAAGCCGACGTCGCCGCAGATCAGCCGGTCCATCGGCCGGCCGGAGGCGAGGTCTTCCAACACATCGGCGATGGCGCGCGACTGATCCTCGGTCTCGGCGAACGGAAAGCGCGCGCAGAATTCGTCGAAACTGCCTTCCGGCGGCACCATGATTTCCGCGTCGTGCAACTGCCGCGCGGCGGCGATCTTGATCAGCTCACCCGCCATGTCGCGGATGCGCTGCTTCATCTTCGCCTTGCGGCTCTGCCACGCGACACCGCCGAGCTTGTCGAGCGTGGCACCCTGCTGATCGCTGCCGTAACGAGACAGCACCTCGATATTTTCCACCGGCAGGAACAGCTTCTCGTCGCCGTCGTAAATCAGTCGCAGACAATCATGTGGCGCGTCATTGACCGTCAGAGTCGTCAACCCATCGTAACGGCCGATGCCGTATTCCTGATGCACCACCAGATCGCCCTCGGCGATTTCGGTGGCTTCCGCGATGAACTGGTCCGCGCGCCGCCGCCGCCGCGGTGGCCGAGAAATGCGCTCCCCCAGCAGATCCTGTTCGCCCACCAGCGCCAACCGCTCGGCGACGAAACCCCGCTCCACCCCCAGCGTGATCAGCGATACCGACCCCGCCTCTTTCCGTCGAACCTCCGCCCACCCCTCCTCCTGGGCCGTCTCCTTGAACCCATGCTCCGTCAGCAGATGTGCCAACCGTTCGCGCGAACCCCTGGTCCAGGCCGCGACGACGACGCGCCGCCCCTCGGTCCGCCACCGTTCCGCTTGCGCACGCAGTTGCTCGAACACGTTGGCGCCCGGCGCGCTGGTCGATTGCGCGAACACCGGTCCCGGCCGCCCGCCGCCATCCACGCCCGACGCTCCATCGGGACGGCCGAACGGCGTGAACGCCAACAACGGACCGAACGACAGCATCTCATCCCATTCGTCACGGTCGAGATACAATCGCTCCGGCGGCAACGCTCGGTACGGCACCTCCCCGTCCCGCGGCGGCGCCTTTCGCGCCTGCGCGTGATCGGCGATCATTTCCAGGCGCGCTTCCAACACCTCGTTGGACTGGTGGTCCAGGCTGACCGAGGCCTCCGGCAGATAATCCAGCAGATTTTCCATCACCGGATGGAACAGCGGCACCCAGTGCTCCATGCCCGGGTGGCGGCGTCCCTCGGAGATCGACAAGTAAATCGGGTCCCGCGCCGCCTCGGGCCCGAAACACTCGCGCCAGCCAGTGCGAAAGCGAGAAATCGACTCCTTGTCGAGCGCGAGCTCAGACACCGGCCGCAACGACAGCGCTCGGCGTCCGGCGTCGCCACTTCGTTGCGTTGACGGATCGAACGGCTTGATCGATTCGATCGTGTCGCCGAACATATCAAGCCGCAGCGGCTCACTCTCGCCCGCCGGAAAGACGTCGAAAATTCCGCCGCGGACCGCGTATTCCCCAGGCTCCATCACGGTGCCGGCCCGGCCGTAGCCATTGGCTTCCAGGAACCGCGCCAGTTCCTCCGGCTTCACCTGGCCATTGACCTTCACATCCATGCGGGCGCCGGAGAAGGCGGAACGCGGGGGCACCCGCTGCACCAACGCGTTCACCGTGGTCAACACAAAACGCGGGCCGGTGGGCTTGTCGAGCAGCCGTGTCAGCGTGGCGATGCGCTCCGAAACCAGAGCGGCGTTGGGTGACACACGATCGTACGGCAGGCAGTCCCAGGCCGGAAAGCGCAGAATCTCGGCCTCGGGCATCGCGAACGCGAGCGCCTCGGCCAGCCTCGCCATCCGCGCGTCGTCGCGGGTCACGTGCAGGATCGGTCCGGCATACTCCCGGCGGCGTTGCGCGAGCAGAAATGCGTCCCAGCCCTCGGGCGCGCCCCAGACGCGGATGGCGTCGGTCATCGGGCGGGGCCGTGCAAGCGCGAGGGCTCCGCCCTCGGACCCGCCAGGGGCTTTGCCCCTGGACCCCAGCAAAGGGCGAGGCCCTTTGCAATCTGTCCATTGGTTGGGTGTCTCAGGAGGGCCAGGAGCCAGCGCCTCCTGGTCGGGGTCCGGGGCGGAAGCCCCGGCGCCTGCGCGGTCGGCGCGATCACCGCGTCACGCTCGCGCGCATGCGCAGCAGCATCGGCGTGGCATCCTCGGGCGAGATCGGCCGCCGTCCCGTCAGCCAATCGGCGAGGTCGGGATCGGGACGCTCCATCAGAGCCTCCAGCGCATCGATATCCGCCTCGTTCAGCGTGTCGAGATTGTCGCGCACAAAACCGCCGATCAGCAGGTCGTTCTCGTACGTTCCGCGATGCGTGGCACGAAACAACAAGCGCCGGCGTCGCGGTTCATTCCTGGTGGCGTCGCTCTGGTCTGGCTCGGTCATCGTTGGACTGTCATATAGCGGCCGGTCAACCTCATGTCAGCCCGTGGACTCGAACCCGCTCAGCCCGCTTTTCGCGCCTCTGACATCGCTGCGGGGCATAGGTCCGGCGGTGGCGAAGCTGATCGCCCGCGCGGCGGGGGGGGGCAATGGGGGAGGCCGGATCATCGACCTGCTGTTCCATATGCCCGAGTCGTACCTGGATCGCAGCGCGCGGCCGACGATCCGGGACGCTCGCGCGGGCACGGTGGCGACGCTGGCGGTCGAGGTGGTTCGCCATGAGCGGCCCGCCCACTCCAGGCAACCCTGGCGCATCGTGGTCCGCGACGCCACCGGCACCGCGGAGCTGGTGTTTTTTCGTTTCACCCGTGAAGCGCAGATGCCGCCTGGCGCGCAACTGCTGGTCTCCGGCAAAATCGAGATGTTCAACGGCAAGGTAACCATCGCGCATCCTGAACATTTGGTTTCCGCCGCGGAGGCTTCGCGGGTTCCGGCAATCGAGCCGGTATGGCCGTTGACCGCCGGCCTGTGGCCTCGCCAGGTCGCCGCGGGGATCGCCCAGGGCATGGAGCGGCTGGTGGATTTGCCGGAGTGGCACGATCCGGTACTGATGCGGCGGGAGAAATGGCCGTCGTTTCGCGAAGCGTTGCGCGCGGTACAGATGCCGGAGACGGCGGCGCCGCATAAGCGGATGCGGGCACGGCTGGCATACGACGAATTCCTCGCCGGTCAGGTCGCGCTGGCACTGGTGCGGGGCCGGGTGCGGGCCAGGATCGGACGCGCGCTGACCGGCGGCACGGAACTGCGGGCAACGGCGCTGGAACGATTCGGCTTCACGCCGACCGCGTCGCAGATCAAGGTGCTGGCGGAGATCGACGCGGATTTGTGTTCGGATCGCCGAATGTTGCGACTTTTACAAGGCGACGTGGGCTCCGGAAAAACGCTCGTGGCGGCGCTGGCGATGTTACGCGCCGTCGAGTCGGGCGCGCAGGCGGCGTTGATGGCACCGACCGAGGTGCTGGCGAAACAACATCACCGCACGTTGTCTCGGATATTGCCGGTGCCGGTGGCATTGCTGACCGGCTCGGTGAAAGGCCGCGAACGGTCGAAATTGTTGCGCGCGCTTAAGGATGGCTCATTGCCGATGATCGTCGGCACGCACGCTTTGTTTCAGGAGGCGGTGGAGTACAAGGACCTCGGCCTGGCGGTGATCGACGAGCAACATCGTTTCGGCGTCACGCAACGGCTGTTAATGGGTGCAAAGGGCCAGCACACTGACGTTCTGGTGATGACCGCGACGCCGATCCCGCGCACCTTGGTGCTGACGCAATGGGGCGAAATGGATGTGTCCCGTCTGACCGAGAAACCCGCCGGAAGGCAACCCATTCGCACGACGCTGCACTCGTTCGCCACGATGCCGGACGTGCTGGAGGGAGTCGCGCGCAAGCTGGACGAGGGCGCTCAGGTGTACTGGGTTTGCCCGTTGGTGGCGGAGAGCGAGCTGATCGACCTCGCGGCGGCCGAGGAACGGGTCACCGAATTGCGGATGCGGTTCGGCGACCGGGTCGGGATCGTGCATGGGCAACAATCGCCGGAGGTGCGCGACGCGGCACTCGCCGCTTTCGCCGCCGGAACGATCCGCTTGCTGGTGGCGACCACGGTGATCGAGGTCGGCGTCGATGTGACGCGGGCGAGCGTGATGGTGATCGAGCACGCGGAACGGTTCGGACTTGCACAGTTGCATCAGTTGCGCGGGCGGGTCGGCCGCGGCGCGGACGCCAGTTTCTGTCTGCTGCTGCATGAGGACTGGGTCAACGAGACCGCTCGCCGCCGGCTGACGCTGCTGCGCGATACCGACGACGGGTTTCTGATCGCCGACGAGGATTTCCGACTGCGCGGTGGCGGCGATGTACTGGGTACGCGGCAAGCGGGCGCGCCAGGGTTTCGGCTGGCGGATCCGGTGGAGCACGAGGGATTGCTCGAGATGGCGCATCGCGACGCGGCGGTGCTGCTGCTGCGCGATCCCGGTCTGACCTCGGACCGTGGGCGGGCGATCCGGTGGCTGCTGCGGCTGTTCGAGCGGACGGAGGCGATGAAGACCCTGGCGTCGGGGTAAACCACCGCGATCCCGGGAGACGAGCTCCCGGGGGAACCGCCGCTCAGCTCTTCGTGACGTTCCAGAACACCGGCACGGCACCTTTCAGGACACCGCTCAGCTTCTTGCTGTACGCGGCCGGCGGCAGGTACTGGCCAAGTGGAATATACGGCACGTTCTCAAATGCGTTGGCCTGGATTTCCGCGTCCAGGCGGTGCCGCTCGGCGGGATCGTTGCTGTCCATCCAGCGGTTGCGCAGTTCCTCGGCCTTCGGGTCGTCGGGCCAGCCGAACCACGCGCTCTTGCCGTTGCCGCGCAGATTGGTGGCGAAGATCGGGTCCTGATAATCGGCGGCCGGCGCGCCGTACGGGAACATCGACCAGCCGCCTTTATCCAGCGGCTCCCGGTTGGATCGGCGTTCGACCACGGTGCCCCAGTCGGTTGCCTGCTCGTCGACATTGAGGCCGATTTCGCGGAACGCGGCGACCGCGACCGCGCTCATCGCATCGTAATAAACCTGATCGGTCGGATGCATGTAGACGATGCGCTCACCCGCGTAGCCGGCCTGTTTGAGCATTGCCTTGATCTCATCCTTACCGGGGCGCTTACTTACATGGTCCATGCCGGCATCGCTGGCGGACGCCGAGCCGGGAATAAAAAACCCTGTTGGAGCCTTGAACAGCGCGGGATCACCGCCCATCACCGCAGTCATCACATCCACCTGATCGACCGCCGCGAGCATCGCCCGCCGCACGCCGGGATTGGCGGTCGGTCCTTGCGTGCAGTTCGGCCGCAGACCGCCGAACGTGCCGTAGATATCCACCGGCGCCACCACGACATTGCTTTTGGTCTTCAACATGGGCAGCAGATCGGGCAACGGTGAATCGAGCCAGTCCACCGAGCCGGTCACCAGAGCATTCGCCGCGGTCGCCGCATCGGGGATGATCTGCCACTCCACCCGATCGACCAGCACGCGATAACCGCCGGCGGCGAAGCTCGCGGGTTCGGGGCGCGGATTGTACTTATCGAACCGCGCGAACACCGCGCGATGGCCGGAGACATATTCATCCGGCACGTAGCGGAACGGCCCACTGCCGATCGCTTCCGGGATCTGCTTGAACGGATCGGTCGCGGCGATACGCTCCGGCATGATCGACGGCGTGTTCTGCGTCTTGGCCAGCGCGTTGGGCAGCGCGGCGAACGGCTTCTTCATGTGCCAGACCAGGGTCTTGTCGTCCTTCGCCTCCAGCGTGTCGAGCCGGTCGGCGACGGTCTGGCCGATCGCGTCGCGTTTCATCCAGCGGCGCAATGAGGCGATGCAGTCCCGCGCCAGCACCGGCGTGCCGTCATGGAACAGCAATCCATCGCGCAGTCGCATCGTCCAGAGCAGGCCATTCTCGTCGGTTTGGTATCCTTCCAGCATCTGTGGCTTCGGTTCGAGCTTTTCGTCGCGGCCGAACAACGTTTCGAACACCATCGCCGCCGCGTTCCGCGTCACGATCGCCGTGGTGAACACCGGATCGAGCGTCACCAGATTGCCCTGCGGCACATGAATGATCGTCGTGGTTTGCGCGCCGATCGCCGGCCGCGCCAGCGCGACGGCACCGGCGGCGAGGAATGTGCGTCGTTTCATGGTTGGCTCACCGTTGTTGCAAAAGGTCAGCGACTCGTTCGCCGATCATGATGGATGGAAGGTTGGTGTTGGTGCGCGTCACCCGCGGCATGATCGAGGCATCGGCGACGTAAAGATCGCGTGTCCCGATCACCGCGGCGGACGGGTTGGTGACCGCCATCGGATCGTCTTCCGCCCCCATGCGGCAGGTGCAGGACGGGTGCCACGCGCTGCGCACGGCGGAACAAACGTACTCTTCGGCGGCGCGGCGATCGGCCAGCAAGCCCTTCAGCGCCGGTGCCTCGCTGATGACGTTCTCGATCAGAAATTTCCGGACTGGCGCGGCGGAATCGAGCAGCATCGCCGCGACGTTGGTCAGCACGGCGTTCAGGCCCGTGGGACGGCTGATCGCCGCGACCCGTTCCGAGAAGCTGGACGGAAACGCGTCGAGCGCGTAACGGCTGACCGGCTCGGCGGTGATCATGCGGCCCATGCGCAGGAACGCCTCGACGAGGCGATCGCGGTCACGCGCGTCCGCCAGCCAATTGAAGTCGATCGCCGGTGGAGCGGTCGGATCGTTGGAGGCAAGGCGAACCGTGCCGCGCGAATACGGCAGCGAAACATACGTGCTGAGGGTGCCGATCCGCTCCCCCACCGCGTGCCACATCGATTGGCAGACCGCCATCATGATCATGTCGGCGGGTTCGCACGCGGCGATGCCGGAAGAATAGCGCAGGTAGGAGTAATTGCGCCGGATTACGTGCTTCTCGCGCGCGATCGGCGGCAGATAGGCGGAGACGGAAATCAGCGGATGGTCCTGCAGGTTCGATCCGACGCCGGGACGATCGGCGATCACCGGAATGCCGTGTTGCTTCAGATGCGCCGCGGGACCGACACCCGACAGCATCAGCAGTTTCGGACTGTGGAACGCCCCGGAACTGACGATCACTTTGTCGCCGAACAGTGACTCAATCTGGCCGGCGCGCGTCACCTGCACGCCGATCGCGCGATTGTCGGTGAACAGCACTCGGTTGACCTGCGTCTCCGGCATCAGCCGCAAATTGGGTCGTGCCCTGACCGCATCGTTGAGATGGCCGTTGGCGGTGGAGCGGCGCGCGGTGCCATCGTTCGAGGTTGGCAACGGCGCGTAGCCTTCCTGGAATTCGCCGTTCATATCGGGGACGAACGTATGACCCTGGCTTTCCCAGCCGCGGGCGACGGCGTTGGTGAACTCGTCCCATTGATCGCGCGGAATGCGGCGCACCGTGATCGGTCCGGCGGCGCCATGATATTGGTCGGTGTAGTCGAGGTCGGTTTCCAGCTTGCGAAAATACGGCAGCACCGAGTTCCAGTCCCAGCCTTTGGCGCCGAGTTCGGACCACGTATCGAAGTCGGCGGGAGCGCCGCGAAGCGCGACCTGGCCGTTGATCGAGGAACCGCCGCCCATCAACTTGCCTTGATAAAAGAAATACGGTTTGCGGCCCGCCGCCGGAATGCCGGCATGCGAGCCGCGGGAAACCTGCAGCGCGGGCCAGAAATACGCGGAGTTGGTCATCGCCCGGTGCGCGTAGGTGTCGCGGATGTCGTCGGGGATATTCGTGGTGCCGTGATCCGGTCCGGCCTCGATCACCAGCACCTGATTGGCGGGGTCTTCGCTCAGCCGGGCCGCCAACGCGCATCCGGCCGAGCCGCCGCCCGCGACGATGTGCGTGGGGTTGGTCATGGTATGGTTGTCTTCCTGGCGTCTCTCTCTGGTCCTTCGCACGCGGGGATGCGATGATCAACCCGCTACTCAGATCGAGGATGACCCATGAGCCAGGTTCTCTCCGCGCCGCGCGCCTCTGATGCCGCCGGGCGGATTCCGCTGCTGGATATCGGCCCGTATCTGGCCAACGAGCCAGGTGCTCGCGCGGCACTGGCGCGCGCGGTCGAACATACCTGCCGCGACACGGGGTTCCTGGTCATCATCAATCATGGCATCGAGCAACACCTGATCGACGGTACCTTCGCCGCCGCCGCGTCGTTCTTCGATCTTCCGTCGGAACGCAAGCTGACGTTGAAAGTCGGCGACCTGAACATCGGTTATTTGCCATATGGGGCGCAGATCGTGCGCACCTCGAAAGTCCACGTGAACACGCAGCCGAACCTCAGTGAGAGTTTTTATATCGTCAACGACCTGAGCCCGGACGATCCGCGCATCGTCTCCGGCGACCCGCTGTACGGCCTGAACAAGTGGCCGGCGGAGATGCCGGAATTCAAAGCGGCCACGTTGGCCTATACGACCGCGATGCGGCCGTTGGCGGCGAGAATGGTGTCGGTGATCGGCACGTCCCTTGGTCTGCCCGACGATTACTTCGTCGCCGAGTTCAAGAAGCCGACCACGACCTTGCGGCTGATCCGGTACCCAAGCCACGCCACCGCCGAGGACAACCAGTTCGGCTTCGCCCCCCACATCGACACCAATTTCCTGACGTTGCTGGCACGATCGTCGCTGCCGGGCCTTGAGGTGCGCACCACCGAGGGCGAGTGGATCCGTCCCCCACACGTTCCCAACACGTTCGTCGTCAACACGGGCGAAATGCTCGGCCGCTATTCCAACGACCGTTATACGCCGACGCCGCATCGGGTGATCAACGACAACAATACGCCGCGTCACGCGATCCCGTTCTTTTTCGGGCCCGGTCTCGACGCGATCATCAAACCGGTTCCCACCTGTGTTAGCGCCGACAATCCGGCGAAGTACGAACCATTGCTATATGCCGATCACCGGCGGAAACTGAACCTCACGAATTTCGACCATCGGCGAAACACGGCATCACCCGCTCCGCGAACAGCCGCGGCGACCGCATGACGCGGTCGTGCGGCAGCGCGCCGTAATTCACTTCGAAGGCGATCTGCGTCCGGCCGGATCGTTCGGACAACATGGCGACTTTCTCGATGCTTTCCTCCGGCCGGCCAATGACCGCGCCAGCCGCCCATGCGACAGCACATCCGCCATCGCGTAATCCTCGGCGGTGCGGACGGGATTGTTCAACGACAACAAACTGACCGACGCAGCCAGGCGAATGCGCTTCGTTGCGCGCGCGCGGGCGGCGATGAACCGCGTCGGAGAGCCGAACGCGAAGCCGGGCACACGGTGCTCGGCGAACCACGCACTGTCGAACCCGAGCGCTTCCGCGAGCCGGACCTCGGCGATCATCCCCTCGTACCAATCGCTCCAGGAGCCGGAATATTCCGCGTGATGGTCGGGGATGCAACAGAGACCGAATTTCATCGTTGCCTCGCGGCTGGTTTGTCACGGACGTACCACGTTTCCCGACCCGCCAAAATGCGGTAAACACCCAGGACATACGGAGGACGGCGTTCATGGAATTCGGCATCGGCATCGCCACGTCCAGCGAGTCCTGGAAACTCGCGCAACGGGCGGAGGAACTGGGGTTCTCCCACGCGTGGTTCTATGACACGCAGATGATCACGGCGGATTGTTTCGTCGCCATGGGCGCCGCCGCGTTGAAGACCAGCCGCATCCGTCTCGGCACCGGCGTGCTGGTTCCCTCCAACCGTATCGCCGCCGTTACCGCCAACGCCTTCGCCACTCTCAACGCCATGGCTCCTGGGCGTATCGACTTCGGCGTCGGCACCGGGTTCTCGGCCCGCCGGGCCATGGGCCTCGGCGCGATGAAGCTCGCCGACATGGAGGAGTATATCCGCGTCGTCTACGGCCTGCTGAATGGCGAGACGCTGGAAACCACCATTGAGGGTAAATCCCGAAAGATCCGTTTCCTCAACCCCGACGCCGGCCTGATCAACATCAAGGACCCGGTAAAACTGCACATCTCCGCTTATGGACCGAAGTCGCAGGCGCTGGTCGCGCGGCTCGGCGCGGCGTGGAAGACGTTCATCAGCGACGTCCCCGGCGCGCTGTCGGCGATCGAGGGCATGCGCGAGGACTGGACCGCGTCCGGCCGCTCCACCGCCGATCTCTACACCACCGCCTGGGTGTGCGGCTGCGTCCTGGAACCGGACGAGCCCGCCGACAGCCCGCGCGCCATGGCACAGGCGGGACCGCGTGCGGCGGTATTGCTGCACCGCGCCGCCGACGTCGACATGGCGGGGTGGAAGAACACCTCCGAGGTCCCCGCATCGGTCCAAAAGAACATCGACGGCTACATCGAACTGGCGCGAAAATTCGAGCCGTCCGACGCGCGTTACCTGAACAACCACCGCGGCCACTTCGTCTTCGTCAAACCCGAGGAACGCCAGTTCGTCGACGCCGAACTGATCCGCCGCACCACCTTCACCGCGACGGAGCAGGAACTCAAACAGCGCATCGAGGCCTTGCGCGACGCCGGCTGGAATCAGTTCGTCATCCCCATCACCCCCGGAGAAGAGCGCGCCATCGAAGACTGGGCTCGCATCAAAAAGGCTTTCGCCTGATGAGTGTAGCGCGGGCCTCCAGGAAGACAGAGTTAAAGGCGCTCGGCCTGATCAGCGCCGCGCACATGGTCAGCCATTTCCACTACCTCGTGCTTGTTCCATTGTTTCCCATGCTGAAGCAAAGGCTTGGCATCGGTTATATCGAACTCGGCCTCGTGATCACGGTTTTCAGTATCACCAGCGGTGTGGTGCAGACGCCGATGGGCTACGTGGCTGATCGGTTCGGCGCCCGGCGTACCCTGATCGGCGGTCTGCTTCTGGGCGGGTTGACCTATGTCTCCGTCGGGCTGTTTCCGGTTTACCCTTGGCTGTTGGTCTCCGCGGTGCTGCTGGGGATCGCGAATTCGGTGTATCACCCGGCGGATTATTCCATCCTCGGGTCGGTGATCGATCCGCCGCGGCTCGGGCGGGCGTTTTCGTTTCATACCTTCGCCGGATACCTTGGCTCCGCGATCGCGCCGATGACGATGCTGCTGATGACACAGCTTTGGGGCATGAACGCCGCCATTATCGCCGCCGGATTGCTTGGCGTGATCGTCGCCGTGCCGTTGATGTTCGCCGGCTGGCTGGAAACGACCCAGGCGGAGATGACCTCGGCCGGCGGACACGCACATGTCAACCTGCGCGGTTTGCTGACGCCCGCGGTACTGAGCCTCGTTGGGTTCTTCACGCTACTCAGTCTCAGCAGCGGGGCGCTGACGAATTACTCCGCCGTCGCGCTGGTTTCGATGTACGGGATCACGTTGTCGGCCGCCAACGCGGCATTGACCGCGTTCCTGTTCGCGACAGCGGTCGGCGTGCTGGCGGGCGGCTTCATCGCCGATGCGACGAAACGTCATGGCGATGTCGCGGCGGCCGGATTTGGCGCCGCCGGGGTCCTGATCCTGGCGGTCGGCTCGGTTGATCTCGGACCGGTGTTCCTGGTCGCGGCGATGGGCACCGCCGGGTTCTTGTCCGGCATGATCGCGCCGTCACGCGACATGCTGGTGCGGGCCGCCTCCCCGCCCGGCGCGTTCGGACGCGTGTTCGGCATCGTGACCACCGGCTTCAACATCGGCGGCACGATCGGGCCGATGATCGGCGGCTGGATCATGGATCATAACCTGCCGCGCTGGGTGTTTTACTCCTCCGTGCTGTTCATGGCGTTGACCGCGATGATGGGCCTGGCCAGCGAGTGGCGCGCGCGCCGCGGCAGTCGGATGGTGCGGGCTTAGGGCCCGCCCGGAAATAGGCGACTCTGTCTGGCGTGCACAGGAAGGGACGA
>ODAK010001927.1_pt1 | contig 22112 bp, 19 predicted proteins | sample 1539591 | NCBI WGS metagenome assembly ODAK01 (sample SAMEA3539303, study PRJEB22396) | soil metagenome | biome: tundra; feature: field; material: soil | place: USA | collected 2010-05 | depth 0.15 m | reverse complement strand
CCCAGAGGGGATTGGCCCACGGGGGATTGGCCCCAGGGGGATCGGCCCAGAGGGGATTGGGGACGATGAGGCGCTGATCGCGTTCGACACCGGACCCGGCAACGGACCGTTGGACGATTGGGTGATGCGGCACACGGGGCAGGCGTTCGACCGCGGCGGCGTGCTGGCCGGGTCGGGGACGGTCGACGCGGCGGTGCTGGCCACACTGATGGCGCATCCGTATTTCGCGCGTCCGGCGCCGAAATCGCTCGATCGGCTGGATTTCTCCCGGACGCTGGCGGCGAGCGGGCTGGACGGGCTGTCGGCGGCCAATGGCGCGGCGACATTGGCCGCCTTTACCGCGGCGTCGGTAGCGGTCGCGCGGTTCCCGGCGCAACCGCGGCAGTGGCTGGTGACCGGCGGCGGGCGGCACAATCCAGCGATCATGGCGGCGCTGCGGACCGCTCTGGGCGTGCCGGTTGAGCCGGTGGAGAGCGTGGGCTGGGACGGCGACACCCTGGAGGCGCAGTGCTTCGGCTTCCTGGCCGCCCGCGTGGCGCGAGGTCTGCCATTGAGCTTCAAAGGCACGACCGGGGTGCCCTCGCCGACTCTGGGCGGCCGGATCGTGATCGGTTGATCGGACCGGTGTCCGGTGGAACGCCGCGGGCGGGTGCGTCATGACCACGATCCTGTTGATCAATCCCAACACTTCGGCGCGATCGTTGCACATGATGGTGCGGATCGCGGCGTCCGTGTTGCCCGCCGGCGTCGCGTTGCGAGGGATCAGCGCCGCGTCGGGCGTGCCGATGATCGTCAACGAGGCCGAGTTGTCCGCATCCGCGCGGGAGGTTGTTCGGTTGGGGGTTGAACTCGCGCCGGAGGTGGCCGCGATCGTGGTGGCGGCATTCGGCGATCCGGGCGCCGAAGCGCTGCGCGACGCGGTCCGCGTGCCGGTGGTTGGGATCGCCGCCGCATCGTTCGCCGAGGCGGCGGCGGGCGGACGGCGTTTCGGTATCGCGACGACCACGCCCGGCCTGGTTCGCCCGATCGAGGCGTTGGTGGAACGATTGTCGTTCGGCGGGTGCTTCACCGGCGTGCGCGTGCCGGAAGGCGATCCGCGGGCGCTGGCCGAGGATGTGTCGCGCCAGGAACGGGTCCTGGCCCAGTTGGTACGGGATTGCATTGAGGTGGACGGGGCGGAGGCGGTGATCATCGGCGGCGGGCCGTTGAGCGCGGCGGCACGCGCGTTGCGGCGTCAGTTCTCAACGGAAATCATCGAGCCGGTTCCGGCGGCGATCCGGCTTGTGACGCGGCTGTTGGACGTCAGGCCGTTGTCATCCACGACATAGCGAAGCTCGCCCATCCGCGGATTGGCGTTCTCGCCCATAAGTGTCGCGTTTCGCACGATACGATCAACCGCCTGGGCGGCTCGCGGCCACGCCGCGCCAACCGTCACGTATCAAGAACGTTCCGGAACGCTAATGGATTCAGAAACTCCAGCAGCAACCGGCTGACTTCGGCCGGCTTCTCCTGCTGCACCCAATGTCCGGCGCCCTCGATCAGGTGCACGCCGCGCATGGCGGTGCAGCCGGTGCCTTGCATCCGCTCGATCGCGCCGGGCGATTGGTAGATGCCCCAGTCGTTGCGTCCGGCGATGAACAGCGACGGCACGTCGATGCTTCGGCCGGAAAACACCTGCAGCTCGCCGAGACCGACGCCCTCGGTGCGGCAGCGATACCATTGCAGCCCGCCCAGAAAGCCGGTGCGGGCATACTCGTCGGCGTAGACCTGTAGCTCGGCCTCGGTCAGCCAGCGGCATGCGGCGATTTCGGCGGGCGACGGCATTTCCGCCGCGACCGTTTCGGCCATGCCGGCGCCGGCGTCCATGATGTAATAAGTCGGCATTTTCGCAAGCTCGGCCGCCGACCAGGATGCCAGCGGGAACGGTTTGTTGCCGGCCCAATCGGCGCTTTTGTAATGATAACAGGCGCGCAGGAACGCGTGTACGCCTTGTGGGCAGTGCCACATGTTCTCGTTCGCCGGGCGGGTGCCGTAATACCGCTGATAGTGTTTGCGCGGCCGCTCCAGAGCCGCCAGTGCCGCATGCACCGGATCTACCGGCGGTATCGCGGAGGACGTCAGTGCCGGCGGGCCGGCGAATGGCGCGCTCATCAGCGCCAGTGAGCGGAACACGTCCGGACGCAGCAGCGCGCACCACGACGCGACCCAGGCGCCGAAATCGTGGCCCACGACCGCCGTCACGGAGGTCCGGCCCAACGCGGCCAGCAGGCCCATGGTGTCGCGGACCAGGTTGAGCACGCGGAATGAATTCAGGTCGCCGTCGTATGCGCCATCCCATCCCGCGGTCCGGCCATGGCCGCGCTGATCCGGCGCCACGACGTGGAACCCGGCGTCGGCCAACATGGGCATGACCTTGCGCCAGGAATAAGCGATTTCCGGAAACCCATGCAGGAGCAACAGCATCGGCCGCTGCTCGGTCTGGAACCCGGCCTCCAGCACGTGCATCGTCAGTCCGTTGACACAATCGATGTGACGCGAGCGGATGCCCGCCGGTAAAGTCTCGGCCGGCAGGGTGGGCAGGCTGGTCATGGGGATCCTCGTGCCGCGATGACGGCATTGAGATGACCCACGGACCATCGGAGGTCAATGCAGATGCCCGACCGGGTTGTTACCTCAGGGGCCCCCCGAGCGGCAGCCGCATGATCGGCCGCATCGGCGTGTCGGTCCGGATTGGCGCGGAGCGGTAAAAGTCGAGGCTTCGTCCTGGGGCCGTCACGGGTTGGCCTGATCCCATCGTCCCGATTGGCGATGCGCCGGGAGGCATCATCATGGGCGGCGCACCGGCCATGGCGAATAACCGAGCCGGCTGATGGGCGGGAAACGGCGGCGGTGACCGGCTGACCTGACCAAACTGACCGGGTGAGAACGACCCACCCGGGCCTGATGCGCCGATTCCTGGTACGCCCGCACCAGGCGGCGCGAGACCGGCTTTACGCTGCTCCTCCGGCCAGACCGAGGTCACCTTGTCGGCGTAGGGGCCGCCCTCGTTCGGATCGGCGGAATGATAATGCGCGGTCGCGGTGGTCCAGTCTCCGGTCTGTTCATGCAACTGGACCAGGAACCGCGCCGCGTAATCCGCGTTGACCGCGGGCTCGAATGCCATATCCAGGGTGGCGAAGGCAGCCGGATGGTACATCAGGTTGACCTGCATGCAGCCAACGTCGATCGAGCGCACGCCGCGTGCCCGCAGCGCCTCGACCGCCTGGATCGCCTCGGCCTTGGAGTCGAAGTAGTATCCCTGGCCCTCGGCATTGATGGTCCACGGCCAGGCGCCGCGCACCCCTGAGATGGGATCGCGCCTGCCGCTCTCGATCCGGCCGATCGCGGCGAGCAATTGCGACGGGACTGCGTGACCGCGTTCCGCCGCCGCGATCGCCGCGCGGCACTGCTCGCCGGGCGAGGGGGCGGTCATCGACCGGCCGATCAGCGAAGGGCCGGTCACGCTCAGCGGCGACGCGCGCGTATTTCCCGCCAAGAGGCAGAAAACCAGGGCGATGAGGAAGCGGCGATGCATCCGAGGAAGCTACGCCGGAAAGGTAAATGACGCGTAAACGGGCGGCGATTTTGAATCCCGGAAACTGCCCAACAAAAAAGCATTGCTGCGATGCAAAAAATCGCTTGCGTGCCGGCACCCCCTCGCCTAGATTGTGCACCGCAGCAACGCGGTCACTGACCGAGCTGTCTGCTTTCTTGGACGTTTCCTCCCTAAACTTGGCGGTGCTTCGGCACCGCCATTTTTTTTGCCGAATTGGCGGGAATCCTGGGGCAAGAGAGGGTTTCTGTCAGCGTCCGGCAGGTCGGGCGGCCTCGGTGGCCAGCGATTCGATCAGCAGACTCAGGTCGCGCTGCACGTCCGCGAACCCGGCGGATCGCTCGAACAGCGACTCGTCCATATAAAGATCGCGAGCGATCTCGATCTGCAGTGCATGAACGTGATCGCGCGGCCGGCCGTAATGCCGGGTGATGAACCCCCCGGCGTAGGGGTCGTTGCGCCGCACGCGGTAGCCGAGGTCGATCATCCGCCGCTCCACGAATCGGGTCAGACGCGGCGCGCAGGAGGTGCCATGCGCGTCACCCAGAATAATGTCGGCCAGCCGGTCGCCCCGCCTTGAGGCAAGCCCCGAGCTCGGGACATGGGACGGCATCGAGTGGCAGTCGATCAGCACGCATTCCCCAAACCGCGCGCGAGTCGCCTCGATCACGACCGCGATGGTGTCATGGAACGGCTTCCAGCACGTCTCGATGCGCCGCTCGGCCTCCGCGAAGGTGAGCTTGCCGCGATAGATCGCCTCGCCCGAGGCGACCACGCGCGCGATCGTGCCCAGACCGGCGGTGACGCGGGGACTGGTGGTGTTCACCCAGGGCGGCAATTCGTCGGCGAACATCGTCGGATCGAGCTCCCACGGCTCACGATTGGGGTCGCACCAGGCGCGCGGGAACGTGGCATGGACCAAAGGCGCGCCGAAGCGGACCGCGGCGGCGAACAGCTCATCGACGAAACTGTCCTCGCTCCGCCGCAGGCCAAGCGGGTCGAGGCGGGAGGCGGCGAGGAACTCCGCCGAGTAGCAGTGGCCCGAATGCGGCGAGGCGAAGACCAGAGGCGTCGTCCGCACGTCCGGGCTGACGACGAGCACCGGCGGCGGCGCGACATCTGGGACGAGTTCGACCTGGGCATCCATCCGCGTATTCAAGCGGGCCGCCGTGCCGGTGTCACGTACCCAATTGGACGTACAACCTTGCCTGAGCCGAAACGTGGGGCTAGAAACCCGCCTCCCACGACGGTGGGGCGCATAGCTCAGCGGGAGAGCACTACCTTGACACGGTAGGGGTCACAGGTTCAATCCCTGTTGCGCCCACCATTCTTCCTCAGAATTTCAACAGCTTAAACTGGACAAATCCGGACAGGCCCGGACCGGCTTGGACAAATTTGGCCCGGTTTTGCCTACGGAATTGGGCACAGTTTGGGCAGTCACGCGAGCCGCCGGATGGCCTCGGCCATGCGATCAGCCGAAGTGGTCGCATATCGCTGTACCATACGTAGGCTGGCCCAGCCGCCGATTTGCATGAGTGTCGGAAGATCCGTACCGGCCCAGACCATTCGGGTTGCCCAATCGTGCCGCCAGTCATGCACTCGGAAACCGGCCACACCAGCGGCCTTGCATGCCGTCGCGTGAGCCTGGGCGAGTGGATTGCCGCCTTGCTGCCGGTCTTCCCGGCCGCGTGTATCGGCGTAGGGCTTTCCGCGGCTGCTCAGGAATACGCGGCCAATCGCCGGTTGGCCGGTGGCGGACCACATTCCGAACAGCAAGGCGTCCACGCGAGGGTGCATCGTGATGGTGCGGCCGCGGCGCGCTTTGGTTTCGGTTGAAACCAGGTGGATTGTGCGGCGGTTGAAATCGACCCAGCGCCAGTCAAGCTGAAGTGCTTCCTGTGTGCGCAATCCCTGGTAAGCGAGCAGCAACACGGGACAGGCGGCATGGGGATTATATGCCGCCAGCAATCGCTGGCGTTGATCGTCGGGCAGATAAATCGCCCGCTCGTCGCCGGCGGCCCCTTTGATTCCGGGCAGTCGCGGCGCGGGCACGTCGTGAGCGCCGCAGCCATGGTTCAGCGCGGCTTGTAGTACGGCGCGCCATCGGCCGACGCTGGAGGGTTTCTGACTGGCTCCGCGTGCCGTCAGCCAGGTCCGCCATCCCGTGGCGGCGTCAGCCAATGGTTGATCGCCGATCATTTCGTTGAATTCGTCGATGCGGGCTACGTCGTAACGTTTCACGCCACCTGGGCGGGAGAGATAGGATTCGAGGCAGTCGCCAATCGTCAGGCGCCGGTGTCGTCCCGCCGCTCCGTCAAGGATATCACCTCGGATGTCCGCTTCCCGCGCGGCCCCGATAGCTTCCGCGTCAGCTCGCGTACGCGCTCCTGTGCTGAACTCCTGGACATCGACGATCTGCGTCCCGACACGGATGCGACCACGCGCGTGCCAGACTTCGCCACGGCGCCGGTAGTGTAGGGGCATCGTATCGCTTCCTGGATTCTGGTGACGTCGGCCGGCGAGAAGGTGATCTTCCGCCCGACGCGATTGCATCGCAGGTCTGGGATCTGGGGCAAGAGCCGGCGCAAGGTGCGCTCGGACACGCCGAGCTTCGCCGCGACTTGCGCACGTGTGAGGTCAGACATTCGCCCTGGTCCCGTCCGCGGCATGAAAGAAATTACGTTGGATCCTACGATTCTGGTACGTCGTGAGCTCGAACGGGTTCACGGTTGTTTTCCTCGGGTGGATCGTTGACCATCGTCAGTTTGAGGCCCATCGACGCAGAGATAGTGCGCAGCAGTCGTATCCATTTAAGATACGATCGTCAAGATTATCGTATCCCTAGTGGATACGAGACACTTATCGGAAGCAGAATTTGGTCGCGAAGCCCTATATTGGCGGGGACGAAAAGCGACGCATCCTGAGGTGCCGGGGCCCAAATTTCTTGTGCCGCCCCTGATTCGGGCGGATTCGGACGCGCAACTGCCGCCGCGACCACGGCGGGACAGCGACTCGGTCAGGTTACCTCAAGCCGCCTCCCAATTTACGTTCGACGGCCCGGCGCCACGGTCAGCGCAGGAGCGATGGCGAGCCAGGTTTCCCCAGCCTTGTTCCCACGATTCCCTACCTCTGCTGACGTTGGATGTTGGTCTCCAACTCGGGAGAACAGTCCACCACGCGGGGCTGTTGCGCGGGTTGTCGGATTTGCACCGGCTCATCTCCCCGCTGGGCGATCACGTTTGCCACCGCGATCAGCGCCTGCCTCTGCGCAGCGTTCATGGCCGCATAAGTGGCCATCAGGTTGTCGCGTTCCGCATCGACAGGAGCAGGCTTTCCTTCGACAAGTTCTTGCCATTCCAGGCCGAGATGCGGGGCCAACCTCTTCGCCCAGTGCGGAAGCATCCGCGTGAGACCCTTGCGGAGTTTGTATATCGCCTGCCGGCTGGTACCGGCGCTGGCCGCGAGTTGGTGGTTTTCAAGTCCACGCTCCGCCATCACGCGATCAAGGTAGGTATCGTAGTTTGCCACCCGCGAACTGTATCCGGTACGGCGACAGTGCGCTGAAACCAAAGGGTTGACGAATCGTATCTGTACTGGATACGATAAATCGCATGAAATTCAAGGATTGGCTCGCCCTGGAATGCATGAGTGACGCCGAGTTCGCCCGAAAATCGGGGATCCGGCAGAGGGCGCTTGTTCACAAATACCGCCACGGACGGCAGTTTCCGTCTCCCGCAAACCTTCGGCGCATCCGTGAGGCGACGAACGGTCAGGTGACCGCTGACGATTTCGTCGATGAGCAGACCGCGCTTCCGGCAACTTCCTCGCCGCGAGCGCCCGTTCATGAGTTTCTGGCGCGATGACGCGGGGAAGCAGCCTGGCAACCCAAGCGTCCGGGACATCGAGATCGGTTGCTCTGTCTTCAGAGGAAGCCGGGACGCCGTCGAGGTTTGCCAGCGTTTAGCGTAACAATATCGGCTGAGCCGCCTGTGGGGGTGGGGCGTCGGCATGCGATTAGGACCGAAAGCGGTCTATTCGGCTTGTCCGCAATGATTGGAATCAAAGGAGAAATCAGGCGCCTCGGATGGTTGCAGCCACCCGAGGTCGGTAGAGGAGGTACGTTTTGTCTGAGACACCAATATCGCGGAATCCTCTGCGGTTTTCAAGGTCTGCCCATGCCTGGGATGGGCACATCGGCTCAGGCCGTGGGCCGCGCGCCCGCCGGGTGACGGTGTGACCGCCGCGAAAATTCATGCGACCGCAACTGAATTTCGGTCGCGCTTTTTGCTGGTTGTACCCGTCTATGAGGCCCAGGTCTGATGGCGGCGCCCCAGAAGTCCGACGCTGCCCCTCGCCGGACAGCGCCAGCCACGACACGGCCATCGACCCGCGCGAAGGCCCTCGCGGCGTTCGCACTTCATCAGCAGGGTGTCCCGACGGCGGTCATTGCCGAACGGGAAGGTGTGTCGGAAGAATGCGTCCGTCTTTGGCTGAAGACCGCTCGTATCGAGGCCGTGGCGCCCGATCAACGGCAGGACCCCGCTGATCGCATCGAAACGCCGCCGCCACCGAAACGCCGGATGGCGCAGCGGACGGTCCTGCATCGCGCCTGGCTCGCGGTGCACCTGTTCGGTCCGTTCAAGGCGCTTGGCGATGCCACCGCGATGTTTTGGATGCGCACCGTGCTGGAAATCAACGAGCTTGGCGACGGCGAGGCCCTGAACTTTGGCGGGAATGGCGACATGTACGGCTCTCGTTCCGCGTTCCTCTCTGCGCACGGCCGCACCGACGAGGACCTGGCGGGTCTGTTCCGCCGCGGCATGCTGATCGAACGGGAAGACGGTGGGATCGCCATGCCCCATCGCCTAGGCCTGCGGCCGCGAGAGCGAGCGGGCGGTCGACTCGTGCCAGTCACCCTCCCTTCGCCTGCGCCGCAACACCCGAACGGGCGAGCCCCCGTTCCAGGCCAGCGATCCTTTGTCATGGGCATGCCGAGCGGTGCCCCCAGAACGTCCAGGGAAACGGTGGACCCAAATTTTGACGGCGACACCAGCTCCGCCAACCCAAATATTTGGGCTGGCGTGCACGACGATGACCCGAATCATTTGGACGGTGACGGCCGCAAAACCCCAAACTTTGCCCATAACCAAGCCAAAGTTACCATCGCGGACGCGACTACCACTACCACTGAAGATTCTGAATCTCTTCGTGGTGGTAGTGGTTCTGGAACCCGCGCGAACGACCAACATTTGGATTTCACCCAAGATTTGGGTCCCAGCCCAAATGTTGGGGACGGTGCGGACGAGGCCATATCCGAAGCACCGTCGGTCGACCTGCCCTGGGTCACTCTCGGCGTCGAACTGGTCGAAACCGTCGGCCTGGACCGCCCTTTGACCGTGCCCGAGGCCGAGTTGGTCCGCAGTTGGCTGGACAGTGGCGCCTCTCCGGACATGCTGCGCGGGGTCGTCCGCACCGTGCTGGAGCGCGACACCTGCCCGCCGCGCCCGGCGCTGAGCTATTTCGACGGGGCTGTCCGGGATGCTCTGGAGCGCGGAAAACGAGCGCCGGTCCTGACCCAGGTGCCTCGGCCCCAGGTGAAAGAGGTGCCGGAGATCGCCACCGACTGGGACCGTGAAGACGAGGAGAACCCGCGTCTCGCGACGGCCTGGGCAAAAATCCGCGCGGCGTTGAAGACTGAGGCCGGGGACGCCGAATACCGCAACTGGCTGCGGCCCATGACACTGCGGGGAAAAGACGGCGATGAGATCGTCGTCAGCCTGCCATCGGGTTTTATCCGCGATTGGGTCCGCGATCGTCACGGCGCGCGGGTGAACGCGCTGTGGCTGGCTGAGGACCCATCGGTCCGCCGCGTGAACTTTTGCGTGCGAGAGGTACCGGCGGTCGCATCCTGACCTTGTTTCTGGCTCGGAAGAAGATTGCTATTGAGGTATTCTGGTATTCTGGTATCGAAGTAGCTCGATAGCAAGAGAGCGAATCGGATGCGCACCGTCGCCCTCCTCGCCCGCAAAGGCGGCACCGGAAAGACGACGCTGGCCGTGCATCTCGCGGTCCTCGCGGCCGAGTCAGGGCGCCGCGTCCTGCTGGTGGACACCGACCCGCAACGCAGCGCCAGTGACTGGTGGCGCGTCCGCCACTCCGATGACCCTCGCCTGGTGGAATGCGCGGCGAAGCGCGTGCCCGCGGTGCTGGAGGCAGCCGCGAACGATGGCATCGACCTCGTGGTCGTGGACACGCGGCCCAGTGTGGAGGCGGATACGGCGGAGATCGCGCGGCTCGTGGATTTGGTGCTGATCCCGACACGGCCCGGCATCCTCGACCTGCATGCCATCGCGGCGACAGTTGAGGTTGTGCTCTCGGCGAAACGGACCGCGTGGATCGTGCTGAACGCGGTCCCCGCCGCGCGCGGGTTCGGGGAAAACGGGCTGACGGCCGAGGCGCGGCGCGCTCTGGCGGCCTATCGCATCCCAGTGGCCGAGACGGCGATCGGTGGCCGCGCGGCCTTCGCGCATGCGCTGATCGATGGCCGGTCTGTCACCGAGTTCGAGCCGGACGGCAAGGCCGCGCGGGAACTGCGAAAACTCTTCCAGCAGATGGAGACGGTTTTATGGCCCGGCCTCGCGCGACACTGACGCTGACCGATATGACCGCGACCCGGGGGGCGCCTGCTGAGGTTGTGCCGCCGCCGGCCCAGGGAACGAAGGATCCGAGGGGGCGGCGGGGGCAGACGCTGCGTCTGGAGCCGGAGGCGTGGCGGCAGCTCAAGATGCTGGCGATCGCGGAGGGAAAAACATCCCATGATTTGTTGATCGAGGCGGTGAATTTGTTGTTCGATCATTATAACCGGCCGACGATCGCGGGATAGCGGTATAGCGGGGTAGCGGAATATGCTGATAGCAACGTAGCTTTTGTGTAGGTGGCTCACTCGCGGAAGCGCGCTTGTTGGGTTGACGAAAACAACCTGTAGTTGAATCTCTCTCGGGACATATTCCCCGCAGCTGGCTGCGTTCTTCTGATCTGCTTCCTTTCTACCACCAATACCCCGCAGCTTGCTGCGGGGATTTTTTATTTATTTCCTTGCGCCGTGTTTCAATTCGCGTCTATCGGGATGAATATGCCGGTATGAGCCTCCCATCGTCCTGATCCCCGGCAGTGTCAGGAAATCAGCATGCGCGACGACAGACGCCAGGGTCGAATCACCGAAGCCGAGGTGGAAGCCCGCCTGGCGGACGCCGGCCGCGTGCTGCTCGCCTTGCCCTGGGCTGGCTGCTTTCCGTGCGGGTTTCGCGTGCTGTGGCCGGAGACGGAATCCGCGCGCCCGCGGCACCCGGTGCCGTCGTCGCATCAGATCACCGCCATGGATGAGGTATACCGGTGGACCGCGTTTATCCCGGACGCGGATGAGCGGCGGCTGGTGTTGATGCGGTCGCTGGTGTTGCCGGACTCGCCGTTTGGGACGCCGCGGTATGTTTGGTCGTGGGGGCGGTTGCGGAGATCAACGGGGTTGCACCCTGATACATTGAAGAAACGGTGGGGGCGGGGGATTGGGCGGATTGTGGTCGGGTTGAACAAGTTCCGCCCACTGTAGTCTCTGCCACGCTGGTCACGGGTTTGTGGCCTGCGATCTGGACGCCCCGGCGGCAACGATTGCCAGCGGCGCGTAACGGCAATGGGTCGGCGTGAGGGGCGCTCGCCGACCCAAGGGGCTTCAAGGTCGCCCGTCGAGCCAAGGGGTACGTGCATTGTCTCAGGTGGCCTCCTGCCTGTACCTGGAAATATTGCACTTACTTGGGCAGGCATTCTGGACAGGAAGCTGCGATCGCCGTCCGGCACTGGCTCTAACCAAACAAGCTCCGCCACCATGGTTTTGTTGTTTGTGCTCGCGGCCGCTTGGCTGCCAGCCTCGCGACTTCGTAATTTCTTCTGTAAACCAGAGTCCTCGGGTCATCGGCGCCGAGCACGCGCTCGCTGGTCTCTAGCGCCCGGCGATGCAAAGGCGCCCCCGCGTCGGATTCGCCCATTATTTGCAGGCATTGGGCCAGGTTGCCGACACTGATGAGCGTATGCGGGTGGTCCGCGCCGAGAAGGCGCTCACGGGCGGCCATTACCCTACGTAGTAGTGGTAAGGCCCCGGCGGGGTCACCCCGCGCGAGTAGCATCCCCGCCCAATCGTTCAAACTTGTGAGTGTGTAGGGGTGCTCTGCGCCGAATACCCGCTCGCCGCTCTCCAGCGCGCGGCGGAACAGCGGCAGGGCTCCAGCGGAGTCGCCCAGCTCGCTAAGGCAATACGCAAGGTTGGTCACGCGGGCCAGCGTGTCAGGATGCTCCTTGCCGAGCAGGCGCTCACGGGTCGCCAGCACCCGACGAAGTAATGGCAAGGCTCCGGCCGCGTCGCCCAGAGCGACTAGGCACCCTGCCAAACTGTCCACACTATTGAGCGTGTCCGGATGCTCCGTGCCAAGCGCGTGCTCGCGGGTCGCTAGCGCCCGACGTAGAAGTGGCAGGGCCCCCGCCGCGTCGCCCAAAGCATCTAGGCACTCTACCAAATTATCCACACTGTTGAGCGTGTCCGGATGTTCCGCGCCAAGCACGCGCTCGCGGCCGTCTAGCGCACGGCGGTAGAGTGGCAAGGCACCGGCTGCGTCGCCAAGCGTCAGCAAGCACTGCGCCAAATTGTTCATGACGGTGAACGTGGTCGGATGCTCCGCGCCAAGCAGACGCTCGCTGCCGTGCAGCGCGCGGTGGACGAGCGGCAAGGCCCCGGCCGCATCGCCAAGCGCCTGCATGCACGCCGCCAGATCGTTCACGCTCGCAAGTGTGTCCGGATTCTCCGAACCGAGCACGCGCTCGTTGCCATCCAGTGCACGACGGAAAAGTGGCAAGGCCCCGGTCGCGTCGCCAAGCGTCAGCATGCACTGCGCCAGAACCATTACGCTGATGAGCGTTTGCGGATGCTCCGAACCCAACACGCGCTCGCTAATGTCCAGCGCGCGGCGGTAGAACGGCAACGCCTCGGCACAGTTGCCCAGCGCCTGCAGGCAACGCGCAAGGTTGCTCACACTGGCGACTGTTTGCGGATGCTCCGAACCAAGCACACGCTCGCAACTGTCCACCGCGCGGCGGAAGAGCGGCAAGGCCCCGGCCGCGTCGCCAAGCGGCAGCATGCACTCCCCCAGATTATTCACGCTGGCCAGCGTGGCCGGATGCTTCGATCCGAGCACGCGCTCACGGCCGTCTAGCGCGCGGCGATAGATCGGCAAGGCCCCGGCCGCATCGCCAAGCGTCCGTATGCACCATGCCAAACTATTTACGCTGTCGAGCGTGTCTGGATGCCCCAAACCGAGCACGCGTTCGCGGCTGTCCAGCGCGCGGCGGTAAAGCGGCAAGGCCCCGGCGGCGTTGCCTGTACCAATAAGAAAACCCCCAGTCTTGTGAAGCAGCGTCGCGAGATCGGCGGCCGCTTCCTCAAGAGGAAGGAGCCTCACAAGTGCACGCTGATGCGGCAGCAGAACGCGGCATAACGGCCAGGTGGACGGGTCGTTAAAAACATACGGAAAGACTTCGCTTAGGCACACAAGTGCTAGGCCGCGCGCCTCGTCGCTGTGACCTTCTTCCTCCGCCCGCACGCGCTCCACCGCCTGCACCAAGCCGTGCACGCGGAACGTCGTGTCAGTGACGTCCAGGATCATCGAGTAGTCCCAGAGCTGCTTCAGCGCGTCGCGCATCCGCAGTTCCGCCGCAGCGGGACCGGAAAGTGACGACACCGGGCCGAACCGTTCGGCCTGCGCCAGCACCTTCATCGCCCCTTTCATCACCAGCACGCGCGAGATCGGCGTGTCGGCGTACCAGGCACAGAGGCGCAGCACGGCCCGCGATTCCGGCGACAGTTTCGCCACCGTCGTCTGCCAAGTGGTGATCACCGCGTCGGGATATCTGGTCGATCCCAGCGCCTTTCGCGCAAGGAGGTCGGCTGTTGCGGCCTCGTACAGGCGTAAATATGCGGCAAAGCCAACGCCGGCGCCTGGGGCGGCGATGTAAGCCCCCGCCTGTTCCAGCGCGAGCGGCAGGTAGCCCAGTGCCTTGGCCAGAGCATCGCAGGCGGCAGACTCGTCCCCCTCCGCCGCCTGCCCGGTGCGGGCGGCGAGAAAATCTCTTGCCGACTCCGGTTCGAGCACATCGAGCGCGACGGCGCGTATCCCTTCGGCTACCGGCCAGTCGGCAAAGCGCGAGGTGATCAGTGTGCGGCAGCCTGTCCCGGTCCGGGGAAGAAACGGACGGACAGACTTCGCGTCCTCCACATTGTCGAGTACCAGCAGCCGCTCTCGTGGGCCGGACAGTTCGGCCAGAGCCAAACGCGCTCTGTCGTCCTGCTTCAGGTCCTCATTGGCGCGGTCTGGACACAGCTTCTCGAACATCAGCGCGAACCCACTCTCGAGCCCAGACCGCGCGTCAACCCATAGGATTTGCGGGTACAGTCGCCAGAACCGCCGCGCGTATTCGTTGGCGAGCGTCGTCTTGCCTACACCTCCCATCGCCGCCAGTGCTCGCACCCGCCCCTGGGTCAACGCGGCGACTGGCGCCTCGTGCAGTTCCTCATGGATGCGCACCAGATCGACGTCGCGACCCGTGAAGAACGGGTTCGCGGCATAGGGCAAATCGAGAATGCGTGGACTCCGCCGGGGCGCTGGTTTCGCGAGTTCTCTCCGAAGCGCGGCGAACAGCTTTTGCCAGGTTGCGTCATCGCTCGCGAGTGGATCTAGCATATGGACTTGCAACCGGCGCAGCGGGGGCGGCAGTACCGCCTCCGGGTCGCCCTCGGCCAGTACCGGAATGATCGCGTCGGAGACGTAGGTCTCGTATTTCGTCCACTCGGATGTCTGCCAGTGCGGCGTCATCAGCGGCACAATGACCCGCGCTGCCTCGCATCCGGCCTCAATCTCCTTGTGCCAGTCGCATCCGGGATCGAGCCGCAGCCTGTCGAACCAGACTTCAAACCCCGCGGCGGCCAACTGCTCATGGAGGGCAGCGGCGCGTGTGAGGTCACGCGACGCATAGCTGATGAAGACATCAGTTGGGTTCACCTCTAAGTTCGCCGCTCGCTTGCCAGACACGACGTGCCTCCATACTTGGGTCAAACGCTCAGTGCCTGTTCAACTTTACCTCAGGCGCGGGCAGAGTCGATCTTGACGGTATGCCGGACGACCGGGAACTGAGCATCGATCGAAAAAGCTAGGGCACGGGCTGATACAGTATTACCTCTCCGGACGATCGATGTTTTCCCCGGCCGATTTCCCCAGAAGGGTGCTATCAAACCGAGAGGATCGCGCTGTTGCCAATTCGTCGGCCTGTTTCAGTCCACGATCACTGAATTTCACACTTGATGCGAATGCCCTTGTGCCTTCTTGCCGAAGGACAGCCGACGTTGCCGCGTATCCATTCCTCGCACCGTCGGCGGGGTAAATGGTGGACTCTCGTTCCGCCATGTGAGAGACGCGCGCCGGACCTTTCGTGCGTCACAACGTGACCAACGTCCGTATGGGGATGTGAAAGCCCGCCACTCGGCTGGCCCGTCCCCCCGAACACACCATCAAAGGGTCATACGGGAGTGTCCGACCCCAACCATGCCTCGCAGACCCGTCCTGGGCCCGGCCTCCGGCCCGGGTTCGATTCCATCGTTCGTCGCCTACTACCGCGTCAGCACCGATAAACAGGGCCGCAGCGGCCTCGGTTTGGACGCCCAGAGGGAAAGTGTCGCCCGTCACGTCGCCTCGGTCGGTGGCCACATCGTTGCCGAAATGCAAGAGGTCGAGTCCGGCAAACGCGCCGACCGCCCCCAGCTTCTCGCCGCGATTTCGGCCTGCCGCGTGAAGCGTGCCGTGCTTGCGATCGCCAAGCTGGACCGCCTGACCCGCAACGTCGCTTTTCTGGCAAACCTGATGGAGAGCGGCGTCGAGTTCGTCGCCTGCGACAACCCGCACGCCACCCGCTTCACGATCCACATCCTGGCCGCCGTGGCCGAGCACGAGCGCGAGATGATCTCCGCCCGGACCCGCGCCGCGCTCGCCGCGGCAAAAGCGCGTGGCATCCGGCTTGGCGGCCCGAACCTGCGCGGCGGAAGCAAGGAGGCCTCGCGCCTGGCCTGCGCCGCCCGGTCCACGCAGGCGGACGAGTATGCGGCCGACGTTCAGCCGTTCATCGATGCGGCCCGCCGCGCCGGAGCGGACACGCTTGGCCAGATCGCCAAAGCGCTGAATGCTCGCGGTGTCCGCACCCCGAGCGGCGGCCAACGCTGGACCCATGTTCAGGTGCGCCGGACTCTTCGACGTGCCGCCACGCCCACCAAATCCGCGTGAGCGGGAGCGCACGCTCTCCACCGTGCTGAAGATGATGACGATCGCCGGAGAAAGGGACCCCGATGAACGTGGTGAAAATGTTCGAAGCCGTCCGGCGCCGGCCGGCGGAATACGCCTGGATCAACATCTGCGCGGCGCACGAAGCCGAGCGTACCACCGGAACGCCGGTCGAATACGACCAGCTCGGGCACCTGACCATCACCGCGCTCGACCGCTGCGTCTTTCTGGGCCGGATCAGTTCCAGCCAATTTTCCATCCTCGTGGAGCACGGCGTCTCCGGCCCGCCCCGAGCCAACAGCGCGGCGCGCCAGGCCTGGGACGGCACCATCGCCATTCTTGAATCGGAAATGAACCGCATCGTGTATCCGCCTCCGGCGCCGCTCGACCGCCCGCGCACATTCTTCTACGGCATCAACGGCACGCCCTTTGTCGATGCCGCCAACGCCTGGTGGTGGACGCTGGATTGCCTCGACGCCCGCGAGGAAAACCGCCGCGAGAATTCCGGCCTGCGCATCGGCCGGCCCTGCGAGCCGGATGACGTCGTGAACGCCCTGCGGCGGCTCGAATTGCCGCCAACGCACGCGCGCACGGTCATCGCCTGGGGCAAACGCCGCGTCGAACCGAAGGAGGGCAGCGAAGCCCGCCGGTTCTGGGACGAGGTGATGGTGCGTCTCACCGAAGTGCTGCGCGCGAAGGGCATCGTCCAACGGCAGCCACTCCGCGAGATCGAAACCGTCCCGATTCCGCTGAGATCCCTGAAGTCCGCTCCTCACATTGCTGGCGGGCTTGCCCTCGCGGCACGAGAGCGTAACCTCGAAACCATCAAATCTGTCGTATGAACAGACAGATCAACGGGCCGTGGGGGCACCGATGGATCACGCATTGACCTGGTTTGAGGCGTTGGAGGCCTATCGGCTCACCCTTCCGGGCGCCGAACTGGTCGAGGCCAACGACTTCAGCATGTTCGCCGAACTCGCGACGACCGAGCGGGAAATCAATTATCATTGCATTTGCGGGCATATCGAGTCGCGGCTCGATGCCCTCGCCAGCCACGCGGGCCGCCCGTTCCCGGGATGAAACCGGGCTGCTGCCGAATGGGATGAAGCCATGCCGTTCCGGCCGCCGATCCATCAACCGCATGGCGGTGTCGCCGCGCGAAGGTTGGCGCATGACCGCTGGCGAGGCTCCGCCGCGTCGCGCGGCTATGATGCCGCGTGGAAAGCACTTCGACGCGCCAAGCTGAAGGCGGACCCGCTGTGCTGGTGGTGCGAGCGTGACGGCCATCTGACTGCGGCAAACACGGTCGACCACATCGTGCCGATCGCCGAACGGCCGGAGTTGCGGCTGATGTGGAGCAACCTGCGCTCCGGCTGCAAACCCTGCCACGACGCGCACACCGCCCGCCAGGTGGCCGAGGGCCATCGCGGCATGCGCGGAAAAACCCCGAAGACCGGAGACTGAAACAAGCGATGGGCTTCTGGTCGCGGGTTGCCGACTTCGCCAGGCGAAGGTCCGGCGAGGTCGGGGAAGATCGGCTTTGGGGTGAGTGGGGCGATGGCGGGCAATCCGCCTCGGGCGTGGCGGTCAACACCACGACGGCGATGCGGCACGTCGCAGTGATGGCGTGCGTCTCGATCCTGGCGAGCGACGTGGCGAAGATTCCGCTGGACGTTTACCGGCGGCTGTCGAACGGCGGCAAGGAGGTGTTGAAGGACCACTACCTGCACCGCCTGTTGCGCGCGCCAAACGACTGGCAGGACGGATTCGAATTTAAGGAGATGTTGCAGGCCTCGTTGGTGCTGCGCGGCAATGGATATGCCGTCGCGGTGCGGAACGGTCGCGGCGTGCCGCTTTACATGGTGCCGATCCATCCCGACCGGGTCGGCCTTTTTGAAGCACCGTCCGGCGAGTATTTTTACTTCGTCACACGGAACGGGCTGCATGAACTGGCGGTGCTGCGAGACAAACCATTGCTGATCCCGTCGTATGACATGCTGCATCTGCGCTGGATGCCAATGTGGAACTCGCTGCTCGGCACGTCGCGGCTGAGCATGGTGCGGCAGTCGATCGGCCTCTCGATCGCGATGGAGGAACACCAGTCACGATTCGTCGGCCAGGGTGCCCGCACCGGCGGCGTGCTCTCCACCGATCAGAAGTTCGCCAGCAAGGAGACCCGCGAGCAACTCCGCGAGGAATGGCAGCGGTTGCAGGCCGGCCCGCGCAATTCCGGCGCGACCGCGATCCTGGAGCAGGGGCTGAAGTGGCAGCCGCTTGGTCTCTCGATGGTCGACGCGGAGTTTATCGATTCTCGAAAATTCCAGCTTCGCGATGTGGCGCGCGCGTTCGACGTGCCGCCGTACAAGCTGGCGATCGAGGGCGAGAGCGAAGGCCCGGCGATGGTCCAGATGGGCCAGCAATATTTGAACGGTCCTATCAGCGGGTACTGCGAGCGGTGGAAGGCGAAAGGCGAAAAGTTCTTCGACCTCGACGGCGTGGATGCGTTCCTGGACTGGGACTATGCCCACTTCGTAAAGGCCGATTTGCTGTCACGCTTCACCGCGTATCGCCAGGCTGTCGGCGGACCGTGGATGGCGGTCAATGAAGCGCGGCGCGGCGAGGGGATGCCGAACGTTGAAAATGGCGAGACAGTGCAGCAGGCGGTGAACATGGCGCCTCTGGGTTGGGAGCCGCCTGACCGGGGGACGGACAGTCAGGGGAGCAATCAGACTGGTGCGCCTGGCGAGGGCGGAAATGGCGACCCGAACCGGAATCCCGCAGATGATCCAGCCCCTGGAGTCTAAGCGTCCAGGATGATGTTGTTATCTGACACAGCTTTCTGAGAAACCCGCGTAGGAAGGCCGAAATAAAGAATGTGAGCGCATCGTTGCTCAGGCGTTCCCGATCCTTGGCCAGGTGACGACAACAGTTCATCCAAGCTATTGTTGTCCCTACAATCCGAGGCGTGGGCAGCGCGGCAAGTTCTTGGATGTCGCATCACTTCACGGCCGCTCAGCGCCTATTGCGGAACTATTCCGATTGGGGTTAATCTGATGGTGTAGGGAACCGATAGAACACCACTTCTGAAACGAGTGTTCACACATGCCAGAAGACGACGACCGGCCAGACGCAGTGGAAGGTGGCAAGGGTGCCAAGGGCGGCAGCATGCGCGAATGGCTGCTCGCCGCCGTCGCGGTCATATCTTTAGCGTTGAATGGCTACCTCGCATACGATAAGTCGCAGCAAGGGAAAATAGCCCAGCCGGGACCACATGTTGCGCGCGTGTATATGGACGGGGCCAATTCCGCGGCCTTGGAAGAGGTCCACAAGACCGCGCAGGCCTTCTCAGAGTTATATACACGCCCAAGTATCGCGGAGACGCCAGATTGGATCGCGCTCGTCGCGGATCAAAAGAAACTTCCACCAATAGCACTACGCGGTCAAACCATTCGCTTCCTGACGCTGCAAAACTTTACCTCGTCAGCATATGAAGCCGTGAAGGTAACAGCGCCCTCGCATACGATCGCAGATATCGGCACGGTACCTCCAAACTCGACTGTCATGGTTTACTACAAGGACGAGAACTCGCTTTCCGGTGCAGAAGTGTATTATCGTGTGTCCGGCAGCGACATTATTCAGCAATTTCCGGTCCCGCGAGTGCCGCGGGACTCTGTGGAGCTGATTACTAAGGTTTCAACGCGGGGACTGAGATCGCTGGGATCAGTCCATGAAGCCAATGACAGACTGGACAATCTGTTGGATATCCTAGGACGGGGTGCAAATTGATGACACGGAGCCGTGGCATGTTCTCGCGGCTCAACGTCGCGGCGCTATTGCTGCTTGCCATTTCGACCTATGGCACATTCGCCGAACCAGCCCCGAGCGCAATGTCCGCGGAAGTGAAAACACCCCGCTGGACGATCAAGATCCAATCCGATGTGGGAGACCTATTCTCGAGTTTTGATCAGAAGGCGGCAGCCAATCCGAACAAGCTATCGATGATCGAAGACGTGATTGCGCAGTCTGGATTGCTCGACCATTCCGAGCAATCCTGGCCGATTAAGAAGCTCGCAGCAGACACCGGACTCTTTTCAATCGGCTCGACAGTCGCATTTGCGACCGAATTATTCTTGAACATGTTAGAGAGCGGCGACTTCAACTCCATTTTGTTTCAGGACATCCGTCCGACAGTCGAAATCAAAGAAGTGCTCAATCTACGGATCTACAAAAGCAGCGCCGCCTTTAAAGCTGCGACAGGAGCAGTCGGCCCGGAGTCCGCAAATGGATTGTACGTTCCGGACACGAATACTATATCTACCTACTTTCCCGACGACTTTCTCGACGCATTCTATCGGCCCAGTGAGGGTCTGGAAACGCCAACTGATCAAGCGGTTGCCGCAATTATTGGTGTTCGTCGTACATTGGCAAAGACGTATTTCCATGAGTTCATTCACGCGTTGCAACATGCCTCTCGAAAGTATTATCTAGCGTCGCCATTCATCGCGGAGGGACAGGCGCAGTTCCTTGCCGAGAAAATTGCACGGATGCAGGTTCTATCCCCGATGATCGCCGCAGAGGCGTTAGCCAGGCACTCAGACATGGCAGCTGCAATGGCGGACCCCGCCGTTAAGGCCGAGGTGATACAGCTTAGACGGAATGTTGTTTTAAGTCCGGAAGAATACTCCAAGCTAAGACGAGTAAGTCAGATCAAACTCGGAGACGGCGCAACCCTGTCTTCCATGCTGGTGATGAGCGGCGACGATTTCTATGCCGACCCGGAGCTCCAACGTTCTTACGATCTGGCTTGGTCCTTATTTCTCTTCCTAGATTCGGAGCAGAGCGCGGTGAAGGACTTCACGCTCATTCGCGACAGCGCTGAGAAACTTGACGCCACCAGACATCTCGCAGAATTTGCTGACTTGGAAACACGTCTAGCAGCCTTTCTTCTCAGCACCTCCGGGCCGGACCAAAACACCGAGGACGTCTTAGTCAATAAGCTGGCGCCGCAAGTTTCGAAGAGCGATGCTCATATCATGAAGGGCGAGCACTTTTTGGCATATGCGGAATACATTTCGATTTTGAGGGCAGCGCCCGATGCGCCGGATGTGTTGGCTTACGTCGCCGATTTATTCCCGAGCGCCGATGACAGGGATGTGTTTTCGGCGCTGTATAATCGCGCCTTGTCCGCACAACGTGGTGGCGCGCAAACTATAGGGGCACCCCTCAGGATAGTTGGACGGTACGTCGACACACTCATGCGACTCGGCTTAGTGAATCAGGCTGCATCGGTCATAGCAGAAGTGGGAAACCTGGACACAGTGCACATGACCGGCCTGGATGAATCAACGAGAGAAAGCTTAGACTTACTCACGTCCTATTTGAAGATGAGAGGTCAGTCCGGAGGGCAGCCAACACCAAAGCTGGATTGTGAATTGTCGTTTGGTCAAGGCATACTGGCATTCAATTTGGTTGCACACGATCCGAAAATCGAGGAAGCACTGAAGGTCAAAGGCGACTCTCGAACCAACATGATCAAGGACGCCGTCCAAGCCGCGACAGCGGTTATCCGTGAGAACCTGCGGGCGAAGGCACCGAAATGCGGCATTAGCAAGGTTGATAACGCGGCATGGTTCGTATCTTCCTATATTCGAGATCGGACCGGAGTGATCGCGGAGGTGAACTCGATGATTAGCTCGCCTCCAAAGGCTCCTTGAGCCAGTGCTTCTTACTATGTGCGAAGCCGTGATTGTCAGCGGTTATAGGATTGATTGGCTCACAGATGAACGCGCACGTCATCACTATGCCGTCGCGTTCCACCGTTGGGCCTTCATTGACCAGATGCTCTGAATCTTCTTTCAGTTAACAACTTGCATTCGAACGTAAGCGTCGCGGCAACACGGGGACCTTGCACAGCTCTCCCGTTCTGCTCAACACAGCTTTGTCAAAGGGTATGGGGGTTGAACCCTCCCGCTCGCGCCCTCCGGGACCGTGCGTGGGTGAAATGTGACCAGGCGCGAATTTGGGGAGGGGGGGTTGCGCGGCCGGGGGGTATCGGCCGCGCAGCCGTCAGCCAGCCAGGAAACTCTCCTGGATCGCCGCCTCCCGCAGCGCGATCTCGATCCGCCGCAGATCCTTTTGCATCTGTCCGAACA
>ODAK010001926.1_pt1 | contig 22115 bp, 17 predicted proteins | sample 1539591 | NCBI WGS metagenome assembly ODAK01 (sample SAMEA3539303, study PRJEB22396) | soil metagenome | biome: tundra; feature: field; material: soil | place: USA | collected 2010-05 | depth 0.15 m | reverse complement strand
ACCAGAAACTGCACAATCTGTAGCAGGTCGAATCCTGAGTGGCTCACGAGCGGGGCGATCACCGATCGCCGCCGGATGTAGACGAGCGCCCAGAATGCGCCGAGCGTACCGGTGGCGATGGCCGCGTCCGCCCCTTGCGGCAGGTGGCCGAGACCAAACGCCACGCTGGTGACGACGACGCCCACAAGGCCGCCGCCGAGCGAGGTCTCGAAGCGGTGGATCAGAAATGCGCGCTGAATCTCCTCGCGCAAACCGCCGGCGACGATCACGACACCGGCAAAGAGCAGCGCGTCGCGATGGGTCCGCAGGAGATCCTGGAACGGATTGATCGGCACGGTGTGGAGGCGGGGTGAGACGAGTTGGATCGCGAGCAGCACACCGAAGGCGATCGCGAAGGCGGCTGGCACGAGCAGCACACCCAGCCGCGTTTCGCGCACGGCTGGGCGCCGCCCGAGCAGCACGTCGCGCGGACGTTCGCCGTGCGACACGAGAATCACCAGGATCAGACCGATGAGCAGCACCGTGTCGGTGACGGAGAAGGCAAACACCGCGACCGGCCGCAGCTTCTGGTGTGCGTCAGACAGCGGATACCCGAACGCCGCGAACGTAGCGGCGAGCGGAAGCTGCGTCGCGTAATCGGAGCAGATGAAGACTTCGAGAAGCGCCACGACGCGCTGGACGAGCGTCGGACGCTCGGCCGGGAGTGGCTCGCGGCTGGCGGCTGGCGGCTCAGTCGAGTCCGGACACACCCCGAGAGCGTATCTCACTCAGGAGGCTCGAGGCTCGAGCCTCGGGGCTAGCTTGAGACCCTGACCGTCAGCGGCGCCGACAGCTTCAGCGTCAGCGCCGCGCCTTTCGGGACGTGCACTTCCTTGCCGCGCGTCGACAGCACCACCGCCGTGCCGGCGCCGCCGCCGGCCGCCCCGCCGATGAGCGCGCCTTTCTCGCCGCCGACCAGCGCGCCGATGATGGCGCCGCCCGCCGCAGACGCGCCGACTTCGAGCGCGTCTTTCTTCTTCGTCGCCGGCGCCGTCCGGCCGACCGGCAGCGTGCGGATCTGATACCGCTCGCTTTCACCTCGCGGCGTGACGGTGTCGAATCGCATCGCGACGTGCGCGAGCCCCTTCACTTTGCCCGAGCGCGTCGCGCTGGTGACGACGCCGCTGACGCGGCTGTCCGCCGGCAGGATCGTGACGCCGCGCAGCACCACCGGCCGCGACAGATGCGCGTGCACCGCCTCTTCGACGCGGCTCGTGTCCGATCCGACGCTCGTGTCGAGCACGACCTGCAGGCGTGTGCCCGCGGGCAGCGTGATGTCGCGCACGGCGCCAGTCTGAGTGGCAGGCGCCGCGGCGGCGGTGAGCGCCAGGCCCGCCGCGAGCAGGCCGACAATCATGGTTCGCATACTTCCTCCCAGATAACCGACTTCTCCGCCCCCGGTGCAAAGAGTTCGCCACCGCCTGAGTTCGAGGCGGAATCAATAGTTCCACTTGCAGACCCGGCCGACCCCGCTCAGAATGTAAAAATGACACTCGTGACCGACCGGTCCGTTGGTGCGCCCGACGCCAAGGCGGTGTCCGAACGCGTGTTGATCGTCGAGGACGAACCAGCGGCGCGGATCGGGCTCGAACAGCTCGTCAGGAGCTGGGGGTTTCTGGCTGAGTCGGCGAGCGACGGCGAGGAGGCGCTTGCCAAGGTCACCACGTTTCGTCCCGCCATCGTGATCACCGATCTGGTGATGCCGCGGCTGGACGGCCTCGGGCTCTTGCGCGCGCTGCAATCGCAGGGCGCCGACGTGACGACGCTCCTGCTGACGGCTCAAGGAACGGTCGAGACCGCCGTCGAGGCGATGAAGGAAGGCGCGTACGACTACCTCACCAAACCGGTCGATCTGCAGCGGCTGAAGATCCTCCTCGACAAGATCGTCGAGCGGCTCGAGACGATGCGCGAAGTGAAGGCGCTGCGGCGGCAGCTGCGCGAGAGCGGCACGTTCGGGTCGATGATCGGCAACAGCCCCGAGATGCGGAAGATCTATCAGGTGATCGAACAGGCGGCGCCGACCGGCGCGTCGGTCCTCATCACCGGCGAGTCGGGCACGGGCAAGGAGCTCGTCGCGCAGACCCTCCATCAGCTCAGCCCGCGCGCCAACTTTCCCTTCGTCGCCATCAATTGCGCGGCGATTCCCGAGACGCTGCTCGAGAGCGAGATTTTCGGGCACGAGAAGGGCGCGTTCACCGGCGCGGCCGAACGCCGGCAGGGGTGCTTCGAGCTCGCCGATCGCGGAACGCTCTTCCTCGACGAAATCGGCGAGATGACGCCGACCACCCAGGTGAAGCTCCTGCGCGTGCTGCAGGAGCAGAAGTTCCGGCGCGTCGGCGGGAGGACGGAACAGTCGGTCGACGTCCGCGTGCTCGCCGCGACCAACATCGATCCGGTCGAAGCGGTGCACGCGGGCAAGCTGCGCGAGGATCTGTTCTACCGGCTGAACGTGTTCGCGATGCGGCTGCCGCCCTTGCGTGAGCGCAAAGAGGACTTGCCGCTGCTCGTGCAGTCCTTCATCAACGAGTTCAACGCGCGGAATCAGCGATCGATCGCCGGTGTGGATCAGCAGGCGATGCGCATGCTCGAGCAGTACGGCTGGCCGGGCAACGTGCGTGAATTGAGAAACGTCATCGAGCGCGCCACGATCATCGCGCCCGGACCCTTCATCGAGCCGAAGCACCTGCCGCCCTCGCTCGCCGGCGAGCCGGCGGTGGCGCACCAGCCGCAGGTCGCGCTCGGCCCGGGGACGACGGTGGAAGAGGCCGAGCGGCAGCTGATCATGATGACGCTCGAGCACACGCGCGACAACAAGACGCGCGCGGCGGAAATTCTCGGCATCAGTTTGAAGACGCTGCACAACAAACTGAACAAGCTGAAGCTGCGGCCGAAACGGACGGAGTCGTGACGTCGCACCACAACGTTCCACTCTCTGTATGCGCCTAGGCATCAAGGGCAAGCAGGTCCTCGGCGTGACGTCGATCGTCGCCGCGGTCGTCGTGGCGCTGAGTCTGCTGCACCTGGCGAATCTGGCGCGCGTGAGCCTCGCCGAAAGCAAGGCGCGCGCGGAGCTGCTGGCCAACGCCATCGCCAACCGCGCGAGCGAGGTCGTCGTCAAGGGCGCCGATCCCTACGCGGCGCTGCGCGGCGATCCCGGTCTGCGATCGATCCTGACGTCGAGCCTGCTCGCGAAAGACGTGATGTACGCCGCGATCGTCGATCTCGACGGCCACGCGTTCGTCCACGGCGATGTGGGGCTCGAAGGGCAGCCGCTGCCGGCGGCCGCGGATCTCGCGAGCGTGATCGCGACGTCCTCGGTGGCGCAGATCCAGACCATCTACTCCGGTCGGGGCCGCAACCTCGAGTTCCGGCAGCCGCTCCCGCTCGGCGACAGGGAGGTCGGATCGATTCGTATCGGCGTGTCGACGCTGTTGATCCGCAGCGACCTCAACGATTCGCTGAGAGACGCCGTCGCGACCGCGCTCATCGCCCTCGGCATCGCCGTCGTCGTGGCGACGCTGCTGGCGCAGCTGCTGCTGCGGCCGATTCACGTCATCCGCGGCGGATTGACGCGATTGGGCCGCGGCGAATTTGGCGTGCGCCTCGATTTGCCGCAAGCCGACGAGTTCGGCGAGCTGGGCACCTTCTTCAACGCGGTCAGCGAGCAGTTGTCGGCCGACCGATCGCAGATGGCGGGACAGGTCGCCAATCTCGAGTCGGCCGTCGAGCACCTCGAGGACGCCGTCGCCATCGTCAACCCGCAGGGCGCGGTGATGTTCGCGAACCCCGCGATGCGTACGCTGCTGCCGGACGTCGCGATTGGCGCGTCGCTGAACGACGCGATCGCGCCGGACCATCCGCTGTGCCGCCTCGCCGAGCAGACGCTGGTGAGCCGCGAGTCGCGCGGGCCGATGCCCGCGGTGTTCCCCGCGACGCCGCGCAGCGAAGGGGGCGAGCGCCTGATGATGTCGCACGCGGTGACCGACCCGAACGGCGCGCTCGTCGGCATCATGCTCGTCGCGCGCAACGTCGAGTACTTGAGCCAGGTCCAATCGACGATTCGATACTCCCGGAAGCTGGCGGCGCTCGGCCGGCTTTCCGCAGGCGTCGCGCACGAGGTGAAGAATCCCCTCAACGCGATGATGATTCACCTCGAGCTGCTGCGGCAGCAGTTCAGGGCCACGCAGGCGGCTCGTCCTGTAACGGGCTCAGGACGAGCGGCGCTCGCGACCGCCGCGCCACCCGACATCGATTCGGATGAGGCGATTCAGCACGTCGACGTCATCGCCGCGGAAATCCGGCGCCTCGACCAGGTCGTGCAGGGCTTTCTGAAGTTCTCGCGGCCCGAAGATCTGAAGCTGCAGCCGGTCCAGCTGAGAACGTTGTTCGACGAGGTCGTGCCGATCGTGCGGCCGGAGGCCGATCGGGCCGGCGTCGAACTGGTCGTCGCGTGCGATGCCGCGCCCGACGTCAACGGCGATCCCGCGATGCTGCGGCAGGCGTTCCTCAACCTCGCGCTGAACGCCGTGCAGGCGATGCCGGGCGGCGGCACGCTGCGCATTCAGTGCGAGGCCGCGCGCGGACGCCGCGTCTTGGTGGCGTTTGCCGATACCGGCGTCGGCATCGCCCCCGAGCACCTGCAGCGCATCTTCGATCTGTATTTCACGACGAAGGACAAGGGCAGCGGCATCGGGTTGTCGATGGTGTACCGGACGGTGCAGATGCACGACGGCGAGGTTGAAGTACAGTCGACTCCAGGCGCAGGCACGACGTTCCGGATCCTGCTGCCGCAAGCGTAGAGAGAAGACATGTCTGGTCGCCTGCGAACGGCGTTGTTGATTGGCGCGATCGGATTCGCGGCGTCCGGCTGCGCGACGACGCACGCGAAGGCGGGGCCCGATGCGCCGCCGCTCGACATGCCGCCGCCTCCGCCGCGCGTGATCGAAGCGGCCGACACCGAACCGCCCCCGCCGATCCCGCTGCCCGAGGAGCCCGCGCGCCGCACGCCGCCGGCCACGGCACGGCGTCTGCCGACGCCGCCGCCCGCGGCCGAACCGCCGAAGCCGGCCGAAGAGCCGCCCAAGCCGTCGCCGCTGCAGACGGCCCCCGCGGGGAGAGAGAGCGAAGAGGAGCAGCGGATTCGCGCGCAGTTGATGCACGCGACGGCCGACTTGAATCGGATCGACTACCGCGCGCTGAACGCCGACGCGCGCACGCAGTACGACACCGCGAAGCGATTTGTGACGCAGGCGGAAGACGCGCTGCGTGCGAAGAACCTGGTGTTCGCCCGAAGCGTGGCTGACAAAGCGGCCGCGTTGGCGGCTCAGTTGGCGGGCAAGTAGCCCGGCGGGCCATCCGGCGCCCTGGGCCCTGGCTTGACGCGAGAAAAGCTCATCTGACGTAAGAAAAGCTCATCGGTTGAGATACGCAGAAATTGGCCCAGGCGTCAACATCTTGCGACTGCCCTAAAAGAAAAGCACAATATGTAGTGTTTACACGCTTGACAAACCGGCGGCCTGGGTCCATATTTGACCGCCGTAGAGCGACAGGCGAAACCGCGAAAGTCCCCAGCTTTCGCTACTGGTGCCGGGCTCGATTAGCCCTTCATCCGGTCTGTTTGCGCTGCGAACCCAACAAAGTTTGCGAGGGCTTTCGGGGCAGAAAGCCGTCGGCAGTCGGACGGAGGATACATGAAGGAACGCGCCGCCTATCAAGCCGCGAGTGCTGGCCAGACCGTGGAAACGAGCGTCGGGACGCCGGTCATCGTACCGAGCGTCGAGCACTCGCGTGCGAAGTCGAAGGCGGCCCCGGGCCTGACGTTTCCCCGTTTCTTTACGGAAGCCGGTCTCGACCCGTTCGACGAGGTCGAGTGGGAGCTGCGCTCTGCCGTGATCGGAAACGAGCGCGGCGAGGTGGTGTTCGAGCAGCGCGACGTCGAGATGCCGAAGGCCTGGTCGCAGCAGGCGACCAACATCGTCGTCTCGAAGTATTTCCGCGGGCAGATCGGCACGCCGGAGCGCGAGCGCAGCGTCAAGCAGCTGATCGGCCGCGTCGTGACGACGATCACCGAGTGGGCGCGATCGAACAAGTACTTTGCCTCCGAGGAGGATCTGCAGGCGTTCAGCGACGACCTGAAGCACATCCTCGTCTACCAGAAGGCGGCGTTCAACAGTCCCGTCTGGTTCAACTGCGGGTTCGAGAAGGCGCCGCAGTGTTCGGCCTGCTTCATCAACTCGGTGCAGGACACGATGGATTCGATCCTCACGCTGGCGCGGACCGAGGGGATGCTCTTCAAGTTTGGTTCGGGCACGGGGACCAACCTGTCGCCGATCCGGTCGTCGAAGGAGCTGCTGGCCGGCGGCGGCACGGCGTCGGGGCCCGTGTCGTTCATGAAGGGGTACGACGCGTTTGCCGGCGTCATCAAGTCTGGCGGCAAGACGCGGCGCGCGGCGAAGATGGTCATTCTCAACGCCGACCATCCCGACATCGTCGAGTTCATCAACTGCAAGGTCGAGGAAGAGAAGAAGGCCTGGGCGCTCATCGACGCGGGCTACGACGGGTCGTTCACCGGCCCGGCGTACTCGTCGGTCTTCTTTCAGAACTCGAACAACAGCGTGCGCGTGACCGACGATTTCATGCGCGCGGTGCTCGACGACAGCACGTGGGACACGCATGCGATCCGCGACGGTTCGGTGATGGACACCTACAAGGCGCGCGATCTGATGCACCTCATCTCCGAGGGGACGCACGTCTGCGGCGATCCCGGCATGCAGTTCGACACGACGGTCAACGAGTGGCACACGTGCCCGGAGACCGACCGCATCCACGCGAGCAATCCCTGCTCCGAGTACATGTTCCTCAACGATTCGGCGTGCAACCTGTCGTCGATCAACCTGATGAAGTTCGTTGGCGAGGATGGTGAATTCGATCCCGTGGGCTACAAGGCGGCCATTCGCACGCTCATCACGGCGCAGGAGATCATCGTCGACAAGGCGAGCTATCCGTCGGCGACGATCGAGAAGAACAGCCACGCGTATCGGCCCCTCGGCCTCGGCTACGCGAACCTCGGCGCGCTGCTGATGTCGCGCGGTCTGCCGTACGACAGCGACGGCGGCCGCGATTATGCCGCCGCGCTGACCGCGCTGATGACGGGCGAGGCGTACGCGCAGTCGGCGCGGATCGCGCGCGATCACGGCGGGCCGTTCAGCGGCTACGAGAAGAACCGCGAGCCCTTCTTGCGCGTGATGCGCAAGCACCGCGACGCCATGCGCGACGTCAACGGGCGCAACGTCCCGTCTAATCTGTACGGCGCGGCCAAGGCCTCCTGGGACGACGCGGTGGAGCTCGGCGAAGAGTTCGGGTACCGCAACGCGCAGGCGACCGTGCTGGCGCCGACCGGCACCATCGGCTTCATGATGGATTGCGACACGACCGGCGTCGAGCCGGACATCGCCCTGGTCAAGTACAAGAAGCTGGTCGGCGGCGGGCTGATGAAGATCGTCAACCAGACCGTGCCGATGGCGCTCAGAAAGCTCGGCTACGCGGAGCCGCAGATCGACGCCATCATCGGTTACATCGACAAGAACGAGACGATCGAGGGCGCTCCGGGCCTCAAGGAATCGCATCTGCCGGTGTTCGACTGCGCGTTCAAGGCGTCGAAGGGCAACCGGTCGATTCACTACATGGGCCACATCAAGATGATGGGCGCGACGCAGCCGTTCATCTCGGGCGCGATCAGCAAGACCGTCAACGTGCCGAAGGAAGCGACCGTCGAGGAAATCATGCAGGCCTACATCCAGTCGTGGAAGCTGGGTGCGAAAGCGATTTCGATCTACCGCGACGGCAGCAAACGGACGCAGCCGCTCAATACGTCGAAGGACAAGACGCCGGCCGAGCTCAAGGCGCTCGCGGCGCAGGCCGCGCTGCTGGCGAACCAGCCGACGCGCAGCAAGCTCCCCGACGAGCGCAAGGCGATCACGCACAAGTTCGACATCGCGGGCCACGAGGGCTACATCACGGTCGGCCTGTTCGAAAACGGGCAGCCTGGGGAGATCTTTCTCGTGATGGCGAAGGAAGGCTCGACGATTTCGGGCTTCGCCGACGCATTCGCGCAGGCAATCTCCTACGCGCTGCAGTACGGCGTGCCGCTGCAGGCGCTGGTCGACAAATTCAGCCACGTCCGCTTCGAGCCGTCCGGCATGACGCGCAACCCGGAAATCCGCTTCGCGAAGTCGATCGTCGACTACATCTTCCGCTGGATGGCGTCGAAGTTCCTGTCGAACGACGCGCAGTTTTATGCCGGCGTCAACGGCCGCGAGCTCGAGAACGGCAACGGCCACGCCGCGGCCTCCTCCGCAGAGCCGGCGGCTTTGTCGTCATTGGAGTTCAAATCGGCGGGCCCGCTGTCGACGATTCAGAATCAGGAAGACGCGCCGCCGTGCTCGACGTGCGGGGCGATCATGATCCGCAGCGGCGCCTGCTACAAGTGCTCGAACTGCGGGAACACATCGGGCTGCGCGTAGATAACACGATCACCGGCGGCAGAACGTTCACAATCGGATCGTGCCAACCATAGGCCGGCTGCGCTATCTCGACGCGTTGCCGCGCGGGCCCGTGCGCCCGCGCCGCACGCTCGTTCTTCTCCACGCCTTTCCCCTCAACGCCCGCATGTGGGAGCCGCAGCTCGCGCTGGCCGACCTCGGCTGGCGCGTGGTCGCGCCGCAACTGGGCGGCGTCGACGGCGGGACGGCCGCTCCTGTGGCGTCCATGGACGACTACGCCGGCGAGGTCGTCGATCTGCTCGACGCGCTGCGGATCGAAGACGCGGTCATCGGCGGCCTCTCGATGGGCGGTTATGTCACCTTGGCGCTCTTCAGACATGCGCCGCGATATTTCCGCGGCATGGTGCTCGCCGACACGCGGCCGCAGGCCGATACGCCGGAAGGGGTCGAAGGGCGGAAACGGATGCTGGCGCTCGTGCGCGAGAAGGGCGCGGCGGCGGTCGCCGACGAGATGCTGCCGAAGCTCCTGTCGGACGAGGCGCGCGAGCACCACCCGGAACTCGTCGCGCGCACGCGCGCGCTGATGCTCGCCAACTCCGCCGACGCGATTGCCGGAGCGATCACCGCGCTGATGACGCGGCCCGACTCGACGCCGCTGCTTCAGACGATTCATTGCCCGACGCTGATTCTCGTCGGCGATCGCGACGTCGTCACGCCGCCGCCGCTCAGCGAGGGGCTGCACGCCGCCATCACCGGGTCCGAGCTGGTGGTCATCGCAGGCGCGGGACACCTGTCGAGCCTCGAGCAGCCGGCGGCCTTCAACGCGGCGCTCGCACGGTTCCTCGAGCATCGGGTATAGTCGAGAGTCATGCGTGTGTGCTTCGGTCCGGCCAAAGCCGGACACTACGTCTTGGTCATCGCGCTGTGTCTGGTCGCGGCGCCGCGGGCGCAGGACGGCCAGGAAGGGCCTCCGCCGGTCCGCAGGTCGTACGATGAAATCCTCGACCTGAACGTCCGCGACGGCTTCGTCTACTACCGCGCGCTCAAAACCGACCGCGCGAAGCTCGACGGTTTCATCGCGACGCTCGCGACCGCCGACATCGACAACGCGCCGCGCAACGAGCAGGTCGCGTTCTGGCTGAACGCCTACAACGCGATCGTGCTCAGAACGGTCGTCGATCATTACCCCATCGTCCAGCGCGCGCCCGGCTATCCGCCGCACAGCATCCGGCAGATTCCCGGCGCCTTCGAACGCGTGCCGCACCGCGTCGCCGGCCGCACCCTCACGCTGGACCAAATCGAGCAGGACGTGCTCTCGACGTTCCACGACCCACGCGTGTACCTGGCGCTCGGCCGCGGCGCCATCGGCGGCGGCCGGCTGCGGAGCGAAGCGTATGCCGCCCCGCGGCTCGAGGCGCAGCTGAAGGAAGTCGCCGAGGAGTGCGTCAGCCGGTCCGAGTGCGTGCGGATCGATCGGGACGCGAACACGCTGAATGTGAGCTCGCTGTTTTCGTGGCGGGAGAAGGAATTCAGCGCCGCGTTCGCCGGAACGGCACCCGCGACGTTCGCGGCCCGGAGCCCGATCGAGCGGGCGGTCATCGCGCTCGTCGAGCCAAAGCTGCTCACGACCGAACGCGACTTCCTAGCGAAGAACGAGTTCAAGATGGTCTACACGCCGTTCGACTGGTCGCTCAACGACCTCACCGGACGAGGCGGCCGTTAAATCCTCACATCCTTACATCCTCACATCCTTAGATTTCACAGCATGGATCTCCAACTCGTCGATAAGGTCGCCATCGTCACCGGTTCGAGCCGCGGGCTCGGGCTGGCGAGTGCCGCCGCCCTCGTTCAGGAGGGGTGCCGAGTCGCGATCTGCGCGCGCGGCGAGGAGCGGCTGGCCGAAGCGGCCGCTGAGCTGCGCCGGCTGGCCGGGTCGGGGAGGAGGGACCACGGCGACGCTGTTCTGGCGATTGCCGCCGACCTTGCGACTCCCTCAGGCGTCGAGGAGGTCGTTGCCCGCACGGTCGAGGCGTTCGGCGGCCTGGACATCCTCGTCAACAGCGTCGGCCTCGGACGAGGCGCCACCATCACCGACACGAGCGACGCGGAGTGGAGCGAAGCGATCGACCAGACCTTGTTTCCGGCGATTCGCGCGTCGCGGCTCGCCGTGCCGCACATGCGCCGCCGCGGCGGCGGAGCCATCATCATGATTGCGTCGATTTACGGGCGCGAATCGGGCGGCCGGATGACGTACAACGCCGTCAAGGCGGCCGAGATCAGCCTGGCCAAGTCGCTCAGTCAGCAGCTTGCCAGGGACAACATCCGCGTCAACAGCGTGGCGCCGGGGTCGATTCTGTTTCCTGGGGGGTCCTGGTACCGCCGGCAGCAGGACGATCCGGTGGGTATCGCGGAGTTCGTGCGGCGGGAGCTGCCGTTCGGCCGGTTTGGCCGCCCCGAGGAGGTCGGAGCGGTCGTCGCGTTCCTCGCCTCGCCGCGCGCGAGCTGGATCAGCGGTTCAAGTGTGCCCGTTGACGGCTGCCAGTCACGCTCCCAGATCTGATCGCGGGCATTCCCTCGTCCAACGGCGCTTGCGAGTGGGAGCGGCCGTCGCCGAGCCGCGAGCTCGAGATGACGCGCGGTGTGGGTTGCTTGGATGCGTGGGAAGCGGTGACCCGGACGCGAACGACGAATCCTTCCGGATTCTCGTGTTCGGCGGTGTCCGGTTCGCCAGTCGTTTCGGAGTGAAGGAAGAAGCCTCGGCGCCGCACTCGCGGCTCGGTTACATCCATCTGCTCAGTCTCCTCTTTGGTTATATCGGTCCTACTCGAGAAGAGTAACAGTGCTCGCGCGACGCGTAAAGAAAAAAACGACACGATCGCGTGTAAAAAAATCGTGTGCGCCGGCCGGAGGCGTCAGCGCCGGCGATCGCCGAACGCGACGTAGTAGACGGGAACGCCGGTGAGAATCAGCGCGAAGGTGATGGCCGTGTTCATCGTGTCGTTGACGAGCGCGTTGACGACGAAGCCGATGACCGAGAGGATGAAGACGGCCGGCACGACCGGATAGCCGACCACCTTGTAGGGCCGCGGCATGTCGGGCCGCAGGCGCCGCAGCCGGTAGATCGCCGCGACGCTCAGCGCGTAGAACGGCCAGATGGCGAGCACGAACGTGTTGGTCAGCGCCTCGAAGCTCCGGCTGAGGACCAGCACCATGCCGAGCAGCGCCGCCAGCAGAATCGCCACGTGCGGCGTCTTGAAGCGCGGATGCACTCGCGCGATCGACTTGAAAAACAACCCGTCGTCGGCCATGGCGAAGAAAATGCGAGGGGACGCGAGCATGGTCCCGTTGAGCGAGCTGAAGGACGAAATCATGACGAAAAGCGAGACCAGGACGACCCCGGCGCGCCCGAAGAGCGCCATCATCGTGTCGGCGGCCACGAGCGGCGAGCGCGCGACCGCCTCGATGGGGCTGACGTAGAGATACGCCACGTTGGTCAGGACGTAGATGCCGATGATGGCGAGGGTGCCGATGATGATGGCGCGCGGCAGGTTGCGCTGCGGATCCTTCACTTCGCCGCCCGCGAACGAGAGGTCGCCGAAGCCGTCATAGGCCCAGAGCACGCTGACGAGCGCCAGGCCGAGGCTCCCGAGGCCGATCGACGCTCCCGTGCCGGTCGTCAGGTGCGAGACCGCCGCGCCGTGGCTGCCGCCGAGGACCAGCGCCGCCACGATCAGCACGGCCAGCGCCGAGAACTTCGCCACCGTCGACACCCCGACGATCGCCGCGCCGAGGTTGACCCCGATGATGTTGACCGCCGCGGCGAACGCGATCGCGCCGGCCGACAGGCCGCGCGCCGCCAGCACGTGCGTCACGGGATCGACGCCGAACGACCGCAGGAAGTAGTCGCCGAAGGCGACGGCGATGCCGCCGAGCGCGGACGCGCGGATCAGCACGAGCTGTGACCAGCCGAACAGGAAACCGGCGAGTCGTCCCCACCCTTCGCGAAGATAGGCGTAGAACCCGCCGGTTTCGGGCAGCGCGGCCGCGAGCTCGGCCAGCGAGAGCGCTCCGCACAACGTGATGACGCCGCCGACGACCCACAAGCCGAGGATCAACAGCGGGCTGGGCACTTTCTGCGCGATGCCGGCGGGCGACCTGAAGATCCCGGATCCAATCGTGATGCCGATGACGAGCGCGACCGAGCTCCAAAGGCCCAGCCGGCGGGGCAAACCGGTCGTGTGAGTGGTCGGCATGAGCTGGAGAGCCTAACACACGGCACGAATCCTCAAAGTGACCTGAAAGATCAGACTTTCACCTCTTGATCGCCCCCCGGCCGGCTGCTACGATTCCCACCCATGGCCGATCACCTGATGGAAACACGCGCGCTCGAGAGCCGCTCCCGGCGCGACGGGGCCCTCGACGCGGCGCTCGAGCGTCTGGCGCCGGGCCACCTGCCGGAGCGGCCCGATACCCCCGACCTGCACGTGACGGCCGTGCGCCGCCTCCCGGCCGTCGCCGCGCAATACGCGCCGTTTCCCGCCGGCCTCGACGAACGGCTGCGCCACGCGCTCGCCACGCGAGGCATCTCGCAGCTCTACACGCATCAGGCGGAAGCGATCGACCAGGCGCTCGCCGGCCGCAACGCCGTCGTCGTCACGCCGACCGCCTCCGGCAAAACGCTGTGTTACAACGCGCCGGTGCTGCACTCGATTCTGCAGGATCCCTCGAGCCGCGCGCTGTATCTGTTCCCGACCAAAGCGCTCGCGCAGGATCAGCTCGCCGAGCTGCAGGGGCTGTGCGAGACGCTGGCCGCCGGCTCCGGCGGCGAGATCGGTGTGTTCACCTACGACGGCGACACGCCGCAGGACGCACGCCGCACGATTCGCGCGCGTGCCCATCTGGTGCTCAGCAACCCAGACATGCTGCACTCGGGGATTCTGCCGCACCATCCGCGATGGGCGAAGCTCTTCGAGAATCTGCGCTATGTCGTCATCGACGAGCTGCACGCGTATCGAGGCGTCTTCGGCAGCCATCTGTGCAACGTGCTGCGGCGGCTGCGCCGCATCTGCCGCCACTACGGCTCGAACCCCGTGTTTCTGTGCTCGTCGGCGACGATTGCGAACCCGCGCGAGCTGGCCGAACGCCTCACCGAGCAGCCCTTCGAGCTCGTGGACACGAGCGGCGCCCCGCGCGGTGAAAAGTATTTTGTCTTCGTCAATCCGCCCGTCGTCAACCAGCAGCTCGGCATCCGGCGCTCGTATCTGAGCGAAACGCGGCGCATCGCGTCCGAATTTCTGAAGCGCAACCTGCAGATCATCGTCTTCGCGCAAAGCCGTCTCTCGACCGAGATTCTGACGACGTACTTGAAGGATGACTTCGAAGGGGTGCCGGGCGCGCCCGAGCGGATCCGCGGCTATCGCGGCGGCTATCTACCGCAGCGGCGCCGGGAGATCGAAAAAGGCCTGCGGGAGGGCGCCGTGCGCGCCGTCGTGTCCACCAACGCGCTCGAGCTCGGCATCGACATCGGGGCGCTCGACGTCAGCGTGATGGCGGGCTATCCCGGCACGATCGCCTCGACGTGGCAGCGCGCCGGGCGGGCCGGGCGCCGGGCGAGCCGGTCGGCGGCGGTGATGGTCGCGAGCAGCGCGCCGATCGACCAGTTCGTCGTCCGCAACCCGGGCTTCTTCTTCAATGCGTCGCCCGAGCGCGCGCTGATCGATCCGGACAACCTGCACATCCTCGTCGATCACATCAAGTGCGCGGCGTTCGAGCTGCCGTTCACCACCTCCGACGCGTTCGGCGGACACGACCTGCAGGAGATTCTGGGCATTCTGGCCGAGCAGGGCCTGGTGCACCTCGACACCTCAGGCCAATACACCTGGACCAACGAATCGTACCCGGCCGACGCCGTCAGCCTGCGGTCGGTGTCGTCGGATAACTTCGTGATCGTCGACACGACACAGGAGTCGCACGTCATCGGCGAGACCGACTTCACGAGCGGTCCGGCGACGTTGCATCCGAAGGCGATCTACATCGTGGAAGGCAAGCTGTATCAGGTAGAGCGCCTCGACTTCGAAGGACGAAAGGCGTTCGTGCGCGAGATCGATTGTGACTACTACACGACCGCGATCACGTACAGTCGCGTCACGATCCTCGACACCTTCGCCCACAGCGACGACCAGCGTGCAGGTGTAGGGGCCGAGCGTGCTCGGCCCGCGCATGGGGAAGTCCACGTGGTGTCGCGCGTCGTCGGGTTCAAGAAGATCAAGTTCTACACGAACGAGAACGTCGGCTCCGGCGAGCTCGACTTACCCGAGCAGCAGATGCACACGACCGCGTATTGGCTGACGGTGCCGGCGCCGCTGATGGCGCTGCTGCCATATGCGGCGGACGACCGCCGCGACGGTATCGTCGGCCTCGCGTTTGCGATGAAGCAGGTCGCGCAGCTCCTGCTGATGTCGGATGGACACGACATCGGAATCTCCATCGACACGCCTGGCAGCACCGGCAGCACGGATAGCCGGATCTTCGTCTACGACAACTACCCGGGCGGCATCGGCTTCAGCGAGCCGCTGTATCGGATGCACGACGAGCTCGTCGCGGGCACGCACCGGCTGATCGCCGAGTGCGAGTGCGAGAACGGCTGTCCGGCGTGCGTTGGGCCGGTTGGCAACACCGGGCCGCTGGCCAAGATCGCGGCGCTCCGCATTCTGGATCGGCTCATGACGAATCGTTCCGCGATGGAGGGCACCGGCGTGCAGACGGCGTGAGCACGCTCGGCGATCGCATCCGCGGGATTGTGGCGCCCCGGTCGCAGATGTCGCCTGCGGGGGCCGAGCCAGCTCGGCCTCGTCCGGAACACGCCGCGCCCCAGCACGGAACGCCGTCCGACGTCGCCTCCGTTCTCGGCGGCGAAGGGCGCGAGGACGCGCACGGGTCGTGCCTGGTCGTCGAGCGGCGTGTCGAGGCATCGGCGGCACACGGCCGCGCGCGAGTCGGCGATTGTGCCATCGCGCTGCGAGACTCCGCCGTCGAGGCGCCGATGCTCGCGGCGGGCGCACCCGTCCGGCCGCCGTTCATCTTCTTCGATCTCGAGACCACTGGCTTGAGCGGCGGTGCCGGCACGCACGCCTTTCTCGTCGGCTGCGGCTGGTTCGACGATGAGGACGGGTTCGTGACGCGGCAGTATGTGATGACGCGCTACGCGGACGAGCGGCCGTTGCTTGGCACGGTCGCCGGCGCGCTCGCGCGCGCGGGCGCGCTCGTCAGCTTCAACGGCAAGTCGTTCGACGCGCCGGTGCTCGAGACGCGGTATCTGTTTCATCGTCTCGAATGGGCTGGCGCGCGGCTGCCGCATCTCGACGTGCTCCATCCGGCGCGCGCGTTTTGGGGTGATCGATCGTGTTCGCTCGGGGCCCTCGAGCAGCAGCAGCTCGGCGCGCGGCGCGCCGGCGACGTGCCCGGCTGTGAAATCCCCGCGCGGTATTTTCAGTTCGTGCGGAGCGGCGACGCGCGGCCGCTCGCGGCGGTCCTCGAGCACAACCGCTTGGATCTCCTCTCGCTGGCCGGCCTCGCGGCGCGGCTGCTGCGCCTGGTGCGGGCGGGCGCTGCCGCGTCGAGCGATCCGCGCGAAGCGCTGGCGCTCGGACGTGTGTACGCCCGCGCCGGTCTCGAGGCGCGCGCGTACGAGGCGTACGAATGCGCGGTCAGGACTGCCACCGCAAGCAGCGGGGCGATCGCGAGTGATGCCTTGCGCGCGCTCGCCTGTCTGTCGCGCCGCGCGAAGCGGTACGCCGCCGCCGCCGGGTATTGGCAACAGGTGCTCGGCCTGCGCGGCTGTCCGCCGTCCATCGCGCGCGAAGCGAGCGAAGCGCTCGCGATTCACCACGAGCATCGCGTCCGCGATCTCGCCGAGGCGAAACGCTTCGCGCTGCAAAGTCTGGAGAACGGGATGCACACGGCCTGGGCCGAGGCCGGACGCCATCGGCTGGCGCGATTAGAGAAGAAGATCGACCGGCGACTGGCGACCGGCGACTAGCGCGCCGTCGCCGGCGAGGGCTTTTTCGTCTTCGTGGCGGCCGCGGCCTTCTTGCGGCTCTCCGACGTCTGCGCGCCGAACTTCTTGGTGAACCGCTCGACGCGGCCTTCCGTATCGATCAGCTTCTGCCGGCCGGTGAAGAACGGGTGGCAGTTCGAGCAGATTTCGAGGTGCAGCTCCGGCTTGGTCGAACGCGTCTTCCACGTCGCCCCGCACGCGCAGCGCGCTTCAACCTCGTGGTATTTGGGGTGGATGGCTTCCTTCACGGCGGACTCCTTGCGCTTAACGCGAAACCCCAATTATACCACGCCCTAGGGAATCGCCAGCTCGCGGTCCCACCGGTGCGCGCGCAACGCGTCCACCAGGCGCGGCGGCAACGGCGCGCCGTCGCTGACACCGATGTTGCGATCGACGTGGCGCGGCTTCCGCATCCCGGGGATCGTCGTGCCGACGCCGGGATGCTCGAGGATGAAGCGCAGCGCCAGCTCCGCCAGGTCCATGCCTTCGGGCACCAGCGGCCGCAGCCGCTCGACCCGCGCGACCGCGTTCGCCAGATGCGCAGGATTGAAGTACGCATTGCGGAAGTCGCCTTCGGGCCACCGCGATTCCGGCGTCAACGCGCCGGTCAGGCTCCCTTCGTCGAACGGCACGCGCGCGATGATCGCGATGTCGTGCGCCTGGCAGTACGGAAACAGGACGTCTTCCGGCGCCTGATCGAAGATGTTGTAGACGACCTGCACGGCGTCGACGAGGCCGGTGTCCAGCGCGCGAATGACGTTGGCCGGCTCCCCGCGGTTCACGCTGATGCCGAATCCCCCGACGAGGCCGCTGTCCTTCAGATCGCGGATCGCGCGCTGCCACCCTGGATCGTCCGCCCACGCGTCGCTCCACACGTGCAGCTGCTGAAGGTCGATCGTCCCGATGCCGAGGTTCTCGAGACTCTTCTCCGTGTACGCGCGGATGTGATCGGGCGGGAACACGTCGGCGATCGGCGTGCTGGCGTTCGCGGGCCACTTCAGGTTCTTGGGCGGCACCTTGGTCGCGACAAAGAGCCGCGAGCCGGCGTGCGCGCGAAGCGTCTGGCCGAGGAGCTTCTCGCTGTGCCCCTGGCCGTAGGCCCAGGCCGTGTCAAAGAAGTTGCAGCCGAGCGCGATCGCCCTATCCAGCGCCCCCAACGACTCGTGGTCGTCGGAGCCGGTCCACCCGCCCATGCCCCACATGCCGTACCCGATTTCTGAGATCTGCCAGCCGAGCCGTCCGAACTTTCGATAGCGCATACCAGATGATAGCAATGTAGACTCGATCGCGATGTCCAGCCTGGAAGATCGGTATCTCGCGCTCATCAAGAAAGCGCTGATTTTCGGGCTGTGGGATGAGCCCGGACTGCCCATCACCGCGCAGAACGACAGTCGCCCCTTCTTCAAGCGCCGGGCCGTTGACGTGGTCTCGAAGGCGTTCGATCGTGTCGGCCTCGAGCTGGCGTTTCGCGCGGGCCGAGCGGATTCTGACCGGCGAATCGGACGGTTCTGGCCCCGGTATCCGCAAGATGTCGGTGACCGCCATCACGAACGCGAATACCTGAGTGTCAGCCGTGAGGAGGTTGAGGAGAATTTCCGCCGATATGGATTGCTGTCCGACCAGATTGTGTTTCTCGAGGGCTGGTTCAGCGAGACGCTGCCTGCGGCGCCGGTCGATCAGCTCGCGGTGCTTCGCGTCGACGGCGACATGTATTCGTCGACCACCGACGTGCTCGTGAGTATGTATCCGAAGCTCGCGCCAGGCGGATTCTGCGTGATCGACGACTATGCCCTTCCGGGCTGCCGCCAGGCCACCGACGACTTTCGGAACGTCAACCGAATCTCGTCAGAACTGATCAAGATTGACTGGACCGGTGTGTTCTGGCGTAAGGCGAAGAACCCCTAGAACCTCGCCGACTATCCCTTCCCGTTCGACATCGCCGCCAAGAAGTCGGCGTTCGACTTGGTCTTGCCCATCTTCGACAGCAACAGCTCCATCGCTTCAACCGGCGACAGGGGAGTCAGCACTTTGCGCAACACCCACACGCGGTTGAGTTCTTCCTTGGGCAGCAGCAGCTCTTCTTTGCGCGTGCCGCTCTTCAGGATGTCGATCGAGGGGAACACACGGCGGTCGGTGAGCTTGCGGTCGAGATGAATCTCGAGGTTGCCGGTACCTTTGAACTCCTCGAAGATCACTTCGTCCATGCGCGAGCCGGTGTCGACGAGCGCGGTGGAGATGATCGTCAGCGACCCGCCTTCTTCGATATTGCGCGCGGCGCCGAAGAAACGCTTCGGGCGCTGGAGCGCGTTGCTGTCCACGCCGCCTGACAGGACCTTGCCCGAGGGCGGCACGATCGTGTTGTAGGCGCGCGCCAGCCTCGTGATCGAGTCAAGGAGGATGACGACGTCTTTCTTGTGCTCGACGAGGCGCTTCGCCTTCTCGATCACCATCTCGGCGACCTGCACGTGGCGCTGCGCCGGCTCGTCGAAGGTCGAGGAGATCACCTCGCCGCGGACCGATCGCTGCATGTCGGTGACCTCTTCGGGCCGCTCGTCGATGAGCAGCACGATCAGGTACACCTCGGGATGATTGTGCGTGATGCTGTTGGCGATGTTCTGCAGCAGCATCGTCTTTCCCGTGCGCGGCGGCGCGACGATGAGGCCGCGCTGACCCTTGCCGATGGGCACCATCAGATCGAGCACGCGGGCCGAGAGATTCTCGGCCTCGGTCTCGAGCGAGATCTTCTCCTGCGGGTAGAGCGGCGTCAGGTTCTCGAAGAACACCTTCTCGCGCGCCTTTTCGGGCGGCTCGAAGTTGACCGCTTCGACCTTGATGAGCGCGAAGTAGCGCTCGCCGTCCTTGGGCGGCCGAATCTGGCCCGACACCGTGTCGCCGGTGTGCAGGTCGAACTTCCTGATCTGCGACGGCGAGACGTAGATGTCGTCGGGGCCGGGGAGATAGTTGTAGTCGGGCGCGCGGAGGAAGCCGAAGCCGTCCGGCAGCGTCTCGAGCACGCCTTCCGAGAAGATCAGGCCGCTTTTCTCGGCCCGCGCTTTCAGGATCTCGAAGATCAGCTCCTGCTTGCGCATGCCGGTCGCGCCCGGCACATCGAGCTGCTTGGCGATCTTGGTCAGCGCGCCGACGCTCATGTCCTTGAGCGTCGAGAGCTCGATCTTCTCTATTTTTTCGGGGGCCTCGGCGACACCGGCGCCGGGCTTGGTGAGTTGGGGCTGTTCGCCAGCCGGTCGATCAGTTTCCACAGTAGGTCCAGTCCTTCGCCCGTGACCGCCGACACCGGCAGCACGGAATCTTCAAATACCGATTCGAGTTGTGTGAGGGCCCGCGTCCGCTCGGCCCTCGAGAGCTTGTCGATCTTGGTCGCGACAATCGCCAGTTCCGCCGCCGCCGTGTGCATCCACCGCCACGCCGCGCGGTCGGCGTCGAGCCCGGGGTGGCGCGAGTCGACCAGCAGGATCCCCGCCGCCGTCTCGCGTCCGAAGTACGCGCGCGTGAGCGTCTCGAACTCCGCCGCCGACTCGCGGCCGCCCCTCGCGTACCCGTAGCCGGGCAGATCGACGAGATAGAGGGGCGCGGCGCTTCCCCGCGTGACGCGGTAGATGTTGGCCAGGCGCGTCTTGCCTGGCGCCCCGCTCGTGCGCGCCACGCGCTGGCGGACGAGCGCGTTGACCAGGCTCGACTTGCCGACGTTCGAGCGCCCGATCAGCGCAACCTCCCGGAGCCCGTCGCTCGGGAAATCAGCCGCGGAGGCGGCGCTCGTGACGAATTCAGCGGCGATCTTCAGTGGGTAATGGTGTCGTCGATGATGGCGCTGTCGACCGGTTCGGCCTGCGCTTCCGCCGGCAGGCGTCCTGCCAGCGGCTCCGCCAGCGCAATCTTCAGGACCTCGTCCATTGTCTGGACCATGTAGACGTTCAACGTGTCCAGCACGTTCTTCGGGATGTCCGCCAGATCCTTCTCGTTGTCTTTCGGCAGGATGAGGTTCTTGATGCCGGCACGGTGCGCGGCGAGCACCTTCTCCTTCACGCCGCCGATCGGCAGCACTTTGCCGCGCAGCGTGATCTCACCCGTCATCGCGACGTCCTTCCGAATCGCCACGCGCGTCAGCGCGGAGACGAGCGCCGTCGCCAGCGTGATGCCGGCCGACGGGCCGTCCTTCGGAATCGCCCCCTCGGGCACGTGAATGTGCACGTCGGTCTTGCGGTTGAAGTCCTTCGGAATGCCGTACTCCTCGGCCTTCGAGCGCACGTAGCTCATCGCCGCCTGCGCCGACTCCTGCATCACGTCGCCCAGCTTGCCGGTGAGCGTCAGGTGGCCTTTGCCCGGCATGAGCGTCGCCTCGGTCACGAGAATCTCGCCGCCGACCTCGGTCCACGCCAGACCGGTCGCGATGCCGACTTCGTTGGTCTCCTCGGCCATCGTGTTGCGATAGCGCGGCACGCCGAGGTACTGCGTGACCTTGTCGGCCGTGATCTCTTCGCAGAAGCCCTTGCCTTCGACGACGACCTTCCGCGCGACCTTGCGGCAGACCGACGAAATTTCGCGCTCGAGATTGCGCACGCCCGCTTCGCGCGTGTAGCGCTGGATGATCGCCGAGAAGGCTTCGGTCGTGAACTGGATGTTGTCCTTGGTCAGTCCCGTGCCTTCGATCGCTTTGTTCGAGAGGAACTTCTGCGCGATCTGCACCTTCTCGATTTCGGTGTAGCCGGCCAGTTGGAGCACTTCCATGCGGTCGCGCAGTGCCTGCGGGACCGTGTGCAGCACGTTGGCCGTGCAGATGAACATCACGTTCGACAGGTCGTACTCGACGTCGAGGTAGTGATCGAGGAACGTGTGGTTCTGCTCCGGATCGAGCACTTCGAGGAGCGCCGCCGACGGGTCGCCGCGGAAGTCCATCGACATCTTGTCGACTTCGTCGAGCAGGAACACCGGGTTCATCGATCCGGCCTTCTTCATCATCTGGATGATCTGGCCGGGGAACGCGCCGATGTAGGTGCGGCGGTGGCCGCGAATCTCGGCTTCGTCGCGCACGCCGCCGAGCGAGAGGCGGACGAACTTGCGGTTCATCGCGCGGGCGATCGACTTGGCGAGCGACGTCTTGCCGACTCCGGGCGGCCCGGAGAAGGTGAGGATCGTCGCCTTCGGCTTCTTCACCAGCGCGCGCACGGCGAGGAACTCGAGGATGCGTTCCTTGATCTTCTCGAGCCCGTAATGGTCTTCGTTCAGGATTTCTTCGGCGCGCTTCAAGTCGCGGCTCTCCCGCGTCTTCTTGAACCACGGCACCGCGATCAGCCAGTCGAGATAGTTGCGCGAGACGGTCGCCTCGGCCGACATCGGCGGCATCGATTCCAGGCGCTTGAGCTCCTGGATGGCCTTCTCCTCGACGTCCTTGGGCATCTTCGACTGTTCGATCTTCTTCTTCAGGTCGTCGACCTCGTTGCCCTTTTCGTCCTTGCGGCCCAGTTCCTTCTGGATCGCCTTCATCTTCTCGTTGAGGTAGT